>Ga0209287_10000097_pt1 | contig 55208 bp, 54 predicted proteins | sample PPLLak3cmMay2015_2_FD_187255 | JGI IMG/M metagenome (GOLD analysis project Ga0209287, IMG submission 187255) | Freshwater sediment microbial communities from Prairie Pothole Lake near Jamestown, North Dakota, USA - PPLs Lake P8 Core (1) Depth... | ecosystem: Environmental > Aquatic > Freshwater... | reverse complement strand
TCGCGGACGTCAACCAGTCGTCCAATGACATGTCCAACAGCAGCTCCCATGTGGACATGAGATCCCAGGAACTCTCAAAACTCGCTGCCCAGCTGAAGGATATGGTCGGCAGATTTAAACTTAAATAATAAGGGCATAGCAATATATAACTAATAGGATACACAATAATCCGAATACACCGGCGACCCTCGGAATGAGAGGTCGCCGGTTTTTTTATAAAAAAACAATGGATTAAACGAAATTATATTGACCTTGGCTGTTAATTTTTCTATCAATTACATTAAGGCTCATACGAAAATGAATACCTTCGGATACATGCTGCCAGCTGTTATTTATGCCGCTGAGGGACGTTCACCAACATCTTAATAATCCGGTTGACTGGCTGATCCCCCTCGACGCAACCGATCGCTGAAGGCTTAATCCGGAGATCTACTAATTATGGATTGACGTTGACTAACCGATATTGAACACAATTTAAAATAAAAGGAGGAGATATGATAGATAAAAAAATGAAAATACTGGTTGCCGGTGCCGGCACAATGGGTAACAGCATTGCGCAGGGATTTGCCACTGCCGGTTTCAAAGCCACAATGTATTCCAGGACACAGAAGACCCTTGACGCGGCCAAGGCTCAGATCGAGGCCAGCCTTAAGACCTGTGAACAGATGAATCTGCTGGGCGGTCAGAAGATAGTCGATATAACGGCCCGCCTGTCCTACACCACTTCGCTGGAAGAAGGAGCTACCGGCGCAGGTTTTGTGCTGGAGACTGTTGCTGAAAACCCGGACGTCAAGAAGGAAATTTTTGCCAAGATTGAAAGCTGTGTTGCACCTGATACCATAATCGCTTCCAATGCATCCTTTCTCAACATATTCAGCTTTACGGAACTTAAGTATATGGACCGGCTTGTTATTGCGCATTATTATGCACCGGCCCATATTATTCCCCTAGTTGAGGTTGTTCCTGGCCCCCGGACAAGCGAGGCTACAATGCAGAGAACAGTTGAGATCATGGAAGCTGCAGGCAAGGCGCCCATTCGGATGAAAAAATTCGGCGTGGGATTTATTGTTAACCGCATTCAAAAGGCCATTGGCGAAACCTGTATGGACATGATCCAGGAAGGCCTTGTTGATCCTACTGATATTGACAGCGCCGTCAAAAACACCCTTGGCATCCGCCTGCCTATCGTCGGCGTTATCCAGACCTTCGACTTCCAGGGCCTGGACAACCTCTATGCCATCCAGCAGAACGCCAAGAAGGTTTATGCCTTTGTAGAAGATCGGGTTAAGGCTGGTGAATACGGGGTAAAGACATCAAAGGGTCTCTATGATTACCAGGGCCGAACCCCGGCTGAGATCCTTGCCAAACGCGATGAGCTTTACATCAAGATGTACGAGTTCCTCAAGTCGATCAAGGCCTTCGAACCGGTATAAGTTCTTATGTATATGGGGATGAGAGACTAGCCCCGTGGCATGATAAATCGCGGACCTGGCAAAACAGGATCCAACTTTCTTCCCCCTTTCAGGGGGAGACTGGAGGGGGTCTTAACACATCACCAAAAACATAAGATTTGAAGAGACCCCACCTGAATCTTCCCCTAAGATGGGAGGATATCTTTAATACATCTTGACAAAATTTAATAAAAAAGCGCTTCCCGGGCAATCCCGGGAAGCGCTTTTTTATTTGTAATGATTCTATCTGCAATAAAAATAGCGCCCGATAACAAGGATGGCGAAAATCAACGTCCCCATAACAAAATAATGCTCCTTGTTTTCCTTAAAGAATAATTGGAGGCTCCATGGCCTGTTTTTGGCCTTTGGATAGGGCTTGATCCGCGGTATGAGGCTTCTGCAATAAGAGGCATAATCTACGTATTCCTGCCCGAAGATATTTTCCAGCCTTTTCATCTCTTTCCTGTATTTTCGCGGTATATAATTAAAGAAGAATACACCAAGGGCTATAATAAGGATGATCCATGAATATCCCCAGGCCATGATGCAGAAACCTATGATAAGCAGCAGCCTCCCGAGATAGAAAGGATCTCTGAGATGAGCGTAAGGGCCGGAGGTGGTAATCTCCTGGTTTCTCATGAGATGGCCGCCTGCCCATACACGCACTGACTGGCCCAGGAACACTATGATTCCGCCGATAATAAGTGAAAGGATATTGGGCTTTGCAAGGACAAAGATAAACGCCAAAGCCAGGACAATAATGATACCGTTAAAAATTCTTTTCATTTTTTTAACCCTTTAATAACGTTATATATAAAAAACATCTTTGGAGGCGTGCCCCTTCCGAAGAACTTCCTTTCCACCTTGTAAATCCTCTGGAGGTCAAGCTTTGCCAGAGGCTCAAATACCCTCCTGTCCCAGAAAGGGAAGCGTCCCCGGGTATAGGCCGTGGCAAAATCAATTACATAAGGGTCGTCATTGTCGATCAGGATATTTCTATTATGAAGATCGCAATGGGCGACTCCCTTATTGTGGATCTCAGCTATTGTTTCTTTTAACCGGCTGAAACAAAGCTCACTCAGCTCTCCCCTTTTCAGCTTTTCTAGGGGAACACCGGGAACAGCCGTCATCCTGATGGATGTCCTGGTCGGTCTTGAAATAAACTGCGGAACACCCCTGACTCCCTTGAGCCTCTCAAGGGCTGCCTCTTCAAAATTGAGGCAGATCCTTGCGTAAAGCCTTGAAAGAAAAGGGTTGGCGTCATGATTTTTTTCTATGCAGCCGTCAACAAACCGGACCTCGCCTTTCCAGGCGTTTCTGGGCCTGTAGGGTATAATCACATCTATGTGGCCTGACTCTAAATGATCAGCAATAATCGCGGTTTTTTCCATGGTCGGGTCATCCGGTGCGACCATTTTCCCCCCAGCAGGTTTAATTTTATCGGCCACTCATCTCATGGTAAAGCAATGGTGTCCAATGGAAAAAGGACTATAATGTCCCGGCCTATGGCTGTCAAGTTTAATCACTTCATGTTTAATTCCCCGCCGCTCGCGGCGTTAAATCTGATAAAATGGTTTTGATAACCCGCTGCTGTGCGTCGGAGTAGTTGATTAGCAACTAAATGACCGGCCGTTTAAATACAACGTAAAGGGCTACGGCAAAGACCAGCCAGAAATAATACCACTCCGCATGCTTGAAATAGGGCCGCCATCTGTCCGAGTAAAAGCTCTCCCTGAACATGGTGGCTGAAAGAAACACGGCGGCAACCATGGCAAAAACGGCGGCAAGGCGGCCGTCAAATCCGGAGATTGCGCAGAATATTATGGTGTTCAGGCGATGGGGCATCACCGTCTTCGGCAGAAACATGATAAGGCAGACAAGAGTAAGGATGTATATCAGCATTAGAAAATATATTGAAGAAGGCCAGATGCTCAATATCCCGGATTGTAAAGACCATTGGGCATACCCGTCAACGCTGTTATGCCTGAAAACAGATACAGCGATCCCTATCAGAAATGAGATGATGAGCAGTATCAGAAGTCGGCGTCGAAGACCTGGTTTTTCAGACCATGGATGGGTAAGGTACATTGCAGCAAAGACAAAACCCAGCAGCCATGATATGTCTTTCCAGGCCCAGAAAAAGAATAGTGCCGGCAGCAGGTAAATGCGGTACTGCCTTTTTTCAAGGTAACCTTCCATCGCGAAAACCGCAAAACCGAACATCATGTACTGAATAAACCAGCCGTCGATTACAACCGGTACCCAACCGATCGCAACGGAAGTAAAAAGTATCAGCGAACCGGAAAAATGGTCCTTGGTCTTTTTTTTAAGCCCCAGGAAGAGAAAAAATGACCCTATGGCAGCAATAATTGACTGAGACAGGTAAGGAAGACCGCCAAAAAAATAAAGGGCAATAATGGTATATACGGAGGCCATGCCCAGATATTCGATCTTCAGCTTTCTTCCGTAGACTTCAAAAAGATCAGGCTGATAACGCGGCAAGCCGTTCATAGCAATATTCGCCCCCCACATGAGAAATAAAAATTCTTAAGCAACTTACATGATCTCCGTTATTTCTTCAAGGTTAAAATGATCTCCGACCATTTCTGTCTTAAAAATGTTTGACGGGAATCCCTGTTGAATATATCCTGATCACACAATTGCCGTTCATTAACCTTTCTATGTACGGATTTCTTAAGAAGATTAATACTGATGGAGAAAAAAATGGAATTTCCAAACCTGTTTTCACCCATAACCATAAACTCCCTTGAACTCAGAAACCGGATTGTCATGACCGCCATGCACCTGGGATACACCCCTGAAGGTTTTGTCACAGACCGGCTGGTGGAATTTTACACCGCGCGCGCAAGGGGCGGAGCAGGCCTTATCATTGTCGGAGGCTGTGCGATTGATGATTGGGGAAGCATGCCTGATATGATATTCATGGATCATGACCGCTATATCCCGGGGCTGAAAAGGTTGACCGATTCTGTTATATCCGAAGGGGCGCGAATAGCGGCACAGCTCTATCAGGCGGGCCGTTATATCCATTCTTCGGCAAAAGGAGGCCGGAAGGCCGTCTCCGCGTCGGCTGTCCGGTCAAAGTTCACCGGTGAAACACCCAGGGCGCTTGAACCGGATGAGATACCCCTGGTGCAGGACAGGTTTGCGGAGGCAGCGGCCCGCGCTAAAGAATCCGGTTTTGACGCGGTTGAGATACTGGGAAGCGCGGGATACCTGATAAGCCAGTTTCTTTCCCCGATCACGAACCAGAGGGATGATCAATACGGAGGCACTTTCGAAAACCGCATGAGGTTCGGGATCGAGATAGCCGAAAAGGTCAGAAAGGCTGTCGGCAAGGATTTCACCGTTATTATCCGCCTTGCGGGGAATGACTTCATGGAAGGCAGCAACACCAACAGGGAGGCAAGGATATTCGCATCGGAGCTTGAAAAGAAGGGCGTTGACCTCTTCGACATAACCGGAGGGTGGCATGAAACCCGCGTCCCTCAGCTGACCATGGCTGTGCCCCACGCAAACTATGTATATCTCGCGCAGGGAATCAAGTCTGCTGTATCGGCGCCGGTCCTCTCCAGCAATCGCATCAATGACCCATCCATCGGGGAGCAGATACTGAGGAACGGTTCAGCCGACCTCGTGACAATGGCCAGGGCGCTTATCGCCGACCCGGAGATGCCGAACAAGGCAATGAAAGGGAAAAGCAGGACTGTTTATCATTGCATCGGATGCAATCAGGGCTGCTTCGATATGATATTTCTGGGAAATCCCGTAACCTGCACTGTTAATCCCGCGGCAGGGATTGAAAAAGAAACAGGGCTCATCCCTGCTGTTAACAGGAAAAAGGTCCTGGTTATAGGCGGAGGTCCGGCAGGCATGAAGGCGGCATGCACTGCAGCTGCCAGAGGGCATAGGGTGATACTTGCCGAGAGGAATAATCAGCTTGGCGGACAGCTCCTCCTTAACCGGGACATACCGGGCAGAAGCGAGATGGTTACGGCTGCTGAAGACCTTATCAATAACCTGCATTCTCTTCAGGTAGAAATATTGCTAAAAACTGAAGTCGATGCAGCCTCAGTAAAAAAGTTTTCGCCGGATGCTGTAATCCTGGCGACAGGCGCTGCACCCATAATGCCTGACATAGAAGGAATTGAAGATGAAAAGGTCATTTCAGCCTGGGACCTTTTATCCGGAAAGGGCAGGACAGGCAGAAGAATCGTAATAGTCGGAGGCAACGCGGTCGGTCTGGAAACCGCCATCTGTCTTGCAAACATTGGAACAATATCGCCTGAGACGCTTCATTTCCTTGCCATAAACAGGGCGGAGACATGGGACACAATGGAAGCCCTTATCACCAAAGGCATTAAAGAAGTGACGGTTGTGGAGATGCTGACAAAATTCGGGAGAGATATCGGTGTATCCACAAGATGGACAATCCTTGATGAGCTGAAACGCCTGGGTGTCAGGATTATAGCAGGCGCCAGGGCTGTCGCCATAAAAAAAGAGGGTCTCGAGATTGAAAAAGGGGATAAGATAGAGGTCATTCCCGCTGATTCCATAGTCATCGCCGCGGGCGCGAAACCTGAAAACAGCCTCAAAGAGAAACTGAAAGGCATAGTTAAAGAAATCCATGTTGTGGGAGATGCCGCAGGACCAAGAAAGGCCCTGGATGCCATAAGGGAAGGCTTTATGGCAGGCTTAAAGGTTTAAGGACCTTCTAAGATATCAAGACGCTGCATCCTGAAATGCAGCGCCTGTCTTTTACTATTCTTCACTTCTTATAGACGTTCAGACCGATTTTTTTATCCTCTGCCCCCGGTATGCTGATGTTACCTTCTGTTGTAGCAATGATAGTCGTCTTGCCGGATGCAGACCGACCAAACTCCTTTGAAAGATCCACCTCGATTTTAAGTATATTGCCCTCAACCTTCATTTCAACGTTCTTCATATTCGTGCCTCCTTTAATTTAGATATATCGTGTTTAAAAGATTAATAAAAATTTTCTATACGGCCGCTGCATATCCTGTCGGGTCTTTAATTCCCGCCCCGAGGAAACCCTTTTTTCTGAGCAGACAGCTGTCGCAGTATCCGCATGCCGATCCGTCGGGCAACGGGTCATAACAGCTGTGTGTTATGGAGTAGTCCACGCCAAGACCGGAGCCCAGCTTGATTATCTCTGATTTTGTCATGTGCATCAAGGGTGTCTCTATTGTCATGTTCACTTTTCCTTCAACGGCAGCCCTGGTGGCCAGGTTGGCCATCTTTTCAAAGGCCTGGATATATTCCGGCCTGCAATCCGGATAGCCGCTGTAATCAACGGCATTTACGCCTATAAATATATGTGAGCATTCAAGGACCTCCGCCCATGCCAGTGCGTAGGAAAGAAAGATCGTATTTCTGGCAGGCACATATGTAACAGGAATACTGGATGCCATTGATTTTTCATCCCTTGATTTAGGCACTTCAATATTGTCGGTAAGCGCGGAGCCCCCTACCCTCCCCAGATCAATGTTTATTATCATATGCCTTTTGACCTTGAAAAACTCCGCAACTTTTTCAGCGGCCTTCAGCTCAAAGGCGTGCCTCTGCCCGTAAAAAAAAGAAAGGCTGTAAAGGTCATATCCCTTATCCCTGGCGATTGCCATAACAGTTGTGGAGTCTATGCCTCCGCTTGAAAGCACTACCGCCTTTTTTTGCTCATTCATAAATATTTCCCTATTTAATATTCCAGACCCACAGGCTCCTACCCAGGCAATTTTTGTAATCCGGGAATATCTTTTTCAGCTTGGATTCCTCCCAGTATGATCGCGATATCTGAATAATCACAAACAGTGTAAGGATGAATAGATTCAGCCATGAGCATCGCCATACAACAACAGAGACAGCGGAGAGGATTTCACCGGTATATATCGGATGTCTTATCCAGCGGTAGGGCCCGCGTGTGACAAGCTGGCGGGCCTCTACGGTAATGCTGAATGAATTACGGAGCGTCCACATGCCCCATACGGTAAACAGGGTTGAGAGCGTCATCCAGATAAAAACCAACCTTAAAAGATCCTTGCTTCCGGCAACCCATGGGGAAGGATCAGTAAAGAGCAGGCCGAAAGGAAGCATGCTCCCGATCAGAGGGACAATGATCTCCTTGATGCCCTGAGACCGATCAACAGGATTGCTCCGCATGATAAAGGCTATCGCCAGTACGGCAAAAAGTAGCGTTTCCGAAGCCCACAGGGGTTTGAAGAAAAAACCCCGGTATTGCCCGATACGCACTATTAAAAAACCAATGACAATTGTAAAAAGGCATGCATTGATTATCCGGTGCAGCCACGCCGGCGTAACAATATGCCCAAACCATCCAAAGGGATCAAACTTGATCATGATTCCGTAAATCCATCCGGTAAAGGTTTTTAATGCAACAAAAGTATAGGTTTATAATACTCCTGAGTCAACAGGTTGTTATGAATCCTGTTGGATTTGACGTTCTAAATCTTATAATCTATAATGCGTAATAACTTATCAGCTTCATAAGATCCATTTTAATAATTAATGATTTTAATCAGATTTGCCGAATAATTGGTGTATTATCGAAAAAATATTATCATTATTACAGCTGGCATGTAAAAACAGTTATAGGAGGTTAAGATGAATACATTAAATAAGATGATAGTATTATCATTGATTATGATTGGTATCTTGACCATCGTAGGCAGTGGTGGAGGCGGCGGAGATGATGATTCCGGTTCGGAGCCTGTTATAGAACAGGTGGCAGCGCCGCAGATCACGCCTGCATCCGGAAAATTCATTTCGGAACAGGCAATAAGGATAACCTGCGCCACCGAAGAGGTAAGCATTCGCTATACCACTGATAATACGAATCCTTCGGAAACAGCAGGCACACTTATACCACAGGGGACCACATTCACCTTGAGCAGATCAGCAACCGTCAAGGCGATAGCCTACAAATCCGGCATGACTGCATCGCCGATCACCTCCGTCAGTTACACCTTCCAGCAGTGGACCTGGGTTTCAGGAGATTCTACCACCGATGAAGCAGGCGTGTACGGAACATCCTCGGATAAACCCGGAGCAAGGGATTCCAGTGTGTCATGGACAGATCCGGACGGCAACTTCTGGCTCTTCGGCGGGTTAGGGTATGACACCGATGGAATTTCAGGAAATCTTAATGACCTATGGAAGTTTGACGGCGCCAAATGGGAAATGGTATCCGGTGACACTGCCTATGGCCAACCGGGTGAATATAACGAACCGTATCAACCCGGTGCAAGATACTGGAGCGCTTCGTGGACAGACACGGACGGCAACCTGTGGCTCTTCGGTGGTTTCGGATTGGATACAAATGGGGATGAAGGAGATCTGAATGACCTGTGGAAATTTGACAGATCATCAGAAGAATGGGAATGGGTCTCAGGCTATGACACCTATGGACAGCAGGGTGAATCTGATTTGCCTGGGGCAAGAGATTCCGCAGTATCATGGACAGACCTGGAAGGGAACCTGTGGCTCTTCGGCGGCTACGGACTGGATATGTATGGTGAGGAAGGGAACCTGAACGACCTCTGGGAATTTGATACTACATCAGAAGAATGGACCCTGGTTTCGGGGAGCGATGCAATCGATGAGGAAGGCAACTATGAACCAGGCGAAACAAATTACCCCGGGGCAAGGTATGGGAGCGTTTCGTGGACAGACACCGAGGGCAACATGTGGCTCTTTGGCGGCGCTTTTTACTATGATGACGGAGAGGAATACTCATATAATTTTAATGACCTCTGGAAATTTGATACTGCAACAGAAGAATGGACCTGGGTTTCAGGGAGCGACTCACCGGATGAATCAGGAGTCTATGGCACGATAGGTACAGCAGGTGAATCTAATATGCCTGGGGCAAGGTCCTACAGCCTGTCATGGATAGACTCATCAGGCAGCCTGTGGCTCTTTGGCGGTTTAGGATATGACTCTTCCGGAAGCTACGGAGACATGAACGATCTCTGGAAATTTAATCCCTCAACAGCAGGATGGACCTGGGTCTCCGGGAGCAATTCAGCCGGCCACTCAGGCGTGTACGGCAGCAAGGGAACACCAAGCGTATCAAATACACCTGGAGCAAGGACATCAGCCGTATCATGGATAGACTCTGATGACAACCTGTGGCTTTTCGGCGGTTATTACTATGATAATGATGATGGTTATGAATATGATTTAAATGACCTCTGGAAGTTTGAGCCGTAGACACCACGCAGGATAATATGCACGATCAGCCCGGACAGGGTAATCTGTTCGGGCTGATCTGTTTTAACGCCTTTGATTACTGTCCTTCTAAAAATATTCCGGTCCAGATTCCCATTCACCGGAAACTTAAGATACAGCCGTTGTTATACCCTCTCCCTTCGGTCCATAGTGATCAACAGAACAATATAGGCTGCAACTGCCCCAGCAAGAATGGCAATCATATCCTTCATATCAAATGTCCCCTTGCGGAAAAAGCCCTCGGTTGATTCAAGGAACGGAATTCCGGAAAACCAGGAAGGTATTATCTTCAAGACGAGAGCACTGTATTTTTGCCCCAGTTCAAAGAGTGCATCAACAAGGAACCATCCGATGGCAATAACAAGATATCCCCTCTTTCTACAGGAGATCACCCCTGCAGTAAGCAGTATGAAAGAAAACACATGTATAAACTCAGGCAGCCAGGCGCCAAGAGACCCGAAAAGGTCCGGGGCAGTGCCGTAGATGATATTATGAAAACTTGATATGAAACCGAAGCGATTGACAAAATATGTCCCTTCAGGAGGCCTGGCAATAAAATAAACCATGGTCCCGATAAGCAGAAATACTAAGCCTATTAAAATCTGCAATTTATTGATCGGTTTTCGATTGGAGTCAATCATATTCTAAATCACAAAGTAAATAATCATATCCCCTGAATAAAGGTAGAATCAAAGCAATCATTCACTGCTTTTCAATCACAAAAACACCAGCAGGTCGTGCCCGGATAAAAATCCTTAGCAAGAGTTATATCCCCTGATCCATCCATTTTCCATAGCTCTCTTCCCTCTTCGTCTGTTCTACCCGAAATAAAATAATTATCATTGAAACCAGTTATTAAGGAAATTTCATCAAGACCGGACTGACTTGGAAAGACTAACTGTTGGGGATCGGATACGCCATCATAGATATAGATATTGTCAAGGCCCAGCTGTAGAATGAATTTATTATTATGAATAAAACAGTTTGATATTCCCATGCTGCCATCATCCAGCTCAACTCTGACAGGTGCTTCCCCCGGAGAATAATCCCATAATCTCACACCCCCAAGCAGAGGCTCACCGTCCCAATTCGTGGTTACATCATGACCAAGAAAATATAAATGGCCGTTCAGAACAGAATAGGGGTTTGAATAAATATGTGTGTAGTAGATCACTGAATAATACTGCTCATCGACAGCCAGCGGGCTGACCGGATTGGTCCCGTCATATTCATAAAGTCTGCCCATATTTGCTGTTGTATAATCTATATCAACCTTCTCCAGTACCTCGACCAGGAGTTTTCCATTAAATACAGCAAACGGTTTGACGCTGTAATGGTCGCTTGCCGCAAAATTCGTTATCATCTCCATTGTATCTTCATCGTCTATCATCCAGAGCTGCTCTCCGTTTTGGCCATCATTGGCTGAAAAAAACAGCTTATCCTGAAAGATCACAAAATCACTCGTTGTATAATCAAATGCGCTTCCGGTCGGATTGATCTCCCCTGCCATATACTGGTTTCCGGAAGATTCATCATAGCACCATATTTCAGTGCCTGATTCAATTGTAAACCCCCTGAAATAAAGCCTGTTGTTGTAAACAGTATAGTTATAATTATCGAAGAAAGGAATAACATATCCTGCAATAGATGGAACATCTGATAATTCGTCATATGAATACGACACATTTTTATCCGATGCGCTGTTAAAGCCGCTGAAATAAAGTTTATCATTATATTCCATAAGATACTCAACATTGGAATAGTCATCTGAGTCGTCAGGAAAAAGACCCTGGGGCTGATTTGATCCGTCATATTTCCACAGTCGCCCTGCCTGAACAAAATAAAGCACATCGTTTATAATCAGTTTATCGGTGATTAATGAATCAAGTTCACATATCTCATTGATATTCCCTGTTTCAGCTATTTCAAATAATTTAAGTTGAAAAATATTTTTACATCCCTCATAAGCCGTAAACAGAAGGCTATTGTTAAACAATATGAAATTTTCCGGAGCCCCTTCATTTAAATCACATACCTTAAAACAATCCTCTCCTTCACATATAATATCTGTGTTGTAATCACATGGATTGTCAACACCATCATTCTCATTGTCTGATCCTCCATCTCCACCACCTGTGGCAACGATAAAGACAAATCCCAAAACAATTATGAATCCAAGAAAAGCCTGCCGTATTGGTTTATGTATTTTTTTAAGCTTCATGGCTGCTCCTTGTTGTTTTTCAGAAATTTCAGATCATATTTTTTCACAAACAATACAGATTAATTCTTCATCAGTTCAAGACTTTTTTATTTAACTTAAATGGTTGCCGCATTCTCACACGTATCCCTTTTGATTGGAAACACTGAATCGACCAATATCCTGACCTCATCAAGCCACTGCCTTCGCTGGTCCTCCGTGCTTGTGATAACGATGCTGAAGGTCCTGCGATAAAATTCGCCTACGCCGCACAGGCCGAAAATACAGTTCTTCCATATCGTCTCAAGGGGGTCTCCGAATATCCTTCTTTCTCGTTCCGGTTCCGTATTCGATGTATTGAATACGATTGCAGCCCCGGCCTGCAGCAGGCCGTTAGGTATGCCCTCCCCTGAATCGCCTTCTAGAAATTCATAGGCAACCCCGGGGCGGATTACCCTGTCTATCCAGCCTTTCAGTATCGCCGGCGGCTGGCCCCACCAGTCAGGGTGAATGATAATAATGCCGTCGGCCTGCCTTATCTCCTCACAATAGTCTTTGATGGATTCCGGCAGAAGTGCCCCTGAAGGAATCTCCCCTGCATCGAGGACCGGATCAAAGTCCTCATTATAAAGGTCATGAAAGAAAACAATATGCCCATCCTTTATGAGCTGTTGAACTGCTGTTCGTGCAATTGCATGGTTGAAACTTTCGGGGTCAGGATGTGCGAGTATAACTGATACCTTCATAATAACCTACAGAATAAGATTTTTGATTGTCATGTTTTCAATATCGATCCTGCCCATATTCCACTCCGGATGGATGATCATACGCCTTTGGTATAAACGGCGGAATCGGGCAATCAAGAAAGTCTGCAATCAATCGAAGCATATCTGCCTCATCAACCGTTAAAAGCGAATCTGCACTCGCGCACGCTATACAAGCCTTCAGGACCTTCTTTTTAATCTGAGGAGAGGCCATCGTAAGTCTTTCAAGAGAGCTGTCTAGGGCGCTCAGCCCGCATTTCTCTCTGGCTAGTATCGATGGACTTCCCCCAATTTTGAGCTCCTCTATTCCTCTGCGGAAGGACTCCTCTGATATGGAATATTCGGCGTTGCTCCGCCATGCAAGGATTGATAACAGCAGAAAACAGTCAACCTGTACCTGGTCAATCAAACTGTATCTAACGGGAGGAGGCGCGACCCTTTTAAACGAAGGTTCAAGGTGATGAATAATCGTGCGCTGCAATACATATTCAAAAAGGCTGATCTTTTTATCCGCCTCAATAAGGTTTTTCAGGTTCTTCAGGAACATTTCATACTGGGCCGGCGAGAGAAGTTTCAAGGCAGGTATTGCAAGGCCGGCAAGGGGTAGCCGGTATTCCCTGTTGATTGTATCAATGACAGGGGCAAGCGATTCAGCCGATTTAATGACCGCCGGATCAGATTCCTCAATTAATTTTTCGAGCTGCACCTTTCTCACATCTTCTTCCGGGTTCAGCAGCAGACAATAGATAATCGCCCTTGCGCCGAACGGCTCCCGCACGGCTTCCGCCGCCCTGGTCGGCAGACAGGAAATCACCTGAGCCGCAAAATCAAGGTGACCTGCCTGGGGATTCCCGGCAATAGACGTGAGCATCTCAGGAGGGAAGCTGATGTCAGCCGCTTCACCCGATGAAGGACAGGCCTGTGATGCCAGTGATGATATGCCTGGCGCTATTGATTCCTGAACAAACTGCTGTGCCTTGGCATCCTGTTTAAAGTCTTCTGTCATCAAAGACGCATCAATCCTGCGTATGCGTTCTTCAATGGGCGGGTGGGTTGCCAGGAGATTCATAAAGGGGGTTCCAAGCCCGTTCCCAAAAAAAAGATGACTCGCCTCTTCCGTGTGCAGGTTCTTGATTTTTGATCCGGCATCATGGGAAGCTATCTTTTTAAGCGCACCCCCTATGCCGGACGGATTTCGAGTAAACTGCACTGCAGAGGCATCACTCAGAAATTCCCTCTGCCTTGACACTGCGCTCTTTATGAGTTTCCCGAAAAAGACACCTATGTATCCGACTGCCATTATGATTAGGCCGGCTAAAACAATCGCTCCGCCTCCTCCTTTTTTGCCGCTCGACCTCACCCTTACGTTGCCGCTGCTGCTTCCGCGTACAATAATCCTGCCTAAGACGGCAATGACAAGAATACCGGCAATAATCCCCATGAGGCGTATATTCAGCCGCATATCACCGTTAAGTATGTGGCTGAACTCATGGGCGATTACACCCTGAAGCTCATCGCGTGAAAGCTCTTTCATGCACCCCTGTGTTACAGCGACAACAGCGGTTCCCGGTGTATATCCGGCGGCAAAGGCATTAATCCCCGCTTCGTTTTCCAGAACATAAACGGTTGGAACAGGAACGCCAGAGGCGATTGACATCTCCTCGACAACATTCAGGAGCCTTCTCTTGTCAGGGTCGGTTGTATTGGGGTCAACCGGAACACCTCCCAGCATCTCTGCAACAGCCGAGCCCCCCTTTGACAGGGCCGCGATCTTGAAGGCGCTTCCGAGGAGGATAATTAAGATCACTGCACCGGAAACCATCATGAAAAGCTGAGGATTCCAAAAACCGGTCCCTGATCTGCTAAAATTCATCCCTGCGATGACCAGGGCTGCGTACACCCCTGCAATCAGGAATAGGACGGCAAGGATAAAGTAAAGCGTCAGGATCACAGTTTTTCGTCTTGCATTATCCTGACTTTCGAAGAAGTCCATGGTTCTGCTGTTCGCGGTCACAATCTGCCCCCCGGATCACGTTAAAATTTAACTTTCACGGCTTCACGTTCTTCGGAAACTGTGATCTCGAACAGGACCGCCTCAGTGAAACCGAAGGCTCCGGCAATAATTGAATTGGGGAACTTCTCTCTTCCGATGTTATAGGCCATGACCGAATCATTGTATGCCTGCCTTGCAAATGCGATCTTGTTTTCAGTGGACGAAAGCTCTTCCATCAGTTGTGACATGGTCTGGTTAGCCTTCAGGTCGGGATATGCCTCGGCAAGTGCGAAAAGCTTTCCCAGCGCGCCGGTAAGTGCACCCTCGGCCCCGATCAGGTTCTTGATTGCAGCAGCATCTGCGGGATTTGCGGCTGCCCTGGCATTGGCGGCGCTGGCCTGATTCCTTGCATTAGTGACGGCCTCAAGTGTTCCGCGCTCATGCGCAAGATAGCCCTTAGCGGTCTCCACAAGATTCGGGATAAGGTCGTAACGCCGTTTTAACTGAACGTCAATCTGGCTGTAGGCGTTCTTAAAGCGGTTCCTTAAGGTCACCAGGTTGTTGTATATGCCTATACAGGCCATGACCAGGGCTACAATAATTACAAGAACAATAATAAGTGCTATCATTTTTTTGTTCCTCCTTTGTTTTAAATTTTTCTTAAGAGGTAATTTCAAAAGTCCTCAGCTTGTCATTCCGAACGAAGTGAGGAATCTAAAAGGCATTGGTATTAAGAGATTTCTCCCTTTGGTCGAAATGACAATTGATGCTTTTTTGAGTTTTGAAATTACCTCTTAATATTTAGGTTTCCGTTTTACTGCAAAAAGCTTCTCTATTTCTTATATTGATATCTCACCAATAAGAAATGTGACGGCACGACCTCCTATCTCAACACGCTTGCCAAGGTTACGGCATATTAATTCGCCGCCCCGTCTTGATACCTGTTCAGCCTGAAGATGCTGCCTGCCCAGTCTTTTCGCCCAGTATGGTACAAGGGTAGTATGTGCGGAGCCGGTGACAGGGTCTTCAGGTATGCCTGCCTGAGGCGCAAAGAACCTGGAGACAAAGTCAACCTCACGCCCCGGAGCGGTTACTATTATTCCGCGTGCCTTAACCTTTGAAAGAAGCATCATGTCCGGACTGAGCGAAAGGATAACATCATCATTGTCAAATACGGCAAGATAATCATCCCTCCCTTTATATGTTTCAGTCGGGGCAACTCCCAACCCGTCGATTAATAATTGCGATGACCCGACTGCCTGAATTGAATCGGCAGGGAAATTCAAGTACAGGACTTCACCTTCTTTCCTCACGTACAAAGGACCGCTCTTGGATGAGAATGATATTTCGCTGCCAGAATAGCCGAGATGATTGAATATGACATGGGCAGATGCCAGCGTTGCATGGCCGCATAAATTCACTTCAACGGCAGGCGTGAACCAACGAATCTGATAAACCTCCCCCATAGGCACAACAAAAGCAGTGTCTGAAAGATTATTTTCCAGGGCGATTGACTGCATAATTTCAGGGCTAAGCGCTGATTCGGAGAAGACAACTGCGGCGGGATTGCCTGAGAATAACCGGCCAGTAAATGCATCAACCTGATATATGGGATATTTCATAATTCCTCTTTCTTGAATGCCAAAGCGATAGATTATTTTTAATCCTGCTTCTTTGCACCCCGGCGTTTTCTGCAATACTCAGCATAAAGAGATTTAATGCCCCCGCCTATTATATATGCTACAAAAATGCTAAGCAGAATTATCACTACCTCGAACGATTTTGTAAAATGATATACTATTAAAGACGCAACCAGGCTTATGATCAAAGCATAAATTGTAATGGCCTATAATAATTCAAGGTTTTTGTAATTTGAGACACTTATATCAAAATAATGATAAAAAGGCAAAAAAAGAATAATTATAGATTTAACAGATTGATAAAAGAATTTATAAAGATATTTTGGCTAACTGAGACAAAAAACAGTCTCCGCCCTCATCCGGCCTGCAGGTCTCCCGCCTACATAACACTGCAACGAGACTGGCCGGATCGGCTTGTGTTCCAGTATACAAGGTCTTGAATTAAAGCATTAATGAGGTAAGGTTTTATCTTGAAGTATGCCTGCAATTCCATTATTTAGAATACCATAATTTGTTTTTTCCTGAGGAGATACAGACTAAAAACACTGGATTCCGGCCTCCGCCGGAATGACGACTCGTGGCAGTCAGCTGTATCTTTGAGAATTAAAAAATCTTTTACGGAGGAGATGATATGAGGCTGGATTTTATTGAAGCGCGTGATCTGCCGGATGCATGGTTTCAGTGCGTTTACAGGCTCCTGGAATGCGGGCGTGAATACACCATCCAGAGGGGCAGCTTTGAGGGACAGAAAAGGCTGGAGTTCGATTATGTAACCGTCCATATCAAGCATCCTGACGTCCGGCCCCTGATCCCGGACATCCCGCCCGGCCTCGGCATCCCTAATCCGGTGGCAGACGGATATATCGAGGAATATCTCCCCTATCTTATGACCTCCGCAAAAAAGGAAGGCGAGGACTACACATACGGCCAGTACCTTGAGAAACAGATAGACGAGGTAATCCGAATGTACAGGTCAGACGGCTATAACACCAACCAGGCCTACATGACCGTGGGAGAGCCTGCGGCATTATTTTTACATGATCCTCCGTGCCTTAGGGGCATCGACACAAGGATAAGGGACGGCAAGCTCCATTTCATTGTATATTTCAGGTCATGGGACCTGTGGAACGGATTTCCTGCCAACCTTGGGGGCATCCAGCTCCTGAAGGAGTACATGGCATCCTCCATCGGCGTGGATGACGGAGAGATCATTGCAGCCAGCAAGGGGCTCCATATGTATGACTATGTCTGGGAACTGGCAAGGCTCAGGACCATGAAGGAAGGGCCACAGGCCAAGGTTAAGTGCAATGAAGGTTGATCTGAAGGGTCTGAATGCCGCTGATACAGAGGCATGGATAAAAGAACTCGGGCTTGAGAGGTACAGGGCCAGACAGATAAGACACTGGATCTTCATTAGGCTCATTTCAGATTTTAAAGAGATGACCAATGTCTCCGCAAAGGTAAAGGAACTCCTTGCGGAAAAGGCAAACCTGAATCATCTTAAAACGGTCAAGGTACAGGAATCCAAAGATACAACGAAAAAATTTCTTTTCAGGCTCCATGACGGGCAGCATATCGAGACGGTCCTGATCCCCGAAAAGGACCACTTCACACTCTGCATATCATCCCAGGTGGGCTGCACCATGGGGTGCAGGTTCTGCCTTACAGGCACACAGGGATTCACAAGGAACCTGACATCAGCGGAGATCATTGACCAGATTGTACAGGTCAAGCGGTCGATGGAGGCGCCCGAGCTTCTTACAAATATCGTTTTCATGGGCATGGGCGAACCGCTTGCCAATTATCTCGGAGTGACAGGGGCCATAGAAAACCTGATCGCCTCTGACGGCATGAACTATTCACACCGCAGGGTGACGCTATCCACATGCGGCATTGTGCCCATGATAAGAAGGCTGGGGACGGAGACAAAGGTGAGTCTGGCAATATCCCTCAATGCAGCCGACGACAAGACCCGGGATTTCTTGATGCCTGTTAATAAAACCTACAATCTAAAAAGCCTCATCTCAGCATGCAGGGACTTCCCGCTTGCCAACAGGAAGATGATCACCTTTGAGTACATACTCATCAAGGGCGTGAACGATAGACCTGAAGATGCAAAAAAGATTACCCGCCTGCTTTCCGGCCTGAGGGTAAAGATCAACCTTATCCCATTCAACGAATGCCCGGGCCTTGATCTTAAAACGCCCGACATGGAAAGCATCCTTGCCTTTCAGGAGGTCTTAACAAACAATAAATTTACCGCGATAATCAGGAAGAGCAAGGGAAGGGACATTTCCGCCGCATGCGGACAGCTGAGAGGGGAAACCACCCCAAAAATTAACTTGCTTTAAGAAATCAATATGTTATGTTGTTTTTAATCCCCGGCGCTAAAGGCCGGGTTTAAATTTCAGGAAAGGTTGAAACAGAATGATTGAATTGGATTTTTCAAAGGGAGACGGCCTTGTGCCGGCCATTGCCCAGGATTACAGGTCGGGCAAGGTGCTGATGATGGCGTATATAAATAAAGAGTCATGGGAAAAATGCCTTGAGACAGGCGAGGTCCACTACTGGAGCAGGTCGCGCCGGGAACTGTGGCACAAGGGAGTTCAGTCAGGGAATGTGCAGAAGATAAAGGATATCTTTGTGGACTGCGATAATGATACGGTCCTTTTCGTGGTTGAGCAGATAGGCATGGCCGCGTGCCACACGGGATTTGAGAGCTGCTTCTACAGGAAGGTGGATAAAAACGGTGGTTTTACGGTAGTCGGGGAAAAGGTGTTTGATCCCGACAAGGTTTATGGAAAGAAGTGAGGTAAAGTTATGAATGTATTGAAACTCGGTATTCCAAAGGGCAGTCTTGAGAAATCTACCATAGCCCTTTTTGAAAAGTCAGGATGGAGGATAAGCATAAACAGCAGGAGCTACTTCCCTGACATTAATGATAAGAGCATCGAATGCAGCATTTTAAGGGCGCAGGAGATGTCACGCTACGTGGAGAACGGGACTATTGACGTGGGCCTGACAGGCAGGGACTGGATAGAGGAAAACGAATCCGACGTGGTCGTTGTCGATGACCTGGTCTATTCCAAGGTAAGCCAGAACCCCGCAAGGTGGGTCCTGGCCGTGCCTGCGGACTCAGATATAAAAGAGCTTAAAGACCTTCAGGGTAAAAAGATCGCAACTGAACTGGTCAACTTTACCGTCAGGTATTTCAAGGAAAGAAATATTGATGTGGATGTGGAATTTTCATGGGGCGCGACAGAGGCAAAGGCCGTTTCAGGGCTTGCCGATGCAATTGTTGAGGTCACTGAAACCGGAAGCACCATCAGGGCCCATGGTCTGAAGATAATCCATGAACTGATGCAGTCCAACACGCAGCTTATAGCCAATAGGTCCGCCTACAAGGATGAATGGAAGAAGGATAAAATCGCCCAGATATCCCTGCTTCTTAAAGGCGCCCTCAAGGCCGAAAACATGGTCGGGCTCAAGATGAATGTCTCTGAAGAAAGGCTTGAAGGGGTCATTGCCATCCTGCCCAGCCTGAATGCCCCAACTGTAGCCCACCTCTACAAATCAACGTGGACATCTGTGGAGACCGTTGTGGACGCCAAATCCGTCAGGGAGCTTATCCCGAGGCTTATCAAGGCAGGCGCAGAAGGGATTATAGAGTATGCCCTGAATAAGGTGATCTAGTTTTCAATTAATATAGATAGTACATGACAGACCCCCTCATTCCATTCCAGGAGTGCATTGTCATGCATATGACGATCCGGTCATGATTTTTCGTATGGCATGCATCTTGCTAATTATTTGCAGTATATAGATTATTAACGAGGGGGCAGCAGATGAAGAAATCAAAGATCAGGATATTGTTAATCAGCGAAAATTCGGCTTATGTTCAGACTATTCTGAATGCACATTCCGGGTGTGAAAAAACAATCAGCCTTGACACCGCTGAAACCCTGTCTGACGGGCTGAGCCGGTTCATGCATGATGGAGTAGAAGCCATATTACTGCATCTGTCGCAGCAGGCACTGTTTGAGGCGCTTGAATCTGTGCGTGAGCGGGGAATCATACTGCCTGTTATAGCCCTTATCCGGAGTGGTGATGAGGATTCATGGGTGCGCGCAATCAAAGAAGGGGCGCATAATTATCTCTTTGAAAACACTGTTGATGCGGACTCTCTTGTCTGTTCTCTCCGGTTTGCGGCGGAAAGCTGCAAGATAACGGAATACCTGAGAGAAGCCAGCCTGAAGTTCAAGGAGCATGAAAAATCCGTTGTTGAAATTGAAAGCCTGAAAGGGATTATTGATAAGTACGGATCTGCTGCCCATGAGCTGAATCAGCCCCTGACCGCCCTCCTTGGAAGCATCTATTTGATGAAGCTGGACAGGGATGACCCGGAAAAAATTTCCCGTCATATGGAAAGAATTGATGATTGCGGAAAGCGTATATCAGCCATTGTCAAAAAAATCCAGGGCATGCTTCATGAAAAAAATAAATATTATCTGGGAAACGCCTCTTTAAATAACCCGGATCAAAAACCGGTGCCCTGCGTAGAAGTCTCGGACAACAGCTTTGAAGATCTCAACAACCTTTTCCGGACAGTTCAGGCCCGCTGTAACGGGACTGCGATCTGAAAAAAGATAAAATTCTTGTTAAAATGATAGTGTAAGGGATTGGAAAAATATGGACGTCTCTTTTATAAAAAGCGCATTCAAGGAAGATCAATACCCGCCTGCAGACAGGCCTGAGATAGCCTTTGCGGGAAAGTCCAATGTGGGAAAGTCATCATTGATAAATATTCTCGTAAACAGGAAAAAGATGGCAAAGACAAGCTCAAAGCCCGGAAGGACACAGTCCCTGAACTTTTTTGAGATCAAAGACAAAAAACTGTGCATGGTGGATCTGCCTGGATACGGCTTTGCAAGCGTGCCGCTTGAGATAAAAAAATCATGGGGGACCATGGTGGAGACATACCTGAGGTCCCGTCCGAGCCTCAAGGCGGTTGTGGTCATTCTTGATATCAGGAGAGACCCCTCCGGGGGAGATATGGATCTTCTGAACTGGCTGAACGCATACGGTATCACGGCTGTCACCGTTCTTACAAAGGCGGATAAGCTTTCTCGCCAGCAGGCACTGGCGCGGGCCAGACTGATAGCCGGAGAACTCGGAACCACAATTAACGGGACGCCCATTATTTTTTCAGCAAAGACAAGGGAAGGGAAAGACGAGATTTGGGCCGCGATTGAGAAGTCTATTGAGCCTTGAAATCAGGAAGACCGTACGCCTTTATCTTTTTATGAAGGTTGCTTCTTTCAACGCCGATGGCCTCAGCCGTCTGGGAAATATTTCCGTTAAATTCCCTGAGTTTCCGGATGATGAATGTCTTTTCAAACTGCGCCTTGGCATCCTTGAATGAACCGGCATCCATACAGGATGCATTTTCATCTTTTGTGCTGTCCTGATTGAACGATATAGGCAGATCCTGAATGCTTATGGTGTTTCCCCTGGACATTATCGCAAGCCTCTCAACGAGATTCTTCAACTCCCTGATGTTCCCGGGCCAGTGGTATTTTTTAAGCGCGTCAATTGCCTCTTCAGTTATCCGTTTTTCCTCAAGCCCCGCCCTTATGTGTATATCCATTAAAAACGATTTCACAAGGTCAGGCAGATCTTCAAGCCTGTCGCGCAGCGGCGGAACCTTGAGCGGCACAACATTCAGCCTGTAATAAAGGTCATCCCTGAACGTCCCCTTTTCAATTTCGCTTTCAAGATTTTTATTCGTAGCCGCGATTACCCTTACATCCACGCGTATGGTCTTGGATCCGCCTACCCTCTCGAATTTCTGCTCCTGCAGTATCCTGAGTGTCTTGGATTGCGTCTTCAGGCTCATGTCCCCTATCTCATCAAGAAAGAGGGTCCCTTCATTGGCAAGGTCGAATTTTCCCTTTTTCATGGAGGCGGCCCCGGTAAATGCACCCTTTTCATGGCCGAAGAGTTCGCTCTCAATGAGTTCCTCGGGTATTGCCGCGCAGTTTACTTCGATCATGGGCTTTCGGCTGCGCCTGCTTATCCCGTGAATAGCATGCGCTACAAGTTCCTTGCCTGTCCCGTTTTCGCCCGTGATAAGCACCCACGCATCTGTCGGGGCGACTATCTTTATCTGCTCCTTCAACTCCCTTATGACCCTGCTTTCGCCTGTTATCGTGTGCCTGCTTTTTTCCTTTTCCCTGAAATGGGTTATCTCCTCTTCAAGCTGATAATACTGCAGGGCGTTGTTGACCGACAGCAGTATCTTGTCAAGGGAAAGGGGTTTCTCGATAAAATCATAGGCGCCAAGCTTTGTGGCCTTGACGGCCGTCTCAATCGTGCCGTGCCCTGACATCATTATGACCTGGAGCGTGGGATAAGCCTCTTTGATCTTAACAAGGGTCTCCATCCCGTCCATGCCGGGCATCCATATGTCCAGCAGCACCAGGTCCGGGATGTTCTCCTTGATCCTCTCAAGCGCCGCGGCCCCGCTTGATTCACACTGCACCTCGAATCCTTCATCCGTAAGTATGCCTTCAAGGGAAAGAAGTATGCTTTTCTCATCATCAACAATAAGGATAGTCTTGGACATCTCATATCTCCTGAAGAGTTTTGCCGCTGATCATATTCAAGGCGATCCGCGCAGTCCTGTCGGAAGCGCCCCCTTGCCCCATGCTTTCCCTGATCTTCCCGAGTTTCCTTAACATGCCCTTCCTGTATGCCTCGTTATCGAGGATCATGGAAGCCTTTTCCGCAAGCGCCTCCGGCGTTACTTCATCCTGCAGGACCTCAGGAACCGCCTCCTCTCCGGCGATAAGGTTTACGATGCTTACATAGGGTACATTTATAACCATTTTCCCTATTGCATAGGACAGGGGAGACACGCGGTAGGCTACAACCATGGGAACGCCCATAAGTGCCGTCTCAAGTGTGGCTGTCCCGGATGCCACCAGGGCCAGATCGCACACCTTTAAAATACTGTATATATCCCTTTGTGATACAACAACCTTAAGCGATGTCCTGTCAATAAAAGGCTGAATAAGTTCCGGAGATATTGTCGGGGCGAGGGGCAGGACACACTGAAGGCCCGGATACCGTGAGGACAATATTTCAGCGGCCCCGATCATGGACGGCAGAAGATTTCTAATCTCATCTGTCCTGCTGCCGGGCAGGAGTCCAAGGACAGGCATTCCACTGCCCGTAAACAGTTCCCTTGAAATACTGTCCCTGTCCAGGTTTTCAGGTATCGCATCCATGACCGGGTGTCCGACGTACACCACGTCAAGCCCTGCCCCCGACTTCAGGTAAAACTCCTTTTCAAAGGGCAGAATAACAGCCATCTTGTCCACGCGCCTGGCGATCTTCTTTACCCGTCCCCTTCGCCATGCCCATACCTGAGGGCTGATGTAATACAGCACCGGGACCTTGTGCCGCGCTGCAGTGCGTGCAAGGCTGATGTTGAAATCGGGAAAATCTATAAGGATAAGAAGGTCAGGCCCGGTTTTTTTTAGCAGGGAGCGCATCCTGCCATGCGCACTTAACAGGTTTTGCAGTTTAGAGAATACCTCCGTCAGGCCTACCACCGCAAGATCTGACGAATGTGCGATGATATCTACGCCCGCCTCCTCCATCTTTCTGCCGCCTATGCCCCTGATAATGACAGAATCATCCAGTTTTCTGACCGCACTCACCAGGGCGGCGCCATGGAGGTCACCGGATGCCTCTCCAGCCACGATCAATATGTTTTTTCTCTTTATTTCGGGCATGTTTAATAAAAAGGCGCAAGGCTTATGGCGCAGGGCGCAAGGGTTTTCGATGCCTATTTAATCTTATTCCTTATGCCTTGTGCCCTGCGCCTTGCGCCGGTTTAAATTTATATATAACCCCCAAAACCCGGAACAACGGATTTATCACACCGGGATATGGGTATCTACGCCTGCGGATGAAATTCCCCGCAGCCCTTTTTAATCATATCGATTATCAGCAGCGCAATCTTAAGGGCCTTACGTTCATCCCTCTCCGTCATGACGGGCTTGGCTCCGTTGATTACGGAGCTTACGAAATAGTTGATCTGGTCAGCCAGGGGATCGCTGTTTGGAAAATCCTCCCTGACGGATTGAAGATTCAGTGTCCCGGATGAATCCTTGATGCTGCTGTCCATGCGGGTCATGTAAAATTCCCTTTTATGACAGTCGGCAAGCAGAAAGGCGTCCGGCTGAAACACCCTGATCTTTCTTGTGACCCTGTCGGATACCCTGCTTGCGGTCAGGTTGGCTGTTATTCCGTTTTCAAAGACAAGCCTGGCGTTAGCCACATCGGTCTTTCCTGTTACCACGGACATTCCTACGGCGTGAATGTCCTTTACCTCTGACCGGGCTATATGGAGGATGATATCCAGATCATGTATCATCAGATCAAGAACCACATCCACATCAGTTCCCCTTATAGTGAAATTATTCATCCTGTGTGATTCAATAAAAAGAGGCCTGTTCAGCAAAGACTCCATCTTTACCACCGCCGGGTTAAACCGTTCAACCAGCCCTACCTGAAGAATAAGCCCCTTATCCTCGGCCATGTTTATCAGGGTGTCGGCGGGTCCCAGCTGGTAGGTAATGGGCTTCTCAATCAGCAGATGTTTGCCCGCTGAAAGGATATCCTTTGCCACCTCGAAATGGGATTCAGTGGGCACCGCGAGACTGACGGCATCCGCCATGGCAAGAAGCTTTTCATAATCACTGTATGACCTGACATCATAACGCTGCCCTATCTCACTGGCGCGGTCATAATTGGTATCCACGACGCCTATGAGCTCCACTCTGGGGTTTGCCTTGTACTTCTGAACATGGTACTGTCCCAGATGACCGACGCCGATCACGCAAATTTTAAGCTTATCCTTTTTCAATTAATTCTTCTCCCCGGTAACACACAATAGAAATACCCGCCTTATCAGCGTATTCGATCATCTTCTGCCTGTCGAACAACAGGGTCTTCTCTGCCTCTAAAGCCAGAACAGATGCCTTTACCCCTGCCATTACCTCGACAGTCTCAAGACCTACTGAAGGGACATCAAACCTGAGATCCTGTTCGGGTTTGCTGACCTTGACGACAACGGCATCCCTGCCTGCGATCCTGCCCCCGCGTTTGATGGTTTCATTGGTCCCGTCGATAGCCTCAAGGGCAAGAACAGTTCGGTTTCTGATCACCACGCACTGTCCGACATCAAGCCTGCCCATTTCCTTGGCCACCTGCCACCCCAGACGGATGTCCTCCTCCTGAGCCTTGTCCGGCCTTTTCTTTGTGAGGCATCCCTTCTGCGCGAGCAGGTCGGGCAGATAATGCGTGGAGGTTACGATCTCTATACCTTCCCTGGAGAGCTCCGAGGCAACGGCCCTGAGTATCCCGTCATCATGAAGAATGGCCAGCCTGGAAATGAGGGCGATTCCCTTGAGATCAGGCCGTGCTTTGAACATGTTCCCCTTTGAAATGGACCCTGCCATAAGGGCCTTTTTCACGCCCTCTTTTTTGAAGACGCTGATGATCTTCCCGAGCTGTCCGAGCTTGACCCAGGTGATTTTGTCGGCAGCATCCGCCAGGGCCGGATCGGTGTCTCCCTCGTGTGCAACAGCCACCACATGAAATCCCTGCCTTCTTGCCGATTCGGCAGCCAGTATCGGGAACTGCCCCCCCCCTGCGATTATGCCAATGCTGTCTTTCCTTCCGTTCATCTCTATCCATAGTTCGGGGAAATCATTCACTCCGGGCTATGCCCCTTTTTGAACTGCTTATGAAATCAAGCAGGACTGCAAGCTCAGGAAAAGACTCCATCTCCGCCCTGACCCTTGCGATCCCGTCTCTGAATATTGCGTTCTCCCGCCAGATAATCCTGTAGGCCTTCCTTAAACCCCGGATAACCTCCCCTGAAAATCCATTGCGCCTTAGCCCGATCTGGTTGGGTCCGTAAAGCCTTGCCCTTTCGCCGGCGGCTATCATATAGGGAGGGATATCCTGGGCAATACCTGCCAGCCCTCCTATAAAGGCATAGGCGCCTATCCTCACGAACTGATGCGCCGCGGAAAGCCCACCCAGCGTTGCATGGTCCCCTAAAGTAACATGACCGCCCAGGGCTGCCGAGTTTGCCATAATTACATGGTTGCCCACAACACAGTCGTGGCCCACGTGTGAGGATGTCATCAGATAATTGCTGCTTCCGACAATGGTAACCCAGTCCTGCTTGGTCGTGCCTCTGTTAATTGTGCAGTATTCCCTGAAGATATTGTCGTCACCGATCTGTACCCTTGTATCTTCTCCCCTGTAGCCTATGTCCTGGGGGGGCGATCCTATAGAAACAAAGGGGTAAAGCCTGTTTCGTTCACCGATGACAGTATGCCCTTCTATGACGACATGGGGGCCGACATCTGTGTCCCTGCCAATTCTGACATGGTCGCCGATTATGCTGTAAGGTCCGATCTTCACCCCGGGCGACAATTCGGCATGAGGACTCACTATAGCGGAGGGATGGATTTCCATGTTCATTTCACCCTTTACTGGCCTATCTGGGCCATAAATTCAGCCTCTGCAACAAGGCTGCCGTCAACAAACGCCTTCCCTTCCATCTTCCATACCCTGCTGCCGGTGCGTAAGGGCGTCAGCTCGAATTTAAGCTGGTCGCCCGGGACAACGGGCCTTCGGAATTTTACCTTGTCTATGCTCATAAAATAAATGGACTGTGAGCCGGCCTTTTCCAGTCCTTCGTTAACAGAGACCCTGGCCAGTATGCCGCCAACCTGTGCCATGGCCTCTACAATCAGGACGCCCGGCATAACCGGATTTTCCGGAAAGTGCCCCTGAAAAAATTCTTCATTTGATGTTACATTTTTGATCCCCACTATCCTCTTCCCCGGCTCCAGTTCCGTTATCCTGTCAACCATCAGAAAGGGGTAGCGATGAGGAAGATACTTTATGATATCCTGGTAATATAAAGGCAGTTCCATTATTGTTCACCTGATAAAAAAATGGCGCAGGGCTCATGGCGCAGGCAGATTAAATAATTTGAAATTTCAAATATGAGATTTGAAATATTCTTCCCTTTGACATGCGCCCTGTGCCTGATTTAGTCTAAATATCCTTTTCAGATCTCATGATCATCTTCTCAAGTTTCCTGAGCCGTTCATTGATCTCGGGGAGCCTGGCTATAAGGCTGCTCGCCCTCATCCAGAGCCTGTAGGGCATGCTCGGATCGCCGAGGACCATCTCTCCTGATGCGACGGATTTATGAACCCCTGCTCTTGGCCCTATTACAGCCCTGTCACCTATCTCGACATGGTCCTTGATGCCGGCCTGGCCGCTGACAACGACCTCTCTCCCTATCCGGACACTTCCTGAGATGCCTGTCAGGGCAACCAGGATCGTATCTTCTCCGACAGTAACATTGTGGGCAATCTGGACCAGGTTATCGGTCTTGACGCCCCTTTGTATCCATGTCCTGCCGTTGGCCGCCCTGTCGATGGTGGTGTTTGCGCCTATCTCCACGTTGTCGTCAATCTGTACTATCCCCAGCTGCGGCACCTTTACATTTTCAGCCCCGTCGCGGACGTACCCGAAACCGTCGCTGCCTATTACGCAGCCCGCATGGATGATCACATCCTTTCCAACAATGCAGTTGCGCATTATGGAGACATTCGGGTATATCACGCTGCGGTCCCCTATCCTTACCCCATCGCCTATAAAGGCGCCGGGATAAAGTGTCACATCATCGCCGAGAACCGTGTTTTTTCCAACGTATACCATGGGATAGATGGAAACATTCGACCCTATAACGCATGTATCCTCTATTGCCGCATTTCCGCTTATGCCGTCGAACCTTGAAACAGGGGGAGCAAATACCGCGGCCGCCCTGGCATAGGCAAGTTTCGGATCAGAAACCACTATCTGCGGTCCGTTATAGCCTTCTTGCGGCGCTGAGACAATCAGGGCTGACGCCCTGGTTTTGTCAAGCAGGTCTCTCAGCCTGGTGTCGAAAAAAAACGAAATCTCTCCCTCGGATGCTGTATCGATGGAGTTTGTCCCTGTGATCAGGACATCCCCGTCACCGATGATCTTCCCCCTGATGATTCCTGCAAGCTCTCTGAGGTCCTTTTCCAAGTGAGCGCTCCCTATGGTTTGACCTTATTGTATTCCTTTATTACCTGCTCGGTGATATCCATGGCGCTTGAGACAAAAATAATGCCCGCGGTCGACTTCTCAAGGACAAGATCAATGGCCAGCTGCTTTGCTACTGTATCTATGATTTTATAAACATCTTTGAGGATTTTCTGTGAAGCGTTCTGTTCAGCCGCCTGGGACTCTTCACTGAGGTCTTCGGCAAGATAGGTCAGTTCACGATTCTTTTTATCATATTCGTTCTGTTTGTTCTCCTTTGCGTCCAGGCTCAGCATGAGGCTCTGCTTCTCGAGCTCTTTCTGCAGGTTTGTCAATTCGATCTGTGCCTTATTGTAACGCTCCTGCATGGTCTCTATTTCCTTCTTGAGGGACTCACTCACCCTCTTTCCCTCATTGGACTCCTTCATGCATCTCTGCAGATCGACTATGGCGACCTTCGATGCATCCGCCGCAAGGGCGCTGTTACTGAAAACAAGGCAGAATGTTAACGCGATCAATATGGATATCTTTTTCATTGTCTCTCCCCTTTCAAAATTCTTAGTCATAAGACATGGTAAATTCAAACTCGCCTGCGCTCTCCCCGGGTTCCCTGTCCAGCTTGATCCCGTATTCCAGTATGAGGGGACCCATGGGCGACCACCATTTTATACCGAAACCGGTTGATCTTTTAGCCTTTCTTCTCCAGTCATCATTATTCGTGAAGGCGCTCCCTGCATCAAAAAAGAAGAAGCCGATAACGCCCTGCGATTCCATAATAGGTATCCTGTACTCAAGATTTCCCATCCACATCTTTGTCCCGCCGATTGAATAGCCTGTCTCCGGGTCAACCGGACTGATAGACATGCTGTCATATCCCCTTACTGAGCCTGACCCTCCGAGCATGAACCTCTCATATACGGGCAGTTTGCCTCCGCTGCGCTCCTTAACCATGCCGGCGGACCCTTTAGCCATCAGGACATGGTTCCACCAGAGGGGGAAGAACCACGATGACACCGCTGAATACCTGTTGAATGAAGATGTTCCGCCCAGTGCACCGCCTGCATACTCCATGGAAAGGCTGTTTACGGACCCCCTGCTTGTTGACCATATCTTGTTTCTGGAATCCCTGGAGACCCCGGTTGTCATGCTGCTGGTGGTATTTTTACCGATCATGTCCTGGAGGTAAGGGGAGTAGCTTGAATATATGCTCGTAACATAGGCGTCATCATAGGAGTAGCCTACCGAGCCCCTTGTATAATCATCAATGCCCAGCAGAAATCCTACACCCAGGGACGCCCCCTTGCTGTCCTTTGTAAAATCATCATACTCAGTCTCAAGATCGTATAGATTGACCGCTCCGGAAATTGACCTGTCAAACAGCCACGGCTCCGTGAATTTAAGGTTATACTGTGTAGTCCGGCTTCCAATGGACCCATCAAGGCTCAGGGTCTGACCTCTGCCGAAGAGGTTGTCTATGGATATGCCAAGGGATGCAAACAGCTTGTCAAAGGAGCTGTATCCTGCGCCTATGGAAAAGCTCCCCCTGTTCGCATCCGTAACCTCCACATCAAGGACCATGAGGTCATCGGCGCTTCCTTCCCTCGTCTTTATCTCGGGGTTTTCCAGATAGGTCAGCCTGGTAAGCATGTTTTTGCTGATCTCAAGTTTTGAGCTGCTGAAATAATCGCCCTCAACAAGCTTCAGTTCGCGGCGGATGACCTTATCCCTGGTGTTGGTATTGCCTTTTATATTGATCCTTTCAACACGCACCTTTTTATTCTTGCTTATGTTGAAGGTAATATCGATCTTTAATTCCTCATCATTTTCATCAGCGACAGGGTCAACATCCGAATATGCGTAACCGTCATCGGCATAAATGTTTTTCAGGATCTCAATATCGTCATACATTACTTCATTACTGAAATATTCCTGCTTGTTTAAATTGATCCGCGCAAGCATTCCCTCTTCGGTTTTAATCATATCACCGGTAATCCGGACCTGGCCGACCCTGTATCTTTTCCCCTCATCAATGGTCATCGTGATGGTCAGACCGGTTTTCTTATCATATGTAATATCAGGCTCTCCTATCCTTGTATTTATATACCCCTGGTTATTATAATAGGTAGTCAGCTGATAAACATCATAATCAAGCTTGTTTTGCTCCAGCACACCGGAGCTGGTCAGCCAGTAAAAAAATCCCTTTTTCTTACTCTTCATCAGTTTTATGAGTTCTTTGTCCGTATAGACTTCATTTCCAAGAAATTCTATCTTTGTGATATAGACCTTTTCACCCTCATCAATAACAAAGGTAAGCACGGCCTCGTTATTCGGGAGGTCCTGCACTTTATAGGTGATTGCGGCGTTGTAGTACCCGTTTTTTTTGTAATATTCAAGAAGCGTGTTAATGCTTTGCTTCACCTCGCTGAGATTGAGCACTGCGAATTTCTTGATGCTCATCTCCTCGGTAAGTTTATCCTCCTTGTATTTCTTGTTGCCCTCGAAGGTTATGCTGGTGATAAAAGGTTTTTCAACGACATTGAATGTGACCGCCCTTCCGTTTGACTCATCCTCATACTCCATCTGGGCATCATCGAAATATCCCATCTTCATGATAGTGCGCACATCCTGGTTGAGGGAGGACTGGTCAAACCTGTCCCCCTTCTGGGAGTCGATTATCGCGAGTATGGCATCGCTCTCAATGCGTTTGTTTCCCTTGATTTGAATTCCGCTTATAAATATTATCCCCGACAGGTGATAGTCTATCCCCTCCGCAATCTTATCCGCCGCGTCAGGTATCCTGTCCATGCTGTCCTCCACCACGGATATGGCTAATGGGATACTGCCCTCTCCCGGACCGTCAACCTTAATATCCAGATTGATTTTCTCTTCAAGTTTTGTAAGGGTCCCTGAAACAACCCAGTCCGCGCCGAGGTCCTGGCCTATGGATTTTAATTCTCCGGCTCCGAACGATGTCTGAAAGGCCATGGGATGCCGGTTGACCGAATCAACGGGCAGGACCTGATATCCCTTTTCCGAGACGCTTGAAATAAAGATCTGCTGAAGGCTGGTCGCAAGATTATCAGGGGCGTCCGATGCATTGATTACAAAAGGAAGCACCGCAATCTTTTCCTCCTCCTGTGCGAATGCGTTAGCGGCATTCAGAATGCAGAGAAGGATTACACAGAAAATCTTCAGGGTATTTAACCGCCACGCAACAATGAACCTGCGATGATTCCTACTGAATGCGTCCATCGACTATCTCCATTACTCTTGACATTTTTTCCGCCAGCTTCTGATTGTGTGTTACTATTACCAGACTCAAACCCTGTTCCTCTTTAATGCGAGTCAGCATATCGATTATCTCTTCTCCCGTGATACGGTCAAGGTTGCCTGTAGGTTCATCGGCCAGAAGCATCCTGGGCCTCATGATCAGGGCCCTGGCAATGGCTACACGCTGCTGTTCGCCTCCTGAAAGCTCGCCCACCCTGTGACGAAGCCTGTTGCCTAGACCGACATCCGTCAGTATTCCTATGGCTGACTGTTCTGCCGCCCTGTTATCCGCTCTCGAAATAAGGGCAGGCATTATGGTGTTTTCCAGGGCATTGAATTCCGGAAGCAGATGATGGAATTGAAAAACAAAGCCAATCTCATGATTTCTTATATGGCACAGTCTGGATTCATCCATCTTTCCGACGTCCTGTCCTTCAAACAGCACACTGCCGACGGATGGAGGCTCCAGCGTCCCCATGATATTCATAAGCGTCGATTTGCCGGCCCCGGAGGCCCCGATGATGGCTATAGTTTCTCCCGGCATTACAGTGAGATCTATGCCGTTGAGCACATTAATGACATTCCCGTTAAGCATGAATGACTTGTGAATATTTTTCAGTTCAAGCAATTAAGGCCTCAAGGTATTAAAAACCGGATAAATAAAACAGCGTTAAAAGTTTAATTCAAAATCCCCGCCGCAAGCTGCAGGCCATCATTCATATCTGAGCGCCTCAACCGGGTTCATCTGTGAGGCATGCCACGATGGGTATATTGTTGCCAGAAAGGCGATGACAACAGCGGCCAGGGTCACAAGGATTACATCCAGAGAGTCAACATTGACAGGCAGCCTGTCGATATAATAGATATCGGAAGGCAGGCTTATCGGGATTTTTTCGATAAGCTTGCAGATCCCCAGCCCTGATATCAGGCCGGCAAGTGTCCCGGCAACGCCCACAAAAAGGCCCTGCAGCATAAAGACCCGCATTATGCTCTTTTTTGTTGTGCCCATGGCCCTGAGTATGGCGACATCCCTGGATTTTTCTATTACCACCATCACGAGCGAGCTTATGATATTTAACGCACCGACGAGTATAATCATTACAAGGATAATGAACATCGTATATTTTTCCAGTTTGAGGGCCGAAAACAGGCTCCTGTTTCTGTACTTCCAGTCCTGAGGGTAGAACTGGTAACCCAGATCCCGTGCTATGGCGTCACCGATAATATCGGACTTCTCCGGCTCTGCAACCTTGACCTCAATATATGAAACCCTGTCATCAATCCCCAGCAGGTCCTGGGCCTCCCTGATGGAGACAAAGACCATCCCGAGGTCATACTCATACATGCCGGAATTGAAAAGGCCGGTAACCCTGTATGTCTTGATGTTTGGCATACGTTTCAGGGGAGTCACTTTTCCCTGGGGAGCGGTCACCTCTATTTCATCTCCGACTGAGATGCCGAAATATTTGGCGAGTTCGCTGCCTATGATTATTCCAGGCGAGCCGTCATACACCCCGTCAAGGGATGCCAGCCTGCCATCCTTTATCATGTCATCAATATCCATGACCTTTCCAGCGCTTCCCGTATCCAGTCCCCTGAACATCGCAGGCTGTGAATATCCTTCACTGGTGGTTATCAGTACCTGGTCGGATATTGAAGGCGTAACGGCTACTACCCCTTCTACCTTTTTAATGGCTTCCATAGTGTCTTTGTAGCTGTCAAAGGACCCCAGGTAATTCTTGATCAGGATGTGGGAGTTCACGCTCATGATCTTTGACATAAGGTCGGCCCTGAAGCCATTCATGACAGACAGGACGACGATAAGAGACATCACCCCCACCATGACCCCGACTACCGAAATAATCGAGATAATGGAGACGAAGGCCTGTTTTCGTTTGGCCTTGAGGTACCTGAGGGCTAAAAAGAGTTCAAAGTACACTATCGCGTCCTCATGTGCGGGAAAAATATTACATCCCTTATGGAAGGCGAATCAGTAAGGAGCATAACCACTCTGTCTACTCCTATCCCCTCGCCTGCGGTAGGCGGAAGACCGTGCTCCAGGGCATTTACAAAATCCTCGTCCATATACTGTGCCTCTTCATCACCTGCCTCGCGCATTGCCACCTGCTGCATGAACCTCTCCCTCTGGTCTACAGGGTCATTCAGCTCTGTAAAGGCATTGGCTATCTCTTTCCCGTCTATAAACAGCTCGAACCTGTCGGCGATCTCCGGATTTTTATCGTTCCTTCGGGAAAGGGGGGATATCTCAATCGGATAACCGTAAATGAAGGTTGGATTGATCAGCTTTGGCTCCACCAGTTCATCAAAGATATTCGCGAGGACCCTGCCCGGCCCGTCCTTTTTAGAAAGAGGAATGTTGCGGGATTCGCAGAATTTAACGGCGGCCTCCGGATTATTCAGGACATCCTCGCCTACACCTGCCAGGTCCCTCAGGGAATCAAGAAAGGAGAGCCTCTTCCAGGGAGGAGAAAAATCCAGGTTCTTCCCCTGGTATTGAATAGCATTAGTACCCAGCGTCTCCTTAAGGATATAATTGAAAAGCTCCTCAGTCAGCGTCATGAGGTCTTCATATGTCGCATAGGCCATGTAGAATTCGACCATCGTGAACTCAGGGTTATGCCGAACGGATATCCCCTCATTCCTGAAGTTCCTGTTTATCTCAAACACCCTCTCAAATCCCCCGACCACAAGTCTCTTCAGGTATAGTTCGGGGGCTATTCTGAGATATAAATCCATCCCCAGTGCGTTATGAAATGTCTTGAAGGGCCTTGCAGTGGCGCCGCCCGGGATGGGCTGCATCATCGGGGTCTCAACCTCAAGAAAATCCTTGCCGGTGAAGAATTCCCTGAAGCATTGAATGATCCTGCTCCTGAGAATAAACACCTTTTTGACGTCTTCATTCACGATCAGGTCAACATAGCGCTGCCTGTACCTTGTCTCCACATCCGTCAGGCCATGCCACTTTTCTGGCAGCGGCTTAATGGATTTGGTAAGCAGCTTTATCTCATCCGCGAGGATAGTCAGCTCACCGGTCTTTGTCCTGAAAAAGGACCCCCTGATCCCGACAATGTCCCCTATGTCCATTAGTTTGAAGACACCATACTGGTCTTCTCCGACCTTGTCCTTCCTCACATAGGCCTGCATGCGTCCGGTGCCGTCCTGGATGTGGATAAAGGACGCCTTTCCGAAATTCCTTATGGCCATTATCCTCCCGGCCATAGAAAAGGCATCAGAGCCTTCCTGCAATGTCTCCTCGGCAAGATCCTTGAACCTTTCAACTGCCTCTGAAGCCCTTATGTCATATTTATAACCCGCCGGATAAGGGTTGATCCCCTTTTCCCTGAGGGTTTCTATCTTTTTTATCCTCTCTTCAATTACCGAACCTGTTTTTTCCATGTGTAAGATCAACCCTGTTAAAATTATTCAGTCAGATTCCGGCCTTCAGACTGAACAGTGACATATCATCTTGGACAGCCGGCTGAGACTATTGTTCCTGAAAATATTCATTTGGCTTGAATATTAGTTAAATTAATAAGTTGAATCCAGTTTTTTAATCTAAATATGCCTGATAGTCAAGGCAAAAGAACTGGTTAAAACTCAGCAGGTTAGATGGTATTCTGAAGGTTTTAAGCACTGATTTGTCAGTTTTTTCTCAGCCGGACAATCGTCGCGCCCCAGCCTGAGGCCCCCGGATCAAGAGTAAAATCCATAACAGGGGGATACTTTTTCAGGACTGAATGCACCTTGTCCCGGAGTATCCCCCTGCCTTTTCCATGTATGATCCTGATATCGAAGATCCCCTCTTCAAGGCAGGCATTGATATAGTCCTTTAACAGTTCAGGAACATCCCCCGGGTTAAAGGTATGGAGATCAAGCGTCCCGTCAATCGGGATTTGAATTGCATCCTTTAGGCTTTCATCCATCACTTGCAGGCGGCGGCTAGTGGAATTCAACCTGATTCAGATAAATGATGACCGGATGGCCCTGTTTCCCTTTATAATTACTCAGAAGACCTTTAAATTTAAGGGTCTGCCCAATCTCCAGCTTCCCTGCCCCTTCCATATCAAAGGTCTCAAGCACAATATTGTATCCCTTGTACAGGGCCCTGTCTTTATCGGCAATAAAGACATCCGCCTTTCCTTTTCCGCCTTTGACATTAACCACCTTCCCTATCCAGTATACCTCCTGACCCATAATTTCCTGCCAGTAGGTTTTCACATAAAGAGATGTTTTTTTGGTAAGATTCAGGTTATCGGCCACCTCGCTGAAGCTCAGCTGGTTCGCGGCAAAGGCAATGGATACAAGGGTCAGAACTAGTGCCAGTGAAAAACTGATTCTTTTGATCATATCATGCTCCTGATTGATAAGTTTTTAATAATGCACAGTATGATAACAAATTGTTTTTTATGATAAAATTATAGAAAAATTATCTCTATGGGTCAAGGGGAAATATCATTTCCCCATCGCGCCAGGATGGAGATTTACGCCGAGGCCATCAGGACCTTCATATTAACTCCAGATCCACCTGGTCCTTGAAATGTTCAAGCAGCGCGGCCTCAAGTGCCTCTAAATCTTCTTTTCTTTCAAATTCCACAACAAGGTCACGGTCATCAAGGACCTTTAAAAAACCGTGCTGCCTCACCACCTCGACCACCTTTTTAACATCCGCAGTGACCCAGCCGTTCATCCTCAAGACAAGCTCATCCCCTTTGAAGACCCTTTCGATGGTCAGGTCTATCTTCCGTCTCTTCGCATCCCAGCCGATCACTGCAGGGCTCACGATGACCGGGGTTACAGGGTCATGCACTGCCGCGCATCTGAACCAGAGTCTTGCCCTTATCATTTGGCCTCTCCGCCCCCGGTGAAGTCGACCTTCGGGGCCTCCTGTTTTTCCTCGGGCACTTCAAAGAACGCCGCCTTCTCAAAGTTGAACATGGCCGCGATAAGGTTCGTCGGGAATCTCCTTATCCTGACATTGAATTCCCTGACTGTCTCGTTATAGCGGCGCCTCTCAACACTTATCCGGTTCTCCGTCCCTGCGAGCTCATCCTGAAGCCTGATGAAATTTTCATTTGCCTTCAGTTCGGGGTACTGCTCAACTACTACAAGTAGCCTGGAGAGAGCCGAGGACAATTCATTGTTGGCATTTATCTTGTTGTCTATGGTCGAAGCGCCTGCTACCTTTGAACGCGCCTCCGTTACCTTGAGAAAGACGCCCTCCTCATGGGCGGCGTAGCCCTTCACGGTCTCCACCAGGTTGGGGATCAGGTCGTACCTGCGCTGGAGCTGGTTCTCAACCTGCGCCCATGATGCCTTTACACCCTCATCCATGGTCACCAGACCGTTGTATGTGTTCTTCAGGTACAATAAAGGAATTACAATAATAACAAAAAGAACAGCCGCGATAATAAGCAAGATTTTTACTGTTTTACTCATATTACCCTCCAAGTTCATCTACAATCTTTGATAGTTTATGTATCTCATTCAGGTAATCCTTGAAGATCCTGTTAAGCTCCTTTTCATCGGGCTTGATCCTGCCCTCCCTGATATGAATGAGCTTCATGAATACGTTATTTTCAAGGCCGAATGTGCTGCATACGTTTAAAATCAACGATCTCCCGCCCTCCGCTGCATCAATATCCTTCATGAAAAGCAGTGCGTAGAATATCGCCATAAAGGCGTGGAGGGATTGGTTGATGATGCCTGTAAGCGCTGCCTTTCTGCCGGAACTCCCAAGATAGGCCTCCCTTAAAAGAAGGAGTTTGCCCTTGATCTCCCTTTCAGCCTGAAGCCTTAAAAATTCCTTTTTCAGGGGCAGCTCTTTTAAAACATCCTTGCCGTATACAGGGATATATCTCCTCTTAAAATTCAGATATTCTATGGGAAACACATCCGTTGAGGTCTCGATATATATCTCCGTCAGAAAAAGCGGCACCGCAACATTCCTCTTTGCCCACTTTTTCACCAGCCCGAATGACCGTTCCGGATGACCTATTCCCTCCTCGGTCAGCACGACCATAAAGTTGATATCGGACTTTCCCGGAATGTACTCCTTCCCTGCCGCGCTTCCGTAAAGTATAATACTTACAAGGTCATCGCAATAGATGCCCTTATAGTCATTTACGATTTGATCAAAGATCTCTTTAGGATCCTTTGGTATCCTTGACATAACACCTCCTGTTAAAAACTGCCTCCAGCGCCGCCTCCCCCGCTCATGCCTCCGCCGAATCCTCCAAAACCGCCTCCCCCGGATCCACCGCCTCCGAATCCTCCGAAACCGCCTCCGAAACCTCCAAAACTGGAGCCCTTATGCTTATTGCCGGCCCTGTAACCTCCGCTTCCCATGAGTAAAGGAAGTAAAAGAAGCCGTGAAAAACCCCTGCCGCCAAATAATACAAAAAGGACAAATATTACAATAGGTAAAAAAGAGAACCGTGAAGCGCTCTTGGCTTCAGGACTGCTGACCCGGGCATCTCCCGTAAGCTCCACGCCGGATGCCTTTGCAATGATCAAAGACACGGCCGCAGCGCCGTTCAGGATTCCCTCTCCGTATTTATTCTGTCTGAGATACGGGTTGATGTACCGGTCCCTTATCTCGCCTGCCATGCCGTCTGTGATAACCCCTTCAAGGCCGTATCCGACCTCGATCCTCAATTTTCTCTCTTTGACGGTGACAAAGATGAGAACTCCTTTGTCCACGCCCTTCTTGCCTATGCCCCAGTCTTCATAAAGGCGGTTGGCGTAATCGTTGTATTCATTGTCCCCTATGTCAGGCATGGTTACAACAACAACAGGGATCTCCGTCTTTGCAAGAAGCCCGCTTGTGACAGAATTTATCTTTTCCTCAATGGCCGGCTCAATGACATCAGCAAAGTCATTCACCAGCCCCCTTCTTTCAGGGAAGGAATCCGCGGCATTAGCCTGATGAACAATCAGAACAAGAAAGACAAAAATAGAAATTAGGCAACAAAAATATTTTTTAAGATTTAAATGTGTCATGCCGGTGATAATAGATTTAAATTTTGGATCTGTAAAGCCTTAAGCTGTTGGAAACAACGGTCAGGCTGCTCATGGCCATTGCCAGGGCGGCAAGAATCGGGTGGAGCTGTCTTATGAAATTCGGCAGGAATTCAAAGGGATACAGGACGCCCGCGGCGACCGGTATAAGAATTATGTTATAGAAAAAGGCCCAGAAAAGATTCTGTCTGATGGTCCTCATGGTGGCCCTGCTCAGTTTAATAGCCTTTGCGATCCCTCTCAGGCTGCCGCTCGCAAGTATAACGTCCCCCGACTCGATTGCCACATCTGTACCTGTCCCTATAGCCATGCCCACGTCGGCTATGGCAAGGGCCGGTGCGTCATTTATCCCGTCGCCCACCATGGCTACCTTGCTGCCGCTTTCCCTGAAACCCCGGATCTTTTCAGCCTTCTCTTCAGGCGTGAGTCCGGCAAAGACATCATCGATATGTGTCTCTTTGGCAATATAATCCGCAGTCCCCTTACTGTCGCCTGTAAGCATGATGACCTTCAGCCCCTGCTCATGGAGCTCTTCCACAGCGCCGGGGGATTCAGGCTTAATAATATCCGACAGGCTTATAAGTCCTTTGACAGTGTCTGTTGCGACAATCATAACGCTGTTGCCTTTATCCTGGAGGTAATGTATCTCATCCACGGCAACAGCTGTATTGATACCCATGCCTTCGATCCATCCCGGCTTGCCTGCAAGCGTTTCTCTATTGTCTATGATCGCCCGAACACCTGCTCCCCTAAAGGCCTTGAATCCCTCAAGAGGACTGAGCGACAGACCTCTCTTTTCAGCCTCCTTTACAATGGCGCGGCCAAGCGGATGCTCTGAGCCCTTCTCAACCGAGGCGACGAGCCTCAGGATATCCTCATCTGTCATGGACGGATCATAGGATATGATCCTCGCAACTGAAGGCCTCCCCGTTGTTATCGTGCCTGTCTTGTCCATGACTATCGTGTCCAGATCGGATGAAATCTCCAGTGCCCCGCTGTTCCTGAACAATATCCCTGTTTCAGCGCCCAAGCCTGTCCCTGCCATGATTGCAGTAGGAGTGGCAAGGCCCAGGGCGCAGGGACATGCAATAACAAGCACAGCAACCATGCGGATCATGGAGGGAACAAATTCCCCGCCGGTAATCCACCATAGGATGAAGGTCAAAAGAGCAATCCCTATGACCGAAGGAACGAATATTGATGCCACCCTGTCGGCCAGCGCCTGGACAGGGGCCTTGCTGCCCTGCGCCTCCTGGACAAGCCTGATAATCCTTGCAAGAGCCGAATCCTTTCCAACTGTAGAGGCTTCGATCCTGAGTAATCCTTCACCGTTTATAGTCCCGCCCGTGACACTATCGCCTGTCGACTTATCCGCAGGCATGGGTTCGCCTGTCAGCATAGACTCATCAACGCCTGATTCTCCAGAAAGGACAATGCCGTCAACAGGGATGCTTTCCCCCGGGCGGACAATAACGATATCGCCCTTTTTGACAAGGTTGAGGGGGATCTCATTCTCTTTTTCCTGTTCCATCACAACAGCTGTCTTTGGGCGGAGATTCATCAGTTTCCTGATTGCACCTCCTGTCCTGCCCTTTGACGTCGATTCCAGAAGCTTGCCCAGTTTTATAAGTGTAATAATCACCGCAGAGGTCTCGAAATATACATGCCCCCCGAGTTGAGGAAAAAGGAGAACAGCGATGGAATAGAAGAAGGCTACCGATGAACCCATGGCAACCAGGACATCCATATTCGCGCTCATGTTCTTCAGGCTTTTAATCGCGCCGGTATAGTAATCATAGCCGGTGTAAAACTGAACAGGAATTGCCAGGAAAAAAAAGATCCAGCTTACCCAGGCGTCATGGCTCCAGTGCCCCAGGAGGCTGAAATCCCTTGCCATGCTGAGTACGAAAAGCGGTGTGGTAAATATGATCCCCACGATCAGCTTCTTCATCTGATTCCTTACCTCAGCCTTCCTGGCCTCGGCCTCGGCATCCTCAATATCACCTGAGGGCAAAACAGCCCCGTAGCCCGCCTTCTCAATGGCGGCAATAATCTGATCGGTTGACACGGCATCAGGCTGGTATTCCACATAGGCCCGTTCAGATGCGAAATTGACAGATGCGTTCACCACGCCCGGGACCTTTTTTTTCAGGGTCCTCTCTATGGTCATTGCGCAGTTGGCGCATGTCATTCCAGTAATGGGGAGGGTAATATTTTCTTTTTCAGACATTAGGGACCTATGTTTTAGGATAGCGCAAGGCCCAGGGCACAAGCCGCAAGGTTAAAAGCAACTTTCATCAGCTGAATGTTATGCATTAAATCTCCTCCTCCTTTTAGGGGGAGGCCGGGCCTGCCGCGCCGTAGCTTTAGCGAAGGCTGGAGGGGGTCTTTTAATTTGATAGACCCCACCTTAATCCTCCCCTAAGGTGGGAGGAAAAATCTCGAATAGGCCGTTATTAAACTTCATAGCAGTTTAATCCTCGATCAAATTGTTGTGACAGCGGCAAGCGGTAAGTCTGGCAGCTAGTCCGCCGCAGGATAATTTATTTCCTTGAGGGTTGCTTTTATCTTATCCAGTGTAGCCGGGGCGTCCCATTCCACGGTTATTTCCTTTTTTGAGGGATCTCCCTCGACCTTTGAAACGCCTTCAATCTCGCCCAGTTCATTCCTGATTGCCATTACGCAATGGCCGCAGCTGATATTCGGCACTGAAAGTGATTTTTTCTCCATAACAGCTACCTCATATTAATATTTTTATGTTGTGAAATCTAATCGCGATTTTTCATAAGTCAATTCGCTAAAACCTCTCAATCAGCTTTTCAATCAGGAATGTGCTTTCCCTCATGGCCTGTTCGCTGAAAGGCCCGAACCACTCTGCTATGGTGCGGAACTGTCTGTTGAACTCCTCCTTGTCTCCCTTTTCTACCATGGCGAGGCCTTCAGTTATCGAGTTGACATATTCCTTTAAAAGGGCACGCCGTTCAGGGGACGCGAATATTATCTCCGAATACAGGGCAGGGTCCTGAGCGAAGAGACGGCCCACCATGCCCAGTTCCAGCCTGTATATCGGGCTTGAAAATTCGAGCGTCCGGAACAGATCAACCCTGTGCTTGAAAAGGAATCGCCCGAAGACAAAGGTTGCAAAATGCCTGAGGGCCTGTACAACGGCCATTATATCATCATGTTCCTGCGGATTTGACTGCACCAGGACAGCCCCCCATGCAGCAAGCTGTTCATTCAGCCATTTATATGCATCCGGGTCCCTGCCCGGCGTTGTTACAATAATCTGTTTATCCATGGATGAGGTAGTGGGGCCGAAAAGCGGGTGAAGGCCGAGGACAGGCCCTTTGTAGACATCCATCATGGCGTTCATGGGCATGGTCTTAACGCTGGTAACATCGGCAAGCACACACCCTGACGGAAGATATTCTGCTATCCTTTTGATAACGGATTCAGTTGAGTCAATTGGAACACTGATAAGAGCCAGTTCGACCCCGCTGCACAGGGACTCGATATTATTCCAGTCACTGCTGCCCATGGATCGGGCATTGTAGCCTGACCTTGTAAACCAGCCATGAAAATATTTCCCCATGCCCCTTGTTCCGCCCACAACCAGGACAACCGCACCAGGCCGGATTCCCTTCCTGGAAATGGATTCAGTCTGGTCCACCCTTGATCGCCGCATTATGGCCCTGAACAGCTCTTCGAGATAATCGGGGTCCAGGCCCACATCCCTTCCCAGAGAGCGGCGCACCGAGATCATATCCTCTTCCCTTGCGGGATGATGAACAGGCAGGTTATGGGCCTTTTTCAGGGAGACCATCCTGTCAACCTCCGCCTGCCTGTCAGCAAGAAGTTTTATCAGGCCCCTGTCAATCTCGTCTATCTTGCCGCGAAGTGATTCCACTGATTCAGGCCTCGGATCATTGAGATCACTTTCCTTTCTCTCTCTAGAATCTAAATTATTAATTTCCTTTTTCATCATTATCTGCCTTTTCTTGAACGCGATTTTCACGATTTTATCTTGTGCCTTTTTGCAGGGCGTATTGCAATATACCAAGGGCGTAATGCATTATGCCCCTGCATACGTTTTACCCCCCCATCGCCTTGCGCCTTACGCCTTGCCCCCTGTGCCTTCTTATATCCTATACCTGCCATGGGTATTCTCGGCATTTTCCATATGCTCAAAGGCCGAACGGATCATCTTTTCCGTCGTCTCCCAGGAGATGCACGCGTCTGTGATGGATACCCCGTATTTCAGCGTGGAAGGGGGTCCCGCAATTATCTGACTCCCTTCAAACAGGTTGCTTTCTATCATCATGCCTGTTATCGCCTCATTCCCGTCCATGCGCTGATTGATGACATCCTGCCATACCATCGGCTGCATCCTGTAGTCCTTGTTGGAATTGGCATGGGAGCAGTCCACCATAAGTGTTTCATTAAGTCCGTTTTTTCTCAAAAGATTGACAGCCTCATAAATGCTTACGGAATCATAATTGGGCCTGTTCCCTCCCCTCAGAACCATATGGGTCCACGGGTTTCCCCTGGTCTTTACTATGCTTGTCCTTCCCTTGGAGTCAATGCCGATAAACTGCTGCGGCGATCCGGAGGCCATGATTCCGTTGACGGCTACCATCAGGTCTCCATCTGTCCCGTTTTTAAGTCCTACGGGCATGGAAAGCCCGCTTACCATCTCCCTGTGCGTCTGGGACTCGGTGGTCCTTGCGCCGATTGCAGACCAGCAGATCAGGTCCGCGATATACTGGGGAGTAATGGGGTCAAGCATCTCGGTTGCCGTTGCGAGCCCTGTCTCGGTTATCTTTAATAAAAGCTCCCTCGCCTTCCTCAGTCCCGACATTATATCACATGAACCGTCCAGCCATGGGTCATTGATCATCCCTTTCCAGCCGATGGTGGTCCTGGGTTTTTCAAAGTAGACCCTCATAACCGGGAATATCCTTGCCTCGAGATCCTTTCTCAGCCTGTTGAGGCGTTCCGCGTAATCAAGGGCGGATGCCTCGTCATGGATGGAGCATGGGCCAGTGACAACCAGTAAGCGCTTGTCTTTTTTCCCAAGTATGTCCCTGATGACATCGCGCGATTCCATAACAGTCCGTCCGGACCTTGCTGAAAGAGGTAGTTCTCTGACCAGGTCTTCGGGCGAAACCATGGGGGTGAATGATTCTATATTAACGTCCAATATCTTTTCCATAATATCCTCTCGATCGATATAAACGGCCATAAAAAAAGCCGCGGGATTTTTTCTCCTGCGGCTTTTTTATCGGTCCTGTAAAATTAAAAAAATCAGGGCGCCGCAGGCAGACCGCAGGTGTAATAATAGTAATAATACCTGTTTCCCTTGCCTGAAAGATGCGCCATGTTCAATTTCCTGAAGATTCAATAAAATTAAATGTAAACATAGCACAGGAATATTTCCTTTATCAAGAAAAACTTCCACAAATTATGCATTGACAACCGTTTGATATAATGTGTATTCTTCCTTCGCTATAAAACCTGACAGGCCCCCTCTTCCGGAAAATCCTGTTTATAAACCGGACAGCGAGATTATCCAACGATGCGAGGAATCCTGCTTTTTATCAATGGGTTATAATAAATCATACCCCCGTGAGAAAGGGACTGCCGGTGCTAATCCGAAAACAGCTGTTTTCGAATTTATCTTAAATAAAGGAGTTATAAGATGGCGAAATTATTAGTTGACGATAGGGATCAGAAATTCGTCCTGTTTGAGCAATTGGAAGTAGGAAAATTATCCGAATCAAAACTTTACTCCGACTTTGACGATGAAGTCTATGCCATGGTCCTGGGCGAGGCCCAGAAACTTGCCACAAAGGCCACAATGCCCACAAATTCCATCGGGGATTCAGAGGGATGCGTCTTAAAAGACGGCAATGTAACAGTTCCAAAATGCTTTCATGAACTCTGGCGTTTGTGGAACGAGGGCGAATGGCGGCGGCTTGATCTTCCCCAGGAGATAGGCGGACAGGGAATGCCCATGGTTATCGGCATGGCAGCCAATGAATACTTTGAGGCAGCTAATCTGGCCTTTCAGACCATGGCAGCCATGACCCGAGGCGCAGCCTTCCTTATAGCAACACATGGGAATGATGCCCAGAAAGAGATATATGTGGAAAAGATCCTTTCAGGCCAGTGGACGGGAACAATGGTCCTGACAGAGGCGGACGCAGGAAGCGATGTGGGCGCCACAAAGACAACTGCCGAACTTAACGCAGACGGCACTTATAAAATCACAGGGACCAAAGTCTTTATTACGGCCGGGGACACAGGACTCACTGAAAATATCATCCACCTTGCCCTTGCCAGGATTAAGGGCGCACCCGCCGGAACAAAGGGTCTCTCACTTTTCCTTGTTCCTAAAATCAGGGTAAATCCTGACGGTTCATTAGGCGAGCCCAACGATGTAAAGACAATAGGTATTGAAAAAAAGATGGGCATCAAGGGATCACCCACATGCCAGATAACCTTCGGGGAGGAAGGGAAATGCATCGGCGAGCTGATAGGCGAAGTAAACAAGGGAATGCCCATTTTCTTTACCATGATGAACGAATCCAGGCTAATTGCCGCACGTCACGGTGCTTCAATTGCCGCTTCGGCATACCTTCATGCCCTGAATTACTCCAGGGAAAGGCTTCAGGGATCGGAGATAGGCGCACCCCCAGGGTCACCCCAGTGCCCCATCATTAAACATCCCGATATCCGCCGTATGCTGCTTATGATGAAGTCCTATACCGAAGGGGTTCGCGCGCTCATACTTTATACATCTTACTGCATTGACCAGGAAAGGATTATTGAGGACAGGGACGAAAGGCAGAAATGGATAAACAGAACGGCATTTTTAACACCTGTTGCCAAGGCATACGGGTCCGATCTGAGCTTCCGCGTCACTGAGGCGGCCATGCAGGTCTATGGCGGCTATGGATACATGAAGGATTATCCCATTGAGCAGTTCCTGCGGGATGAAAAGGTCCACTCCATCTTCGAAGGCGCCAATGGCATACAGGCGCTTGACCTTGCTGGAAGAAAGCTCTTAAGGGAAAGCGATGACCTCTACAATGGCCTGCTGAAGGACATAGAAAAATTCTGCGATGAAAACAAGAACCACCCCACGCTATCCAAATATATTGAGACGCTGTACACCGCCAGAAGGGCCTTGAGCGATGCCTCGGAGTTTATCACTGAGACAGGCAAAAAGGATTTCCCGCTCCTGGCCCTCTATGCGACGCAATATCTGGAGCTTTTCGGTGATGTCATAACAGGCTGGCTTCTTCTGTGGCAGGCTGTTATAGCCCAGCAGGCGCTGGATAAGATAATATCTGAAAAGGGTGTTGATGTAAAAAAGGGATTGAATAAACTCTTTTCCGAAAACACCGATGCGGCCTTTTACAGCGGCAAACTCGCTTCAGCCAGATATTTTATAAGCAATGTGGTCAGCCAGGCAACCTCAAAGGCCGCCTTAATTATGAATGCCGACAGGGCCGGCCTGGAGATTTCCGAGGATTGTTTCTGATCCCTGGCTGTTTGTCCTCCATGAAAGAACATCCCGACGGCAAAGGCCGAAGGGATGTTCTATTAACTATCATTCGCCATCCCGGTTAATCCCCTGCCGGATAAATTTTGGCCCCGATACAATCCTGTCCAAAACAATGATGTAATCGCTTATGAGAGCAGATAAAGATGCTCTATTCTCTGATTATATAAATAGAGAACCTGAAACCGTCATTCCCGCGAAGGCGGGAATCCAGAGTTTGCAGCTGAGAGAAAACCACTGGATGCCAGCCTGCGCGGGAATGACGAGATATAAATGCTTTTCCTTAAAGACTTCATGCTATGGTTTAAAAATGTTTTGAACAGTAATGGCCCCGGCAGTAATTGTATCACTGCCGGGGCCTTTAAATAATCCCTGGATTTTACCCTATGCCTTTAATACCTGACCGATAGAATTCCGCCGAAGGTCCTGGGAGGCCCTAGAGTCATGCTGTAATTACCCATCCCATTTAAAAACCGCTTTTCAGCATAGTTAAAGATGTTTTTCACATAACCGCTGAGTGTCCATTTTCCGCTCGGGTCGGTGTACACCGCGGTAAAATTATCAATACGGTGCGCCTCCTGATGTTTATAAAAGCCCCATTGATCATCCCCGTTCCGGGTCTCCCACCAGTCCAGCTCAAAGGCCGACTGGTATTTTGTATCATAGCGTGCCATAATGACGCCTCCGTTCCCAAGGGTGAAATTGTGGCCGTAGTTCAGGCTTACGGTCCATTTCGGTGAAAAGGTCGGCGTGCGGTTGCTGAAATCGGCATTCTCAGGCGAAGCATATGGCTGGTCCTTGTATTCATAATTGGCCACCATGTGATAGATCCATGAATCCAGGTAGGAAAGCGATACATCCAGCTTGTCTTTGGTGGTCGCAATCCAGCTGACCTGTAAATCTGCCCCCTTCGTGGTAAGGCTGCCCGGCACCCTGCCCCCTTCATCAGGCATCATGGTCCCGCAATCTGTATAAACGTCGGGGTCGCAATAACTTAAACCGAAAGTTGGTCCTGGTGGCACATGAATCATTGGAAACTGCATGGCCTGAAATACGCGATTTTCATAGGTATAATAATAGGCAGAGGCGTTCAGCTGGAGCTTGTTGTCCAGGAGCCTGTTTTTTGCACCTGCGGTATAAGCCTTCATCTTCTGTGCAGGCAGGGTGCTACCGTCCCACTGCATGGCCTCCTGCTCAACACGGTAGCTGGTGGTGAAATTCGCATATACCATGGACTGATCGCTCAGATCATACTCAAAGCCGACCTTATAATTGGGTGAGCTGTATGTCATATCGCTATCGGTGTTGCGGCCTTGATCACCCGGCAAAACTTTAATATCGGTTCTTGTGCTCAGGGCCCTGTCTTTGCTGTAACGTGCGCCGGCAATGGCCCGGAATGCATCCGTGATTGGATATGTTATGTTGCCGAGTAACGCCTTGTTGCTTAGGAAGAGATACATGTCTGTAAGAGTATAATTATCTGTCGGGGCTGAATAATCGGTTCTCTGGTGCCTCACCGTCTCTCCCTTGTATTGATTGTAAACAAGAATCCATTGAACAGCCGAATCCGCCGGGGAGGTCAGGCGGGCCTCAAGCCCCTTTTCATAACCGTCACCCTCAGAAACTCCGACGTTAAAGGTTGTGATTCCGGCCCTGTTTGTTGATACTCCCGAGCTTGTCCGGTAATATTTCTCATCAGACTTGGAGGGTATGACGACCAGCGATGCGAAGCCGAAATCCGCGCTAAGGTTCCCCCAGAACTTGGTTTTTTTCTGGTCAGTAGGCGTCCTCCCTGATAGATCCTCATCGGAATACCATGGGTCATCTCTATCGTCCTGGTTTATAAAGGGAATAACCGCGCCAAAGCCCAGGTTGGCATCTTTCTGATATTCCCCGGTAACCAGAAAAGAAAATTTCTCGCTGGGTTGCCATAGTGCCCTGAGCCGGCCTGATTTGCTGTCTTCATCGTCAGCCCCATTGCTGAGGTAGCCGTCATGCTTATTCATATTACCCGATAAGCGCAGGGCGAACTTTTCGCCGATGGGTGCATTGGCCATAGCCTCCACATGCCGCAGGTTGTAGTTTCCAAGCTCGAGCGTGCCTGAAAATTCATATTTTTCCAGCTTTGGTTTTGCAATTTCAATATTTACGATGCCGCCAGGTGCATTGGAGGCATAGGTGGTGGTTTGCGGGCCGTAAAGGACCTCAACGCGCTCTACATCATACAGCCCCGTACCGGTCGGGTTCCTCTGGGTGAATACGCCGTCAATATTGATGGATACCGTGCCCGGAGTAGCGCCTGTTCCATCGCCGTATCCTGCCGGTGTGTCGTAGGTCACGCCGCGAAGACCGATCCTCAGCCCATCAGCAGTCCTTTGAATAAGTGCGGTAGAGACATTCTGCAGGATCTGATCAACATCATTTCGGCCGAGTTCTTTGAGTTGATCGCCGGTGATTACCTCCATAGCGATGCCTACCTTCTGCTGGTTTTCTGCACGTTTCTGGGCTGTTACCGTGATCTCCTCCAGTGTGAACTCATCACTTGTGCCCTCCTGGGCAAGAATAACCAGGGCATCCCCTATCACGAGCCCAAGGCACAGCACAAATGAGAAAATTATTGTCAAGAATTTTCTAGTCATTTTCCCTCTCCTTTTCTAAATTGTTATCGTTTTAATGCACCCTTGATTTAATTGCACCCGCTCACAGTCTGCAAATGGGCTATTGCAGCGGGCTATTAAAACTGAAACAAAACAATCAGAAACCTTCCTCCAGGACTATATCCAAAGGTTCTTTAGGAAATAAGATTATTCAACCTTTTAAATATCTATTATACCTCCTTTCTATAATTTAAACATCTAAAATCATCCGCTGTACCTGTCCGCGGTCAGGAACTGGTTCTTGAAGTTTCTCTTCTCACCAATGCTTGTAACCCTTATGGCGGCCTGGTCAGACACCGGGCACTTGTTCTGGCATATGCCGCAACCTATGCATAGCTCCGCGTTCACATAGGGCTGCTTCACTGTAATAACTGTGCCTTTGGCCGTAGTCACCTTCGTGTCCTCAAGCCTTATTGCCTTCTCCGGCAGAGGGCACTGCTCATAGCATACCTGGCACGGCCTACCGTATGCCCAGGGCAGACACCTGTTCCTGTCTACAAATGCAAGCCCTATCTTTACCTTCTGCTTCTCTTCAAGCGTCATCTTTGTAATAGCGTCAGTCGGGCACACCTGCGTGCACATGTTGCACTTGTACTCGCAGTACGCCAGCTCCTGCTTCAATACCGGCGTCCACATCCCTTCTAACCCCGCCTCAAGCATCACAGGCTGCACCACATTCGTAGGGCATACCTTCATGCACTCCCCGCACCTTATGCATTTGTCCAGAAATTCTTCCTCTGCCAAGGATCCCGGCGGCCTTATTAATCCCTGATTATACGTCCTTCCCATGTCCAGGGGGTTACCCTTCATCAGCACCCCGCCTGCAAGCCCGACTACCGCCGCTCCAAGCACATTACGCCGCCCTATATCTATCCTCTTGTCCTTCGAAGGACTGAAGAAATCCGATATCCATTTCCCTATATTCATGATTTCACCTCCGGCGTCTTGAATTCAAACGTTATTGCCTTTGTCGGACACACCGAATGGCAGTTCCAGCAGTACACACACTCCGCAGGCCTCCAGCTCTCACTGCTCTGCGGCTCCGCTCCCCCCTGGCACTCTATCACGCACTCCATGCAGTTCTTGCACTTATCCCCATCCACATTCAGCCTCAGCATCGGGTTCTTCCCCACTATCCCCAGCAACCCCCCAAGCGGGCATATGTACCTGCACCAGAACCGCGCCTTGAACAGGTTTAATACCAGCACCGCCCCGAACATTACTCCAAACAGCATGCCCCAGTAATAGTGCGGCTGGCCCAGCGTCAGAAAATACCCCCTCATCAGCCTGTATACAGGCTCGCTTACTGCCTTGAGTCCGATCGGGTTTACATCGTAGAACCAGTCAAATAACCCCTGGAACAGGGCGTTAACAGCAGGAAATACCGCCGTTGCAAAGGACCTGTACAGGAAGGAAAAGGGGTCAAGCCACCCCGCTATGTTTGCACCGAAAAATGACCCCACAAGCACTATAACCACTATATAGTACTTTGCCTTCTGCATCGGGGTGTAGCTCGCCTCTTTTATCTTGTCCTTCCTCTTGGAGCCTCTCCAGGAGGTAAACAGGTTGTTCAGCGTCCCCAAGGGGCACACCCACCCGCAGAACCACCTCCCGAATATAAGCGTCACAACCAGGGTGATAAGGGATAAAAGCAGCGCCGATGCAACCGCGTGGCCGCCCAGCCATACGGTAAGCATTATCAGCGGATCAAGATTGAAGAACATTCCTGTCGGACCGACAGTCCTGTTCTCAGGGTGGTACGCAAGCGCATAAAACAGATAGAAAAATATCACCAGGAACACGGCCTGTGAAAGCCGGCGCAGCCAGACCGGCGTGGACGTCTTGGATTTTGCCATTAATCGTAACCTCCTGTTATTTAGTTTTTAACTTCATATGGATAATTTTCTTCATGAAGCACCACACGGGGCGCGTTGGGGTTCTTATAAACGATATTTCCCCAGCCGACCTTATCTATCGGCGTCAGCCTCCGAAACCTGCCGGTCTTTTCCGCCTGATTCAGATTTGCTAAAAATGGGCTGTCCCAGCTGGTCTCCGAATTAGCCAGCAGGGCATGTGTTTCTGCAATGTTGGGTATGCTTATGGCATCATATGGACAGATGCACCAGCACAGGTCACATCCTTCACAGTTGTTATGGACAGCAGGCTGTTGAGGGTTTGAGAAATCAATGCTGAACATAGGGCAGTTGTCTATACATAGTGTGCATTTTGGATATGTGCACTTCTTCATATCATATACATGCTTTGTTCTCATCTGCTGGTATGTTATGGCATCATATTTACAGGCCCTTTCACACATGGGCTGCGAGCAATGTATGCAACCCTCAACGAGAATAGGCGATTCTGAAACCGGCGCAGCGGCGGTTAACCTTGAAAAGTCAATAGCGTCTGCCACACAGTTGTCCATGCATGCCGTACACCTGGGATAAACACACCTTGCCATATCGATCTTAGGGATCTCATTCGCCGATCCCATCATGCCCCCGGGCCCTCCGCCGCCGCGACCCCCGGCTTCTGAACCGCCCGGTGAACCTCTGCCTTCTATCCCACTGCTTGGTATTCCGCCCTGTGCCGCGCCAGCCGAATCACCCGGTGCATCACCAGCCTGAGGACCTCCTGCAGGGCCGGCTATTGAACCACCCTGCATATTATTGCCGGCCTGTGCACCTGCCGCTCCGGCGGCAACTGCTCCAGGCATCGCTCCGCCAAATGCACCCTGGCCGCTTTCTCCTCCGGCACCGGTTCCGGCGCCCTGCATCCCGCCGCCTCCTCCCATTCCGCTCTTTTCCCAGAGCGGGTCGGCATCCGGGCCTGATGGTATTTCAGGGATCAGATTCTTTTCACCGGCATAGATCCTTTGGGCACGCTCTGCCATCGACCTGCCGAATGCCTCAGCCTCCTTAAGGTCTATCTCGTCAGGATGTCCGTCCGTAACATAAGGGCTGGGCATATGGAGCACATGTGATGCCCCGCCGTACCAGTCATTCCAGCCGATAACAGTAAACCCCTTCTTGCGAACCGGCTGCATAAGTGAATTGAAGAACCCCGATGGCTGCGTGCCATGCGTACAAAACAGGATACAGGGTTTTCCTGTCATACGGGGCATATTGTATATATAAAGCCGAAGGTTGGCTGTTTCGCGGTAATACCATATGGGGCCCCCGATAGCCACTACGTCATATTTAGCCATCTCTTTTGGGTCAATTTTTTTCAAGGGGGCGACATCACAGTCAAACACCGATTTCATCCCTTTTTGGATCGCGCCGGCAATCTTGCCCGTGCTACCGGTTGCCGAATAATATACTACAATACCTTTAAGGGATTTTTTAACAGCAGTATCCTGCTTCTCAGATGCCCCTGCTGTATCATGCCGAAAGAACCGGCCCGCCTTGCCAAGCCCCAGGGCCGCGACCGAAGTAATCGATGCAATTAAAAACTGCCGCCTGCCTAAGCGCGAACAAATTGGACTCATATCCACCTCTCTGCAATAAATGCCTAAAAAGATTAACAATAATATTAAAGAGTTGAACACGTTTTTATTTTACATATTATACTTTTATTTAACTATAAATTAAAATTTTTTTTTGTCAATTATAAATTGTATAATTTATGTATTTTGTATGGATAAAAAAACTGAATGCAGGCCGGAGTAAATTTCTTAAAGGCAGCGATCCGGCATCAGACGGGCTAAAGCTTGTGGGCCGCAACAGCTTCAGGCGGCTAAACGAATGTGTAAAAAATAAGGGAGACCGCCTCTGAAATTAAATGTTCTCAGGCGACCTCCCTTGAATTGGCAAATAACGGCTTTTATGTCGGCAGAAACAAAAATTACTGAATGATTTCCTTCACCTTATTGACCTTGTCATTAATTTCCATAACCTTTTTGGCGCCCGGGACCTGCTCCAGGACCTTTTTTGCCAGCTTAGCCTCGATTGAGGGCTGCTGATCGTTTACTTCCACAAGGGCATTTTTGGCATTTTTAGGTTTTGATTTCGTTCCGCTTATTTCCTTGCCGATGTTTTTGAATTCTCTTATGGCGCCTCCGATACCTTTCCCGATTTCCGGTATCTTCTTTGCCCCGAAGATTAAGAAAATGATAATTGCAATAATGATTAATTCCGGCACTCCAAGACCAAACATAATGAACTCCTTTGAAAAAAAATAGTGGGACTTCCCTTAATTATCAAGTCCTATATCGCTGTAATCTATATCTGTCAATCATTTTGTATGCTCATCATTTGTACACATTTCCGTCACTATTTTCGTGCCATCCATGAAATGATTCAAGTAAAAAAATGGGGATCGCTGCTAAAGTTTCAGTCGCTCCCCATTTCAATTTTAATGATTTTTCTCTGAATTCAGCTTATTTGGTCGCCAGAATTAGATTGAACCACACTTCAAGCCTTGTCTGTGTCTGGGCGCCGCCCATACCGCTATCGCCGCCCATGTCGCCGCCCATGTCGTCGCCACCGCCGCCCATGCCGCCGCCCATGCCGCCACCGCCGCCCATGCCGCCGCCACCGCCTGGCTGCGCATTGATTACTGAGACATCGTTGTCGTTCGTTCTTGAGATATCGTCGTCACTCATGCTGAAGAAGCTTAAGATATCGCTCATGCTGGAGGCGTCTCTCACGCTGAAGCCTCCGTTACGGCTGTCCATGCCGCCACCGCCGCCCATGCCGCCGCCACCGCCCATACCGCCACCGCCCATGCCGCCGCCACCACCGCTGCTCACACCGGAATTGGCTCCGCCGAATCCGCTTATTCCGCTGGCGGATCTGGTGGTCTTGCTGAAAATCATAAAGCCGACGCCTAAATTATTTGTCGCGGACGGCTCAGCTGCATAGGGAGTCTTATCTGTCTTCTGCAAAGGCATTCTGAGTTCATATACAAGCTTGTTGTTCTGATTTGTCATCCTGGCGACTATACCCATCTGCGCCGCCAATTCACGTTTCAACGTCGTTCCTTCATCCTTTGCAGAGGTCATTATCTTCAATTCTGAAAGTGATGCAACAGCTCCGCCCTGTCCGCCGCCAGGACCGCCCTGTCCGCCGGGGGGAGTTCCCTGTCCGCCTGAACCGCCGGGGGCGCCCTGTCCACCGGGCCCCTGTTGCTCAACAACGGGAAAACGGACGCCTAATTCCTTGGCCTTGGACCCCTTGTTGTTGAACCATACAATGAAGCCCTGGGACACTACAGCCTGCTGTATCTCCGCATCCTGAGTAGACAGACACATATACAGATTTGATTCATCATTATAAATGCCTATGCTGGTCTGAGTTTTGTCATCGTAGTACTGCCTGGCGTCCTGCCATTCACTGTCACTGGCATCAATGACAATATCCTTATCGCACCATTTGCTCATAAGATCTGAGGTTTTACATCCATTTAAAAGTACACAGAAAGCCATTAATAACAGGACCGAATATCCACATAATTTTTTGTTCAGGTTCATAGCTTTTTCCTTTCTTTAAAATAGGTGATAAAAAATGATTCTAAATTTTAACGGCAGGCACCAATAAAAGTTACAATAATAATCTGTCTGAACAAATATATTTTAATTACAGCCTCAAGATTTAGAGCATCTGTTAATTATAGTTTTGGTGTAAATCAATAACTAAATTGAATATTATTGTCAATTAGTTTGTGTAAACCATTTCTGTTCTGAAAATCTTTTATTAATTATGCTGTGATATCTTAAATTCTATATATTTAGGCACGTTCCCGGCGACAAGAGTAACTTAAAGGAAAGATAATTTTTATGTTGCCATAGCTTAATCAGGATGTTTTAATGAAAGACAGTGTTTAAATCGAAGTCGCAACTATCAGGCAGTTGTTTTAATTAGTGTCCATCCAAAAACTCTCATTTTTGGATTCAAGCTGTCAGCACTCAGCATTCAGCTTTCAGCTAAAGTCTTATAATTCGACAGGTTGGCTGATCGCTGACAGCTGAACGCTCCATCCATTAAAGCCTTATTTATGGATGGACACTAATTATCCACTGAAAGACCGACGGTCAATATAATATTCAGTAGTTAATGGAGGAAAAATCCCATGGCATTTCGAGCCCCCATCAAGGTATGCTTTTCCGATATAGACAACGCAGGTATTGTCTATTATCCGCGCTTCATGCACTACTTCCACCTGGCAATGGAG
>Ga0209287_10000095_pt1 | contig 55644 bp, 96 predicted proteins | sample PPLLak3cmMay2015_2_FD_187255 | JGI IMG/M metagenome (GOLD analysis project Ga0209287, IMG submission 187255) | Freshwater sediment microbial communities from Prairie Pothole Lake near Jamestown, North Dakota, USA - PPLs Lake P8 Core (1) Depth... | ecosystem: Environmental > Aquatic > Freshwater... | reverse complement strand
TTATCAAAATAAATATATTTATTTTCAATTTTTTCTATAAATTTTTGCCTAATTGTATTTGCCCAAGGTACTTGTTTTTCTGTGCCTTGTAATTCAGGCAATTCCATTTCTTTTGCCTTTTCTGTTGCTTCCTTTTTCTCCTTTTCCAATTTTTCTAAAAATGCTTTTTTATAGCATTCTTCGCAAAGATTTTCAAACTTTTTGTCTGCAATCCATTGCCTGTTTTTAACTGGGCCAATTATATTAACCCTTCCTTCGCACCCACATGAAAATGTTCCATAATACCATGCCATGACTCATTCCTCCATCAAATATTATACTTATATAATACTATAAAGTACTATATAAGTCAATAGACAATACTATGTAATATAAGTGTAATAAACAACAAAAAAGCCTTATGTGGGATAAGGCTTTTTTTTGTACATCTTTATTTATTATTTAATATATAGATATTTAATACTCGTTTTTTCAGGATAAAACGGCAAAAACCTATCTGAATTATATCATAAAAATAAAAAAATATATGGTATAATTCTTTAAAAAAGTTGGTGCAATATGAATGTATTAGAATGGCTATTTTTCTTCATAATTTTATTATTTTTCTTTGTAATATGCATGATATTTGCAATTTTTTATATATGCTATATTATTATATTGTTGCCTTTTTATATTGTAGCAGGCATCATTAATTTATTAGGAAGGTTATTTTATGTTTAAAATATAGGTGGTATTTAGTGAAAAAAATAGAAACTCAATTAATTGAAATTTTTGATAGTTTTGGATTTAAAGGATATGTAAAACCAATATATTATATCAATAAAAGAATCCTAATGTATTATTTTTCATTTACTGGTAGATGGGGAATCCATAAAAAATATCCAAATAAAGAGTTTAGAGATTATTATTTTATATTAGAAAACGAAAATGATTTTATTAAATTTAACTTTGATGAAATTGAAAAAATAAAAAAATATTTATATAATAATTTTTACAAAAAATTTTAAGTGAGTATAAAAAAGAGCCATTACAGCTCTTTTTGTTGTTGTTCTATTTCAATAATTATTTTTCCATCTTTTTTGACTGCTTTAATTTTGTATATCTCATTTTCAAAATCTTTTCCGCTGCCTTCTAGTTCTTCTAATTCCTTATACTGAATTAACATATTAATCATATCACTTGCAACATCGTGTATGTAACCTAATTTTTTCATTTTAAATCCATCCTATTCTTCTACTATTCTTAATAAATCCCATTCAAACATATCTAAATGACAATCTAAAAAATGAGATTTTTTTTCAATTCTTTTCATTGCTATTCTCTGTTCTTCATCGTTAAAATAAACAATATAAATTTTATTTGACTTTAACCCAATATATTTCTGACCTATTTTTAACTTTGGAATAGTTTTATCAGCATCTAAAGTTTTATAATAATTAGCTTTTTTGATTTCATAATCATCCATCAAAATTCCTCCTGTATAAATTCACAATCACATCTTATTTTTACTTTTCTTTTTAAATTTTAATGTTTGTGGTCTATCTTCTCCAAAATTTAAATATATATAATCTTTATCATCTTTTAAAACATTAATGCTATCATATGTAAATGCATAATCAAAATTATAATCTGTTTTTTCTTTTATTTCATCATTCCATATTAATAATGCATTATCTAATAATTTAAAATAATTAACTGGAGGATTATGTTTTAAAAATGTTTTTACAATTAATTTATTCAATCAAAATTCCTCCTTTCCTAACTCATTAACCATCTTTTACAACTTCCTAGAGACTTAAATTCTTCTGTCCATGCATGGCTGTCCTTATTATCAATTCCAATGTAAACTCCATTGTCAATTGTATAAAATAATCCTAAAGGTAATCTATTTTCAATTATACTTAGAGATTTTTCTCTACTTACTTTTTTAATACTCATTTTTAAAACCTTTCTGGAGGCTGTTACACCTCCATCTACTTTATACTGGTTCACATAAATTCGCATTAACCCAGTGAAATCCATTTTTAAAATCATGTATTAAAAATTCAGTTATATACTCACCATGAATATGAGTAGCAAAATAATTTTTTTCTTTAACTACATCATAAACCTTATAATACGAAGTTTCATCTTTTCCTTTAATTTTTACTTTAAACATAATCTTTCCTTTCTCTTTTTAGCCAATACTTTAAGCATATCTGCTAAATTCTTCTCAAAATACTTACTAACTCTTACATTGATTCCAGCTTCATCATTTTTGCATTGTTCTTTTATAGTCACTCTATCCATCCTTCCTGTGAAAAAGGATTAACCAATTTTATTCCATCACTTTTTAAATCTTCTTCACATTCATTAATATAATATTTCTTGCAAATATCAGTATCAATCAAAAATATTTCTATTACATCTAAGTATTCATCATATTCAATTCCATATTCCATATCATATGTTTCCTCTTGTTCTAATTTAGCAATAATAATATATCTATTGTCAACTTCTATTTCTTTAGCATCTATCAAATTTTCAAGTAACATGTCTATAGAATCAGTACAATCATAATCGTCTTTAACATCATAAGAATATTCAACTCTATCACTTATAAATCTTTCAGAATCATTGAACACATCAACAGTTATCACTACATCACATTTTTTCATACCTCTTCCCTCGCTTCCCCCTCTAGCATCTTTTCAATATCTTTCTGAATCCTATCCAATTCCATGAAATTTATGAATCCCTCTGTAATAATATATTCAATAAGCGTATCTTTGCTGTACTCATTAAGTTTTTCGATTACTGTACATTTTTTTATATGCTTTCTCATGTCCTTTTCTCCCTTCATTTCATAATATTCAAAATCCAAATTTTTTATGTATTCTTCAAAACAGCAATTACAAAGTTGTAGTATTATATCCCTATCTATTTCACATCCACACTTTTCACACCTCATACTCCACCTTCTTTATTTTCTGTTGCGATTTCATTTAAAAATTTTCGCAGTATTTCTATTTCACCAGATGCATATGTTATTTGGTCATTTACTATGTTTAAGTCATTGTTAACTATTCTTTGCTCTTCTTCATTGCCAGGTCTTTTTAGTAATAACTTTGCCCTTTCTTTTGAAAGATTATCTCTTCGTTTAAATTTTATGTCCAGTAAATCAGAATACTTTTTATACAAGCTATAACTTATTTTTATTTCAATACACATATATCTTCACTTCCCTTATAATCCGAATTTATATATCTCACATTGCCAATTACAACAGATTCAACTTTATAATTGAAATTATTATCATTAAACCTTTTCTTAGCAAAATTTACAAAACTGATTACTTTTATACTCATATGATTTTTATTTGACATTTTACATAATCCTCCTTTTGAGATTCTGTATTATTTTCATTTTTAAATAATTTTATAAATCTCTGCTTGTTTCTTCTCCTAAGTAATATTTATGTATGTCCTTTTCAATTATAAAAGAATCTACTAACTCAAAGCATACATCATATTCAATTGGATCAAATTGTCCATTGCCTTCATAATAATTATAATTAAATAAAAAACATGATTTTGTATCAAAATACTCTTTCAGCCCTTCTTCTATTCCTACTAAATCACCTAAATTATCACCTATAAAATCATCAAAATTTATTCCTTCTTTTTCTTCATAATTACTTTCTAATATTTCTCCATTCATACCTATATCAAATATTACAACTATGTCAGCTTCTTTAATTTTCATAAACTCATTCCTCCTACTTTATATATTTAATATTGTCATACAAATTATTAAAGAAATCATCATCATATTTTCTTTGTTCATAATTTGTACTTTGTACTGGTTTGCTTTTTCCTTTCTCTTCTTTTGGGATATTATATTTATCTATAACTGCATTTATAAAATATCCTGTTACATTTTCCTTATTCCTATTTTTAAATTTATCCCAGTTATCAAGATAATAATTTATTGTTTCCAAAGATGATTTTTCTAAAAGAGAATTTACTCCCTTAATTGTAATTTTAGAATTAATAATATTTTCAATTTTATTCTTTAGTTCAACAACAACAACATGTTTTGACTTTTGCTCTTGTTGTTGCTCTTTCTCTATCTCTTGCTCTATCTCTTGCTCTTGCTCTGTGTCACACAAAGTCACATCGCCGTCACATTGTGACGTTTTTGATTCTATCAAATTCTTTCTTTCCCTGTATCTTCTAGTTCTTTCAGCACTTTCAGATTCCTTTCCAACCATTTTTGGAACTGAGTTCATAAAAAATTCATCTGTAGAAACTTCTTTAATTAAATTATTTTTTAGTAAAAACAACATTGTGACTTTTACATTTTCCGATTCTTCATCTATTTCTAATGCAATTTCTTCTGAGAAATCATCTTCAACACCTTCAAAATATAATTTTCCTTCATGTTGCAAACTAAGTAATAACATTTTTAAATATATAATCGTGTATGTATCTCCACCAGCAATTTTCCTTAATTTTTTGATTTGTTTTTGCCTAAAAAAATCATCTTTTAACTTTAACCAATAGTATTTTTTAGCCATCATTCACCTCACAGGAAACCTCTTAAGAGGCTTCCTTTTTGTTAGTTTTCATAGTTGCTTCAAGCTTTTTTATAACTGCTTCATACTGCAAATTATTAAGTTTTTTTCTTGAGTTTATTCCAAATTCATTCATAATAAAATTTTTAATTATTTCATCTGATACATTTGCTTTTGTTTGTATTGTGCATAATCTTTTGACTTGCTCTGGAGTTGTTTGATATACATTTTCTAATGTTGGTATCTTCCAGTAAAAATAAGTACCGTTTTTTGTTTTAGCTTTTTCCGTGAATCCATTTTGTTTATTTATGCTACATTCGGCAAACCTAAATTTTTCTTTATACAGATACCTTCCTATGCCATATCCAGATGAAGCAACACGTTTAAAAGAGTCTGATATTCCGCCTTTGGTTGGTTCAATGTTTGTTTCATCTGCTCCATTTTCTTTTGTAACTGTTTTACCGTTTACAGTAACTTTCAATGTACATATCCAACCATTTTTAGTTGTTTGCCTATAAGTATCTTCCCAGTTTTCAAAACCAAATACATCATCTAATCTTTCTTGAATTGCTCTAGCCTGTATAAAAGGTATAACCATACACCATGGTTTTCCATTTTTATCAAGTCCAGATTGTTGAACCCTCCATTCGATGTCATCGTTATCAAATCTGGCTTTTAAAAGTTCGCTATAGTTCATATTTGAATTTTCCATATTAATCATAATAACCTCCAGAAATTTTATTTTAGAGAGGGTTTAAACCCTCTCATTTATTTTGTTAGTAAACTGTTTAATGCCATTCTCTTTTCTGCCTGTTCCCTTATAAAAAGTTTATTACCTGTATTTAGGAATCTGTGTGTTTTTATTTTTCCTATGTTCCATTTCAACATAAGGGATTTTCTAAGTTTCATATATCTATTTGATATTATTGTGTATTTTGACATTTAAGCAGCCACCTCCATTTCTGGAATAAAACTGTTGTAATAACCTGATGTTTTAAGATATGTTTCAAATTCTTGAGCTTCTAATTCCTCTGCGTACCAATCTGGAATCATTTCGTACCCTTCAATGTTTTCCATGTAATAATTTGACATAATAAAATACCTCCATTGATTTTTTTGGAGGTACGATGTATACTAAATATTAGTTAGGGATTTTAGTATACATCGTACCGGAATTTCTCAGTAAGGTGGTTGTTCGTAGCAACCATCTTACATTTATAATTATAACTTACTTGCAACAAAGTGTCAATATAATATTATAACAATTATATTACAAAAAAAATAAAACCTAGTAAGGTTTATTTTTTTAGATTCTTTTCATAATATTCTAAGAAATCAATATGGAATATATACACTCCTCTCTTTTGCTTATCTGCTTTTTTGTATTCATACAAGTATGTTGGTATTCTGTTCCTATCAATAAAATCATATAAATTTTGATTTGTTGTATTTATTTTCTCAGAAACTTGAGCCAGTGTTAAAACTTTTGACAAAATATTTTTATCCAAAAATATCACTCTCCATTCACTTTATTATAATTTTATGTTGTACTTGGTTATAAAGTCAATCACGATTAAGAGACTTTGTATTGACATTTGCAATACATTACTTGTTTTCTTGCAAGTATGCTTTGTTTTTCTTATTCGATTAACTAAATTTAAATTATAGGAAATTTTGTATATAATATTTATGTATTTTATAAATAAGGAGTGGTTTTATTGAATGATTTATGGGCAAAATTATTAAATTTATTGAAAAATGAATTATCAGAACTAAGCTTTAACACATGGATAAAGACAATTATACCTTTACAAGTTGATCATAATAATATTATTTTGGAAGTTCCGACTGAATTTGCAAAAGGAATTTTAGAAACTAGATATAATTCTTTAATAGTAGATAATATTCTAAAAATTACTGGTGAAAATTATAATATAAGTTATACTGTAAAAAATAAAAATGATTTTAATAGAAATTGAGGTAAAAATATGAATGCAGTTTGTAAATTTGAAATATATTTAAATAATAAAAGTGAATATAAAATAATTCATGAACTTATGTTTGAACAGAAAAAAGTTATGAATACTGCAATTAATGCAGCATATGAATTTTTTACATTTAAGCTAGATTATAAAGAAAAACATGGTTTATTTCCTAAACCTAATGAAATTCTACAGAAATGTGAAAAAGCTGAATTTTACAAAACTTTTGATGGATATATCGATTCATTTTTAGGTAAAAAATATATCCAAAATTGCAGTTCTAATCGTACAAGTGCAGTAAAAAAAGCTATTGGAAGATTTAATAATGATAGAATCGACATTCTCAAAGGTGAAAAGACTTTATGTGTTTTTAAAAAGTCTAATTGTATAACATTACATAACAGAAGTATTAATTTACATAAAGAAGATAAAAAATATTTTGCAGATATAAGTTTATTATCTTGTGTTCACAAAAAACAAATTAACAGAGAATCTGGAAAGTTTTTATTTAATTTAATTGTTTCTGATAATTCACAAAGAAGCATTTTATCAAGAATTTTCGAGGAAAAATACAGCATAAAAGAAAGCCAATTAAGGTATGACAAAAAAAATAAAAAATTTATGTTATTTTTAACATATTCTTTTGAACAAATTTCTGTAGAACGTTTAAACATAATGGGAATAGATATGGGTATTATTTATCCTGTATACATGGCTATTTTTGGAACTCTTAAAAGATATAAAATTACAGGCGGAGAAATAGAAGCATTTAGAAAAAAAGTAGAGGCTGAAAGATATAAAAAAAGACAACAATTATTAGTTGCTGGAAAAGGTAGAAAAGGTCGTGGGCGTAATTGCATGTTAAAAAATGTTACAAAGATATCAGATAAAATTTCCAGGTTTAGAAATTTAATAAATGATAGATATTCAAAAAGAATAATTGATTTAGCCATTAGAGAAAATTGTAAAGAAATTAGAATGGAAAATTTATCTGGAATATCAAAAGATAATTTATTTTTAAAAAATTGGACATATTATGATCTACAAAGTAAAATAACATATAAAGCAGAAAAAGAAGGTATAAATGTAATATTGATTGATCCTAAATATACAAGTCAAACATGCTCAAAATGTGGATTTAAAGATAAAGAAAACAGGAAAAGTCAATCAAAATTCATTTGTAAAAACTGTGATTTTTCTGAAAATGCTGATTATAATGCAGCTTTTAATATTGCAAATCCTGATTTTGGGATAGCCGGGGGCGATTTGCCGTCCTAAAGGCGAGGCTATATTAGAACTCGCCAAGCAGCTACGTAATTATGTAGTGAGCAGCTCGACTAAAGGTCGAACATTTACACTATAATTGGTCGAAAATAAATATATACATAATAAAATATGTCGATCTACTATGGTTTTTACATTATCGAACATTGACATATAAATTTTACTTTTTTTTGCTTCATAGCACTTGAAAACAGTATGTTTTGTAGTGGGTATTAATACGACCATGGTGAAATGTAAAGCTCAAGATTAGAAATTTTATTATTCAACTTGTTTCGTATTAATACGACCATGGTGAAATGTAAAGGATAACAAATATTAATAGTATTCATGATAATATTTGGTATTAATACGACCATGGTGAAATGTAAAGCAAAATCAAATAGGAAAGCAATCATGTTATCAAAGTATTAATACGACCATGGTGAAATGTAAAGGTATATATAATAATTTTCTTTTATATCTTTAAAAGTATTAATACGACCATGGTGAAATGTAAAGGAGACTTACCAATTCAACTTTATAAAGTTTGTTATCGTATTAATACGACCATGGTGAAATGTAAAGAAAAAAATCAATGAGGTATTTTTAATTTAATTAATTTAATAAATTTTTAATATTAGGAAATATTTGAAGTATATATAATTAAGTAAAAATAAAACAAAGGAGATCCCTATGAAAAAAACAATTTTAGTAATGATAATAATGGTTTGCATTTTGTCTGGCTGTGATTATGGACCAGAAGTTGAAAAATATGATGGGAAAAATACAGATGCTACAACAACAACAGAAAAAACAGAAGTTACGGAAAAAGAAAAAGCCCCAGAAATTTATAACGATCTGGAAGTAAAATTTGAATTGAAGAAAACATCTTATGGGTCCAATAATCTTGTTGGAATATATAAAAATAATTCTGAATATGCTATAACTAAAATAGAATTTAAAGTAATTTTTAAAGATAATAATACTACAGAATACATTGACAGCAGTGAAACTGTATTGCCCGGAGAAACATCACCAGAGTTTGACTTTTCTTTGATTGATGATGATATAAAAGAATCAGCTATTGAGGTATTAGAGGCAAGGATTGAAATAAAGGATAAGGATGGAAATGAAAGATATATTCTTTATGATAATAAGCTTAAAATACATGAGTATACAATAATATAAAAAAGAGCCTGTAAAAGCTCTTTTTTTTTGGTAGAAACACTTAATACTAAACATGATTTTTATTATTCATACTTATTTTATATTATAAATATGAATAAATCAATAAAAGAAAAAGCTTTCGGCTAAATTTTCATTTTTAACTTTGTCAAGTCATATCCTTCCCTTGTAATCATTTCATGAAGTCCAAAAACTGCAATTTCTATAATTTTTACTTTTGATAGCATTGTTTTTTCTTCTATTTCTTTCATTAGTTTTATTGTTTCATCAGATAGTGTATATGATTTTTTAGTTTTCATTTAAAACATTCCTTTCCAAAACTTTTTTGTCTATTTCATATTTTTTTATAATTTCTTCATGCTCAAATTGATATACAGCATCATCACCAACATATGCTATACATTCATATTTTACATAGTCATTACTTGTATCTCCATTATTATTGTAATGAAACCATCCCTCTTTCTTTTTTAGTATTACATAAGTTCTATCAATATTAAAATTCCCTTCTTCATATTCATCTGATGACGTTTCTGATTGACCATTGTTGCTATGTTCGTTTTCATAATCAATTCCAAATTCAAGTTTTGAATCTGATGAATATAATAAATATCCAGTTTCCTCGGTTCCTTCGCTTCCTGCCCAACTATGCGAACGCGAGTGGTCTTCTAAAATTATTTCTTTTGAAAACTCTATTGGATCTGTTATTTTTTTAAATTCAATATTTTTAAATTCTAAATTTTCAAAAAGTTCTGGATTCTCATTTAAAAAGTCCATAATTTTGCTTATTATTTCATGAAATTTGATATCAGTCGCTTTCATGAAGTCAGATACAAATGTAGCTACTTTTTCAATCATAGTTACTTTTGCCCATTCTTCCAGTTCTTCTTCTTTTTCTGCTTCAAAATCTCTATATCTTTTTGATATATAAATAACATTTTCTATAATATCATCTATGTTGTAATATACTGTTATATTATTAGATATATAATCTTTTCTACCAGAAAAGGACATTTTTATTATTTCAACATCTTCTATATCTTCACAGATAATTTTCATAAAATATGATTCTTCTGTGCTTGTATATTCCCACATTTTATGTGATAAATCTACTTGTTTTAAATTTGTTACTTTTCCAAATTTCATTTCAGAAGAGTTTTCTAATTTGGATAAATTAATTAAAATTTCTTTCATTATTTTCTACCTCCAAAAAATTTTTATTTAGTTTTGATAAATACATTTCGACTTCTTCCTTTGTATCTGCCCATATTCCATTTTTACTACTGGTTTCATACTTATTTCTTATAAATTCTTCTCTTGTACAAATCATATTTTCGCTTTTTGAACCCTTTGGAAGTTTTTCACCATAAAAATTTTTTAAATTTTTTTCTTCTTCCTCTGTTATATACAATCTATCGGCAAGTTCTTCCCATAATGTATATGATCCAATATGGTTGAACTTGCAACCAACTGAATCTACTTCAGTAATATACCAATATTTATCCTCTAATAATTTTTCTTTCCCAATTGTCTCTAACCACAAACCATTTTGGTCTATAGATATCAATTCTAAGTTTTCGTAAAGCAATGGACAATTTTGTCCTGATAAACAATTATTATCTTTGTTGTACCAAGGAGTATAATCTCCTTGAATATATATTTTGTTGTCTCCTTCAATTTGTATGTTATAATCAAACAATTTTTTCATAATAATCTCCCTTTATAATTTTATTTAGAGTAATTAACTCTATAGTGCCTACCTGCTAGATAAGCACTAACAGTTAACTTCCTTCAAAAATACTTTTGCAAATTTTGTTTCTTCATCCCAAGCCCAAAAATCAGTTACTATAAAATCTTTGTTAATTAAACTTTCTTTTTCACTAGAACAATCTTCACATCCCAAATCTTCACATTCTTGTTCATTATCATAATCAACTTGATGTCCTTCGACATCATTTTCTATTACAAATATTACTGAATATTTTCCACTTGTTTCAACGTTAAATTGTCCACCATCTGTCCAACATAACCCAGGATTTAATACTCGACCTATTTCATACTCTGGAAGCTCATCTATTTGTATTTCTCTTGTTGCAGTCCCTCTCCAGTTAATAATTTTTGAATAATCTAATCTTGTCATTGTATTATCTCCTTTAAATTTAGTAGGTCTCTCAACCTCTAAATATATTTTACCATATAAATATGGTAAAAGCAATATAAATATGGTAATGTAATATAATTGTAATATTTGTATAAAATATATGTGATAAAATTTTGATAAAAATACAAAGGAGCGAATGATTAATGTTTAAAAAAGCAATCAGTATATTTTTAATATTTGCATTTATAATTATTGCAACAATGGCTATATTTGCAGAAACAGAAACACCAGCAGGGGCAGTTGTAAAATTAACTAAGATTGAAGGGCTAAAAAATAGCCTTGGAGTTCAGAAATTAGACATTAGGGTAAATGGCTTAGATGGGTACAAAAAATTAGTGTCAACTAATTTTGAATCAGTTTATTTTGAAGGAGAAGAAGTTCTGGAAGTTGAAGAATATCCAGAAACTACAGCAGAAACTACAGCAGAAACTACAGCAACACCAGAAGCAACAGCAACAAATACAGATACTATTACATCAACGCCAGTCAATACTGGAGATATAACACCAGAAATTACAGAAGTTACAGCAACACCTACAGAGACTCCAAAAAATTCTGATGTTGACGAAATGCCAGATACAGGCGATACAGACACAGCAATATTAATAATTTTTGGTATTGTTTTGGTTGGAAGTTCGGGAATGTTTTTATTTTTAATGAGGTTAAAAAATGCAAAAAATAATTGATAAGATTGAAGAACTAAAACTTAAAAAAATAAACTTATTAAAAACACTTGATAAAAATTCAGGTAATAAAAGACAATCATTAGAAGCAGAATTCACATTTAAAATGCAAGCATACAGAGAATGTATAGAAATAATAAATAATAGAGAAATAGAAACTGTTTCTGATGGATATCATACTTTTGATGAATTATATTTTCATAGAATGATTTTATTTTCTGTGATATGTGAGCAAAATATATTAAAGGCTTGGAAATCAAAATTACACTATGATGGTACAATGTTTGAAAATTATTTTATAGTTGGAATTAATACTCCAGAAGGACAATATAGTTATCATTATCATATGGAATATTGGGATCACTTTGAAAATATAAAAGAAATTCCAAATGCCCCTGAATGGGACGGACATTTGCCAAAAGATGTTACAAGATTGAAGTCTTTATAATATACTATTGTGAACACAAAAAATATACCCTTATAACTTGGGTATATTTTTTCTATTTTGTATTTTAATTTTACTAGTATAAATTTAAGTATTTAATATTTAAATCGATTCTAGCATTTTTTATCAAGGAGTTTGTCGGGCGTTTAAATTAAAATTTTTTCTAGCTTGAGTTCTTAATTTTTCTTTTTGTTCTTCAGAATAAATTACTGGCTTTGAAAATTTTATTAATTTCTTTTCAAGACATATATAATTTTTATATTCATCTGATTCACCTTTAAATTTATAATGTTTTGGAAACTTACTACATAATTTATCAAGTCTTTCTTTTATATTTGTTTCCGATGTACTTATCATAACTTCATTGTTTTCATTATCCCAATTTATTGCTGTTTCTCTCAATTTAATTCCTCCAAATTATTAAAATTTATTCATCCTATTTTTTACTTTTCTAAAGCTTTCGTAAGGCTTCCAATAATCCTCATATTTTTTAAGATAATATTTTCTAACTACAAAAATTATAGCTACATTATTTATTATCCAGAATATAGTGAATCCTATCCAATTCATTTTAACCTCCAGTACCTTTCTTTTTTATTTTTCAAAAGCTTTCTACCTTCTTCTATCAATTCATCATACATAATACATGCTTTATCAAAATCAATATCATATTGTCTCATAAATTTAAATGCATGCGCTAACATACTGCATTGATTTGACAATGCAAGTAAATCATTTTTGTTTTTTGCAGCATAAGTTATTTTCCAGTCATAATATATTTCTTCGTTTTTATTAGTTTCTTTTTCTTTTATTACAGCAACATGAGTAATTTTGTCAATATCTAAAATTGTGCCATCTTTTAGTATTATTTTTTTTATTTCATAAGTTGTTGGTTCTTTTTTATCAAGATAATTCATTATTCACCATTCCCAATCTTTTTCTATTTTTCAAGCTATAATTCGCAGGATCCATTGTATTAAATCTTCCGTTCAATACATCAAGCCTTCCATGTATATTTAATTTTTTATATATTATTTTCTGTGTTTCTTTTACTTCATACAGCGGAATGTTTAATTTTCCTGCGATTTGTTTTATTGTATTTTTCTCTTGAATATATGTATATATTCTTCTTTCCTGTAAATTTAAGTTGTCTAGCATATTCATTTATTTCACCTCTGTATTTATAAATATATCTTTTGCCAATTCTTTTAACATTTTGCAAATATCTTCTGGGTGTTTTTTGCTACCATTTATTTTATTATTTTTAAAATTAAATTCTGTTGTTGTAAAGATACTTAAGGCTGATAATAATAATTTACCTTCTACAGTTTTTGTATTCAATGTATCAAAAGTAAAATTATCAATTTCATATGCTTTATTTATTTGAATAACACCTAATTCAAATAAATCTTGATTAGAATAAGTTTTGCCATTTATAAATGTTTCACCAGGTATAATTGTATTTTCTGTTCTATTAAAAACTTCATCTTTAAACTGTTTTTTATAACAATCTCTGCATAAATCAGTATTTGATAATGGCTCAAAATTAGCAAGTCCACATTTTGGACAAGCATGTACCATTTCAATATGACTAAATGGCATTTTTGATTCATCTTCGTTTTTAAATGGTTCTCGATACTGTCCTTTAAAACATGTATTACATAAAGGTGTTGCAGCATTTGGCAACAAAATTATATTTTTACATTTTGGACAGTAGTGATTTCCATCATCGTTTATATAAGTTCCAGTATATTCACTCATTTTTAATTTATCCTTTCTATTTCTTTCGAAAAACATGGTTCTGATGGATTGTTGTCCTCGTCTTTTTCTATATTGCAAAACCATCCACAATTATTGTATATATAGCAATCATCACAGAAACCATTTAATTTATTTTCTTTTTCTAATTGCAAATCAATATCATTACAAATTTTATTTTCTTGTTCATTTGCAAGAATACCGAGCTTGATTAGAATTTTTTCAATTAATTTTTTCATAGTTCCACCATCTTTTATCTTTAATTGGTTTCATTTCTAATAGTTTAGAGCGAGTTGTAGAAAATGAACAATTATGACAAGATATAATATTAGAATTATGACTCATCCAAAGAATGCCTTTGCACTCTGGGCAATCAATAATTTCTTTATTTTTGTTTGTAGCCATTGAATACATTTCAAATTTTCTTTTGCCAAACATACTTATTATCCTTTCATTTCAAATAATTAAAATTTATGTTCATTATGCTTGTATCATATATCGGATTAATCCTATATTTTATTTTTTTGACAGAATCTTTTACCCTTTTTGCTAGTGTTTGTTCTGTCAAATATATCTTAAACTTTCTGCTATAGTTTTCAGCAATATCTTTATAAGTCATTTTATAAAAATATTTACATTTTACAATATATTTATTTTCAAAGGTAAGAGCATTAATTGCTTTATCAATATTATCAACCTGATTTCTCCTTTCCAGCAATTTTGTTTTTGCTCTTGCCAATAATTCTCTGATTATTTGATGATTCATTTTGTGGGCTGTTTCTCTTTTCAATACTTGTTTCTCTACCTCTGAATATATAATACTTACGTCTCTTACTCCAAAAAAAGTGGCATGTTTGTAGTATTCTAGTTCCGATAAGTCTTCCTGTCTCAGTAGTTTTTCGTAATATTCTATGTTATTTTCAATTATCGATATTTCTGTTTTTATAGAAATATAGTTATATAAAATTTTCACATATAATCAGCCCTTTCTGCTATAATTATTAAAAAGGCTGTCGGATAAATTTTTCAGAGTAGGTGTTGCCCTACTCTTTTTTTTATTTTTAAATTACAAAATTAACAATTGATAATATATTTAAAATTAAAAGTATGCTAAAAAGTATAATTTTAATTTTATTATCAAAATGATTTGGCAAATCTATTTGTTGGTATATAAATAATATTAAAGCGACAACACATAAAGCAATACCAATTATATTCATAGTTATTAAAATAATAGGAATAATCATTCTTCATTCTCCTTCAGTACATTTTCCACTATAGCATTTTCAATTTTGAATTTTATATTATAATAGCTATTTACCTTATAGCTCGTAAAATCTTTGTTGTCAAATTCAGGTAGCCTGTATATAGGCAGTTTGAAAAATGAATTATTATTTTTAAAAAATAATGCCCAATGATTTGACATTGCTTTTATTTTAATAAGCTTGCAATTGCACTCTTTAAATGTTGTATAATCTTCTTTTTCTGTTTCTTTAAGTAGTCCATGTTCTAGTTTTTCAATTAATTCAACTAACATTATTTTATCCTCCACATATAATTATTACATATCTTATGTTTCATGTTATTTTCTGCAATTTTGTTTTCCAAAACTTCAATCATGTCTGATGTAAGTCTGCCAATATATATGTTTCCATAGTCCTTGAAAACACTATATTTTGCATTTATTATTTTATTTTTCATTATCACATTCCTCATTTTTAGATTTTTCACTATACAGTTCATCCTTAATTTTTGTTAAATCTTTAAGTTGGTCCATAAATAAATCTGTAAATAAATCAGCTTCATGAAATCCTAAACTAGGAATTTGTAAAACTATTTCAAAAATCTTAAGTTTATTTGCTATTTTAAGCTGTTTAGCTATCTCTTTTAATTCAGGTGGTTGGATAAACTCAACCTCTTGTAATTCTGTTGGATGTACTCCACCTGATTCATTTATGAATATTCTTTTTATATCTTCTTCTTTTAACATAATTTTCACCTTTCGTTTTTAGTTAAAATCATTTATAAATTTTCTCATTTCTTCAACAGTATTAAGATTTCCAGTAAAAAATAGCATAGCACCTAATTCAATAGCCATATGATTTTTTGTTTCTTCATGTTTTTTCATATCAGATACAAAACTACCCCACATATCTTTAGGTTTTAAATATTCTAAAGCTCTTTTTTTACACCAATTCAAATGTTCTTCTCTATTCATTGCCACACCTCTTAGTTTTAGACAAATAAATATCCAATATATTATTGTCAATATTAAATATTCTTTTGGTTACACAGAAATATTCACCAGATATCACGATAATTTCATTTTGTTGAGGCACAAAATCCGTGTAGCTAGACTTAATCTCCTGATATTGTACTTGATTTGATTCATCAAGAATTATCAAATAAAATCTTACATTGTTTTTTGTTGCATCTATGTCTTTTAATATTTTGCTCAGTATATCTGTTTTTACAGATAATTTTACAATATCAGATTTAGCAAAATTTAAATCAATAATCAATTGTTTTATAGTTTCTTGATTTCGTTCCTTGTTAGAATTTTCAATTTCAATTCTTTGTTTTAAAGCAGTGTTGTAATCGCATTTATCTTTTAACATTATAAAATCTTCTTCCAACTCTTTTTTTAAATTTTCGTATGTTTCATCTGTCAAAATATACATTTCATCCTCCAATTTAATTTATCATTTTTTCTTTCAAAATTGTGCCTTAAATCGACTGCGGAAATTTATGTATAAATCTATGTTTTTTCTTTTTGTATATTATAGTGTTGTATTTTTGCAAATATAAATAATATTTATTTCTGTATTATGAAAAAACTTCATCATCTTCAAAAAACATTTGGTCATGGCTAACACCAAAAAATTCACATATCCTAAGCCTTAAGTCAAGTCTAGGTCTTTTTATATGATGCCTTTCTATTAAAGCCAATGTAGATATAGAAATATTTACTTTTTTAGCTAAATCCTTCTGTTGTATATTTTTCCATACCCTGTACTTTTGTACATTATTTTTTAACTTTGGTTTAGTTTTTCTCATTACCCTGTAATCCTTTCTTCTTTTATTTCTTGATATCTGCCATCGCAAATATCGTTTACAGTTATTAACATTAGCTCTTTTCTATTTTCAAGCCCAACGTTAATACAAAATTTATTTGGGTATATGCTTTTAACCATACCCGTATAATATTTATTATTTTTTAACTTTTTATTTTTGCTAATCCTACCATCATTTCTGAAAGAAAAATTAATTATATTTCCTATTCTAAGCTTATTAATATACTCAGTTGCTCTGCTGTTGAAAACTAAGTTTATGTCATCATCAAAGTGCAAATCAAACATTTTATTCTTTTTATTTTTTTTCATAAGTCTCTCCCTTTATTTAATATATTCAACATTGTCATACAAATTATCAAAGAAATCATCATCATATTTTCTTTGTTCATAATTTGTCGTCTGCTGTGGCTTGTTGTAAACTTTAGCCTTATATTCTGTATAATTTTCATCTAAATAATCAACATATCCACTATTAAAAAAAGTAGACCCATTTTGATAATTTAGACTAGAAAACTCTTTTCTTCTTTCTGAAACATAATCCAGGTATCTTTGAATTATTTCTTTAGACTTTTCAAAACCTAAATTATAAAAATATTCCTTTGATTTTTTATTTACAGATGCCTTCCCTTTTTTATTAGGGAATAAAGACCAGAGGTTTTCAAAATTTTCTTCAATCGCCAATATATTATTATTATTTGTGTTTATATTTGTGTTTATATTTGGTATAGGATTGACACTTTGGTCAATTGAAATTGACTTTTTAGTCAATTTCAATTGACTGATTTGACCATTCAGGTCATTAGTGGATTGTGAAGTATTTTTTTGCATAAAACTATCATTATTATCGAATTGACCGATTTGACCATTGGCATTATTAGTTGATTCTATATATATTTCTTTATAAAATTCCTTTGTAAATGAATGATTCAAGGTATACCATTTAGTTTGGTCATAATTTTTTTTATTAAATTGATTAACAATTAAAATATTTTTAGATTTTAAATTATCAACTATTGTCCTTATTTGTCTTCTTGTCCAGAATGGGAATAATTCTGAAAAAGCTTGTTGAGTATTATAAGTCCAATAATATCCATCATTAAAATTTGTATCGTTTGCTTTATTATGCAATATCCAATATGCTATATTATGAACGAAAACAGCCTCGTTAACATTTTTTAAATAAGTTGCAACATCAACATCAAAACTATAATTCATAACTTTTCTCCTTAAAACTTGAATTATTTATCTTAATTATTTAAATTTATATTATTTTCAATTTTAAATTTGACTTTATTTCTAAATTATGTTAAATTTAAAAAGTAGTATATTAAGAAAATGTTGCAAAAATATTAATTTATAATTGCAATAATAAAATTTGTGAAAATAATATTTTTAAAGAAGTGTTGCCTGGATGTGGAGGACACTTCTTTTTGCTATTGTTTTTTATTTAAATTTCAAGCTGCTTCGTTTTCTCCAAAAATATCATCTATTGTACATCCGAGAATTTTAGCCAATTTTATGGCTTCTGAAATTAAAAATTCATTATGCCCATTTAATTTAAGACAAAAACTAGTTTTGCATATACCGATTTCTTTAGATACATCTTCCCTATTAAGTTTCTTTAAAATCATAAATGCTCTTATTTTATCTTTGTAATCTGCATTCATAATAAACACTCCTTATAAATAAAATAAAAATAATACTATTTTTAATATTGTAATTTATAAAAAGAATACCGTCAATATTTATTTATAATTTTAAAACAATATTTAATTTAAAATTAAAATATTTGAATTTTATTTATAATATAATATTTTTAGATTTTTTTATTTGATTTTATTGTGTTGCATTTTGCGATACATTGTTGTATAATTATTACATAATGGAGGATAATTAAGGTATGAGAAATTTAAATATAAGATTAAATAAAGACTTGGATAATGATGTAATAGAATTCTGGGAAAAACAACCAAATAAAACTTTGGCGTTGAAGGTATTAACCAGAATTATCATTAAAAAGTTTGGAGTTAAAGACATTTTTAAATTAGTTAGTGTAATAGAAAGGGATATATAAGTAATTATAATTTATATGTGGGCAATCAAGTGTAAATTATGATTACTTTGCATAAGAAAAGGAATTGACATGATTTCGATTTGGAAATTATTTAAGTATTTAAATTATACTAAAAAAAATAAACAAAAAGAAAAAGAAATTCAAAAGATTATACTTGGCAATAAAACTGTAGAATATGACAGCAATTTGTTAAGGGATGAAGAAGAATTAAAAAGAAAATTGAAATAGCAGTGCCTAACCTGACAAATTAAAACACTGCTAAATCAATAATACCTCTAGGGATATTATATAACCCCTGGAGTAAAAATACAATATTCTGGAAGGGGTGTTTTTTATGAATAAAATTTCATTAACAAATCAAGAAATCTTTTTTATAGAAAGAAATATCGCTGGAACATTGGCAATTGAAAATTGTTATCCTTCAATTGCAGGAAGAATAATTACCAGAAATTTTCTTTCTGGGAAAATTACATCAGAAAAAGCAATCAAGAAAATATTAATGTTATATGGGGTGAAGATATGAAGAAGTTTTTTATAACTATACCAAAAGTATTTTTTGCAGTTATTTGTTATATAAGTGCTTTATTATTAGCAATTTTATCTGGATATTTTTCAATTGTATTTTATGCACAGAGCCAGACAGGATGGAATATGTGGGCAATGGGTGGATTAGCAGGAATGCTTGAATTTATAAAAATAATATTAGCTGCTAGTTATCCATTTATGCAGTACAGGGATATAAAAAGAGAAAAGAAAGTATTATATTATCTTAAAATTTGTTTTTTCTTATCAATTATGGCATCAATGTATTTTTTCATGAGTGGTGGAGAAATAGAACGTTCACCTGCTAGTAATGTTGTAACTCTTTTATATACATATATTCCTATACTTAAAATTATACCACTACAATTTGCTCAGTTTGTATCAACTATGTCTCTATCAATTTTGGTTGAAGCATTTATTATATTTCTTCCTATGCTTGCTCCGGTTCTCTTTCTTGAAAAGGACATGGATAGAAAAAATAAAATATCTTCAGCAGAAACAAACTTTGAAAAAATAAAGGAAATTGTAACTGTTATACCTGAGCGTGTGATTGATAACTTACATAAAAAGGTTGTAGGTGTAAAAGTTGATAAACATGATGATATAAAAATTGTAGAAATGAACAAAGAAATAAAATTATTAAATAATGAATCCAGTGAATCATTTGTCAAGGCAAATACTTCAAACAATAAATTAACATATGACAGTGATTTAGAAAATAAAGAACCTTATGAATTTGTCAAGGCAAATAATGAGCAAATAGAAATTGTAAAAAAAGCTATAAATGAAAATCAAGTAAATGGAGTATCTCCAAGCATACCAAAGCTGGTTGAAATAACTGGACTTCAAAAAAGCATAATACAGTCAGCAAAAAGGGAGTTAACTAACCAAGGATTTATTGAAACAACTAAAAATAAGACATTTGTAATTAACGAAATTGAATTAAATTGAGGTGTGATATGGAAAATAATAAATCTAAAATGGAACTATACGAGGAAAAACAAAAACAAAATAAAAAAACTCTTGATAAGCAAGAAATTGCAGATATAGAGTTTTCAAGAAAAAGGCACCAAGAAAATGAGGAACAATGGGAAACTTTTATGATCATATTGAAGATGCCATATTATATATTTTTTAAAATGCCAGCTTGGATTATAGGCAAAGTTACTTATACTGAGAAAAGAAAATCACAAGAAAATGAAATTTTGAGACTAAAACGGGTAATTGAAAGTAAAGAAAGAGCTAGAAAGATGATGGAGTTAGAAAATATTATAAAGTGGGATAATAAATATCTCATTAAAGACGGAATATTTAACATTGGAAAAGACATTAAAACAGGTAAATTAATTACTGTAGACTTTAATGTAAATTCTAATTTATTAGTTGGAGGGATGCCCGGAACTGGTAAGACAAAATTGATACAGTTAATAGTATTTCAATGTTTAAAATATGGTTGCAGATGTTATGTAGCAGATTTTAAGGGTGGAGTAGATACAATAAGATTTATGAATAAAGCAGATGTAATAACAGAACATACAGAACTACTTAATGTATTACTGCAATTTAGAAAAGAAATTAAGATAAGGCAACAACTGTTTATAAATATAGGAGCTGAAAACTTACAGGAATATAACCAATTTACAGGGGAAAATTTAAAAAGGCAATATCTATTTATCGATGAGTTAGGCGAAGCAATGGAGATTTTTGAGGTTGATGGATTATCTGAAAAGGAAGTAAAGCAATTGAAAAAGGATATCGAGAATAATATTAAATCTATTGCAAGGTTAGGGCGTGCGTTTGGGGTAAATTTAATTTGCGGAACTCAACGACCAGACGTTAATATTCTCGAAGGTCAAACACGTGACCAGTTCGGCGGGCGTGTCTGCTTTAAATCTATACATACGACTAGTAGTATAGTTTTAAATAGTAAAATAGCTAGTGAGCTTCAAGACATCAAGGGAAGGGCAATAGTAATGCAAGGTACTAATTTTATTGAAACACAGGTTTTTTTCTGGGATAAGGAAACATTATCTGAAATTAAAAATAAAAAATTAGCCAAAAATGATTTGAAAATTGTAAAAGGGAATACAGAAATTGAAAATGATATTGAAACTATAGATATAGAGCTGGATTAAAAGACAAATAAAAATAAAAGTAATTGACAACAGCTTTACTCATTAATAAAATAAATACCTAAATATTACTATTAACAATAGATAGAGCATTATAAAAAAAATAACGGTTATCACTATATATAATATATATATAGGTGGGAGGGGTAGCCGACCACCTGATATATTTTTTTATAGTGACGGAACGAAATGGAGGATATTTTTTTGACTAAAAATGAGTATCTTGAATATCTAAATAAAAAAGGAATATCAAAACAGACAGCAACAACATATTACAATAGACTAAAATTCTATCGAAATAATAGTTTAGAAGGCAAAAGTAAGGAATACATATGTCAAACTAAAAACGCTCTAAAGTATTATTATAAGTTTCATGATATATATTTTCATAAAAATATCAATGAATTATCTGATATGCAGAAAAAAACAGTTAAAAAAAGATCTGCAAAGACTATTACAAAAATATCTACAGTAAATAAGAAAATAAATGCTATAAAAAATAAAAGAATTAAATTAGCTTTTCGACTTCAACAATTGGCGGGCCTGAGAATAGGGGAAGTTTCAAAACTTACAAAAAATGATATAGAATTTAAAGATGGAAAAGTATTTGTAACTGTAAGAGATTCTAAGGGCGGAAAAAGTAGGAAAGTATCGACGATTCTAAAAGATGCCTGGTTATCTAGAGAACTCCAAAACCTTGAAGAAAGAAAAGGCATTATGTTTTACTCTGAGAGCACTCTTAGAGTAAAAGCCTGGAATTTAGGGTTTAAAACACATAAATTAAGAAAAGTGGCCGCAAAAACTATTAATCTAAGATATTCTGCTAAAAGTGAAGAAGAACGAAAAGAACTATTAAGAAAGTATCTTGGACATGAGAATACTAAAACATTAAATATATACATCGACGAAAATGACAGAGAAATAGATTTATCTGGGACAAAATTTGATATATAAGAAAGGAATTTAAAAATGGAACATATAATTGATAAATTGGAAAAAAGTCAAGTAGGTAATTTATTATTAGATTTTTTCATAAGTTGGAAGGGAATAATTTTTGTTATTGTAGTAATAGTTTTAACTATTTTAAACAAAAAGGAAAATAATTTTATATCTTTGAAGGATATTGAAGGATTTATTAAAAAATCTAAAAAAGAATAAAACAACTTATATTTTTAATATAAATAGAAAGGGTGAAGAAGATGACAAATAAAAAATCGTTTTTCAGAGATTGTTTATTAGGCATAATAGACGACATAATCAAAGAATATGATGGACATGTAATCATGGATAATTATTCTTATAATAAATTTGAAAATGGAAAATGGTATGTAAAAGATTTCAAAAAAGGCTCTAAATATGAAGAAATGATATATAAAAATTTAGACATCTATGACATAGCAGGAGAATTGAATGTACTGATAGAGGGTATTGTAGATAGCCAATACCCAATAACATTTCAAGCTAAAGTAAAAAATACAAATATAATATAAAAAATAACCAGGTAACCTGGTTATTTTTTTGCCATATATAACAAAAAAGTTCCCAATGGCATAAATAAAAGAGAACTTTTTTTAAAGAACGATTGTTAACTAGCATTTAACTTGTAAAAATACCCTGTGACGTAAGACCTTTTACAATAACAATCTAGAGTGCACCTAAATTATTATGTAAGTTTCAATCATGTCCCCTTACGGGGATTAAATTATAAATTATAGTGTTTTCGTCTCCTTACGGAGTAGTTTAAATTTGTTTCAATCCTTGTTTTAATGGATGGTACTGCAAAGATTGAAACTTACATAAACAATATATAATAACTAAATTATAATGTCAAATAATTTTAGAAATTTTCTTTATCTGTAGGATTATTTAGGATTCCAAAGCCGACTAGGATGGTTAATATCATCTCAAAAATAGTTTTAAAAGCTGTTTCATCTGCACCAATTTTTTCAAATATTCCAAAGCTATTAAATATAAGTAATATTAAACTTATTACAGATACCCAAACAGCTTTGCTTCTTATTCTATCTTGCTTATTATTATACAAAATATATACCTCCTAACCAGTATTTTTTTTGCAATTTTTAACTATTGAATATATTTCTTTTTGTTCAAGCTTTATATCTCTTATTTCATTAATTAATTCAGCATTTTGTTTCAATAAGTCGGTCATTGCTCTATGATTATTTTTAAGAAAATAAAACATCAAAACAACAGCTATACCGTTATTTGTAACAAATGTTAGTATCTCATTCATTAGTTTTCTCCTGTAATTTTATTCTATTGCAAATCTGAAATATTTCAAAAATTCCTTTTATTTCAAAACTCTTTTTCTTTTTAAGTTTTTCATTATGCAATCTCCATGCCTGGTCAATTATATCCTGATTAAATAATTCTAATAAAGAAAATGAAACCTGGATCACGTCCAAACATTCACAGCATTTTTTCAGATAGTCTTTTTCAGTTTCAAATTCTTCTATCTCTTCAAGAATTTTATCTATTTGATTTTTTTCAAAATTAGATTTATCTATTAAACTATTTTTATAATCCAGCACAGGCAATTTAAGCAATTGATTTAAATTTTTCATTATATTCATCCCATAGTTTATTTATTTTATTTATTTTATTTTTCAATTCTGAGTAATCTATTTTTGATTTTTCTAATTCTTTTAAATTGTATTCAAATATAGCTTTAACCAAACCTTTTACATTCAACATTCCTTCTACGTGATATTTTTCAATGAAAGGAATCCATGTATTATAATATACTGGAGAAACCAACTTTAATATTTTTATATATTCTTCATCTGAACTATTTTTTATGCTGCTTAGATTTAAATTATAATTTATACAATCAGCAACAAATTTATCAAATCCACCTGACTCAGCCAGTATTACACTTGGACAATTTTTATTATACCAGTGTTTGTGTGGGACAATTGTTTTTTTCCAGTTGTCTCCTATTAAATTAGGCAGATTATTCATGCAAAAAACATCAAATTTAATCATGTTCAATCTGGTTTTTTGCCAATTTCCATCTGAATTCATGCAGCCTTCTATACCAATACTATTCATATTTCCAGAATCAGAGCCGACGCCATCGCTACAATGCCATCCATTAACATTCAAAGGTAAATGTTGAATTATATATTTATCATCAACTGTAACATGCCAGCTCTTTTTTTCAGTGAGATTTTTTAAATAATTTGCGTGCATCAAAGCATTTGCACCTTTAGAACTATTGCCAGTATTGTGGTTTGTCAAATATTCATTATCTTTTTTTACCCAATTAGAATAGTTTGATTTTTTAGGCAATATATCAACAATTACAGGAGTTCCATATATTTCTTTTACATTTATTAATCCGCTTGAATCAATCATAATTACACTTCCATTCAAAATTTAATATGCATTTTTGTTATTTATTCATATAATTTAGTTCTAATTATATGACTAGCACCTGACATTGTTACATTAGTTCCGCTTGACGTATATTGACCCGCTGTCATTTGAAAAACTGCTGCTGTTGATGTAGTGCATTTAACAACAAAATGCTCTTTAATTACACTCTCATCAGGAGTTGTATCATTTACTGGATATCTTACTCCATCAGTAATTAAGTAAACACCTGATTTTTGTATCCTTCCAGAAGCGTCGGCGGCTCCATCACCATCAAACCCAGTGCAAATTCTATAACTTGTATTTTCGTAGGCTCCTCCACTTGCTGTCCATGCTACTTTTATTTGCGGAGTTGCCGATGATGACCATGCTACAATCCAAACATCTACAGAATAATAATTTCCATCACCAGGAATTGTAACTACCATATTAGTTGAGTCTGTGTATGATGTATTGCTAAAATCTTGACTATTAATTTTTCTAATATATTGAGGATTTGCTACATAATCATTAATTATTCCAATAGCAAAAAATTGATTACCAATTTTAGTAAAAATTAATTTAGATCCAATAATTGTACCAGTTAAATTTGATGTAGACACAACTGGAATTGCTGTATCATCATCAAATAATTTTACAGTCAATGGGTTTAATGTTATTACTGTACCAGTATAAAATTGCTGTCCAGTATTTTTATTTAAAATATAATCATATATACTCATGTCTGCGGTTCTGTTACTCTCCTTATTTTGCTAATTACACTTTGTCCGACATTTAAATTCCAGTCATGTCTAATAATTTTATAAGTTTCATCTATGCTTAATTCAGTATTTTTAAATTTAAAATGGTCACCCTGATAAGGTAAACCATCATTTTCCCTTGACGTAATAAAAGCGTGTGGATAATCTATAGTTTCAGCCAGTTCCATCATTTTTCTTATTTCTCTTATTGCCCTTAAATCGACATAATCTTGGCTGCTTGCTTCACTGTAAAATACTTTTGTTACATATCTGCCTATATTAGTATAGGAAAATGGATGAGTTTCTATTCCTTCATCTTCCATGCTCCATTCTTTATATAAATTTGCAGAACTCGACAATTGATTAGCAATTATTAATACTTTATTGTAAGCGTTTGTGTAGTCTGTATCTCTTGTTACATCAGGCTCATATAAATTCAATGAATCACCTTGAAAATACCATGTTATATTTTGTACAGAATTCCAAGGAATTGCACGAAATACACCATTTCCAGATACCCATATAGGATAATAATTAATCATATTCAAAAGAGAATTTATTATAAATAATTTGCTTGTACCTATTTCATAACTTTTGTCTGCTGGCAAAGTTTCTGTCGAAGGTTCAACGTTATATTTTACCCATGTTCCAACACCACTTAATACACTTTCTATTTCATCTGTAATCACAGAAGCAGAAACAATTGAGAAAGATGTTGTTATTTTGTCATCTTCTAAAGCTTTTAATTGGTCATATGCCTGTATATTTCTTGTAACATCTGTATCTTGAAAATGTTGTGGTGACTGCAATGGCATATACACACCTAAAGGAAATTCATAACCAGATAAACAATAATATATTTTTATCCTGTCTGCTAAATAATCTATATCTAAAGAATTATCAATTTTAAATTTGGCTGTACCACTTATATCCCTTTCAAAATCTATGCTTATACTTGCATCTTCTATATATTCAGTTATCCAGCCGCCATGGACATATTCACCATTAGCCAAGATTAATTTTTCAAATTTCCATGTTTCATATCTATTGCCTGTAAATATACTGTTATCCACTATTATCAACCCTTTCTATAGTCAATGATAGTTGATATGATTGATTTGATTTATCTTTTTTATTTGGATTTGTTATACCACATTGAAAATAATCACCTTCATAACTTCTGTAAAAATGATTTCCTGCTGTTTCTATAATATTTTTTACAGTTACAAAGTCTTCTTTTGGCAAATCGCAACTAAAAACAATAATTTGTGTTTTGTTTTCGCCTTCATGCTTAACTGGATAATCTCTACCATGATATTTCTTAAGTTTTGTTTCCCTTCCAAATTGCTCGCCTATAGAAGTGTCGCCTCTAAGTTTTATATAATCTTCATACCCATTTCCACCATTTAGGTAGTAATATCCTGTATGGTTTATATCTATGTCAACCTCTGCACTATTTTTGCTTGATGGTAAAGCACTTACAGCCTCAGCATAATAATTAGTATTTCCACCTATGTTAGGCAAATAATCTGTAATAGTAGTATTTACTGGAATATCTTCACTAACAAGTTCCCACGCTCCACCATCTACAGACCTATATACTTTATTGCTTGTTGTTTCAGCATTTCTTGGTGAAATTTCTATAATTAATTCAGGTTCACTTCCAACAACTGTACTATCATAAAAATAATCGGCGCTGCCATCTGTTGTTGTTGCCACAACTGCTAAACCTTCATAATCTGTAATATCTCCATCACAAATGTCTTGTACTAATGTGGCTAAATCCCACACTTCACTATCACCAGCACTATGTGTATGGTCGTCGTGGTCAGTTGTATCAAGTGTTGGTATTGTGGCATAAGTAACAGTTGTTTCATCAAAAGAAGTTTTTATATAATTAATTGTGCTATCAATACCAGGAGTCAAAGCATATTTTCTGTATAAATAAAGGTATGCACTAACTATTGTATCTCCTGTGAATTCAGACAAATCAAAATCTAATAAAATAATACTTTTGTCTGTACCACCACCAGTATCATCAATCAAGTCAAGCTGACCATTATCATTATAATTTGCTGCTGAATATGTACTATTTATATAAGTGTCTTGCATTGAATCTTTTGTATAAGTAACTTCAATTGCTGGATTCGTAATAGAAATATTTACTCCACCAATGTCAGCATTTTCAAGAAGCGTAATAACTGGTGTAGTTGGTTCTAAAAATGATGTAGTAAATGTTACTTCATTTTCAGCAGACCACAAACCAGCAGCACTTTTAACTAATAATATAATTGTATAAGTTGTACTGTTTGTAAGTGCAGTTGTAAAAACTGCCGTATCACTTCCACCATTTGCTATATCTGTATTTTCTGTTAAAGTTTCCAATAATGTATCACTAGAATCATATAAACTACAAATATATTCAACCTGATTTGATGAATCTGGCTGTGTATAATCCCAATCAACTTCAAGACTACTATAAGCATAATTTGTTATTTCTGTTGGGTCTGTAATTGTTGTTACTGGTGTTGTACTTGCAACAAATGTTGCAGTATCAGACCAATCACCAGCAGTTGCATGTTGACCCCATGTTTTTACTTGCCATTCGTAAGTTGTTCCATTTGTAAAAGTACTTCCAGCAATTTCAACAAAATTATCTGTACTTGCTGTTTCATTATATTGTGGAGTTCCAGGCCATGCTCCGCCCTGTTCTCTATATTGAAGTGAAAATTTAGACTGACTTGTGCCATCTAATGAATTGTGTGTCCAGCTAAATGTATAAGCATTATCTGCATCAATTGCAGTTGAGTCACTTGGAATTAAGCTCGTTGGTGCTGATGGTGGTTGAATTATTATTACAACATCAGACTCAACATATGAGCTATTTAATGTTGGATCTGTACAGTCTGCCCTTACCTGATATTTGTTATAATTTGCTGGGCTGTTATCTGTATAGCTTTCTGTATCTGTTGCAATTGCACTTGACAACGTGGAATAGCTACCCCATGTTACATTATCAGCACTTGTTTTTCTTTGTATAGTTTGATTTGTCTCTGCTGTTGCATTGTCATTCCATGTAATTATTACACTGCTGCCTGACCTCGTTGCGACAACACTTGTAGGTACAGCAGGAGTAGTCCTTATATAATCTGTATAAGCATATCCAGAATTACCAGAAGTATTATTTGCATAAACCCTGTATCTATATCTTTTATTTGCTACTGTTGTAGTATCTGTATAACTTTGTGCTCCATTTGTTGTATAATCTGTTGTTATTGTTGCTATTGTAGCCCATGTTCCTGACACATTGTCATAACGCTGTACATACTGATTATAAACTGGCTTGTCTGAATCTGCATTTCTTGTCCAGCTTATTGTGTGCCTTGTATCACTTGTCCTTGTTACGCTTGCACTTGTTGGGTCATCGGGCGCAGTAATATAAAATAATCCAACCGTTACCTCGTCGCCTGAATCTGTACTATATCCAGACATTGATGAAACACTTGGAAAGCTTGATGTATTTGTTTTTTGGTAAGCACTTGCACCCGGAGAACTTGGCCGCCCAAAAATATGCCCTCCTGATGGATTTCTATATAAACCTACCCAGTAAGTTCCGCCTGATACTTTTATCGCTGTAATAGACTTTGTTTGCCATGCTTGTCCACCGCCGGTTTCAGTTCCAGCAGCCATAGAAAATTGAGCAGAATATTTTATTACACTTCCGCCAGCAGACCAGAGTACTAAATAAGTATTCACTGCACTTGTCCTGCCAGCTGCATAAGCTCTTAATTGAGTTATAGCAGCATTAGCAGGTATACTACCAATCGCCGCACAATGTTGGTTATATGTATTTACTCCACGCCATTCATAACTGGCTGGTTCGTCTGGATATTCTGTATTACTGTATAGCCAAGGCATTAAGCATACCTCCTTGTTACAGCTTCAACCTTCAAATTTTCAATCCATGCTATAACATTATTAAAATCTTTAACATTTTTAGCATCAATGGTTACATTTAGGTTATAAACATCATTACTATTATTGTTTGATGTTCTATTCATAATGTTTCTACTTTCTGCTGCTGTATGGATTCTTGAACCTCGTGGCAATGTAACAAGTTCTGCCCCTCTTTCACCAACCCATGTCATTCCTCCACCAAAATTCATAGAACCCGAAGCATTTCCAACAATATTAAAGCCTGGCATAGCAATCTGACTTATTGCGTTCATTGTATCTTTTGCTGTTTTCTTTATATCAGAAAAAGCTTTATAAAACTTTTTCGCCAAATCTGCTGCTGCTGTACCAAATTCAATTAGCTTTTCTATTGATTTCGCTATTTCTTGCCTATGATCCCAAATTTGCTGGGCTGTTTCCTTTATCTTGTCTGCAAATTTTGCAATAAAATTCAATGCTATTTCTTTCGCTTTTTCTCCCATTTCCTTTATCTTGTGTCTTAATTCATTTACTTTTTTAGCAAATTGAACAGCTTCTTCCCAGGTAAATTTAAATTTTTGTTGTAATAAATCAACCATAGCCTGAGAATCATTTGTAAATATTGCTCCAATTAACTTAGCAACACTTTTTACAACTTCAATTACTTTTAACACTGCTTCTTTTGCGTCATAAATTTTAGATGTCCAATTTTTTGCATCTTCTGCACTCATACCTAGTTTTTCTGTTAATATTTCAAAACTTTTTTGTGTGTCCCCTTGTATCACAGCATTTATAGCAGATATTACATCTTTTAAAAAATTAAAAACTGCTTGCAATATACCTGTTTTCTGAGCAATTATTGTAAACACTGTTATAATTGCTGCCCATTCTGCAACGAAAACAACTAAAGCACCAATTACCGCAACAACAGGCAAACTAATTGCAGATATAGCTGTTACAATTCCACCAAGTACAGTTATTAGCGTTCCTCCGACTAACAACAATGGGCCAATCGCGCCAAATAATAAAGCAAATTTCACAGAAATATCTTTTACCCACGGATCCAATTTATCAAATTTTTCAATTAAATTAGTCAAGAATGGAACTGCTTTATTCTGTATATAATCAAACAAAGGTTTTGTGACTTTGCCTAGAAAATCATTAAATACATCTGACAATGTGCTTAATTTGCCTGATAAAGTTTCAGAGCCTTTTGCCATGCCTTCATAAAAACGACCGCCTTCTGATGTTGCATCTTTTAAAGCTTGCTCAACTTCTTTGTAAGATACTTTACCTGCTGACATTCTTTTTCTTACTTTTTCCATGCTTTCACCAGTACGGTTTGTAATTTCATTAAGAGGATTCCAACCCCAGTTAATAAGCTGGTTTAAATCTCCACCTTGCAATTTTCCTAATGCCGAAATTTGACCCATAACTCTTGACATGCTTTGAAAAGCTTCATTATTTCCTAAAGATACATCACCTATTTTTGTCATTGTTGGAATAAGTTTTTCTTGCTCTACTCCAAAAGCCAGCAATGTTTTAGAAGCCTGAGCCAATCCAGTGATTTCAAACGGTGTTGATGCTCCTACTTTTTTAAGTTCGCCAGTAAGGTCTATTGCTTTTTCCTCAGAACCCAATAAAACACTAAAACTTGTTTGTAAATCTTCTACAGTACTATTATATTTCACACCCTGAAAAACTAAACCAGCTAAAGGAACTGTAATACCTGCTGTCAAAGCACCTCCAAATTGCATCATTTTTCCGCCAACATTGGACAATGTATCTCCAATTTTATTTAGTGAATTATTAACTTGCGAATCGCCTCTTATAGATACATCGCCAAACAAATCAAATATTTGCATTATGTTACTCCCTCTATTTTTCTTACATAAATCCTGCAATGATGGCTTTTGTTTGCTGTATTTTTTGGCATTCCAGCAACTTCATAAGTATCACCATCGTAAATAATTAAGTCACCATTTTTAAAATTATATGTTGAGCTAAAAAACTTATATGTTGTATCAATTGTCTTTTTTCCAGCAACAACAACAGGAATATCCCTCTGAGAGCTAATATAACCTTTAATTGAAATATCTGTATATTTTGGAATAGACCTATTTGTAGTACTTTGATTTTTAGTTTTAACTTTATGGGTACAATCTATATAAAATTTTTCAATAAGCATTATATTATTATTTCCTTATCTTTTATGTTAGACCAGTCTATTTTAGATACTTTTTCAATTATTCTTTTTTCCTCTGCCTCTTTTTCATCATAAGACATTACATTTTGCTTTGCCTGTCTGGTATTTTCTTTGTAATAATCCTCAAAATTTCCTTTATATCCACCACTTCTATCAACCAAAAACAGATCCCAATACTTTTCTTTCTTTTCTCTTTCCCTTGATTCCAAAAATAAGCTATATCCCTGACTGAATTCACAATCAAAAATATAGCTTACATAATTAAAATCCCTGTACTGATTCATAAGTGATTCAATAATTTTTTCTTCATCAAATAACTTTGTTAAATTTTCAGCAAAGTCAAACCAAATTAATAAATTTTCTTTAAATGTTAGCTGTCTTCTATCTTTTTTTTAACCTCTTTTTCAACTTCTTTTAAGTCGATATGAGATTCAATAAAGTTTTTTAATGATACAGGTAATGCATTTTTCCATATTTCTTTACCAGTTTCAATTACCCAGTCTATTTCTTTTTCCTGTACAACATCAATTGATAAATTTGTAAAACTTGCAATAAAAACAAATAATTGTTCCTCTATTTCATCATATTTTTCTATAATAAATATTAATAGATCAATTGCTAAATTTTTTTTAAGACTTGCTGCTTCAATAGCTATTTGTTGCTGTAATATACTTTTCTTTTCAATATCTTTTTCTTTCAATAATTCAAGCTGTAATTTATCTATTTTTTCAAAGTTAAGATTTGACATTAGCTCTTTTTTATATGCTTTTATTCCGAGCTGCTTGAATATTTTTGTAATCATACTAACTTCTTTAAATTTTAATTTTCTCATAAGTCCTCACTTTTATTCTTAAGTTGGTACATAATCCCTTATTTCGTCAGGTACAGTAGTAGGTGCTGCATATGTGTAAAAGCCTGTATATTCGAAAGGAAGGACAACTTCTGATTTTTCTTTCAATTCCCATGCTAAATTACCGAGATTCAAAGCATTTTCAAGCCTTATAATGCAGGCTGTTCCATCGTGCTTATACCCTTCAAATGTAACGTTGTCTAAGACATCAGTTGATTCAAAATCTAAATCAAAGGCTATTTGTTTATACGTTCCAGTTGCATTGCTCCCATCACTTACAGTTACATTCAAGCCATATGCAATATTTGTATAATTTATTTTCAAGAAATTTATTATTAATTTTGCTACTCTTCTTTCGTGCCTTCTTAAGCTTTTGACAGGCCCATATGAACCATCGAATTTTATAACTTTTATATTTCTATCTATTTCAAGCCTGCTGCCGCCCTGTGTTGCTCCGATTACAGTACCATTATTTTTTACAATACCTTCACCTAATAATATATCGTTACTTTTAGCAGGCACAGCCGGGTTAAATACAAAAGTAGACATAATTTTTCACCCTCCTACGCTACATATTCTCTAATTTTTATTGGTACCGTTGTCATTGTATTTTTATTGTAATGTGCTGTAAATTGTGTTGAGGAAACAATTTCTTGTTTTTCCTGTAAAGCAAGGCTTATTGCTCCATCATTCAGGCAATTTTCAAAAATCCATTCAAAGGTATACCCATCACCTTTTTGGCCAACAACTGTTATATTATTAATATAATCATCATCAACTATTTCAAGAGATTCCTTAATTTTTCGATAAGTTGTTTCATCGGTATAAGTCATGCCACTTCCGTTTATTGCTACCGGTGCGGAATAAGTATGATTTTGTATTAATTCTATAGAATCAACATAAAATACAGTTTCTGCTGTTGTTCCAGCATCTACCTTGAAACTTACCCCTGTAACCGCTGCCCAATTTCCAGTTCCACTTTGTGTAAAACTTGATTTTGCTATTTTAAAAGTAGTCCAATCATTAGCTGTTAAAGCACTTGCAGCAACATCATAATAATATAAATTAGTTTCTGTAAGTTCTGCATCCATATGAAAAGCTATTCTTATATCTGCACTTCCCAAATCTGCTTTATCCTGAGTTGTTATATATATTGCAAATCCAATATAATCACCGACTACACTTGTTTCACTATTATCAAATACTGTTAAGTCTTTAGCACTTGCAAAAACTTCATGTATACCAGCATTTGCAGTCGACAATGGTATTGTTGCTTTTGCGGATTGGTCGCCACTATTTACTATAGTTGTTTCTGCTGCATATGTTCCACCTGCTGCTCCTGCCCATTCTTTAGATTCCCATGTACCAGTGCTTTCGCAATTAGAAATAATTTTTCTATTGTAATATTTTAGATATAGTGATTCAAGCGTTATTGTGCCTATTATTTCTCTAGTTCTTATCAATGGTACTCCATTAGTATCCAGAGTTGGTCCATACGAACCATCGAACTTTATTTCATCAATTACCCTATTTATGTCTAATTTTGCCCCGCCCTGTGTTGCTCCAATTAATAGCTGTGTAGGTTGCCTGTAATTATAATAAGCCTTAAACTCGCCTTGAACTATATCGTTTACCTCTGGTACTGTTGTTGTTACTACTCCAACTGGCATTATATCACCTCACTTCAAATAAATATCTTTGATTAAATCTGCATGTATTTTTTTCTTGTGTTTTTATTTCGCCTTCAAATTCTATATTGCATTTGTAAAAGCCTTCTGATTCATCCTGAAAAGATTTATCAAGGCCATAAACTGTTTCGACTCCAACAGTTGTCCCATTTCTTACTTTTTCGGCAGCTGCTAATATTTCAGTATCATCATTGCTATCATTGTAATAATCTATTTCCATTATCCTGTCATCTTTGTTTCTATATTGAAAACTTGCACTTGGAAAATGGAAACATAAATAAGGGAAGGTTTCTTCACTGTCAGCCTCCCCATCATATACAGTTATGCCAGATAAAGCCTCCAATCTAGCTTTAACATATAGTTTCAATTCACTTAAAGTCATAAGTTTAAACTCATATTCCTTCCTGCAATCATTTCTATTTCTGCTAAATGTCCATAAACAGATGGTCTCATAAATGGCTGTGCATTCATTTTATATGTTCCAAATTCCTGATAGCCTGCATAATGACAGTTATTTATTAGCTGTAAGTTTTTATCCATTGTTATTCTGTAGTCGTTTCTGCTTCTTAAATATCCAGTATCGACAGGTACATAATAATCCATTTTACCCTTGCAGAACTTTCCTATTTCCGTAAGGGTTTTAACTTTATTTCTTCTAAAAATATCTAAAAAACTTGGAATATTATTTGTGACCTGCATTATTATTCCACCATTTGACATGCTTTGCACTCTCATATAATCACGACCTTAATAATAAACATTATTATCTAAAAATACTCTTTCAAAAAATACTTTCTTCCACCTATTGAAACTTTCCATCAATTCTGCTGGAAAACCATTTATTATTTTTGAATCTTTGTAAGTAATTGAATAATCGTCTATTTTTTCACTTTTTACATTTGGATTTTCTTTATCAATAAGGTATTTAAATAGTTTGCTTGCAGGTAATTTAATTGACCTCGGATAATCAGCCCTAAATATTACTATACTGTTATCTGTATTGCTGGAAATAGTTTCATTTATAATATCAATTTCAGATACAACTAATTTTGTTGAATTAATAGAATCAACTTTGCAATGTCCGTTATTCCTTTTAGTTCCATATATCCTCAAATAATCTCCAGCAATGAACTCATTATTAAAATCGCTTATTGTTATAGACTTATCGGAACTAGCAAATACCACATCATTAGAACGAATATATGTATCATTATCAATGTAATCAATATCAATAAAATGATTTTTGCAGTATTCACAGATAGACTCTACAACAAGAGGAATATTAAAAGTAATAAATGTATCATAAGTTGTATCTGAAATTTGTAATAATGTTTTTACCTCTGTAAGAGTAATCATTTGTTAACCCTCTCATACTCTTTTATTTTTGCCTTACATTTCTGTTTTTCTTCATCCGTCAATGCTACTAATAATCTTCTTTGCCATTTTCTTAGCAAGGTTTCGGTTTCTATGATAGGCATAACTAATTTATTTAATTCTTGTTGTTGCTTTTCATAGCTTAAATTTGATATTTTTTCTAAATTCAAAATTCAATCCTTCCTACAACAAATAAAATTATATGCAGACAATTTGGATGAAATAAACCTGCACTTTTGGCAGTTTCAACTTGTTCAAAAGTTAAAATTTTTCCTTCCCATGGTTTACACAAATCACATTTAGTACCATGAGTAGATATTTTAACTCTTTCTTTGCCCTGTTTTTTAGATTGTTCCAAAACAGAATTTCTCACACATTCATTATTAACATGCCTTGTATACATGTTTGAATATGTTTCAATATTCCATCTTGCTCCGTTTTTTGCCTTAAATCCTATAATTCCGCTATCAGTATAATCATTTAATATTTTTTGTTTTAAAATTTCGTCATCTGTAGAATTAAGCTTATTAAATACTTTGTTGTATTCAATATTTGCAGTATTAAACATTTTATGCATATCTTTTTTATATTTATCAATTAATTCTTTTGAAGCTTTTGAATCATCAATTTTAAGAAAATTAGATATATTATCCTGTAATAATTTTTCATTTACAGTGAATTTATATTTTTGATTTGATGATAAACTGCTTGATGCTTCATCAGAGATTTTTTTGTAATAATTAATATTATTTTTTAACAATTAAGCTGCTCCACCATCATTTATTGTCCAAGAGTGATTATTAATAAAATCTGTTCTTGCTGCTGCTGCTCTTGCTTCATATTTAGCTGGACATGCTAAAGTAACAGAATTTTGATGAGGCAAAGCGTTCCATGCTATTAATGCATCAGAATAATGTGTATTTGATATTGCTGTGCTTGATAACATCAAATTAAGATTCGTGCAAAGTGCTATACTCAACTGTTTAACTGAATTATTAAAAGCAGTTGCTTGATATAAAAAAGTATACATAGTTGTTGCACTTGCCGTATCTAAATTTAATAGACAATTTAACTTAGAACACCCACGAAAAGCGGCTGTCATATTTTGAATCCCAGTTGTACTTAAATTGTCTATAGTTGTTAGATTAGCACAGCCATAAAAATACCCACCACCAGAACCAAGTTTAAATCCATTTCCACCGCTTTCAATAGTAATTAATTTTAATCTATCACCACTATTGTCAAACTTGAATCCTTCGAATTGCCCAATTATAATTATTCTTTTGATTCCTTCTATTGCATAAGTATGTGTTAATGCAGCATCATTCCAGCTTGTAATGTAACTACTTGTGCCATCATCCCAGTAGATAGTAAAAGCATAAGTTCCCCCATTATAGGCAGGTAGTTTAATTTGATTGCTATTACTACTACCTGAAGATGTCTTTGTTGTATCCCATACAGAAATATGGTAATTAACTTTTGTATTTGACTTATCTAATCCAAGTCCTAACCCTAACATTATGCTGTACTCCTTTGATAAGCAGTAATAAGCCCGGATGATATTTGTATACTTGTACAATTTGTTATAGCATAAGAACCAGCAGGCATTGTTATTCCTGTGTAATCAGCCCATCCAGATACAACAGTCATGGCAGTTATTGCTGTACTATTGTGAAATTCTATTTTATAAAAAGTAGTGCCAGAAACAGGTGTTATTGTTCCAGATCCATTCTGTTTTTGACTTTTGCCACTAGCAAAAGAATAAGCTAACATATTTGAATCAGATGTATTAACTATATTATTTGTAGCAATGTTTTGAATGGCATCTAAAATATCATTCAGTAATCCCTTATTTGTTCTATCTCCGTCAGCCATTTAAGCCAACACCTCCTTATACACTTCGTTCATGCGTGTATAATAGTTTTTCATGTTAAATACTTTGCTTCTTTCTATTATCTTTTGTTTATCTATCAAATTATTATCAAAATCATTTATAAAATTTTTAATAGAATCTATAACTTTATTTGAATCAGGAACATATGTAGTATAATCAGATACTTTGCAACCTATTTCAGTCATTACAGGAGTTCCACAACATAGCGATTCAGCAATTACACGATTTATTATTCTATTTGGGCTAAAAGTTAAGTCCATTGATTTATAAACAGCTTGCATATTATCTGTCCTTTTGATTATGTCTCCCAGACCTCCAACTTTTTGTAGTTTATCAAGTAATGCTCTTTCACAAGTTTTAAAAGGCATATCAAGACCAGCAAAATGAAATTTTATTCCTTCAATTTTTTTTGAAACTTCAATTGCTGAAATAATTAATTCAAATTTGTCTGTATCTGCCCTGTCTGAGTCACATATAAGAATATTATATTTACCTTTATCTGTGATTTTGTATATATCTCCTGTGTTATTAAATCTTTCTTCATCAATTACAGGATAATCAAAAATAAGATGTTTTTGTTCAGGAAAACAAGCCCAATATGGTTTATATTCATTCCAGAAATATAACATATATTTTGCTCTAGGCCATTTTGACAACTCATTATATAAAGTATAGCTGTTTCTTTGTCCATTCATTTCTGGCCTATAACAGTCTAATGGTTTTCCATGAACTACCCAGATTATTGGAGATTGACTTTTTACAACATATTTATCATCAATTCCAGTATGCATTATTAAAATATCCATATCCTGTATTAATTCTGGATTTGATGTAATTAACTTAAATCCTGCCCTATTATCCTCTGCCCCAACTTTTATTTCTGCTCTTCCATCTTTTTCAGGCACACCAGCATCAAAAAAATATGCTTCATTTCCGCCTAATATATCAGCCTTGCACATATCCCTTGAAGCTTCATATAATCCAGACCTACTAGGTGCAAAAAAACTTATATGTCCTATCTTTATTTTTTTATCCAACTAAACAACCTCCCTTAGTTATATCCCAAAATAAAAGAGAGCGGTGGCAGGGAATGCCACTTTCGATTCTAGAAATCTAGCTCTCATAATTTTAATTTTATTAATTAGGTAGTTACTTTGCTGTCTACAACGCTTATAGCAGCACTTAATACTGCCAAAGTGCTTATAATTGTAGCAGTATCAACGGCAATTACATCTGCCACACTATCTACTATTACTATCTTACTATCAGCTGTTGATACAGCTGTAACAATTGCATCTGCTACACTATCAACAACAACTACTTTACTATCTACTGTAGATATGTTTACAATAGCTGTACTTATCGATGTGCTATTTACAACTACTTTGCTATCAACTATTACTATCTTACTATCAACTGTAGATACAGCTGTAACAATTGCATCTGCTACACTATCTACTATTACGACCTTGGAATCAACTGTAGATACAGCTGTAACAATTGCATCTGCTACACTATCAACAACAACTACTTTACTATCTAATGTAGATATGTTTACAATAGCTGTGCTTATAGATGTGCTATTTACAACTATCTTGCTATCAACTATTACTATTTTACTATCTGCTGTACTTAAATTGCCAGTTAATGTGCTTAAAGCTGTAGAAACAACAACTATTTTTGAATCTGCTGTGCTTATTGATGTACTGTTTACTGTAGCTTTGCTACTTGCAGTACTTATGCTTGTACTTAAGGCAGTATTAACACTTACAACTTTCGAATCACATGTTGAAACTAAAACTGCTGTACTATCAACTTTGTTTGCTGTAGATACAACTTTGGAATCTGCTACAGAAACGACACCAGATAGAGCAGTGTTCACAGATAATAATTTACTATCTACTGTACTTGTTGCTGTAGAAACAACAACTACTTTTGAATCTACAGTGCTTACTGATGTGCTATTTACTACTACTTTACTATCTACAGTTGAAACATTAGAAATTATTGTATCTTGCTCAGTTCCAATGCTATCAACTAAACTTGCAACACTTTCCATTATGCTTGCTGAACTATCAATTGTTGATGCAGTACTTTCTATTGTACTTACATTACCTGATTGTGCAGTAACAAGAGAATCAAGAACTGTTGCACTAGAAGCTATGGAAGACGCTGAACTTGTTACCTGTGTTACAGATGTTTCAATTTCCGCTATTCTTCCTTCAAATGTATTAGCCAAATTTTTCACCTCTTTTTTATACGAAAAAAGGCAATAAAAAAAGACTGTTTAAGTCTTGTTATTGCCTCAATTTATTTTAATGAATTTTACTTACTAAAATTTTATTAAGTAGCTTTATGAACATATATTCCATTAACCTTATTGGCGGGACAGAAACAATCATGGTAAATTCTATATTTTAGAATGTACCCATCTGCTGTCTGGTTTGCTGCTGCATCTATAATATTACTTGTTTTGTACTTTATAATTGCCATTGCAGCAGGTTTATAAACTAATATAAAATTAATAGCATCTCCACCAGCAGCAACACTATAACCATTTGTAGCACTGAAATCAAAATTATTATAAAACCTTCCCAAAGGCACTTGAATAACAGGCATATTATTAAATGATTTAATAGTTGTATCAATTGTTCCATTATTTTGTGTAACATTTATTGTCTTAAAAAATTCTCCTGAATCTTCCATTGCTTGCATAATTGCAGCCGATACAAATAAAATTCTCTGGTCTTGTGGAACTTCTGCATTATCCAGTGTTTGTATCGCTGTTCTAATTGCAGCTATAACAGTATCATAAGTTAATGCTGCTGGTGTTGCTGTAGTACCTGCATTTGTACAAAGTGTTTCAAAACGGTACGCGTCAACTTCTGAATTTACATAAACACGTTGAAACTCAGCCCCTACTTCTGCCATTTGTATCATTGCTTCTTTTTCATCCTGTGTATCAAGAATAAACCTTTTACCCCTATCTTGACTAAACTGGTGAGAAGCCCATGTGATTGTTAAGTCACCATCATCATACCCGGTGCTCCTATTATAAGTTCCAAGACCCTCAGCCGACAAAGTTTTAATGTATACAGTTTTTTCATTAATACTATCAAATTTATATAAGTTTGCAGCTGGTTCTAATATGCTTGTAACTGAGCCAGCTTTATATACCCTATCCAACATTTCTACATATTTTGAAGCATATGCAATGCTGTTATTATAAGCCATTTATTTCACTCCAATTCTTTTACAGTTTGTCCATAAAAGAAAGGTCTATATCACCACTTGTTGCAGGGTCATTATTTTGACCTGTTCTGACATCTTGTGTATTTTCTTTTGTTGTAAATAAATCAGCATAATTAGTCTTAATACTTTCCAATTGAGTATCAAAACCAAATAATTTTTCATTATCTATTTTTACATCATCAAAATTTATTTGATGCATTAATAAGTCAATATGCTTTGCTCCTGCTCCAACTAGACTTTCTTTCACCAAACTTTTCTTTAATACATTTTCAATTTCTTTATTTTTTAATTCAATTTCAGAATTAAACTTAGTTTCCAAATCAGAGTATTTTGTTTTAAATTCTTCTGATTCTTCTTTAAATTTTTCTGATTCTCCAAGTAATTTCTTTGTTTCTTCTAACTGTGTTTCATAACTTGTTACTTTTTCAGTTGTAGCTTTTAGCTTTTCTTCGCTCTCATCTAACTTTTTCTTTACTCCGTTAACGGTTTTGCCATGTTCAATCATTATTTTTTCTATAACTTCATCTTCTAACTTTAATTCTTGTAAAAATTCTCTTTTCATTAAATTTGCTCCCTTTACATTTATTAACGTGGTATAGTCCACGAAGGTTAATTATTTTACGCATAATTGCGAATTTATTGCATAAAAAAAGACCTCGAAAGGTCTTGTATTATCTTATTTAATTAATTTCAACTTCTTTTTCTTCCCAATCTCCACAGCCTTGTTGAGATAAATCACCTTCTATATTTTTTTGTTTAAATTTGCAGTATCCTTCTTTGTTGTTGTTGCATGTTTTGCATGATTTTTCTTGCATCATATCACCTTCTTATCTTTCACCAATCAATCTATCTAAAAATTTACAAGCTATTTCATTAGCTTTATCATGTTCTAAATCTGAATTATCCATAATTATACATGTTAAATTAGATTGCCATACATAATACAGACCTTCACCAGATTTATCTTGCTTATTTTCTTTTAAATTGTTTTTAATAATATTCATTGCAAAATTAAAATAATATTTAAAATAATATTCAACCTTAGCTGGAATTGGCATATATTCTGAAACAATTTTGTTAAAATTTATTTTGTTTTCATCATTAACCATCATATATGGTAATGGCTCATTTTTTTTTATAACATGTCTCATAATATTATTGCTACTGCTAACTCTATCATTACCAACGCGTATATTTGCTTCTGTCATATCAGAATAAGCAGTAATTTTAACTCCATTTCCGAAAATAAAAGTTATATCGTCAAATCCAATATCCCCTAATTGAATATCAGATATTTGATTTTTATTTTCTAAAAAATATTGTTTAATTTGTTCTTGACTCATTTTTTTTGATATTTCCATATAAACACCTCGCTTTTAAGGTATTATATATCTATTCATTAATTATTTCTATAAGGTCATCTATATTAGCCTTCACAATATTGTAATTTAGGTCAATTTGTAATGCTGAAATAAGATATTGTTTTTCCAAATCACATAATTTATAATATCCTGTCAAAGTTTCATGAACTAAACAATCATCAACTATTTCAGCTTCTGATATTTCTCTTTTCAAAAATGAAGCAATTAATATATTTTCAATTTCGCCTTTTTCTGCCATGTCTAATATTTTTTTCAGATAATTTACTAATGTATCTTTCTTTTCTTCTAATCTTATTATTTTTGTATTCTTCATCATCACCATATTCACTTTCTAGTATATCAACAGTTCCTACAACTTTATCCATGCAAAGTACCCAATTTTGGTTTTATATATTTCACATCATTAACAAATTTATCAAAGCAATTTTCCCATGCCATCATAGTATGAATGCATTTATGATCCATTGCATTCACAAATTGACCAAGATACCATTCTATTTTCCTTAACTTAGATTTTCTTGAATTGTATTTTAATTTTGTGCTGCCAACATATGCATCACTTTTTATACCTAATTTCAAAAGAATTTCATACCATTTAAAACATTCATCATAATTAGAATTTATTGAATTTTGAATTTTATATAACAACTTTTTATATTTTTTTATTTTAATTAAATTTACTGATTTCATGCCACACTACTTTCTTTATCATCAAACACTTTTCTATCATGTGTTGAGTCATTAAATAATTTCATATTTTTTTCTTTTTCTGCATCTAATTTAGTTAATTCTTTCTTCACGTCTTCAACAAAAGGGTGATTTTCAAGTATAGTTTCTTCGCTAACTAAACCCATGCTTTTTACACAATTGTCAATCTGCTCAGTCTCGTTAAATATCTGGCTTCTTGTAAACTTTATTTCATTGTTAATATTTACAGAATAATATAAATTGATAATTGCAATAAGTTGTATGTAAAATAATCTGATTTGTTTTTCCATATCAGAGCATTTCATGTCAAGATTAGAGTATCTGGTTTTTATAAGAGTATTTGTTATATTACTGCCGCCAAAATCCTCAGTAGGGTCAACGCCTCTGCCAAGTATAAATATATTCCTTCGTATTATATCCATTAAAACAGACCTTGCCTCGACAGGAATATCAACCTTTACAAAGTCAAAATCACCTTTTTCATCGACTGGAATTACATTATACTTTTTAAGTTGTTCCATAAATTCGTCTAAATCTTGTCCACCATACCCACGTAACATCATAACCATTTCTTGAAATTTTCGGACATTTTTTATAAATCCTGTAGCAATCTCATTATAACAATCAAGTAAAATGTCTATTCCTTCAAGGTCTGATTCGTGATTCTTATTATTATAAAGAGGTATAAAAGGCACAAAACCAAAGCTTTTTGGGTTTATTTCTTCTTCTACATCTCTATATTTTATTACTTCAAGGTAATGATTTTTTGTTGTTGTTGTTCCATATAGCTTATTATCTTTTATTTGAAATTCTGTTACCTGTGAATTATCCCAAACCTGTACATTATATATTTTTTCAGATTCATTTTTCTCTTTTTCTGATTCTTCATCTACCCAGAAATAAATTATATTTTCAATATATTTGTTATATTCATCAAAAATAGAAATAATTTGAGAATCGTTTCTATTAATCCAATCAAGCTTTTTTTGCTTATTTATATAAATCTGTACCCACCCTATACTATCCATAGAAGCATTTAATGCTGTTTTGTCAACTATATCCTCGATGTTGAATTGTTCAGGAATATTGGGTTTTACAGTGACAGGCTTAGACAAAGAATAATCAATCTTTTGATTAACAAGTACCTTAAACCAATTAGTATAAACCTCTTTTGTATTTTCAACCTGTTTTGTAACAATTTTATTTTGTAAATTGGGCTGTTGGTAAAATGGCATTTGTTCAGGTTTGTAATAATAATACTTTCTACCCTTGTATTCTTTTTTCTTTTTTTCTTCAATTAGCTTGATTACTTTTTCAATAGATAATTCCATTATTATTGTTCCTTAGATTTATTTTTTGATTCTGGTTTTATTTCATTAGGTTTATTTTTTGATTTTTTATCCAAATCATGGTTAATATCATTTAACAAATCAGCAGTTTTAAATTTTGCATTTAATTCAGATATTTCGCTTTTCAAATTTTCTATTTCATCAGATAGTTTAATAATTAAACTTATAGTTAGATTTGCAGAAATATTATTTCTTTGTATTCCACCCCTAAGCCTTATTATTTCTTCTTCATTAGCTAAGTTTCTTTCTTCCAATATTTTTAATTGTTCTATACTTTTTAACATGCTTTATTCCTTTCTTTCCATCCTAAAACTTTATTTTTCATATCATTTTCGAGGCTATACCTAGTTTGGTCGATTGAATGATCCTCGCCATCTAATTCAGCAGTTTGGTTTCCATCTTTGTCTAATTTATAATCAGCAGACTCAAATTCTTTTGCAGCTCCCGGAGTTCTTTTATAATCTATTACAATTTTATTTAAAGTATCTAACCATTCAAGACCATACTCAACTGAGCCGGGTCCTTTTTTGGCTCCCTTAATTTTTATACCATAACTTCTTAATTCATCTATCCCCTGTGGATTTTCACTATCAGCAATTATTATTGAATCATTGTAATTTCTTTCAATAATTTTATCTGCCAATATTTTATTTTTAAGTTTTACTGCTCTAATTTCATCTATAAAATAAAGTATTGCCCTTGTTTTATCAAGATGTTGTCTTCCAAAATTAGCAGGGTCAACACTAAAACCAAAGTCATGACCTTGTTTAATATTATCAAATCTTTTTATTTCATCATCAGTAATTGTTCTGAATTCCAAGTTAGAAAATGGAACAATTCCACCTCCGAGAGCTTCACCAAGATATAGCCATTTATATCTATTCTGATTAAGCTTTTTTACCTCTTCGGCTTCTTCAATAAAAGCTTCTGAAACGTGTAAATTATCTAAATAAGTACTATGATGAACATGGGTATTTGAAGGTAAAAATTGAGTATTGTATTTTTTGTTACACCAATTAGCTTTATTTTTTGGAGGATTATAAGTAAAATCAATCCCATAATTTAAACCATTTTTTAATTTAGCTCTTACAACTGAGTCAACAATTGTTTGTACTTCATCTTCGCTTCTAAACTCTGACAGTTCCTCAATCCATAATTCAGATAAAGGAAATCTTGATGTTTTAATTGATTTTATTTTTTGTGGGTCATCTGCTCCCCTGAATAAAATTTCCTGTCCAGTTGGTTTATATACTAACCTTAAAGGGCTTTTATAATCTTTCCAATAATAATCAACATTCATCAAGCATATAGCTTCTTTTAATTGCTCAAAAACAGAAGTCGCTAATGTTCCAGCGACTTTACGAACAACTAAAGTATTGATAGGATATTTCATCATTCTATAAATTTTTCTAAAGCTTACATGTGTTGATTTTGCAGAATTCCTCCCACCCTTAAGCACTCTATATAAATATTTATCAGCTATTTCATACCACCATTCATAAAAATTTTCATTAATCAAATTGAAAATATCTATCTTATCAATGTTAGCTTCCAGCATTTTTTTTATTTTTCCACTCTAAATATTTGTCTTCACCTTCAACAATTATTACTTTACCTTCAGTATTTGTATCAGTATTCAATTTCTTTTCTTCAAGTTCAAGTCTTTTATTATCTATTTTAATTTTATTTTCCAATTCTTTGTCAAAACCGCTTATATTCCTTAAAAGATATTTAATTGATTGAAAATCAGGTGGATAATATTTATCATATTTTATTAATTTCCCGGTTGGTGTAAGTTCTTTTATGTTCCTAGTAAACCCTAAAGCTTTATCAATTAAAGTTTCTTTTGCCTTAAATTTTGCATTATTAGCTTTTTCATAACTTATTTTAAAATTATCATATCTTTTTAACCACCTATAAAATGTTTTTTTATCTATTTTCAAAATCGAACAAATTTCAGTAATGTTTTTACCTGTAATCTTTAATTCAAAAATTATTTGGTTAAATTCAGGTATGTATTTTGTTTTATTTGCCATTTAATCAACTCTTAATTATATCCTCAGGTATGTATTTAACTGTAGAATTTATATTTTTATGTCCTAAAGCTATTTTAGCTGTATATATATCGCCTTGTTTGTATTTATTATAAGCAAAAGTTTTTCTAAATATATGTGTTCCATATGCTCCACGTAGTTTAGGTATGCTTGAAAATATTTCTCTAAATACCTGTTTTACCCTACTTGATGAAATATGATTATAATTACCATTTTCTAGTCTTCTATTTGATGGAAATAAATAATTATGCCACTTTAAAGATTCTATATACCTATTTACCGAAGCAGGTATATCACTGTCTTTGAACAATCTTTTTATTCCTGTTTTTTTCTCTTTTATATAAAAAGTGGCATTTGAACCATTAAAAACGTGGCTTTTTTTTAAAGTTATTACATCACACATTCTATAACCACAGCTGAACAAAAGCTCAGCCATAATACCATATTTAGTATCTGTCTTGTATGCAAGTCTTATAATTTTTCTTTCTGTCTGTTTATGCACTATTGGAAAGCATATCATTTGTTAAAATCACTCCAAGCAATAAAAGTGGCTGTTTAAATTTTGAAATTAAAATATGTTTATGTTTTATAGCTACATAAAAATAAAATCATTGGTTATAATTGTATATATAATCAATTAAAACTAACCCTTTGAACTATAAGAGCCACTTTTAAATTTTTAAAAAAATAAGTTGTAACCATTAGTTAAAACCATGTAAAATTTTAGGATATTCCAAAACCTAAATTATTTAGAAACAAATTTTTAAGTTGTTTAGGTTTAATTACATTTTATAGCTTTTATTTTTATTATGCATTTAAATATCAAAATCTATTCCAAATATATTAATTATTTGTATTTTGTTTAACTTTAATACTCTATTACTCTTTACCTTCATTTCAGAAATTTTTTTAAACTTTTTAATAATATCAAGTTCAAAAATTTTAACTTTTACTACTGAATATTTATTTTTATAAATTTTATTTAACTTTTTGCAAAAATCATCAGCATTTTTTTTATTATCAAATTGAATAAATGATGTATATCCATTTTCTATAATTGAATATTTATTTTTTAATTTATTCCAACTTTTTTCTTTCATTCTTTTTTATACTTGCTTTTCCATCTTTTCTTTTTCGGCTGCTTCTCTTATTTTCAACTTTTATTTCAATATCAAATTTTCTTTCTTGCATACAAAAAGGACATCTTAGCGACCATGTAAGGCTAATTGTCCTGCATCTTTCACACCACGTTAATATACTTTCCATAATTTTTGTAAAAAAAAATAGGGGAGAGCCCCTCTGTAAATATTTTAAAATATCTTGAATATAATTTTTTTTGTGTTTCTCGACATTGTAATCATCGCACAAAACAAAGTATCTTTCAACTATATTTTATCTATACTCAATCTATATAAAATCTATATACAAATCTATACTTAAACTATACTTAATCTATACTGATAATATATTCAATCAATCTATATTACTGTAATATAATTTATTGCAATACTGTTACATTGTACAAAATCAAAATAGACTAATATATATTTATTATGTTTTTATAAGGGAATGTATATTATAAAATTGAATAAATTTTTTTCAAAAAAAATAAAGCTGAATAAGCTTTATCTAAAACATTACACTTTTTTTATCTTCATAAAATGAGTATTGCAAATTTCACATATTATTAATTCATCTTCGTCATCTGGTCTTTCTTTTGGACATCCACACTCAGGACAAATTCTGTAAAAAGGTTTATCATATGTTGTATATTCATCCAAGTCATTCACCTGCCTTAATTATTTTATTCATTTTTATCCTCCTTGAACATTTCCTCTATCATCTCAGGCAAACCTGAGTTACGATAGCATTCTATGCAAGCTGCTTGTTTTTTATTATCTGTACTAAAAATTTTCCCGCAAACTTCACATTTTATCTGAAAAGGAAATGTAATTTTACCTTTAAAAGTATTCATTACTATAAATCCATCATCATCAACTATTATAATTTCATGGTACTTGTCAATATTTTCTTGTACAAACAATACAGATAATTCAGGATTATCTAATTCAATTGGTTCTCCATACCTGCCATTTTCGTCTACTAAATAACCTTTAAACATTTTAATCCTCCTTTATAAATTTAAATCTAAATAAACATCTTCCATTTCATCCTGAGCTATTCCAATATATCTCATTGTAATACCTGGTGCAGAATGATTAAATATTTTTTGCAATATCTCAATCCCAACTCCTTTCATTCTGGCATGATAACCAAATGTTTTTCTCAATGTATGAGTACCAATTTTATCTTTTATTCCAACTTCTTTGGCAACATCATTCAATATATCATATGCATGTATTCTGCTTATTGCTTTGTTGTTGCCCTTTTTGCTCTTAAATAAATACCAATCTAAATCATAATTATTTAAACTGATTATATATTCTTTTATAGCTTCTTTTGCAATTTTATTCATCTTGAATACTTTTTCTTTTCCAGTCTTTTTTTCCCTGATGTAAATATTATCTTTAGCTTTACATTTATGATCCATTACATCAGATAATTTTAATTTTAACAAGTCGCTTATTCTTAGACCTGTATTTATTCCAATTGTAAATAATAAATAATCTCTAATATTTTTATTCCTCAGGACAGCTTTTATTAATTTAATTTTATTTTTATCCCTGATTGGTTCAACTGTATTCATCTAAAACACTCCTTTTCAATATATCTTTCAAGTTAATTTGATTTTTCAAAGGTACATGTTTTTTAATGATATTTTCACATTTCATAATTCTTGCTTTACGATAAGGAGTTATTTTATTGTTTATATAAATATTTAGTATCCTCCTTCTTAATGCCTTAATTGTATCTATTTGCTCTTGTTCAAAACTATGAATTACCTGAGGCATACATATATTAAGTGCAATTTTTTCTAACTTTGATTTGCTTTTGCAAATATAACAACGTCCAAATGTATCGTTTCTAATACTTTTATGATTGCAATAAGGACAATGAAAAACATTGCTATAATGATATAAAATTTTTGGTTTGAAATTAAAACTTATCTTTTTTACTCCAAATACATTTTCTGAAATTGTACTGACTGAAAGAATACTATATACATCTTCCTCAATCTGTATTAAATCAAAAAAATTTTTTCTATTAACTTTTACTTTACAGATAAATTTCTCTGTTTCATGCTCAATTATTTCAAAAATATCTGAGCCATTATTATGAAATTCTTTTAAATTCATATTATTTTTTCACCTTCTTTCTATTTAACATAATACACTAATATTATATCATATGTTAGATTATTTTCCCACTAATTTAAAATTAAAAATAAAAAAGTATAGCAAGCCAAATAAAATAGATAGTTTGATATACTTTTCTTAATCTAACATAATACATATTGTGTTAGATTAGATTTTGTCTATAATCCTTAATATTTTTAAAAACAATTCTTTGTTAAGTTTCTCTTTAATTTCTTTTTTTTCTTCTGTTGTTAGCTTTTCCTGTATAAGCATATACCCATGGTCTTTGTTTCCTGCTTTGGAATCAATTAGGTATCCTAATTGTTCCAATAAAATTTTATAATGATATATCTGCCTTGGCTTTACGCCTAATTTTTCTGCCAAGACAGTTTTATTAATCCTTTCTCCTTTTTTAAGTATTTTTAACATTTGTATACTCTTTGCGTTCAAGTCGTTCATGCTTCAACCTTCTTTCTCTTTTCGTATTCTTCCCAAGACTTAGAAAATGTATGATTGCTAAACGCTTCTCTAAGTCCGGTTATCTGTTTTAATCTAATAATTTCATCAAGTTCCATTCCAAGATGTTTTGATATTCTTTCTTCGTCCCAACCGTCTTTGGTAAGTTCAAGTACTATTTTGCTCATTTCTTTTATTTGGTGTGTTCCTCTCGCTCTGTTATGTCTTATTGTGCTTGCCATTCTATTAGATATATCTTTATCAATTATGCTACATGGTATTACATTAGATTTAAAATAATCCTTTAAAACGGTATATCTATGAAAACCATCTACCACAACATATATATCTTTTTCTTTATCATAAATTACAACTATTGGCATTGTGACACCATCTTCTTCAATAGATTTTCTTAAAAGTTTCATTTCTGGTGTTGCTACCTTATTAGGGTTATATTCATTACTATATACTTTTTCTACAGGTATTAATTTTACTTCCATGCATGGCATTGTTAATTTTTTCATACACATAATTCTCCTTTCAAATATCTATTCATGTCTTTGTCAATTTTCCCATCTCCAACAAGCTTTCTATATTTTTCTTTAAGCTTGTTAAGTTTTTCAACATCTGACTTAGTTGCTGCAAAGCTAAGTCTTTTCATCCAAAAGTCATTTTTTTCAATTGCTCTTGCTATCCTTCTCCATGTAGCAATTTTTCTTTCAGATTCTAGTTTTAAATCTCCTGTATCTGCTATTTTTTCAACTGGCGTATTTTCTTTTTCTTCCCACCAAGCCATAGCAGTTTTAATTTTATTATAATAATGTTCCTCTAGTTCTGGAGCATAAATTCTAATTGATTCTAATAAAAATACTGTATATTCTTGCCAGTTCATTTCATCTGGCTTTTGAGTTGTAAGATTACCTAATAAACTAGTCCTTGCATAAATATTTCCAAAATTAACTCCGTTTACCCTGTTCAAAACTTTTTCCCAAGTTTCGTATTCAAGAGCTTTAAACTGGTCTAATCCATTTCTTTGGTCATCTCCATAAGGTTGACATAGTCTTTGTTCATGAATTGATAACCCATTTTTATACATCATTTCATATATTTCATTGTATAAAAAATTATATTTGAATACTGTTCCCCATATATCCTCTGTGCGAAAATCATATAGAGGAAAAAAATTATAACAGTAAAAAGGTTTAGCATTTTTTCGAACTCTAGTAGTCCACTGTTTATTTTTATACTTTTCTTTTGATTCTGAAATTATAGTAGTGAAACGGTTTAGCGATTCATCACTTCTTATTCCAATCCCTGTTGCTGTTAATCCGTTTTTTTCTGAATACCATTTTGCGAATTCAATAATAAATTCTTCAAATTCCATTTGAGGTTTAAACCAATTCCAGTTTAATTTTTCTATTTTGGATTCATTTATAACATGCTTATTTTTAGGCATATCACGAACCCACTTATTTTTTTCTGAAATATCCCAGCATGTCCATTTTGGCTGTAAAATAGACACTGCATTACGTAAAGATAAAGGTAGACATATCCAGTATATTTTATTAATCTGTGTACACGAATCAAACAATTCTTGCACATGGTCAATAGTTGCTTTATATTGTGCTTCTAAATCAATAAAAAGAATATCGAATTTTTTATTATGCTCTTTAGCTTTCATATTAGCTAATTGAAGCATAACAGAGCTATCTTTTCCGCCTGATACGCTGAAATATATATTTTCAAATTCTGTAAATATATAATCATATCTTTTCAAACAGGCATCTAAACATGTTTCATTTTTATATATTTTTGCCATTTTATACCTCCTAAATCAAATAATTCTACATAGTACTATACATATATAATACTACATAGAATTATATTAGTCAATACATGTATTATTTTTCTTTTATGATAAATACCCTGAATTCACTCTGTTTAGAGTATTCATCATATAGAAAATCTTTCTTCAACCTATCTGTATCTACTCTTGTTGTTTTTCTTAATCCCCAATTAATATAAAAATTATTTGTTTCTGCCTTGCTACCTCCATCCATAGCAAGTTTTATTTTATTTTCATATAAATTTATTTCTTCTTCTATTTCTGCTTTCTTTTCTTTTAGTTCTTTTAACTTAATAATCATTTCTTCGTAATCGGTATCTAAACTACATATTTCTTTACTTGTAGGAGTAGGATATTTATTTTTTATAAAATTAACAGCAGCTTGACTGCCATCAATTTCAGGCTCTTCTTTTGCTAATACATTTTTATGCCAAAAATCCCATGCTTTTGGCAATAATATATTTTCAATCAAATTTGAATCATATATAATTTCCTTCTGGGTATAAACTTGACCACCTATTAACCCAGCAATATAACTTTTATGTATACCAGTAATATACATGTACCATTGAACTTGATATACATAGGATACAGGTATTATTCCGTTAATCCAATCATCTTTAGAACTTGCTCCTGCTGTTTTGCACTCTAAAATCGCTGTTACTTCTCCATTTTCTGTAATCAGCCTGTCAACATTTGCAAGTAAAAAATTATAATTTTTATTTTTCAACATATCAATTTTGTAACATTTTGCATTATTTTTTCTTTCAAATTCCATTGCAATTACATCTTCTAAAATTGTACCCCAACGCATTCTTTCTTTTGCTTCTTCAGTAAATTCTTGCCTAGTTCCATATACCTTGTATAAATATAAGTCCATCAAGCAAGCATATGGATTAACTCCGCATATAGTACCTATTTCACTCCCGCCTATTCCGTATCTTCTAGTAGACACCCACTTATTATTATCGCCTTCTGTTCTTTTAAAAAGTAATTCACAATCTTTCAATTGATTAAGTAACATTTCATTTGTCATTTCAATTTCATTTGTTTTCATATTTTTTCTCCTTTAAATTTTTATTTTTATAGTTGTCTATCCATCTTTTGAAAGCATTAACTAATTTTTCTTTTCTGAATAAGCAGTTTAATATTACTTCATCTATAGAATCATATGCCTTTATGTCATAAATCCATGTCTCTTTATCCTGTCCAATCCTATATATTCTGTCTTCGCTTTGACTTCTAGTTGCAAAGTCAAAATCATTACTGTAATATATAGCCCTATTGCAGAATTGAAGATTTAATCCATATCCTGCACATGTTTTATTTGCTATAAAAAATAGTGCTTTATTCCTGAATTTTTCTATATTTTCAATCCTTTGCTTTTGTTTTATTTCTCCGTAAAAAGTGGTAACCATTTCTGGTCCATACTTTTCAGATAATATTTTTTCTATATCTTTTATTTCACTTGTATATTTGCACCAGATGATGTATTTTTCATCTGATAGTATATCAAGTAGTTTTTTCATTCTTGGATTATGCAAGGGATTTTCAAAAAATGGTTTTGTTCTTATCCTATATTTATAGTTTGATATAATTCTATTCCCTGATGTAACGTGTTGTAATGCTGTAAACAAGCGGTATATTGTTGTTGGATCATACTCATCCACTTGTTCCAAAAATTCAAATTTGACTTCAATATAATGTTCAGCTTGCTTTTCTGTCATTTCAAATCCATATTCATTGTATTTTTTATCAGGTAAATCTATACACTCAGATTTTTTCACCTGATAAGTATATGGTGCAATCTTTCTTGATAAATAATCAACATTTAATGTCCTTCTTATTCTGCCGTAATCATCGTATTCAAGATGATTTGCAGAAAAACTCCAGAAAGACTTGTATCCTAAAATTCTCCAATCTAAAATATACCATTGTGAATATAAGTCTGCCTCGTTTTTGCTAACTGGAGTACCATTTAAGATTAACTTATATTTACATATATCAGCTAATCTCTGGATATTTTTAGTCCTCATTGTTGCAGGATTTTTTACAAGATTTGATTCATCTATTATAAGATAAGTCTTAAATTTATTGACCAATTTTAATAATAGTGAATTCAATCTAATTGAACTGGACAAGCTTTCTATTCCATGAATCAAAATTATATTATTATAATCAGATCCAACATGCTTATCCAGCTCTTTTTTTATTTCAGACTTAACAGAACATGGACAAAGCCAAAGAACCTTTTCGACTTTGCTTGATTCTAATCGATTTTTTATAAGTTCTAAGGCTGTCCTTGTCTTTCCTGTGCCTTGCTCCATATACAAGGCACCTATTTTAATTTTTGATAATTTTTCAACTGCCTTTATTTGATGCTCTTTGAGTTTAGTCTTTAAGATCATCTAAAATATCATCCTTACTATTTAAAATTTCTTCTAACTTATTTACTTCTTTATTGCTAGTATTCTTTGTTTCTGGATTTACAGTTTCAATTTTTTCTATACTTTCCCTGAATTTTTCTATTGTCTTCATTGCATTTTCTTTTACAGTAAATCCATTTAATTCTGCATAATCCAATACTTCTTCAAAATGTTCAATTTTAACCGATATGTATGGACTTTCCCATTTTGAGCTTTTTATTGTTTTGGCTGTCTTATATAAAGTATCATTTCTAAATTTAAACCAGATACCCAATCTTCCATTTTCCAGTAAAACAATCCATTTTGTTATTTCTTCTTTGTATTCTCCTTTGATAGCTTTATTTTTTAATTCAATGCTATCAAATTTCACAGGAAAGCCAGCATTAAGAAGCTTGTTTCCTGCTTCGATTATTCTATCTTCTATAGTTCCATTTTTACTATTTATAATTAATTCCCAGGTATAATTACTCCAATCCCAGCAAAAATCTTTTGATTTGATTATTTCTTTGAATTTATCGTCTTTGCTGTACTTAGCTGTAATTTTATTTTTACGCATAGTCAAAATTACAGGTTCTAAAGATTCTGAATTTTCTGGATATGCTGTTAATTCTGTTTCAATTTCCTTTTCAAATTCTTTCTCAATTTTATTTTCAACAATATCATTTAAAAATTCTTTAAAAATCTTACTCATAGTACTTGAATAAAATTCCCTATTGTCTATATAAAATTTTGCTGTAACTTTATTTTCCAATATCCAGTTTAAAAATTTTTTTGAATCAAACTCTTTTGCTGTTCTTGAAATATATCTAGTATCAAGAACAATTTCAGAGATTCTAAAATAGTCATCTTCTTTATCAAAATAAATATATTTATTTTCAATTTTTTCTATAAATTTTTGCCTAATTGTATTTGCCCAAGGTACTTGTTTTTCTGTGCCTTGTAATTCAGGCAATTCCATTTCTTTTGCCTTTTCTGTTG
>Ga0209287_10000093_pt1 | contig 56240 bp, 55 predicted proteins | sample PPLLak3cmMay2015_2_FD_187255 | JGI IMG/M metagenome (GOLD analysis project Ga0209287, IMG submission 187255) | Freshwater sediment microbial communities from Prairie Pothole Lake near Jamestown, North Dakota, USA - PPLs Lake P8 Core (1) Depth... | ecosystem: Environmental > Aquatic > Freshwater... | reverse complement strand
CTTTGGTTTCAATGATTTTGTTGTAAATAAACTCGGGTAAAACCAACATACACAATACGTCAGTATTTGCCCAGTTTTGAATTCCATTTTCCAACCACTTCCCAACTCTATCAAATGTTTCAATTGAGAATTCATCTTTTTTTGATGCTATAAATTGGGTGGCAAAACTTGCTTCTTCTAATTTACCGGTAGCAATTAGCAAATCGCCTAGATTTAAGTAATCAGAAATAGTCATTTCATTTTTCCATGAATCCAACCATTTAGTTTTTTGCGACTCAAAAATTTTCGAATCAATGCCATATCCATCGTAACCTTCTTTAAAGTATCTTGAATACTTTTTAATAATCGAATCGTCTGTATTTGCTATACAAAAGTCAATTATTTCTTTATGTTTTAATTCCAATTTATTCATGCTTTCCATTTTTATTGCAAAAATAGTAGTATGTGCATATAAGAAAATTGTAAAAAATGGTCTTTATTTGAAATCGATAAAAAATTCTTTTGGAGAAAGTCCTGTAAAACTTTTAAAATCATGTATAAAATGAGCATGGTCGTAATACCCATTATCAAAAGCTAATTGAAACATACTTGGGTTTTTATGCTTTCTTTTCATTTGTATGACATTTTGAAATCGGACAATGCTTGCATACTTTTTGGGATTTATACCAACATATTTTGAAAAAGTCCTTTCAAATTGTTTTATTCCCAAACAAACCTCATGTGCAATATCTTGAGCCTTAATTTGTCCTTTAAAATTCTCAATTATTTTTATGGCATGTTCAACTCGTTCAAATTCATTATTATGAACGGCGAAGCCCTCACCGAAGGTAATTAGTCTTTTAATAAGAAAGTTTTCTAAATGAGTAATTCTTTGTCTATTATTCGGAGAGTTAAACAATTTGTCTTCTAATTCAATAGTTTCATTATTAATCAAGTCCTGAAGCGAAAGGTTTTCATTTAATAATTCAGTAATTGGGAAATTGAAAAAGGATTTTACTCCATGCGGTCTGAATACAATAAGAATCATGCCCGTCTTTCCGGATAATGACAAGTCATAATAGCTGGTTTGTTGCCCACATATAACCAAATTTGGTTCAATGTATTTGCTTGAATCCTTTTTCTGAAATATTGATGGAGAACCATAATGAAAAACCATTGTTGCATATCCGCAAGGGTAAACTCTTTCATTAGGCAAAAAGTCTATTGGATTGTCTGTCTCAACAATGAAATAGTTTTTTATGTATTTGTTTAAAATCTTTATCGGTTCAATATAATCAATCATTCTGTATCATTGTCATATGTGGCACCTGCGTTGCACCCAACGTTTGCCGCTAAGCGCAGACAGGGAGTTTGCAACCGTTTCCTTGTCCCTCGTTAACAGCAATGCTAAGGTAGGAAATACTTTTTTATTTGCAAATCAACCCTGATTGGGTTTAGCGGCTGTTGTACGCAGTTTTTTTCTGCTCGTCAGTGCGATAACAATGGATGCCTATAGTCTTTTCCCGTTGAATCGCTTGAAAGAAGTATATAGACACCATTTAATGATTTATGGTGTTTCATTGGGTCAATTTGAACTTCTCTCGCAATTTCTTCTAAATCTGCACTTGGATATGTTTTCAACTTTATAAAACTTTCATTATAGTATGTCCAAAAAAGAGTGTTAAATACTTTACAAAATGCTTTTTTCGGGGGATTGTTAGAAATATCAATAGTCGTAGAAATACGTTCAATATTTTTCGGATGATTTTTAATAAATAGAATTTGGAGATACTTTTTGTAGAGAACTTTAAATTCATTGATGTGAATTCTTGTCGGGAAAATGCTGTTAAAGAATTGTATCGTCATTGAGTCCGAGGTTATTTTCGAAATAAATGAATATTGCCCATCGTAAGATATTTTTCCATGACTTGGAACACTTAGTCCACAAGGAATAATACAATTCAACATTGTGTCTGGTGATGGCGTGAAAGATGAATCACAAAGGTTGTAAGGAAAGCCAATAATAATGTCCTGTTCTCCTTTATGTGCAAGACAAATAGAATCTGAAAATTTTCCAATTTCATCAATTGATTTTAGTGAATCCAAACGAAATTCATAGCATGGAATATTATAAAGACTTCTAATAATTTTGATTTCAGATATTTTCTCCTTTCTAGATTCGCAAGATACAAGAACAATAGTCACAGTTATCAATAAACAAAAGCGAAGAACTTTCCTTAAGTAATACTTTTTCATAGAATTCACATAAAATTCTAACTAACGTTTTTTTAAATATATTATATTCAGCAAATTACAATTATCAATTTATTCATTGTGTTTCGACTTTCATCTCATAGAAAAACGTTCGCTTGAGAAGTCAGTTTCTCCGATTCAGGGTGGATTGACGCCAACGTTTGCTGCTGAAAATCCGTTTGGGGAGTTCGAAGCAGCATCGTCGTCCCACGTTAATAAAGTTGCCAATATACTAAAATAAAACTTATCTAACCGTCTGCCACAATGGATTTTAGCAGCTGTTGGCGGTAGTTAATTTATAAACCCTTTTTTGTCATAAAATATAGCTTTTAAGTGGTTTCGTAAACCATCTTCAAGTTTTTTCTTTCCAGCTATTGAATTTTCATAAAACAAAGTCCTAAAAGGATATAAATCAAATGGCAGTTTTGTTCCTTTTTCAGCAATTAGTATAGTTGGTTTGTTCAATGCGTAGGCATAGCCCAACTCAAAGAAAACATTTGCATTTATTGGAGTAATGTCTGCAATGACAATTTTACTTTCATTTATTTGTTTTTGTATATCGGAAATTATTAACCCAGGACCATATGTGTCATCAGCTTTTATAGCTTCAATATTGAATTCTTTTTCATCACAAACCTTTTTAATTACTTCTTCAAATATTTCATAATAAGGTTATGAGAATTGCATTATAGAAAATGCTTTAGGTTTAATTTTCTCAACTTTATAATTTGTTATCTCAATATCTGATTTGGAAACATTCCATAAACCGACTTGTTTTTGTGGCAATGTAAATGGCAATGTGGTGGAAAGAACCTGAACATTATTAACTGACATAATAACCTTCGAACCATACATTTCAACCTTAAGTGCATAATTTATGCCTGCTTTTAAATTTGCACCATCACCACCAACCGCATAACTAGTCCATCTGTCCGTAAAAGCACTAATTGAAAACATATTTTGTGTAGCATTTATACTAGCCACCACAAAAAATTTCGTCTCAGGGTCATAGTACAGAATAATACCACAACCTGTGAAATTCATTTCAACTGCTTTGAATTTTATGTTTGCTGATATTATTCCTCCTTCAAAAAACTGCTCACACAAGAGATTTCCAACTTTAGCATTTTCACTACCATCAAAAATGACTTTATCACCTTTGAAAATAATTTTATTCTTTTCAATAGTGTATTCTCCAAGTATAGGTGTCCATGAATAATCCATAATCATAAATTTTAAGTATATAATATTACTTCAATTCATTGTATCGTCCAAATTTAATTACCGCCAACTACTAAATAATGCCAGCTCTATTGCGTATATTTTTACTATCCCCAAAGCTGCACATAACGTTTGCTGCTAAAAACCGTTGGGAAGTTCGAAGCAGCATCGTTGTCCCACGTTAAAATAATTGCCAATATACTAAAATAAAACTTATCCAAAAGTCTGCCCCAATGGATTTTAGCAGCTATTGGCGTTAGTTGTTTTGTGTTTTAATAAAATAAATAATACAGACAATATCAATCCTCTATTCACTAATTATGGTATTATTTTTTCGGCAATTTTTTAAATCAAATTCAAAAAATATTGATAAACCATATCTAAACCCAGTCCAATCGGTGTAAACTTTGTCACCATCTTCAAGTACTGCTTCTTCGTTGTCCAAGTATAGTTTTCCTTGGTTATTTTTTGAATATCCGGCATAAAATCCAAAACCAACCCAGTTAAACGAGTATACTGTTTCAATTCCTAAATTAAATAATAAACTTGTAGCATCTAAGTCTGTAGATTTTGAGGAGTGTTGATTGGATACGATGAGCTCCTCATCAAGCCTGTATTTTGTATTGATAATGTTTAAGCCAATGTATGGATAGAATTTTAACTTACTATTAGTTTTGATATTCAATTTCATTATTGGTCCAAAGGAGTTGGATGTAACAATCTGATCATACTTTAAACTCCCTGAATAATCAATATAGCTAATTCGAGATCCTGTTGTATGGTGAGATAGGTTTACTCCAACATATAATTTCTTATATTCATAAAGAATGCTGCCATCCCAATAATTTGCTTTAGGAAAATTATCAACAACTTTAGCACTTACTGGTAATGAATTAATAATTTTTGAGTTAAAATCTTTCAAGCCATCCATTTCATAAGTTCCCTTACCTAACTTAAGATTAAAGCATAGCTGCGCTGAAAGAGTATTGGCAAAAGTTATAAAGCAAACTAGAATTAAGAGTATTTTTCGATTCATACTTAATTATTTATTAGGCACTGTCAGTTTTAGAGAATAGCCCATTGATGAGTAAATTGTGGAATTGTGGAAGATGAAATTGTTCATATCAACGGCACTGATGTGAATTAACGGATAAGATATTCCAAGTTCACTTACATCGTATCTTTTACCAACTTCATCTTGATAAGGATTGTCGTGCAAGACTAATCCAGTTATTGGATCAACAGCAATGGGATATTTTGGACTAGCACTAGTCGATTGAGTAATAGAAAGCGATGTGCAATCCATCTTATTTATCTTGCTTTCTGAGGGTTGATAATAGATTAGTTCGTTAAGGATTTTGGGATTAAAATCAATAAGCGTTAATTTTTCAGTCCATTGTTTAATTTCAATGAGTGAAGTTCCGTTTAGCTCATATAAAACTGTTGAGTTGCCAACATCAACCAGATATTTTCCATCAGGAGAGATTTTGACAAAAGTCTTAACTATGTCTTGTTTAAGGATTATGTTTTTGTTGAATAAATCGTAAACGACAAAGGATTTCGATCCGCAAATTGCAGCAATTCCATTATTGGAAATCGAAACCATTTTGAAGTTATCGCTATTATCACCAAAAATATCGTTTGATGTGAATGTTGTTTTTTGGTTGAAATCCAAGGGATTTAATAATTGGAGTACTGAAAGATTTCCAAATGACAAATACATATAATTTAATGATGCCGCAAATAAATCCGTATTAGCATTAAGTAACTCTAAACTATCAACGGCTTTCTTTTGTGAGATAGAATAGCGATATACATGATTATCTTTCATTTGAAAAATATAATCCAATGACTCTGTAGCGATTGCTTTTGAAAAAGTTTTTGAGGCTTTACCTATAGTCATGAATGAAGTTAAGTCTTCATCTGGAATCCTTAATATTAATTTATATGTTTTACCAAAAGCCAAACTTTGGGTGTTAATAACTGTATCGTTTACATTGTGAGTTTCACCAAGACGATTGTATAAGTCATTTGTATTGTCTTTGTATAAAACATAGTACCTGAAATTTTCATAATATTTTAGCTTAGAAATGAAAATTTTTATCATCCCATATCGTTCACCTATATCAACTATTCTAGGGTAAGAATCGACAAAACTCTTTGTGTCACTAACCTTTGATTCACTTACGTTGTATGTTTTTATGTAATAATCACTTTGACCACCCATGTAAGTGTAATCATTTTTTGTTGTAATATTCGGATCGGTAATCGTATATAGTTTTGCTGTCCAACCTTTATGAACTCTATAAAATTCATACTTAGAGAAGTCAGGTTTGGTATACTTGTCCCAGGTGATCATAAGCATTCCTGAACCAGTTTTAATGCTAGTTATCTGAACAGGATAAAAGTTCTTATCAACGATTACCTCCCACTTTTTACTGGTGACGTATACTTCTGCGTTTAATTTATCAGCAAGCGATCCCGATTTTGTTTTTGAGTATACCTTTAACTCCAATTGATACGAACCATTTGCATAACCTTGCGGATTTATTCCAAAACTTCCATAGGTGCTTGTAGTAGTATAAGCCAGGCTATTATTGAAATAGATTTCAACTAAAAAGATCTCATTGTTTGGATTACTAACTGAATAAGTGAAATCCATAGTCCTACACATTATTATTGGTCCATCTGTATCGTTTAAATTAAATGTTGTGGATGGTGGATTAGTTGGTTTGCGAATTTCGACATCATAATCACCTTGTGGGTTATACTCATTACATGCCAATAGGGTAAAGAGAAGAATTGCTAATTGGATATATTTCATTTGGCAAAATTAATAATTATCTAAAGTTGTTCGTTATATTCAGAACATTATACATATTGTCAGTTTTAGCATTAAAATCAATCTAAGTAAGTCAATTCTATCATTTAGACATTGTTTTTCACACGTCCAATGAGGAACGGCTTCAAAATAATATTAGGATGTAAATACTTTTCATGGTAGTCTGTTCTGTTTCAATTAACGCTAACGTTTGCCGCTAAGCACAGACAGGGAGTTAAAAACCGTTTCCTTGTCCCTCGTTAACGGTAATGCTAAGGTAGGAAAAACCTTCTTATCTGCAAATCAAGCTCTGATTGGGTTTAGCGGTGTAGCCTGTGCCTTTGATCTTGGCAGGAAACTTATGCTTTGGAAGTCACTTTATGAGTGGTTCTTTTCAATCGAACTATCTTACGTTTCTTCAATTCTTTTTTCTTTCCAAAAAAATCACTTAATGCTTTTTCCTCTGAGGTTGTCAATGGCTCTTGACTTCCAATAAAGTCCACATCTAATTCCTTCCTTCTAGTTTTCATCTCTATTGGTTTTTAAAATATTTATCAATTAATTTCAAAGCAGCTTGTGTTTCAATAATCATTAATCTACCACCGAAATGCTTAGCACCCAAAGTCTCTTCATAGTGTTTAATTATCTGAGACTTTGAAATAAATGCCAAATTTCCTTCATGACCTCTTTGAAAGGATAATTTACAAGCAAAAGCGACAAGATTTCCTGGAACTCCTGCGTACATTTTATTCTTACCTTTGTTAAACGGAGCACTCTCAATAAGGTGCATGTAAACATGGTCAGACTTAACCTGAACACTTAATAAGCCCTGTATTATATTGGGATTGTTGAAAATTGTAAGTTTGTAAATGTCTCTTTCTGGTTGCTTCAATTCACTTAACCAATTGAATACCCAACCGTTCTTCTTAGAAATATTTTTCAGTTCGACCTTGGATACAATTGAGATTTCAGTTGGGAAACTATCACCTGTCACAACATTTTCAATCGAGTTGGTGAGTTTGTCAACTATGAAATCCAATCCTATTTCTGTCCTTTTTCTCATATAGCAAATATAAGAAAAAAAGATAAAACTATATAGTATGCTTATTTGTCTGTTTGAACTTCTGGCATTGGCTACAACGCCTGCCGCTAAAACCAGACAGGGAGTTAACAACCGATTCCTTGTCACACGTTAACGGCTAAGCTAAGTTAGGAAAAATTTTCATATCCGCAAGTCAAGCCCTGATTGGGTTTAGCGGCTGTTGTGAGCTGCCCATTTGACTAACTGATTATCTATGGTTTACTTCCAAGTTAATTCTATTTCCTATTTCTGGCTTTGAACTTGGCATTTATGGTAATAAAACCTGTATATGAGTTGTGAAGTCAAGTACAGATACTATCTTCGCTTCTTATACCACTCTTGACTCTTTTATTAAACTCTGTGCCCTCTCGAAGTAGTCGAATTCGTAGTCTATACTTGAGAGGGGATGAAAATCACTATAGGTTAATCTTTAATACATCTCACGCTAGATGCGCCTGGCATTACACCAAACCAGACACTACTACTAAATACATTGGCATGGTCGTAAAACAAAAAACGAACGTAAGCATATGAGGCTCCAGAACTCTTTGTACTAGTCCACCAAACGCAGTATTCCCAATTATCAAGATATAAACCATGAGTGCCCTCGCGGTTTCCAGCAGGCACTGCAGTGAAGCCACTTTTGTTTTTGTATTGTGGATAGTCGTCATTGCCAATAGAACCCTTTCGAGAACCATCACCTTGCCAGCCCACTCCACTCGCAAGGGCTTTTGCTATTTTATCAACGCCTCCACCTATGGTGCCATCGAAGTTGTAACCATTGTTGGCAAGGTAGTTTTCCAGAGTTGTCCATTCATCATCTGTTGGTACATGCCATCCAATTGGACATAGCTTAGAAGTTTCTACAGCATACCAGTTATAAAGTGCACCATAGTTTTTGGTCTTGGCAAAACTTGCGTTATCGTCGTACCAATTGTATGTACCAGTTGTGGCAGCAGTCCATGCCCCCATCTCAGTAATACATTCTATAGGATTACCATCGTTGTACTTAGTAGTTGCAAGGTTCTCTGCCATCCAAGTCTGTGAGCCTATATTAACGGTTTTATAAACGTTGCCTTCTTGGTCGGTTAAACTACCATAGCTAATATTGGGATTGTAAATGGGTATCGTTGTAAATGAAACCGAATTTCCATATCCTGTTCCTGCAATAGTGGTGGCATATGCCCTCACATAGTAGGTTGTTCCTGCAATTAAATTCCATATACCTCTCGAAAAGGCATAAGTCCCCGATACGTCATCTGTACTTTTTCTATCTGCTATGGTTGGTTCTGGGCTGGTGCTCCAGCAGAAGCCACACGCAATAAGGGCTGCTCCACCTAAATCTGTAACTTTTCCGTCACAGATTGCACTTTCCTCTGTTACATCTCTTACTGCTTGGGTTTTTACAACTGGTAGTTTTATCGCGGTTGTAAACGATGCCATGCTACTATAACGTATGCCTACTTTATTTATAGCATAAGCCCATACGTAATATGTTGTTCCTGCTGTTAAATTCGTAATATTGCTAGTGAAACTACCTTTACCTTCGCCATTGTTGGTTCTGCTTGTGGCAAGAGCGAGATCCTGACCCTGGCTCCAGCAAACACCTCGTTCAGTAATGGAAGCACCACCATCTGAAGTTATATTTACTTCTACTGCAACGCTATTAACTTGAATATCGCTTACTGTATTGATATTTAAAACAGGAATGGTTACAACTTCTTCATCCTTTTTGCATGTAACAAACACAAAAGCCAAGGCGGCAATTAAAAATGTAATACTAAAAAATTTTCTCTTCATGATTTTACGTTAAAATTAAAGTAACAATCAGTATGAATAAAGCATACTGAATTTTTTTACAAAAAAATAAATTTAAAAATAGCAATTTTAACAAAATAATCAAACTCTTTCCTCTTTATGAACCCAATAACTGATCTATGACTATTTAATATGACTACATCCACTGACAATTATTAATGTATTTATCAGGATTGAAAGTTTTGAAATAATCTTGGTTTTCGTATCAATCTTGTTTTATTGTCAATGGGTTGCACACAACTACTAAATAATGCCAGCTCTATTGCGTATATTTTTACTATCCCAAAAGCTGCACATTCGTTTGCTGCTAAAAAGCTTTGGGGAGTTCGAAGCAGCAACCTTGTCCCATGTTAAAATAAATGCAATACACAAAAAATAAAATTATCTAACTATCTGCCCCAATGGTTTTTAGCAACTGTTGTGCGTTCGTGTATTTATTCTATCAAATAATCTGTCCAATAGTCTTTAGGACTTAAAATCTTAGTTCCTTTATATTCTGATATAGTGAAGTCATTAGAATTACCTGTAATTAGGAAATTAGCGTTACAAGTTTCAGCAAGTTCTAGGAGTTTGTTATCGTCTAAATCGCTTATAACTTCTAATCGAATAGTTGGGTAATATTTGATAGCTCTTTTCTCAATATCTATAAGTAAAGATTGAGCATTTGAGATAAAATCGGGAAATTTTGAGAATTTCTTTCGATTCAGTACATTGAAGTATTCAGCATATAGTTCATCAGAAAGGCAAAGTTGAATGTTATCGTTGGAGAATATTTCAGTAACAATATGATAAGGTTAACTGCGTTGAATTAGCGCAGAAACAATAACATTGGTGTCAACTACGATTTTTTGCATTTCTTCTAACCGCTTTAACTTCTTTTGTTATTTCAGCCATGGTCATTTCTGAAAGTCCAAATTTTTCTGCAAGTTTCAAACTTTCATTAAGTCTTTGTTTCGACAATTCTTTGCTTATAATATCTATAAAGTCAGAGAATGAAAGGCTTGACTTTAAGCCAAACTTATTGAATTCAAGGTCTGATACTGAAATATTTATTGTTTTCATGGTTAAAGCAATTTGTGTTTTCTTATAGTTCCAAATATACAATATTTTTCAAGTCACTGTAATACTTCGATAAACAATCTTGTTAGGTATTATGTTACTTCAGAGGTGGGGTTTCGTGCATGTTCGTTAAGGCACATAATAACCCATAACGTTTGCTGATAAAAAGCGTTGGGGAGTTCGAAGCAGCCTGCCCGACTGCGTCATTCAGGCGGGCATTCTTGTCCCACGGTAAAATAATTGCCAATATACAAAATAAAAACTTATCTAACCGTCTGCCCCAATGATTTTTAGCAGATGTTGTGCACTGGCTATTCGTCTTTCATTGCAATTTCAAGTTCTTTTATTAATTCGTCTTTGTTTGGTAACACATATGTAAATCTTGATGCAAATACATTGTTTTCATAACCTCCTAAAATATATTCTGCGCCTATTTCGTCCTTTTCTGCGCAAATAATTATTCCAATTGGAGGGTTGTCATTTACGTCATTAATTTCAGTTTTGTAGTAGTTAAGATATGTATTTAGTTGCCCTGCATCTGATATCTTCAATTTTCTAGTTTTCAGTTCGATTAGGATATAACTTTTAAGAATTTTATTGTAGAAAACCATATCCACATAGTGGTGAGTATTGTTAATCGTCACTCTTTGCTGTGAACCAACGAACATAAAACCTTTGCCTAATTCAAGCAGAAAATCTTCGATGTGCCGAATTAACCGTAATTCCAAATCTTTTTCTAGAATTGGTTTGTTCTCTGGAATTCCAAGAAATTCAAACACATAAGGGTCTTTAAAAACGTCATCAGGTTTTGCTAATTCCTGTCCTTTTCGGGCAAGTTTATTTACTGTTTCTTTATTCGCATTTCCTTTTGATAGCAATAACCTTTCAAATAGAGAACTATCAATTTGTCTTTTCAGTTCACGAACCGACCATGTGGAATTTTCTGTCTCTTTTTCGTAGAAGGCTCTTTTCTGCTTATCTTCAATTATAAGAAGTTCGCAGTAATGAGACCAACTAAGCTGTCCAGACAGCGTCTGGACATTTGGATATTCGGAATAGAATTTTCTCATATTGAATAGATTCGCACGAGAAAACCCTGAACCTAACTCCTTGGTCAATTGGCTAGAAAGGTTTAGTATGAGTTGACGAGATGATTTATGGTCGAATTTGCTGCTTGATTCAACGTCAATTATTAGTTTTCCAATTTCCCAATAAGTCGCTATTAGTTCCGAATTGATGCTCTTAGCAATATTTTTACGGGCTTTCAGTATTATTGAACGAATGCTATCTAGCAGTCCGTCCATTTTTTGGGTTATGTCTAACTCTTTTTTCATAAAACTAAAAGTAGGTATTTCCGAAAATGTTTCCAAAGAATCTTAGCTTATGCACAACGGTTCCATGGTTGGAAATGTTGGGGAGTTAAAAACCGAACATCTGTCCCACGTTAAACTTTTACTAAAGTACTAAAAACCTGCTTATCTGCGCATCAACCCCAATATTTTTAACCACGTGTTGGCGTTTCGTTGTTTATTCTTCATCATTGTTAACTTTCAACATAGGATTATCTAGATTCTTGGCATTTAACTTTGTCACTACCTTTTTTCCTGTTGTTTTTTCAAGCTGCAAACGTGCTGCTTTTGCTACATTTCCTCCTTTTCGAGCTACCACTTTGTTTTCGTGAAAAGTTTTAGGCTCTTTTTTCTTTGATATTAGGTGGTAGAGGTTTCGGCTAGCATATTCAATACCAATTCAAGATTGGTCATGTGATCACGAAGATTCTCCTTTTTCAAATCTTTATGTCCCTTATACTGTTTCGTTGTAAGCCCACTCCATGCTTTTGTTATTTCGTCTGTTAAAATTGCAAACTCTTGCCCTTTTTTAACACCTCTATTTTCCCACTCATCCGTAAGTTCCTTTCGAATTTCGATACTTTTGAGTCGTTGGTTTATCCATTCTTTGCTATAACCTTTGCGAAGGTACGTTTCCATCAAGCGGTCTAACCCAATTTCGGGATCTTCAATTTCGTCAATTCGTTCTCTACCAACTTGTGCTAACCACATCTTAAATGGTTCTGCCTTCGGGGAAGGAATACTTTGAATAAGGCGAAATAATTGTTCTGTATCAGCTACATCGGTCAATCTCATTTTGCCATCAGCAGCGAGCATTTTCAAAGCGTTACAATTTGTAACGGTTTCATTTCCCTCATCTAATAATCTCTTTTTGAGTACTCTCCAGTATGTATGAGGATTGCTGCTTTCCGCTAATACACCGATGACATCTACTATAGAAAAATACCATTTTTCGTGTGTATTATCCCAAAGAGTGCGTATTTGCGTCTCGTTGAATAACTTTATTGCAGTTTCTTTTGTCATTGGTTCTCGATTATAAAACAAAGGTAGAAAAAACTTTCATGCTGTAATTAATAATCGAAAAAGCGAAATTAGAATGAACGCCAACGGTTTGCTGCTAAAAAACGGCGGGGAGTTGCCTTCGGCGAGCTCACCAGCAGTTGCCGGTTCGGTTCGAAGCAGCCTGCCCGACTGCGTCATTCCCGTCCGAACGGCTCGTCCGGGCGGGCAGGCGGGCATCGTTATCCCACGTTAAAATAATTGCCAATATAATAAAATAAAACGTATCTAAACGTTTGCCCCAATGGATTTTAGCAGTTGTTAGGTGGCGTTATTTTTCTATCACTCAATTGGTATATATATTTCTGTCAATAAGTTATTAGGTTTAGTGTTATGCTCAAAATTAAGATACTTTTCAATTGAAGGCAAATCCCTTATTTTTAAATCGGAAAACAACACCCAATCTTTATAAATGGAATTATATAATTCCCATAGATAATCATATGAACCTTTATATCTAAATACCACAAATTTACCTCCAGCTATGGTTTTAGCTTTTATTCGTCCTTCTTCTTTAAATATTTTCTTGGTGGCAATACATAAGTCAGTAGCACAAGATTCAATACCCACAATATCAGGGTCATCGTAATAAACCGCGAATACATCTGGTCGCCAGCCAACAATTTTATTTTTCATTACAAAATCACCCAGCTCGTCCCATGCTTTATACGTTCCTTCTGAACCATACTTCCCGACAACATTGATACAACAAACTTTTTTGTCGGGAATGGAAATTATTTTGGGCTTTAGATTTGTAATTATTTTCTTTTCCTCACTCACCCGATAGTCGATATGAGTATTCAGAACAATAGCCTTATTGTTCCTAAATTCAAGAGGGGAAAGACCAAACTCCTTGCTAAAGGCTTTTGAGAAGGACGATAAATCTAAATATCCAATATGGCTGGCAATATCCGTTAGCGGTTCGTTAGAATATCTAAGGAGTTTAATCGCTGTTTCAAATCTAATTCTGTCAATATAAGCCCCCAAAGATTCGTTAATGGCTGCTTTCATAATTCTGTGAAAATGAAAAAACGAAATGCCAAAATGCGCTGAAAGTGTTTTGACACTTAAATCTCCTCCAATATTATTGTTTACATATTGCAGAACATCAGTTACTTTTTGCTGATAATAGCTTTTGGTTTTATCTTGAATCATCAATTTATTTTAATGCTTTGTACCTACGGCCCCAAAACTTATATTTTGTTAATGAAGTGTACACAACAAACCGTTCAATCCACCTGAATCGGAGCAAATAATGAGTTAATCTGTACCAAACACCAAACAAGGTAATAAAAATTAAAGATTCAATCACAGCACGCATCAATTCATTTTCAAACGGGAAGAACCAAAATGAAAAATATTTATAGAACAAAACAATAATAACGAACGAATAAATCAAAGAGAACTCTATAAATGAGCCATGTGCTGTTTCAATAGCCTTTTTGGGACAATTGCTCATGCACTTCATGCAACTTTCGCAATTAAAAGTCCAAAAAGGGCGTTTATCTAATTTAATTATTGCTTTTACAGGGCAACCCTTAATACAAATATCACAATTATTGCAATCGCTTGAAGCGTAGTATGTTTTAGCAAAGAAAAAACGGCCTATAAAATAGTAAGGAATTGAAATAGGTGAAACAAGAACGTCTTGGATTAATTCACGCAATCCTTTAAAGTCACTTTTCCCGGAAAACACTCTTTTGGCAAAATCCGTTACTCTTTCTTTATTTTTTTCATGGAGGTATTTTACAGTTTTCTCATTTAACCCCGGATGTACAGAAATCCAATTAGAAGGTAAATCGACAGGATACATTGCTTTAATCGAAAATCCCTTAAGTTTGAGAATAAGTGCTGCTAAAAAAAACGCAATACCTGTTATGCCAGGCGTTATGTATTTACCTATAAGCATTCCGGCTCTTGTATTCATTAACAACACCTTGTTTTTCCCCTTTGGAAACCGCATAATAAAATGTAACATTACAGGTGGATAATTGAATCCATGTATTGGCGAAACAAATACAACCAATGAATCAGGATCAGGTTGTTCGATAATTCGTCTGTCAATCAGAGAAATATTGACTAATTCGTATTCAATATTGTTTTCTTTCGCAACATTTGATAACCACAGTGCAACATTCTTAGAATTGCCTGTCCCAGAAAAGTAATAGACTATAAGCTTTTGATATGCAATCATGTTTTTTTGTTTGCAAAAATATTGTCTTTGAATTTATTATCGCTTTTCCAAAGTTGCTAAAGTATCGCAGAGCCGAAATGTTCGTTAAGGCACATAGCTTATGTTGCCTAACGTTTGCTGCTAAAAAAGTGCTGGTGAGTTCGAAGCAGCCTGCCCGACTGCGTCATTCAGGCGGGCAATCTTGTCCCACGTTAAAAACGTTGCCAATATACTAAATAAAAACTTATATAACCATCTGCCCCAATGGATTTTAGCAGCTGTTATGGGCAGTTTTTTATTTTATTTCAATTATTCGTTCTTCAATATTTGTCTGATTCTCTGCTGAAACTTCTTTTGTTTCCACTGTGTATATTATCCACCCTGAACCATGGATTCTAGATGCTGTCCTTGTTTCATTTTTTAATGAAGGAAATTCTTCACGCTTAGGAAGTTTTGTTCCTAAAGAAGATGTCATCTTTGACAAGTAAGTATAAGCTGCATCAGTTAATTGAGTAGAATCAACAACTTGATTCATTCTTATTATAAAATTGTTGTCTTCAGGATTTATTTCGTCCAACCATAAAGTTAAATCTGCATCGAAAGGTTTTACACCGTATAAGTTAGGTCGTTGCATTTTTGTATTTATTTCCTCTCCTAATTTATATTTACCACCATGATAAGTGTAAAACTGTTGTATATCACTTATAGCAGATGTTTCAATAGCTTCTTTAGATGAATATAAATTTTCAATCTGCTGAATAATTTTATCCATGTTAGGAATGTTTTTAAATTCATCCTTTAGTGTTGAAGTAGCCTTTTTTATTTCTTTTATAATGTCCTGCCAATTTATAACTTCAATAAAAACACCTAGTTCATTCGTTTTTATAATCACTTTTATATCCTGACAAATTGATGACAATTTTTTAATTAACTCATTATCTGCATCTACAGAGTAGTTTCTATAAAACCATTCAATGATGTATGAATTTGCCGTTGAATCAATAATTGTGATTTCTACATCATATTTCCAAAATTCTCGTGAAGTTGTGTCGGTTCCTTTTATTTTATATTTTTCATTGGTTACAGCATATAATTGTTTTTCATTCTTATTCCAATATCCAACGACTTGGACTGTTGAATCTGTCATGTTAATCTGTCCAAAAGAATTAATCGTAGAAAAAAAGGTTATTAAGCCTATTAATGCAAATCTTTTCATATTTTCTTATTCGTTTAGTTTTCTGTAATTTAAATGTTCAGGTTGCAATGTCAAAATTGCGCATAACGTTTGCTGCTAAAAAAGCGCTGGTGAGTTCGAAGCAGCAATCTTGTCCCCCGCTAAAATAGTTGCCAATATACAAAAATAATCCTACCTAACAATCTGTTCCATTGTTCATTAGCAGCTGTTGGCGTTAGTTGTTTTAATTACCAAATCCACCGTGAACTCTAAATTTAATTTTTGATTTCTTGGTACTCAATTCAAGTGTTCCTCTAAAACTAGCTTCATCGCCAATTTCATCTTTATTGATAAGTTTCAATATTACATTTATTCCGTGTCCTTTCCATGCATCTTGGATTGAATCATTAATGCGTGGTCTGCTGTTAAATGGGTCGCTAAGTAAAACAATGTCTTTCCCATTTATACTAATAATTGCAGAATCCATTGTGTTTGTTAAGAATATGTAATTTTCAGGAATAACTTTAGCCGTATCATAAGTGAAACAACCACCCGCACCTATGAACTTTTCTGGAAATTGTTTAAATTTTTCAAGTTTGAATAAACTATCAAATTTCAGTTCTTCAAAATTGTTAGTATTTTCAGAAGTTTCTTTGTCAGTTTTCAAGGAATTCATCGAGTTCTTGTTGCTATTTATACAAGCAAAAAACATAAATAAAATAACGAGGATTCCTGCAAATTCTATTTTTTTCATTTCCTGTTTCTAATTGTATTTCAATAAATATAAGTATTTCTTTAAGTGTCAATTTATCCTACGAAGCGAATTCTTACAATTAACGCCAACGTTTGCTGCTAAAAAACGACGGGGAGTTCGAAGCAGCCTGCCCGACTGCGTCATTCAGGCGGGCAATCTTGTCCCACGTTAAAATAAATGCAATATAGTAAAATAAAACTTGTATAACTATCTGCCCCAATGGTTTTTAGCAGCTGTTATGCCTTGTTAATTTTTGTATCTTATTTTTCTAATCGTTGTATTCTTTAACTTGTCGTCAAGATATTCAGTTTTTTCAAGCCAATTGCCTTTATCATCGAACTTATAATCAAATTTTCTGGTTTCAATTATGTTTCCATCATAAGCGTAGTATGTCACGTCTATCCCCCAACCTTTAGCTCTTTTCTTGATAAGTGTTTTTATATTTAAAATATTTCCTTTACTGTCAAATAAGTATGTTTTATTAAAGGCTAAACTATCGTTAGCGTCAAAAACTTTTTCTACAACTTTCGTTTCATTTTCATAAGTGTATGTATTATAACCAAAATAATAACATTTCTGGGCAACTGTCTGCCAACCGTAATTCTTGGTTTTTTGAACACGACCTTTTTTATATTTAATTTTCGTCTTAGAGAATGTGGTCATTCCTGTCAACGATTTAATTTTTTTGATATTCCCTAATCCATATGAGATTGAATATTTCAATCCATGGTTAAATATCCAAGCAAATGCGAAAATTCCAACTTTTCTTGTTTTAGCAATAATGCTGTCATTACTACAAAATTCAATTCCTGATAGTCTGCCAAATCGGTAAGAATAATTAGATTTAGTATTTGTAGAAATAACAGACTTTAATCTGTTATTCTTAAAAATAGTCTGATATCTAATCGTGTCGTTTGTCGTTGTTTCAATGGATTCAATTTCTCCAAAAAGTGGAGGTTCAATAAAGGTATCAGAGGAGGATAATGGAAGTAATTGATATTTGAGCAAATAACGATTTATAATTTTTTCAGATGGCTGTGCAATTGATGTATGAATAACAAAAATCAGGAAAGAAAGAGTCAATATTTTTCGCATAGTCATTAATTGTCGTTTCAGCAATTTAATAAGGCATAACGTTCGCAAATTGGTTGTTTGGGAGCAAAGAACCGTTTCTTTATCCCCCGTTAATTATGAAACCAAAGTACGAAAAACTTTGGTTTCTGCATCTCTGCTCAAATACAATTAATTTGCTGTTACCCACAGTTTGTTAACTAGTCGACAAAGGTTTCTTTTATGATTAACTTAACCTTCGCAATCTCTTTTTCTGTAAGTTTATCAAGTGATTTCAAAACTCTTTGCTTGTCTATCGTTCTAATTTGGTCTAAAACTATCCAACCATTTTTCTGATTGTGTTTCACTTCAATTCTTGTCGGGTAGTTTTTCGACTGACTTGTCATTGGGGCAATTATAAGCGTCTGTAAATGCTTATTCATCTCGTCGGGTGAAATTATCACGCAAGGTCTCGTTTTCTTAATTTCACTGCCTATCGTGGGGTCAAGATTGACTAGCACGATGCTATATTGAGTTAACTCCATTCTTCGAAGTTTTCGTCTTCAAAAATGTCCGACATTAAATGCTTGTCGTCTTGATTCTCATGCATTTTCTTGAACGCCTTTTCCCAACCTTTTCGGGGATTAGCTTTCGGTTTAAGAATAATGTACCCTTTCTCAAGAATTAACTCAACGGTATCCTTGATATTGTATTTTTCAAGAAGGGTCTTGCTAAGCCTTATCCCTTTTGAATTTCCTATCTGTACAATTGAAATGTCCATAACTAAAATATTAAAATGTGACTACAAAGTTATTACATTTCTTTCGATTTAGCAAAAAATCTTTCGTGAAATCAAATTGTGGGTAACGTTTGCTGCTAAAAAGCGTTGGGGAGTTCGAAGCAGCCTGCCCGACTGCGTCATTCAGGCGGGCATTCTTGTCCCACGTTAAAGTGTTACCAATATACTAAATAAAAACTTATCTAACTATCTGACCCAATGGTTTTTAGCGGCTGTTAGCGTACGTTTATTTGTTTTCTATATGTCTTCCAAGTTTTTAAATTACCATTATCATAGTATGTATATGAATCAAAAATTTTAGTATTGTCCTCTTTGCGTTTCTGAATCGAACCAATTTCTCTCCCTTTTTCATAAAATGTCTTCATGACATAATTGCCATATTTATTGCCTTCTAGGGTTGTTAAAAGTTTGTTTTTATAGAATTCATTCCTGTATATCTCTATTGTGTCATTTTTTGAGTCTAAAGAATAATAATCAGGTTTAGACTTTGACTTAGAATAGTCAAATATTTTTGTTTTTTCATGCAATTTCAGTGTACCGAAAAACGTATAATGAATTTCTTTACTAAGTTGTTCTTTAGCATAGTCGTATTCAATGACCTTTTTGAGAGTGTCGTTTTTTCCATACTCTATTAATGATTTACAGAGATTATCTTTGTATTCATATACATTTCGATTAAGAATTGTATCGAATAACTTTTGTTCTATAATTTCCCTGATTTTTAAATTTGGATTCAGACGCCACATTAACGTTCTCCGAAAAATACATTTACGACCATCTGGGAAATATTGGTATTTTTCCCAAAAAGTAGTATCTCCCTCTTCAGAAATACTCAATTTGAGAATCAATGAATCCTCTGCATTGTAATTATACAATGTAAAACTTGGTTTTTCTTTATAGTCATCCTTTTCAAATTCTTTTCTTAACAAACCTTTATTATCGTATTCATATGACGTTTTTGTGGAAAAAGAATCAACGGTTTGACCATAATAATATGAATAGTATTTTTCAATTTTTGAAATTAGTTTATCAGATTCATATTCGTAAAAATATTCTGTCATACTGGATACTTGGGTATTATCAAAAAGAAATTCTGCAACTTTTTCTTTACAGCTTGTAACGGATACAATACCAATTAAAATCAAAAACTTTCTCATTATGAAATCTCCTTAAATGTACGCTAACGTTTGCCGCTAAGCACAGACAGGGAGTTAAAAACCGTTTCCTTGTCCCTCGTTAACAGCAATGCTAAGGTAGGAATTACTTTCTTATCTGCAAATCTGCCCTGATTGGGTTTGGCGGCTGTTAGCAATAGTTGCTATTTTATTCTCAAGTCGTCAGGGTTCTGTCTACAATCCCAAATAGAATGGACAATAATCTTTTCGTTGTCATATTCATAAAAGAGAATATAATCGTCAACGATTAGTCCACGAACAGATTCAATTTCTGTATTCAGGCCAACGTCGGGTTGTTTTAATAGGATTTTAAGTTCTTTATTTAACCTTTGGTATAGTTTAGCGGAATAAGTTCTACTCTTGTTTCTTTCGGCATAAAAATCAAGAATTCTGAAGAGTTTAATCTCGGCTCGATGAGACCAAATTATTTTGCGCTTAGCCATCTCGAAACTTTTTTATCAAGAAGTTCATGTTCAATATATAAACCTTGCTCAATCTCTTTCTTGGATTCAATGATTTCGTTTCTTTGTTCAACTGTCAAAGATATAACCTCTGTTTTGGTTTTAGATTCAAGAATAGTCTTCATAGCCTTGAGAAATGAAACGTCATTTATCTCGGTGATTCGATGAATCAAGACTTTCTTTAGTTCAATCGTTGTCATGGCTATTCCTTATTTTCTTACAAAGATACAAATATTTTGGAGTCAAGGAAAATGCCTGTTTTTTCGACAGGCAATGTTCGTTAAGGCACATAGCTTACAAAGTTAAAGGCACATGCTTAACGCTAACGTTTGCTGCTAAAAAGCGTTGGGGAGTTCGAAGCAGCAATCTTGTCCCACGGTAAAATAAATGTAATATACTAAAAACAAACTTATCTAACTATCTGTCCCAATGGATTTTAACAGTTGTTGGCAAACGTTTTTTATTTATTTCCTGTCAGTTCGTTAATTATAGTTTCAATTTGTTTATTTATATCCTCAATTTGAGTTCTGTAATTCTGAGTGTTTTCTTCAATTGCTTTGTAAATCAGATTACAACTTTCTACTCTAAATTCACAGTATTTTAATAGCTTTTTATTCCTTTCATGGACTGGGCTGGGTAAATTTAAAATATCGACTTCTTTAACGAGTTTAATGTTTTCATTCCAATAGTAAAGACTTCTAGTTTTTATTTCATGAAGGTATTTTTCATTTGGTGTATCTTCGGGCATTTTAAACATTTCAAGAGCCATTGATTCCCATGCAACAAACTCTTTCATTCTAGCATCATATTTTGTAAATTCATATGGAGTAATATTCTTATAAACTAATGTTGATGTAAATAAAATAACAGCAGATAGAATTGCGATAAGAGTGTATTTTAATTTTAGGTTTTCATTTTCTTTTAAACTTGGAACAAATGAATAGCCAATTATAATACCCGAAATAAGACCTCCAATATGCGCCGCATTGTCAATCCCTCCCTTAAGTCCATTAAGTAAGTTATACCCAACAAATATTGCAATACTTGTCAATAAAGCTTTTCGGGCTGATTTCTCTATAAGGTTTGTTGTTAACATGGCTAGAAAAACTCCATACATTCCAAATATTGCACCTGAAGCTCCTGCGCTAATGGTTAAATCGTGCCACCATAAACTTGTGACACTAGCTGCAATCCCTGTCAGTAAATAGGTGGTTAAAAACCTAGTTTTCCCTAAATGTGGCTCTAATAGCAAACCAATATACAGCAGAGCATACATGTTCATTAAAAGATGGAAAATACCTATATGAAGGAAGCAGCATGTAAATAAACGCCACCATTCGCCCTCTAATGTTACAGGTCGAAAGTTTGCTCCCCAACTTATTAAACTTTCATTGTCTGGCAGAAAAATATTAACGCCCCTTACAGCCATTAAAATAAAAATAGCAATGTTTAGATTTATTAAAATTGGAGTAATAAAATAACCTTGAGTTGGTTTAAAAATTGAAAGAAATCCTGTGAGTTTTTCTTTTGTAGTTGGTGGTGCTTGATTTAAAATATCTTCTTCTTTTGAAACATAACTTGGTTTTAACTCTTCGTATTTTTGGGCTAACTCTTCTTCTGAGTACACATTCCTATTTTCATTGAAAGAAGTTATGAATTTCGTAATATTCTCTTTGTTCTTTCCCCAATCCGCCATTTGACTTCCTGTACATTCACTTTTCATAATGGCAGTTCTGTCAATTATCTTGACTTTCACTTCCTCGCTAAATGAACTCATTGAAAATTTAGTGTAAGCGATAAATCCATTCTCGCTAATTAAACCAACATTCCAATCAAGTTTCTTTGCAGTTTCTAAAGCAATAATTAGAAATTGTTCGTGTGAAAGATTTTCAAGTGAAATTTCTTGAATATGTTTCGGGGAAAATCCAAATGCCATAAATTATTATTTTCGGTTAATAGTTTGTTTAGTCGTCATAAAATGTTTGCCAACGTTTGCCGCTAAGCACAGACAGGGAGTTAAAAACTGTTTCCTTGTCCCTCGTTAACAGCAATGCTAAGGTAGGAAAAACTTTCTTATCTGCAAATCAAGCCCTGATTGGGTTTAGCGGCTGTTGTAACCAGTTGTTTTTTATCTTAGTAGGGTTTCAATTTCTTGCTTTAATTTCGGCAGATGTCTTACAACTGTTCCCCATATAATCTCATTGTCAATTTTATCATAGCCGTGAATTACACGATTACGCATATTTACAATTTGCTTTTTACTGGAAATGTTAATTGTCGAGTCAATCTTTTCAATGCGGTTCATTGCTTCGCCAATTATTTCAAATTCTCTTTCAACTGCTCTACGAAGCATTTTATCCTCAATGTAGGCATTGAAATCTCTTTTATCTCCAAGATAATTCTCAATCGATTCAATTGATTCTTTAATATCGTATAGAAACTTTTTTATCTCAAGCTTCATATAATGGAGTCTTGGTAAGATTAATTGATTCAATAAAATATGGGTTTCCCAATGATTTATCTGTAACTAAGTCAACTGGTCGTTTGAATATTTTTTCTAGTTTTTCAATTAATTCAAAATATGTATCAGCATAATCTCCGTAATCCATTGGATTGAAAGAAATCAATAAATCGATATCGCTTTTGTCATTGAATTCTTCTGTGCAAACAGAGCCAAATGCATATAAGGATTTGACATTGTATTTTAAACACAATGCATTTACCTTTTCAATATTATCTACAACTATCCTGTGCATCTCTCATTATTTTGTATAACAAAAATAATCTTTTTATGGCTGAAAAGCAAGTCGTCTCGTCTACAATTGGTTACAACGTTTCCGTGGTTGGAAATGTTGGGGAGTTAAGAACCGAACATCTGTCCCACGGTAAACTTTTACTAAAGTACTAAAAACCTGCTTATCCGCGCATCAGCCCCAATATTTTTAACCACGTGTTATAGCCCGTTTATTTTTTCTATCTGGTCTCTTATTTCATTTTCAAAATGAGGATTATTCATTATCCAGTCATTGATTTCATTGTCATTAATGTTTATCAGATATGATTGTCCTCCACCATGATATTCACTAAATGGATAAAACATGATATAATTATTTGTCTTATCTGTATAATATATTGTCCAGCCAGTTGAGTCATTCCCAACTTTTTCTAGATTCTCAAGATTCAATGAATTCGCTTCGAAAACATCATGATTCTTATATTTCATTGTTTCCATCTACAACTCTAAATAATTATCCAACAAATAATAACAATTGTCACTAGTCCAACAATTCCATTAACGAACCTATGTCCTGTCTGGTCAAAATAGTCTTCAGATTTCTTCGAGCCATTAATGTATTCATCAAACGTGAATTTCTTTTTGTTTAACAAGGTTCTCCACGTTGTTCCATATACATATCTAACACAACCTCCCACAAAATTGAATATTATACTTCCAAAAAAATTCATAAATGTTTCCTTTTAAAATCAAACGTTCCAAAGCGCATCATTAAATGGGCTATAACGTTTCCGTGGTTTGGCACGCTGGGGGGTTAGCAGCAGCGTCCTTATCCCACGTTAAACTTTTACTAAAGTACTAAAAACTTGCTTATCTGCATATCAGCCCCAGTGGGTTAAACCACGTGTTGGCGTTAGTGCTTTTTTTTAAATTTTCGATTAGTGTTTAGTTATTTAATTTTAACTATCCATGCATCCCCATTACCGGCGGATTCAGATTTAGTAAATCCTGCAATTACAAATCCATTATCAAGAGTTCTGGTTAATGATAAAATAACATCATTCTTTTTACCTCCTAAGTTCATATCCCATTCTTTATTTCCAGAATAATCAATTCCAACTAACCAACCATCAAAACCTCCCTTGCCTTTATTCCCTGTCCAACCAGTTAGTATATATTTGTTCTTTGTTATTTCTATTATTCCGGATGGATAATCATTTTGTTTTGTTCCAATTGTTTTTTCCCAAATTAAGTTTCCACTCAGATCTACTTTTAATAGTTTTAAATCATCTTTTTGATTCTTCTCACTACCAAGTATAAGTAAATTATTATCTGACAATAAAAGACTTTTTATCCATAAGTTAAATTTACATGAGTTAAAGAAAAATTCATTTACAGCCTTTCCGTCACTACGGAATTCTTTCATAAAAACTTTATTTGTATTTTTTACACTGTAGTTTCCTATAGCATATATGTTTCCATGTTCGGTTGTAATAATATCACCTACCCATTCAGTTGTGTCTTTCTTATAATAATTTCCCCAAATAATTTTTCCAGTTATGTCAAATTTTGCCAGAAGTAAGTTTGTTTCACCCGCGCTGCATCTACCTGCTAAAACTAATTCATTTGAGAGTGTTGTTTTCAGAACATTACCATCATTTAATCCATAATCTCCATATGTCCATTCCCATATCATTTTTCCATTCCGGTCAATTCTAAGCACCCATATTTTTTTTATCCCAAATTTTCCTGTATAGCCAGAAATAACAAAACTGCTATCGGCCATTTGTACTATCGACTCGCCGCTATTACAACCTTTATCATAATTTTGATTTTTAAATTCTGACTCCCAAATAACATTACCTTTATTGTCTAATTTAATGACTAGTAATTCCGAATCAAATATAGCTTTCTCTTTACAGCCAGTAATAACAAAACAACTATCATAAGTTTGAATTATTGAATTTGCAGAATAAAAAAAGTCTTTTTTGCCAATTTTCTTTTCCCATTGTATCTCAACTTGAGAAAAACAGATATTATAAGAAAAGAATAGCAATAGACTTAAAACTTTATAAAAATTCATAATAGATAATTTTAAATTATATGTAATATCATCATAGCATTGACGCCAACGCCTGCCGCTAAAACCAGACAGGGAGTTAAAAACCGTTTCCTTGTCCCGCGTTAACGGCTAAGCTAAGTTAGGAAAAACTTTCTTATCTGCAAATCAAGCCCTGATTGGGTTTAGCGGCTGTTGGCGTTAGTTATTAGTTTTCTTGGCTTTTGATAATTAATTTCATGATATTTATAGATTAGAGATTTTTGCTACTATTTCTGTATTCGAACAGTTTTAAAATTATAAATCATTGAATCAGACATATTAATCATTCTGAAATCATTTTCGTCCACTATTCTGTTGTTTTTAACTGTTTTGACAAATATTTTATCTGAATAGAAATGAATTATAACACTCTTCCCGTTATCAATTGATAAAAAACTTGTTCTATTTTGAGCATAAAGAATGCCTATGCTCCAAAAAATTATAATATTTGTAAATAGCCATATAATATTTACCTTAATAAATTTCAGAATTGAAATATTACTATTTACAAAATCACTTGATAATTCGAGTTCTGCATAAATTAATAATAATAGAAATAACAGTCCTAGTGAGAAATAAAATACTACACTTTTAACAGACTCGGTAGAAAAAAAGTAAACTAAAAAAGGTAATAGTAATGGAATCAAAGCGCTTACACAACAAAGCCAAACAAATCTTAATGCTCTTCTTTTTTGTATTCTTTTTATTTCTAGACGTAAATTATCAGCATATTCATTTAATAAATAAATAATAAAGTAAGTTAATAAAAGAATTATAATAACTAGAATAAAGTATCCTATTGATTCAAACAAATTGACTCTCAAATAACATCTAGGAATATTGAAAAATGATAAATATCCTGATTCACATGATAACGCTAATAAATATGCTGTTACCGAAAAGTATCCTATTAGAATAGTCTCAGATAGAGATAATTTAATATTATTCATAGTTTTATTTTTTCAGTAATTATCAAAGTTTGGAACTATCAAAATAATTAACGCCAACGTTTGCTGCTAAAAACCGTTGGGGAGTTCGAAGCAGCAATCTTGTCCCACGGTAATAATTTACCAAATATACTAAAAACAAACTTATCTAACTATCTGCCCCAATGATTTTTAGCAGCTGTTAGGCAATGTAATTCTCAAGAGCAATTCCAATACCCTTTTAATTTTCCACATTTGGTACATTGAAAAGCATAATATTGAACATCAATCCAACACTTATCTCTTTCATTATCCTCTAATTCACATTCCTCCCAAAGATGGTTGTAATTTTCATCTGTCATTTCTAGGAAGAGTTTTTTTCCATTCATATCAGGACTGTTATTTGTAAAATCTAAGGGTTCCCAAATCCCAATAAAGTTCATAAAATCATCACAATGTAGTTTCCAATTATCGCCTTGAATATTTGAATAATTAGGTGTAATTAATAGTTTGCTAATGCTTTCTGAACTTACATATTTATTAATATTTATTTCTTCCGCAATATGAATTGGAAGGTTTTCATATGTTACAAATCCTTTTTCAGTATCATGAGTAAAATAAAATTCCATTCGTAGAAGACAATCTAAACAACATTTCTTTATTTCTCTATCGGGATAAAGAAAAAACTTTGTTTTAGATTCTTTACATATTGGACATAAATCTTTACCGTACTGGAAATTCATCAAGTCAGCAATAGGGGCTTTAAAATATCCCTTGTAAAATATTTCTTTTTTTAAATTTCCCTTCACAATGTTTCTAGCCATGCTATATTATATTGCCTAACATTTGTATAAACGCAGCTCAATAGCTCCCGATTGCGTTTATTTCTGCTTTATGTATACGTTTCAACCTTTCTGCATAAAATTATACTTCTGTAAGGTAATATCCAAGGGATTCCGCATCTTTTTACTGTTAGCCCCTCCACATGGGTGTATATCTCAGCGGTCTTCGATGAGGAGTGGCCGAGCAAGCTCCGGATGTAGCGCAAGTCAACCCCGCTCTCGAGCAGATGTGTTGCGAAGGGGTGCAGCCAGACCTATTGCTATGAAAAGTTGCTTATTATCCAGATGCAGGGTTACATGTAGGGGTATTCCGTTAACACGCATTAACGACCTCGTCCAATTTACATGCTCTCACTTTCTGCTTACAACTCCTAACTTCTGTCTTCCAACTTCCAACTTCCAACTTCTTACTTACTCAGCTCCTCAAGGATATAGCCAACGGTAGGAATGCTAGTGATTCGTAGGTTAGGATCGTTTTTTAGGTATTTACGCAGCTTGGAGATAAACACATCGAGGCTACGACCCGTGAAGTAATCGGAATTGCCCCAAATCTCCAGCATCAGCTCCTCACGCTTTACCAGTCGCCCTTTAGATTTACAAAGGATTTTAAGAATATTCGCCTCCTTAATGGTGAGCCTTATCGTGCTGTCGTTAAGGGCTAACGCCTGCTTCTCGCAGTCAAATAGATAACAGCCAATGCCTATCACCTCCTTCGATTCAGCTGTTTTTGAATCTAGCTCCCGGCTGATTCGGCTCATAATCGCCCTAATCCGGTAAAGCAGCTCCTCCTCATCGAATGGCTTGGTGATATAATCGTCAACCCCAAAGGCGAAGCCTTTAATCTTATCCTCCTTCATGGAGCGGGCAGAAAGGATAATGATGGGAACTCTCGCGTTTATCTCCTTGATTTTCTCAATCAGGGTAAACCCATCCATATTGGGCAGCATGATATCTACAATGCATAATTCGTAAGGGGCCATCTGGAATCCCTTTAACCCTGCGAGACCATCGTTATACAGCTTTACGTCAAAGCCCTGCGATTCGAGGTAGTCAACCAGAAGGAATCCAAGGTTTACATCATCCTCAACGAGAAGAATGCGAAGCTTGCTTGTATTTGGTTTGATGGTATTGTTCTGGGACATAATATTTTGTGTTGCTGTGTTCTGTGTTTTGCGTTTTGTGCTGCTGTGTTGCAGACTCCTAACTTCTGACTCCCGACTCCTCACCTCTCATCTCTCACTTCTCACAATCTCAATAATAAAAGTACTCCCCTTCCCCTTAGCGCTCGAAACGGATATCCTCCCTCCTAGCCTTTCAACAATAGTTTTAACGTGGAATAGCCCTAGTCCAAACCCTTTGACGTTGTGAGTATCGCCCTGTGGAATGCGATAAAACTTTTCGAATATATTCTGTAGATGTTCGGCTGAGATACCCACCCCATTATCAACAATTTCAACGATCAGGTTATTGGGTTTTGATTTAATATGAATATCTATCCGTGGGGGTTTATCGCAGTATTTAAGGGCATTATCGATTAGATTACCAATGGCGATATGGAGCTGATCGATATTGCTTCTGAGGGTAAAGTCATCGCCCGATTTGAGAATCGAAACCGATCCTTTTTTTTCATCTATCTGAGGTTGAAACGATTCAACAACATCCTCAACCACCTTGGCCAAATCGACGGTTTCGAGGCTAGTTGGTAGAATGGCATCGCTCTGCGATGTTTTGAGCAGCAGCTCAACCCTCTCTTTCAGCCGTTGGTGCTCATCCCTGATAATCCCTGAATAGGACATCAGCTTAGCATCGTTTTCGATTAGCCTATGCTTTGTAATCATGCTATTGGCAAAGCCAATATTGGTGAGAGGGGTATTGAATTCGTGGGTCATATTGTTGATAAAATCACGAACATGATCCGTAAGCTGCTTCTCCTTTCGGTAGAATCTATATATCAATAAAAATGAGACTGTTACAAGAACTACGAGTATAATAGAGGTAATGAATATGGTTCCAACTTGTGCTAAAATAAAATCTCGCTTCTTTGGGAAGTTAATCTTCAGCTCGTACCCCTTTTGCTCAATCTTATGGGCTAAATTGGTAGTGATATAGCATCCACGGGTAATCTTCTCCTTATCGATAGCCAAATCGATAATATCGTAATTGAAGTCGAGGTTAATGCCATAGAAGTTTAGGTCGCTTTTAATGATAGAGTCGATGTTTGCAGCCTGTTTAAGGGTAACGGTTAAAAGCCTACACGATGAGCAACGTTTTTGCTTGGTACAATTCTTATACTTTTCGAGGTTATTTTCGATTCGGTTAAGCGCCATCCCTACGCTACGGCTAAACTGAGCCTCCTGTAGCTTTGCCTCCTTAAGAATCCAATTTACTTGAATTCCTACCAATGCGATTAAGCAAACCATTGTGGTGATTAGCAGGAGTAGTTGAAATTTCGATCGATTCATGGTACAAAAATAGTAATGATTTGTTTAATTATCAGAAATTTAACATTTCTATAACATGAATTAACCAGCGTATAACGTAACCCAATTGCAAATAAGAATAACTTTGTTGCCAGAAAACTAATAAAACTCAATAAAAATGAAAAGAAGAATTTTAGTTATCGCTGCAAGCGTTGTTGTTCTTGCGCTTATCGTTGTGGTTGGAATTTCTGCTCAAAACGGTAAAGCTATTGCAACGGAGCAAACCGATGGAAATGTTCCTGAAAGCTGCAAGGGTTGCCCAAGCGCATCAACCTGCTTAGATGCAACTGCCCCAGCGAATACCACTGCAAGCGCATGCCAATCAGCATGTACTCACGATAAAGCCAAGTGCGATAAAGAGAAGTGCGCAAAATGTGATAAAAAAGAAGCATGCGCGAAATCAGCTGCTTGCGCTACAAAGGAGTGTCCTCACAATTCAGCCGCAGGTTGCACAAAATCAGCTGACTGTAAAAAAGATTGTAAAAAGAAATCGAATTAGTTAGGTTTCATTGATTACCTTTACTCCCCCAGCGTTTACATTTTGCTGGGGTTTTTTATTTAAAAATACATTACTGACCGACTAAAATTTTATATTATTCATGAAATACTTGGTATTACTGCATTCAATGTATAGGTCGCCCCTGCCTACCCTGCCTACCGGCAGGCAGGCGGCAGGCAGGCCTAATGGGGCTTGAATTTGGTTTTACTCTAATTACTACAAATAGGTCATCGCTATGCGACTATAGAAAAGCAGCATCGCTGCGATCTATTTGTAGAATAGACGATTTTATTTTAGCTAGAAGCAGCATCGCTGCGATCTATTGAATTTAGGTTTTTTTCTCGGTTAATAATGTTAAAAATAGTATGAAGAAAATCAAAATCAATCCCTACAGGCTATTCTTTCAGCTGGCTATCATCGGGCTACTCGTTTACATGGGCATTCGTTTTTACACCGACAAAAACTATTCCCCCGACTTTGAAACATACTGTCCCCTAGGGGGGATTCAAGCGCTATCGAGCTACTTTGTAAATAATTCCCTAGCCTGCTCAATGACCAGCGTACAGATTGTAATGGGGCTTACATTAATAGCAGTAATCGTTTTGGTTAGTAAGCTATTCTGCTCCTTTATCTGCCCAATCGGAACCATCTCGGAGTGGATTGGCCGATTAGGTGAAAAACTTAAAATGTGTTATACAATTACAGGAATAGCCGATAAGGGGTTACGCTCCCTAAAGTACATAATTCTATTCATCACCTTTTACTTTTCGATTACATCAAGCGAACTTTTCTGCAAAAAATTCGATCCTTACTATGCTACCACATCGGGGTTCGATTCGGATGTATCCATTATCATGGCAATTACCGCCATTGCCCTTGTAATTCTCGGTTCTTTCTATATCAGGCTATTTTGGTGTAAGTACATCTGTCCGTTGGGGGCGTTATCGAATATATTTAGGTTTTTTATTCTTTTCATAGGGCTAACAGGGTTATACGCAACCCTCACCTATTCGGGGATAGATATCAGCTTTGTTTGGCTACTTGCACTACTCAGCATTACAGCTTACCTCCTCGAACTGCTAAGCATCGATGGTAAGGTTTTTCCGTTACTCAAGATAACTAGAAATACCGCAACCTGCACAAGCTGTCAGCTATGCAGCAGGATTTGCCCACAGGCCATTGATGTAGCGTCTCAGAGAACAGTTAAGCATGTTGACTGTAATATGTGCGGCGACTGCCTTCACGTATGCCCCGAAAAGGACACCCTGGCCATTAACCGAAAAGGGAAGAAATGGCTTCCTGCTTTTATTCTAGCAATACTAATAACCATTGGAATTATCATCGGAAAATCGTTTGAAGTTCCAACCATTTCGCAGTATTGGGGAGATATAAAAGCCAAACATCGGATGAGCATCTACGAGCAGTCAGGGTTAAAGAATATCAAGTGTTTTGGTAGCTCATCGAGCTTTGCCAACAAGATGCGAAGGGTGAAAGGGGTAACCGGTGTTTCAACCTATGTTGCTACTCATACCGTAAAGATTTGGTTTAACCCTAGCGAAATTGATACCCTTGGCATACAAGAATCAATTTTTGTTCCTGTTAAAGTTGCCATTAAAAAAGGATTAACCGAGGCTGATAGCGTTAGCGTTTTCAGCTTAAAGGTTGACAATTTCTTCGACCCCTACGATACGAACTACCTAACCATGCTTCTAAAGCAGAATCGAATGGTATTAGGGTTTACCTCCGAATTCGATTGCCCTGTAAGGGTTACCGTTTACACGTTAAACGATTCATCTATCTCAGAAGAATCCATCAAAAATTTGGTTGAGCAGAAACAGGTTGAAAAAACCTACTCGGATAATGCAACCCAAATTATAGATTTACGCTACAGGGTGGTTAGAATAGAGAGGGCTTCACATTCAATTAGCGGGTTGGAGTACAATAGAACAATGAAGTAGAGTTAGGTGTGGGTTGTCGGTTGTGGGTTCGAACTATAATGATCGGTTAAAAGGTTACCGATTATTCGACCTCCATCTATTCGCCGTAAATGAGTTATTGGAAGGGTTTACATCAATTCCATGCTCATCGAGAAGTTCGACCTTAATGATTTTCTTGTAAATAAATTTTTCTATAGTGAAACTAGTCTCCCTATTCTTCCATACCTCTGCTGAATGATGAACGATTTCAGTCACTCCATCCTCGTAGAATACTTTAAGGTTAATTGGGGCAGGGTAATTGCCTAGCCGTTCTATTTTAATAAAGTATTTTTCATTTCTTTCAGCAATCTCCACTCCCATATCCACGTAGCCAAACTCAAATACCCATGGTTTAATGAACCAATTAATATCCCTCCCCGATACGTTTGAAATCGTATTCAATAAGTCGTAAGGCAGAGGGTGTTTACCGCTCCATCGGGTAATAAATTCCTGAATGGATTTATTAAATACCTCGTCACCCAGAACATCCTTCAAGAATAGGAAGAATAAGGCTGCTTTAGGGTACGATAGATAATCGTAAACGGGACGGCGTAACACGCTTGAATTGGTAAAAATGGGTAAATCGAGGGTAGTTCCCATATCGGGCTGATACTCCTCAACAAAGCATACTCTTTCGTAGTTTGCATCCAGCTCCTTAACAAAATAGTAGGTTGCTAGAGAGGTTAACCCCTCGTCCATCCAGGCATACTTAACTTCATTAAAACCACAATAGAAGGGAAAATAGGAATGGAATAGCTCGTGCGCCGTAAGGTCGATAAGGCTATGAACATCCTCTATTGATCGGTTATTGGCCATCATCGGGTATTCCATTTCGCTTAACCCGTTAAAAATAGTGAATTTGGGAAAAGGGAAGGGAAAAGCAGGAAAGCTATTAGTCATCAAATCGATTGATTTTCGACCGATTGATATGACATTAGAAAACTCCTTCGAATCTTTATTGTAGGCCACATCAAGCAAAACCTTCCTACCGGTTTGCTTATCGGCTATTATGGAAACTGCATCCCAAAGGTAATGGTTGCTTGTACCGAAGGCAAAGTCGTTAACGTTTTCGGCCATAAAATGCCATTTATTGAAATCATTGGATTTTGTAATACCCCCTTTTTGCAAATCCGTAGTGTCAACAATATGCATTATAACGTTTGACTGGGATACCGCTTTAAATCTATTTGAATATTTTTCGCTTAAAACTTCATTTGGATTTGTTAGCGTTCCCGTAGCCCATACCAGATAACCCTTAGGCATCGATATGGTAACATCAAACAAACCAAAATCGTTATAAAATTCCTGCTCATTGGTGTATTTGTAGTAGTTCCAGCCATCAATATCATCGTAAACGGCTATTCGTGGAAAAAAATAGGCAACAAAAAAACTTGTAGAATCGACTAATCCTGTTCGTATGTGCGAGTTCCGATTCAACGTATAATGCCAATGAATTGTGATCGAAACCTGCTTATCGGGTAGCAAAAAGGATTTAAGGCTTAGCTTAAGTAGCGTATGCTCGGTGTAAAGCTGATCGGCCATTTGCTTAGCATCCATTTCATGGTCGTTTACTGCAAATTTGTCGATAGCCACGCCATCCGATTCATCGGTAGGATCAATATCTGAATCCCGCATATTCCCCTTTTTGTACATATTAGGGAATAAATGAAAGATGAGATGTTTAAGCGTATCGGGGCTATTGTTGGTGTAGGTTATTGTTTCTTTACCTGAAATCAAAAGGGTTTTGGGATCGAGAGCAACATCTATCCTGTAATCGGCTCGATTTTGCCAATAAACAATCCCGGGTTTACCATCGTTTGAACGAGTTCTCTTGGCAAAAGCTTTTTGAATATTTATGGGAGTAAAAATATCGGTTGATTGTGATATACAATTAATTGAAATAGTTAATATTATAACCACCAAAGCTGAGCGGCTTAAAAACCTCATAATTATTCTCATGAAATATGTTCCTAATGCAATCGAAAGATAAATAAAAAAATTGTAACTATTCAGCGGTTGTAAAGAAAGAAAAAAATAACCACAGAGACACGGACCTGCTGATAGGCAGTTCGGTATCTGTGGTGAATAGTACAAAAAATTGAATGATAGCTGAACCTATTAAGATTAGTGAGGAATATTAGCGAAATAAAGGCTTTGCTATTGTAAACTGAAACAATTCAGCTCGTATAGCCTGAACGCTTTGGCCGCAATAGCAAATTTCCAATCTAATGGGTTAACTTTGCTACACAAGAAAAATTGCATTAAGCATGTCATCCCGAACTCAAATAAATCAATCCGAAAAAATGGGGTTACACCCACGCAACCCCCATCGTTTTGGATATAATTTTCAGGAATTGATATTTTGCTGTAAAGGGCTGAAGCCATTCGTATTCATCAATCAATACGGAAACGAATCGATTGATTTTGCTAACCCTGCTGCTGTTAAAGCGCTAAACAAAGCGTTATTGATTCAATTCTATGAAATTAAGCATTGGGATATTCCGGCTAATTATCTTTGTCCTCCAATCCCAGGTCGTGCCGATTATATTCATCACATCGCCGATCTTCTCGCGTCCGACAATGAAGGGGTCATACCTCGGGGTGAAAGTATTGTTGGGCTAGATATCGGCCTAGGAGCCAATTGCGTTTATCCTATTATTGGGGTAAAAGAGTATGGTTGGCGTTTTGTGGGATCGGATATTGACAAAAAGGCAATTGATTCTGCCCAAAGAATTGTTGATTCAAACCCAATTCTTACCAATCGTGTTGAGATTCGATTACAGCAATCATCTGACAATATTTTCAGAAATATAGTTCGACCTGATGAGAAGTACGCCTTTACAGTATGCAACCCACCCTTTCACGCATCAGCCCAAGAGGCTGCTGAAAAAAGTAATCGGAAGCTAGTTAACCTTGGCTTACGAAAAGGGGATAAGGTCATCCTAAACTTTGGTGGAATGAGCAATGAGCTTTGGTATAAAGGGGGTGAGGAAGCTTTTCTTCAAAAGATGATAGTACAAAGCGCTGAAATTCCTAAACAATGCTTTTGGTTCACATCACTGGTCTCGAAAAGTGCAACTTTACCCCCAGTTTATAAAGCCCTTAAGACTTCTAATGCCCTTGAGATACAAACCATTAAAATGGCTCAAGGGCAAAAGGTTAGCCGGTTTGTTGCTTGGACGTTTTTAACGGATCAAGAGCAAAAGGAATGGCAAGATAAAAGGTGGAAATAGTTCCAACCATTTCTTTTTATCTAACTATTCACCACAGAGAAACAGCCCGTCCCGATGTATCGGGAGAGGGCACAGAGTTTCACAGAGAAAATATTTATTTTTTTCGTGTTAATGATTCTTTTGCATTTTCATACTCAGTCTGTTTTTATAATTGCTTCTCCCGATAAATCGGGACAAGTTGTGGTTATCCGTGTTCTCTGTGTCTCCGTGGTTTTTGTTCTATTCGATTACTGCTGAATAGTTACTTTTTTCTTTCCACTGCCCTTTTCAGATTATCAACCGATTGCAGCACTTTATCTCTTAACGCATTGGATAACTTTGGGTTATCTTTTAACCAATCTTCAACGATTTGATATGCATCCTTCGAGCTATAGCCCCATAACGTAGCTTCAAGCCACGATTTTGGGAAGAAAATATCGCCTGTTCTTTGAATCTCTGGTAGAAGATCAAGCGATGGCTTAAGGTATTTTATGGATGTACTGGTTCTAAGAGGGTGATTCAAATAGCGTAATGCCTCGGTAACCCATGCTTCGGGTCGTCGATTGGCAACATCCGATAAGCTACTGAAAAACGAATCACGAACGCTTATATCGGATGATACGACTCTTCGGACAAATATAAATTTCGCTTTACGATCGGTATTTTTTATCCTTTGCTCTTGCGCAGTAAGAATGCTATCGGTATTGCCAAAACCCCGAACAGCTAGTTCATAGGCCAATAACATGTAATCCGATTCGTCAATCTTAACCCCTTTTACCTTAACTTTATCGCTCCAAATTCCAAAGATCAACCGTTGCGCTTTGTCAGATGTAGCGATGTGGGTATAGGTGCTATAAATTGGCTTTCTTTCATTATCCTTAATAGCTGATGATATTAATAGCTGATGTATTAAAGTTTCAAGCTGATCGCTTTGCGCTTTGCGCTGATCGGTATTAAAGAACTTCCACCAAATCTGCTCAATGGCATCAAGCGTGTACTGCCTAATCTGAGGTTCTGTTTCCCTCAAAAGGTTTGAAATTAGCAATGAATAATAGCTATCAACATTTACCTTACCATTAAGGAATAGCTCATTTAACGTTACAAGCCACGAAGCACGGGCAATATCATCCTTAATAATTGTTGATGGATTGAGTAGTTTAACCAGCGAAATAGAATCGGGGTAGAATGCTCCATAACCCTTGCCATCGGAATTTGGAAGAATCCAACCCTTCATGGTTTTATTGCTAAGGTTAGCGGCGTAAAAAGTATCGAGGATCATCTTGCACTCAAGGGATGTATTAATACTATCGCTCACATGGTTTAGGCTATAGCTCATCCCCATTGTAGGCGAAGCTATGCCTTTCGATTGAACAAGCCTATACTCCTTAATGGTAGTATTATCTTCAAAATTGATGGTTGAATGAATGTTGGGCATTCCCGCAAGGTTCACCCATGCTTTACTCCAAGAGGCTAAATCCTCTGAAGTCAGCGGATCGAGGATTGATATCAGATCCTCCCAATCGGCATTGCCCATTCTATAGGTTTCAAGGTACTGTCTAACACCATTTTTGAACTGCTCCTCCCCCATCAGCATCTCAAGCTGCATCATCATGATTGGTGCTTTATGGTAAATAATATCGCCATACAGAGTGCCTGCAAACAGTAGGTTATCGAGATTTTGACGGATTGGATTTGCTCCATCGGTTCTATCTATTGAGTACGCCCGAGGATAATGCGATAGCAGAAACCGTAGGTTATGGTTTACATCGGGGTATTGCGGGTTTACGATTTTGTCGGCCATAAAACCTGCAAATACCTCTTTAAGCCAAACATCGTTGAACCAGCGCATGGTCACCAAATCGCCAAACCATTGGTGCGATACCTCGTGGGCGATTAAACTCGCAGCCCGTAACCTCTGATTTACCGAAGGCTTCTCGTCGAGGAATAGCTGCGAGTCGCGGTAGTAGATTGCGCCAATATGCTCCATTCCCCCATACTGAAAATCGGGAATCAGGATTATATCCAGCTTACCAAAGGGGTATTCAATGCCCGTGTAATCCTTCAACCAAGCCAGAGAATGAAAGTGCGAAGTGAAGATAGCATCGAGGTTTCGTTTAACCTTTAGGCTATCATTCTCGCGGTGGTACATCACTATTTTTCTACTATTTTCGGTACGACTAATGCTATCAAACTTTCCGACAACAAATGCAAAAAGGTAGGTGCTAATAGGCTCAGTTGCTCCAAACGAGAGCGTTATGGTTGAATCATGCTCGGTTTGCTGTAGTAGCTTTCCGTTGGTTACACCAATCCATGCTTTTGGAATATCAAGCGAAAGCTTATAGCTCGCCTTCAAATCAGGCTGATCGAAGCAAGGGAATACCGTTGAAGCCCTATCGGGGACTAAAAGGGTATAAAGGAACTCCTCCTTGCGATTTAAAGAGCCTTCGCCTGCAACAAATTCAACCGATACGGTGTTATTACCTTTCTTTACATCACTCCGTGGAATGATGATATGACCATTCTCAAACCGATATTCAATTGCGCCATTTTCATTGCTAACCGATACGATCTTTGTACTATCCTCCCTAAAATCGATTATTGCTGCATCTTTTTTTTGTAATGAAAAGTTAATATCAATCCTACCTGTAATCTTTTCAACTTTACTTTTTGGGATAACAAAATGCAAGGAGTATTCAATACCCGAAACATTGGCTTTGCGATCCTGAGCAAGCTGAAGCGAAACACCTTTCTCAACCGATTTCTCACATCCAACTGTCGCAAATAATGCAAGGATAATTATTGAATAATTGAAGATTGTTCTCATAAATTAAGGCTGAATTAATACTCATAGATTTAACCACAAAGGTACACAAATGATGCACAAAGGGATACAAAGTTTAATGAATAAATTGCTCTGCAAACCTTTGTGAAAACCTTTGTGTCCTTTGTGGTTATTTTTCTGTTATAATATTTAAAACTCAACCTTATAGCTGAGCACAGGCAATATTATTACCGTTTGGTCTGATTCAATTTTTTTAGTGCGGTAGTTATATGAATAGCCATCGTCCATAGGCGAACCCAAGACATTTTTTATTTGAAGTGCCCACACACCCGAATAACGCTTCTTATTGGCCCGATAGGTTATGGTGATATCTAAGTTGTACATCGGTTGGTTTTGATCCTCGAATGCCCTTGAATCATCATAAACAACATCCTTCCTTTGAAGCGATTGCGCATAAAGCACAGGGCTCAATCGCTCACCACCCATATAGTTTAAGCGAGCATTAACCCCTAAAATTCTATTACGACTTAAGAAGAATTCTTTACCTACAAGAACGTTAACCGCATAGCCCTTATTATACCTTGTGCTACGCCAAACATCATCATCGCCTTTATACTTTGAACTGAAGATTGATGCAGTGAATAGGTAGTAATAGTTTCTGTTTAGGAATCGCTCTAGGGTTATATCAACTCCATAGTTCCTACCAACGCTATTATTTGCCAGCGAATCCCTAAAAGCCCAATCCTGCTTGAAGTTAATCATTGAGTAGGAACTATCGGGAATCCCAGGGATATTGTATAGGTATTGGAAGTATGGCTCTACCTTTAGTCTTAAACTTTTATTGATTAACCAATCGTAGCTGAGCACCAAATGCTGAGCATGCGAGAACTTTAAATCCTTATTGGGGTAATAATCCTTTCCGTTTGCGGTATGTTTGATCAGGTAAATCTTCAACTCCTCAAGCTGGCTATGCTGTCCATAGCCAAAACTCAGGGATTGCTTGGTAGCAAAGTCCCACTTCAAACTTAGGCGAGGATCGATGGAGTAATCCTTATTCAAATCGAAATAGCTAAAATTTACTCCGCTATTCAAGGTTAAATTTGATAATATATTATACCTTGACTGAGCGTAGAATTCAACCAAATTACCCGTTCCATCCTGCTTTACGTAGTTCTGGAATGTTTCGGGCACATCGTTGATTGTACTGTTTAAATCGAGATTATATAGTAGTTTGCTATAGTTTACACCCGTTTTAAGCGTATGCTTGGGGCTAAATTTGTGGTTGATAAATGTATTCAATGAAATTCTTGCCGATTTATCGACGAAGTACCAATTAGGTCTTGGTACCATGCTATTATCAAATCGTTTAGAATCCATTTTATTGGTCGATCCTGAAGCAACAATGGTAGTGTTTATGTAGGTTGCACTACCCAACATCAGCTTATGCGAAACGCCTATTGCGCCCATACTTAGATTCCAATCGAATGTTATTCGATCCCAATCATATTGCCATTTAGTTGAATCTGCATTTCCTGGCTCATGGACTAAATCCATAGCACCAATTCCCCAAACGGAGAAAACACCAGCTCTTTTTGTTGGAAAATTCAGTTTGAAAGAAAGATCCTGGTATTGTGGAGTTTCATCTGAAGGGAGAATCCCCATTTTAGTTAACAAACTGAATGTAGAGTAACGATAGTTAAACAGATAACTTGAAGTTCCACCTTTTTTAAATGGTCCTTCGGATGCGAAGTCAAGGCCCAACAACCCGGCCTGAAAAGTACTTTCACGCTTTTCATAATTACCGTTACGCAGCTTCATATCGAATACACCAGCCAATGCATTACCATATTCAGCAGGAAAAGCACCTGTGTAGAAATCGGAGTTGGAGAGCAACTGACTGCTAAAAACGGTAACCACACCACCCCCAGCAACATTTCCACCAGGAAAGTGATTCGGGTTGGGTATCTCAACACCCTCCAATCGCCATGAAACTCCCTTGGGTGAATTTCCACGAATAATAATGGCATTATCCTGTAAGTTTCCAACGGTAACACCTGCGAAGGCCGATACCATACGGGCAGGATCGTCCAATCCACCTGCATACCTACGAGTCTCCTCAACGGTGAATGAACGAGCGCTGATACTTGCCATTGAGTTAACAGGTCTATCCTTGCGAGAATACGCCTGAATTTTAATCTCTTCAATCTGATTAAGGGATTGTACCAAACCTATATTCAATACAACCTCCTTGCCCGATGTAATGAGTATTTCAGGGATTACGGTTGGTTCATACCCAATAAAGGTGACCTGAATATTGTATCGACCAATGGGAACTCCTGCTATTTTAAAACTCCCCTGAGCATCTGTGTTTACTCCTAACTGAGGGCTTGTTCCAAGAACCACAACGGTTGCAAACTCAAGCGGAGATTCCGATTCCTTGTCGAAAACTTTCCCTTTCACGACCTGAGTTATACCCTGTGGATATGCGCTTTTAATCGAAAGAAGCAGAAAAGCATAAATAATCAGATAGACCGATAATCGAATAATAATTTTGATTGTTGATTTCATAAGGGTTAATATTTTTTAGGTTATACCCCTATGACAACACTGTTTGAGATTACCCCTATTTCGAAAATGAAAAATGTTTGAAATAGAACGCAGATGACACAGATATAACTGATTATCACAGATAAAACTTTCTAAATTAATTAAAATCTTTGCGACTTTGCGTTTATGGAAAATAGAACGCTGATGACACGGATATTGCGGATAATCACAGATAATGCTCTTCTTTCTCTGTACCTTAGTGTCTCTGTTTTCAAATGGAGAATAGAACGCTGATGACACAGATGAAGCTGATAATCACGGATTATTCTCTTCCTTCTCGTGTTTAACTTTTTCTCTGAATTCTTCTCTGTGCCTCTGTGTCTCCGTGTTTAAATTCCTCTCTGATTTCCTTAGCGACTTTGCTACTTAGCGTTTATGGAAAATAGAACACGGATGACGCAGATGAGGCGGATATTCACAGATAATTCTCTTCTTTCTCTGTGCCTCCGTGTCCCTGCCTACCCTGCCTACCGGCAGGCAGGTCTGTGTTTAAATTTCCCTCTGATTTTTTAGCGACTTTGCGTTTAATAAAACCTTATCGCAATCTTAGCACCTATCCAAGTTTTAAGATTACTGCTACCCGAGGTTGAATTGGATAATGTATAAGGAACAAGTTCATTAAGTGAACTATTTAAACTTGTTTCGCTAGAGTTTGTGCGCAACAGATTATAGGATAATCCTACTGCAATTGAAGTTTTTTTGAATAAACGCCAATCTACACCAGTGTAAATCTTAAATAGGGCATTCTTTGACTGCCAGTTATCGTCCTGAACGAAGCTATTCATCGAAATATCAAAATCCCATAGGAGTTTATTTTCGTTTCCAAGACTTGTACCAAGACCATAACCAAAAGTCAGCAATGATTTCTTGCTAAAGGAGGTCGAAGTACCAACCAAGAAGTTATTATGGAAATACTTAACACCTGTGCGAAAAGCAACGTTTGCAAACCTCATCTCATCAAACGAAAACTCAAGCCGATGATACCCTTTGCGAACAAAACTGAAAAAGCCGAATGGAATACCTTTGCAAGAATCAGCAATATTGATGAGTCCAATCTGATAGCCATCAAAATATGAGGCAGTATTCAAAAAACCTGCTGCCTGAACCCCCTCAACGCGTTTCGCAATGCTAACTATCCCCGAAACTTGGGTTCCATCAACTACCTCTGCAATGCTTGTAATACCACCAATCTGAGCGCCCGTTATCTCCCTTGTAGTGCTTAATATCCCAGATAGTTGTAAACCGTCACCAACTCTTGATTCTCCCCAAATACCCGAAATTTGCGCACCATTAAACTTTGATGTATAGTTAAAGATTCCTGCAAGCTGAGCACCCTTTATCGTATTGCAAATATTGAAATTCCCCCCTGCTTGCAGACCAGTTACTGAACCACCTACAATATTGAAAATACCTCCAAGTTGCACTTTCGCAACATTTCCCCGAACAATATTGAATGTACCTGCTGCTTGAATTCCTTTAACCGACCCTCCGACCATATTCCCAACGCCTGCTAGTTGAACTGATTTTACATTCTTTCGAACAATGTTAAAGATACCCCCTGCCTCAAACTTCCTAACCTCCTGTGTATAACCTGCAAGAATATTGAATGAATAATCGTTGGCGGTATTGGCTGTAAGCAGCTTATTGGTACTAATGAATGGTAGAAACGATATCTGAACCCTCTTGAACAGCGTATCGGAAACGTTTTTAACGTGTGCTCTTATCGGTTTATTAAGTAGCCACTTGGGTATCCATGCCTTTTTGTTTAAACTATCGGTAAGCGGCGATTTAAGAAAGTCCCCAATGGTACTGCTCGTGCTCTCAAAAATTTGTTTTGAGATAAGCTTGATATTGAAAAAGTTATTCTTCTTCTGATTGGTCAAAAGCAACGTATCGGTATAGCCCTGTTTACTCAAATGCAACTTGGTAACCTCAACATTCTTGGGCATCTCAAGTCTAAAATAACCGTACTGATTGGTAATTGCCGAAAGCATCTGTTCCTTATCGTAGATACTCGCATTGGTAAGCCTTTCGCCTGTAATAGAATCGATTAGATAACCCTCAACTATTTTTTTCTCTTCTTCGGGCTTTACCAAACTCTTCTTTAAAATAATGTACTTACCCCTAATGCTATAATCAATTGTACCATTGAAAAGGGTATTAAGCACCAGCCTTACCGGTTGATGCTCAATACAGATTGAAACATTTCCATCGGGTATGACCGAAGGGCTATACGAAAAGACAAAACCTGCCTGCTGCGAAATGGCTGTCAATACCGATTGTGCTGTAACCCCATTGGTACATATGGTTACATCTCGCTCTAACAAAGGTATGCTTTGGGTTTGCGAAAACAGCCCAAAAGGAATAAAGATTAGCAGTATGAGATATATTAAGCGTTTCATCTTCTTCATGTTAAGGGTTAGTACACTTGACCCCATCAAGGGTGTAACCATCGGATGTTTTTGTAGATTTAAAATCGAGCGTTTCAGCGATTATGCTAACTATCGTTTCAATGCTCTCGTTCTCGAATGTCACCGTAATTGTGCAATTCCCCAATTCGCTATTTTTAAGCGATATTTGAGGGCTATAAACGCTATTCAGCTGCCGAATAACATCCGAGAGCTTAGCATTGATAAAGGTGAATGATTTCGTTTTGTACGAAAGGATATTCGCTTCAACAATTTGTTTTCTGCTAAAGGTATTTGTCTTCTTGTTGAATACTCCCACATCGCCCTGAACAAGGATTAACCCTGAATCAGCCGCTGAGTAAAAAATTACCTTACCGCTCTCAACGAAGACCTCAATTATATCCTCTTCGGGATAAGCTTTGATGTTAAATGCCGTTCCAATATCCTTAATAAAAGTATTCTCCGCTTTTATAGTTAAAGGTTTATCGGCTGAATGAGTTGCGTTAAAATACGCCTCACCCACAAGGGTAACCTCTCGGTTTTTCTTTCCATAATCGGGGTTATAGCTCAGTTTACTCTTCTTGTTTAAGTAAACCTGAGTGTTATCAGGAAGTTTTTGATTGATAGAACTATCAACCGATGCTATGGCAATGGCGTTAATAGTTGTAACCGTTTTTTGTCGAACGCTTAAATAGATAATTGCTGAAATCCCTATGATTGCAATAGCTGAAGCAGCAACCCTTAACCAACCCCATTGTGGTTTTTGAACTTTGAGTTCCACTTTGGGGGTGAATTTCATCTTACCCTTAACATCTCCCCAAGCCCTATCAACATTGAAATCTATGTTTAGATGAACCTGAGAAGCCTTGTCGTAAATAAATTTAATTCCATCGAAATACTTTTTATTGGCATCAGACTCTGAAAGCCATTGCTCAAGCAAAAGCCTTTCGGAATCCGAAGCCTCACCCGAAAGATATCGGGTAATCAGCAGGTCGATATGTTTACTTACCTTATCCAATCTATTTTCTCATAAAAAGTAACCAAATCAGTGCGGGTAGATAATCTTTCAGCTCAACCCTTAGAATTCTAAGCGCTTTTATCATCTGATTCTCAACCGTCTTTATTGATATATCCATCTGCTCAGCGATTTCGGCATAGCTCAAATTCTCGAATCGGCTTAACCTGAATACCATTGCACATTTTGGAGGCAAAGCGTTAATTGCCACCTCAATCTGATGCTCCAACTCCTTGCTAATTAGATTCTCCGAAGCATCATTATCAAAAACCTGCTCATTGCTCTTGGCGAAATCATGATGTGCCGATTTAACCTTAACGTGCTTAATCCTATTCAGGCAAGTGTTATGAACAGCCCTATATAAATAAGATTTCAAAGATATTTGAATATCAATACAATCATGCTTCTCCCAAATTGTTAAGAAAGTGCTCTGTACCACCTCCTCCGATTCATCTTTATCCTCAAGAAGTGAATATGCAAAGTTGCAAAGCCTCACGTAGTAACCCTTGAATATCGCCTCAAAAGCCGCTTCGCTGCCGTTTTGCAAACCCTGTATTAACCCCTTTTCAGATAGCACCAAATTCAAATTTGAACCCAAAGGTACTAATTAGCCGTAATTCCTACAAGGTTCTATTATTCCTTACCCTATGACAACCGAAAATCTTTTAACCCCTAATCTAGAAGTGAATTTAAATTAATATACACTAAAAATAAATAATTATACATAAAAGTTTTATAAGTAAAACATCAATAATTAGCAGATGAATATACACATTCATAATCATTAAAGGCTCTATCAGTAAAATAAAATTTTATTTCAAGTTATTGTAATTTCAAAAAAATGTATATTTTTGCATTTGTAATGTATATTTATACATATTATTTTTTATAAATCACTATGAACAATTTTAAAGTTTTGATTGCAAGTGCTAGCCACTTAAAGTATGTAGTAGATATTCTAACAACGATTGAAGAATCGGCAAAGGTTAGAGGCACTGGTATTGCCCAAAGAAAGCCAGAGTACATCCAAGCAAAAATCAATGAGGGCAAAGCAGTTATTGCGCTTAACGAAAATGATTTTGCAGGATTCTGCTACATCGAGACCTGGGGTCATGGTCAATTTGTTGCCAACTCGGGGCTAATTGTAAAACCTGAGTATCGAGGACAAGGATTAGCAAAACTCATTAAGCAGGAGGTTTTCAAGCTATCAAAAGAAAAATACCCTAATGCTAAAATCTTTGGGCTTACCACAGGTTTAGCGGTAATGAAGATAAATACATCGTTGGGCTATCGCCCTGTTACCTTTTCGGAGCTGACCGATGATGCTGCATTTTGGGATGGATGCCAATCGTGCGTGAATTTTGATATCCTCCAACGAACGAATAGGAAAATTTGCCTTTGTACGGGAATGTTATACGATCCAACCTGGGAAGAAAACGCAAAAGAAACAGACAAGCGTCAACACTCCTATCAGGTTTACAGTCGATGGTTTAAGCTTAAATACCATATTCTTTCGAGGCTAAAGAAGACAAAAGCAGCAATTGCCAAGGTTAAAAAGAAAGCGGCATAATTTATATAAACTACCCCTCCTTGATTAAGGAGGGGATTCAATAAAGAAAAAGTAAAATGAATAAGAAAGAAAAATTAGTTTTAGCATACAGTGGAGGATTGGATACCTCTTTCTGCCTAAAATACCTAACGGATGAGAAGAACTTTGAAGTTCATACCGTTTTGGTAAACACAGGTGGATTTTCGATACAAGAATTGAATTCCATTGCCGCCAGAGCAAAGGATTTAGGCGCACAATCGCATACCACGCTGAATGTGGAGAACGAATATTACAACAAGTGTATCAAATACCTAATATTTGGGAATATCCTAAAAAATGGTACCTATCCCCTATCGGTCAGCTCTGAACGTACAATTCAAGCTACCGCAGCCATTGAATTCGCGAAAGAAATTGGAGCAACCCATATTGCCCATGGCAGTACAGGAGCAGGAAACGACCAAATTAGATTCGATTTTATTTTCAATGCCCTTGCGCCTGAAATTAAAATTGTTACACCAATCAGAGATTTGAGTCTATCCAGGGATGAGGAGATTACCTATCTAAAAAAACATGGTGTTGATTTAGATTTTAGAAAGATGGCATACTCCATAAATAAAGGTTTATGGGGTACCAGCATTGGCGGGAAAGAAACGCTAACATCAAGTAATCCTTTACCTGATAAGGCATACCCAAGTCAACCGACTAAAGACGGAAGCGAAAAGATAACTCTAGGATTTATCAATGGAGAACTGAATCAGGTTAACGACCAAGTCTTCGAAAACCCAATAGCGGCAATCCGTGAGGTGGAATCTATCGCATCGAGCTATGCAATTGGAAGAGATATTCATGTTGGCGATACCATCATTGGAATCAAGGGTAGGGTTGGTTTCGAGGCAGGTGCTCCGATACTAATTATCAAGGCTCATCATGCATTGGAAAAGCATGTGCTCAGCAAATGGCAACTTTACTGGAAAGAGCAGCTAGCCAACTGGTATGGTATGCTGCTGCACGAAGCGCAATACCTCGAACCTGTTATGCGCGATATCGAAAAGTTTATCGATAGTACACAGAATCACGTTACAGGTAAGGTTTTTATCAAGTTATCACCATACAGGTATAGCATCGAGGGGATTGAATCGGTTTATGACCTTATGTGCTCCGATTTCGGGGATTATGGCGAGGCTAATAAAAAGTGGACAGGTGATGATGTAAAAGGATTCACCAAAATTCTTGGCATGTCATCGAGCATTTACAATCATGTTAGCCAAAAGGCGAGGGAGGGTTCCAACTTTAACCAAATGGTTTAGTTTCATTTTATGTTTTAAGACAAATCAATGGTTTATGGTAAAATGGAAGGATGGAATAATGGAATAATGGAATAATGGAATGGTGTAAGATTGGAGATTTGGAGGGTTGGAAGATTAGACAGTTAGACGGTTGGATTATAGGCAAAAAAGATATTGTTAATAAACAAAGAATAACTATTAGAAGAACCCATTATTCCAACATTCCATCTTTCCAACAAACATATCAAGATAAATTGAAACACAATATAATCACATAACAAAATGTCTAGAATAAGAGTCGCCATCGAGGGTGGCGCAGGTTATACTGCAGGAGAATTATTAAGACTACTTATTAATCATCCAAACGTTGAGATAAAATTTGTTAACAGCGAGAGCCATAAAGGCAGACCAGTTTCTGATGTTCATCACGATTTATTAGGTGATACAAATCTTTACTTCGATAGTATCGATTTCACACAGGTTGATGTTGTATTTCTATGTAAAGGGCACGGAAAGTCGTTGCAGTTTATGAAAGAAATACAACTACCAAAGAGCATAAAGATTATCGATTTAAGTGAAGACTTTCGGGATGGAAAGGAGGGCTTTGTTTATGGTCTCCCTGAGTTCAACCGGGAAAGGATTAAATCAACCTCAAAGCTGGCAAACCCTGGATGCTTTGCAACCGCAATTGAGCTAGCACTATTGCCTTTGGCATCAAGCAATATGCTATATAGCAATGTCCACATCACCGCAATAACAGGCTCAACGGGTGCAGGGCAATCGCTCTCTGAGACCTCGCATTTCAGCTGGCGAAATAATAATATCTCGATTTATAAACCTTTTAAGCATCAGCATTTAAAGGAGATTGGAATGTGTATCAAGAATCTCCAACCGACCTTTAAAAAGGTTATTAATATGATTCCAATTAGAGGAAACTTTAGCAGAGGTATCCTTGCAAGCATTTATACTCAGTGCCATTGGGACGGAGAATACGTTAAAAGTCGATTCATCGATTACTATCAAAACCACCCTTTCATAAGAATTGTAGATGAAATGCCTGATTTAAAACAAGTAGTCAATACCAACAAATGTATCATCTACATTGAGAAAATAGATGATAAAATTTACATCGTTAGTGCCATCGACAATCTGCTAAAAGGAGCATCGGGACAAGCGGTTCAGAACATGAACCTGATGTTTGGGTTAGATGAAATTACTGGATTAAAGTTAAAATCAGTAGGGTTTTAAACTTACTACAAAATAGAAAAAAATGAAAATATCAATTATTGGAGGTGGTAATATCGGGCTTTCGTTTGCAAGAGGTTTAGTATATTCGGGTAAATACAAAAGTAGTCAGATTACCATTACAAGAAGAAGTGAGGAAGCCCTAAACCGTATTAAGGACGAAGGTTTCATTGTAACAACTGACAATGTTGTGGCGATTTCGAACAGTTCAATTATCGTATTGTCGGTATTACCTCAGCATCTGAATCGAGTATTGAAGGAGATTGCGCCAGCAATTGATTCTGACAAGCACCTAATTATCTCTATTGTAACGGGTGTTACTATTCAGGCATTAGAATCAAGTTTAGGCAGTAGGGTGGCAATTGTTCGAGCAATGCCGAACACTGCAATCTCTATTCAGCAATCAATGACCTGTATTTTAGGTAATCATAATGCCAAACCTCAAATTTCAAAAGTAAAAGAGATGTTTGACCTAGTTGGCCAAACCATCGAAATTAAGGAAGAGCTGATGTCATCGGCAACAGCATTATGCGCATGTGGAACAGCATTCTTTTTACGAGCCATCCGAGCAGCATCACAGGGAGGGGTTGAAATTGGCTTTCATTCCGATGAAGCCTTAAGAATGGCGGCTCAAACTGCAAAAGGTGCTGCAGCCCTTTTGTTGGAGCTAAACTCTCACCCCGAGCAAGAGATTGACAAAGTCACATCTCCAAAAGGTTGTACTATTGCTGGTTTAAACGAAATGGAGCACCATGGATTCAGCTCATCGTTAATTCTTGGAATTAAAACATCGGCGGTTAAAGCCGATAATCTTTACAAAATAGAGTAGTTACGCTAAAGCAGGATGAAAACATTTGATGTTTACCCATTGTATCAGGTTGAACCTGTGATGGGGATTGGTTGCAAACTGTGGGATACAAATGGCACTGAATATCTTGATTTATATGGTGGACATGCTGTTATATCCATTGGACATAGCCATCCGCGCTATATTAAGGCTATCGAAAAACAGCTAAAAAGCATAGGATTCTACTCAAATTCAGTACTAAATAGCCAACAGGATAAACTTGCCGAACTCCTAGGAAATGCTTCGGGTTATCCCGATTATAGCCTATTCATGTGCAATTCAGGGGCAGAAGCCAATGAGAATGCGCTAAAGTTGGCATCATTCCATAACAAGAAAGCCAAAGTGCTAGCTTTTAATGGATCGTTCCATGGACGAACATCGGGAGCGGTTGCCTGCACTGACAATCCAAGTATTATAGCCCCTTTCAATGCAAATCATAGCATTGAGTTTATTCCTTGGAATGATATTAATTCTATTAAGTCGAGCATTTTAAAAGGAAATATTTCAGCAGTAATTATTGAGGGAATACAGGGTGTTGGAGGAATAAATGTTCCTGATAAGGCATTCATGCAAGAACTTGCTGAAATCTGTAAAGCAAATGATGTAATTCTTATCCTCGATGAGGTTCAATCGGGTTATGGAAGAACGGGGAAATTCTTTGCACATCAGCATTTTGGCATTCAACCCGATATCATAACTATTGCAAAAGGCATGGGGAATGGCTTTCCTGTTGGAGGTTTACTTATAAGCCCTATGTTTAAACCAAAGCATGGACTGCTTGGAACTACGTTTGGAGGCAATCACCTTGCTTGTGCGGCATCAATAGCTGTTCTGGAAACTATAGTCAACGAAAATCTTGTTGAGAATGCCAATCGAATGGGTCAATATCTTGTACAAAAAGTCAAAGAATTAAAGGGTGTTAAAGAGATTAGAGGATTAGGGCTGATGATTGGTATTGAATTCGATTTCCCCATTTCAAATCTTAGAAAGAAGTTGCTATTCGATGAGAAGATATTTACTGGTTACAGCGGAACGAATACGCTACGACTCTTACCCCCACTTTGCATAAAGGAAAGGGAGATCGACCAGTTTATCTATTCTATGAATCAGGTGTTAAAAATGGAATGATGGAATGATGGAAGAGTGGAATGATGGAAGAATGGAAGAATGGAAGAGTGGAATCGACCGAAGGGAGTTCACTGAAGGCAATGATGCCTGCCTAGCTTGCGCTTAGGCATCAGCGAAGGAGTACAGCAGTGCAAAGTCAGCAGACAGGAAAATATGGAAGATAAATATTAGAAGAACCCATTATTCCAACATTCCATTATTCCATTCATACTTGAAACTAAAAATTCCTATAATAAAAAAATTTTCCAATGGAGACATTGACAATTGTAAAGGTCGGAGGTGGAATACTTGAAAACCCATCTGACATGGAGGTTTTTCTAAATCAATTCGCAGCAATTGATGGAAAGAAAATTCTCGTTCATGGAGGTGGACGTGAAGCAACAAGAATGATGGAGAAGTTAGGCATTCCTGCTAAAATGGTCGAGGGTCGACGAATTACCGATGCCCAAACACTTGACATAGTTACCATGGTTTACGGTGGACTGATCAACAAGAGAACCGTTGTGGCTCTTCAGGTTATAGGGTGCAATGCAATTGGCCTTACTGGTGCCGATGCGGGGTTGATTATTGCCAATAAAAGATCTGTTAAGGAAATTGACTATGGCTTTGTTGGTGATGTTGAAAGGGTAAACCGCACCATATTCATGCAGTTAGTAGAATCGGGACTTACGCCTGTTTTAGCACCGCTCACCTTTGACATCAATGGTTCGATGCTAAATACTAATGCCGATACCATTGCATCCGAAGTAGCAATTGCCCTTTCAGGTACTTACGAGGTCAGCTTAGTCTTCTGCTTCGAAAAGACTGGAGTTCTCTCCAATCCCAACGACGAAAACAGTTTAATCAAAGATATCGACCTAAAAACCTTTACAGAATTAAAGGGAAAGGGAATTATAACCGATGGAATGATTCCTAAACTCGATAGCTGCTTTAATGCCCTTAAAAAAGGGGTTACAGAGGTTTGGATAACCAATGCTAAAGCGGTAAACTCTAAGCAAGGAACTAAATTAATTATTTAACGAAACTCTGTCAGGGCTTGAAACCCTGAGTTAATATAAGTAACCATGCACTCAGAATCAATTGAACTACTCAAGAAACTAATATCAACCCCATCCTTCAGCAAGGAGGAGGATGGAACTGCCGATATTATCTACAATTACCTTGTATCAAAAGGGCTAAACCCTAATAGACATCTGAATAATATTTGGATTGAACACAATGGGAATAAACCCAATCGCCCAACAGTACTGCTCAACTCACATCACGATACGGTAAAACCCTCTGCAGGATGGGTTTACGACCCATTTACGCCAACCATTGTCGATGGAAAACTAATCGGACTAGGTAGCAACGATGCGGGCGCTTCGCTTGTATCGCTATTAGCGGTATTCCTAAAACTGAATCAAAGGGAATTGCCATATAACTTGATATTCTCGGCAACCGCCGAGGAGGAGAACTCTGGTGAGAATGGGATTGAGTCTATCCTAGATAAGATTGGGAAGATAGACCTTGCCATTGTTGGCGAGCCAACAAAAATGGAACTTGCAGTTGGCGAAAGAGGTTTGATGGTTCTTGATTGCAAGGTTTTAGGAAAATCGGGACATGCTGCACGAAACGAGGGTGTTAATGCTATCTATAAGGCTTTGCCAGTTATCGAGTGGTTTAAAAACTTCCATTTCCCAATGGTTTCAGATGTTTTAGGTGAAGTGAAAATGACAGTAACGCAGATAAATGCTGGTTATCAGCACAATGTAGTGCCTGATGTTTGCGATTTTGTAGTTGATGTAAGAACCAATGATTTATATTCCAATGCAAAAGCATTATCGATTATCCTCGAAAAAGCAAAATGTGAAATAACACCTCGTTCGCTAAGGTTGAACAGTTCTAAAATTGAACCTAATCACCCAATAGCTATATCGGCAAAGAAATTAGGGTTACCCACCTATGGTTCGCCAACAACCTCCGATCAGGCGGTAATCCCCTACCCTTCGGTCAAGATTGGGCCTGGCGATAGCGCACGTTCACACACTGCCAATGAATTTATCTACCTTGAAGAGATAAAGAGTGGAATAGAAATTTATAGCAAACTGTTAGAAAATCTAATATTTGAACACGGATGACACAAACAAAACACCTGCCTGCCGGTAGGCAGGGATTATCGCAAATCTTTTAGCCAAAGCAGGTTATATCTATTGTGTCCTAATGTGCCTATTGTGGTGAACTTAAATTATGAATTATGAAACTCTGGGATAAAGGAAAGGATACCAATAAGTTTGTTGAAAACTACACCATTGGTAACGATAATAAAATGGACATGTACCTTGCCGAATCGGATGTAATAGGCACTTTGGCGCACATCAAGATGCTATGCAAGGTTGGTCTTCTAAAAGAGGACGAGTTAAGCCAACTACATCATGAATTAGTTGTAATCTATAAAAGCATAGAGCAAAGCAATTTCAGCATAGAATCGGGCATTGAAGATGTTCACTCGCAAATTGAGTATCTATTAACCATCAAACTCGGGGAAATAGGCAAAAAGGTTCATAGCGGCAGATCGAGGAATGATCAGGTTCTCGTGGATATTAGGCTTTTTACTCGTGATAGTTTGATTGAGATCATATCTGAAATAAACTTACTTTTTCAACTTCTTATTGAGCAAAGCGAAAAGAATAAGGATGTTCTAATGCCTGGATATACCCATTTACAGGTTGCCATGCCATCCTCTTTCGGGTTATGGTTTGGTGCGTACGCCGAGGCTTTAGCCGATGATTTAAATCTAATACTTTCATCATATCAGATAAACAATCAGAATCCATTGGGTTCAGCAGCTGGGTATGGCTCATCGTTCCCACTTGATAGGACTTTAACGACAAAACTTCTTGGGTTTGATGATTTGGACTATAACGTGGTTTACGCTCAAATGGGAAGAGGGAAAGTCGAAAAAATAGTAGCCTTTGTATTAGCAAATTTTGCATCAACAATTGGCAAGATGTCTGCTGATATCTGCCTATTCATGAGCCAAAACTTCGGGTTTATTGGCCTCCCCGATGAGCTAACCACTGGTTCGAGCATTATGCCCCACAAGAAAAATCCCGATATCTTTGAGATTACAAGGGGTAAATGCAATCGGCTTCAAGCACTTCCCGTTGAAATAGGTTATATTACAGGTAACCTAACATCTGGTTATTTCAGGGATTATCAGCTAATCAAAGAATCCTATCTACCAATATTCGATGTGGTTGTTGACATAATCAAAGCGGCAAGATTGGGCGTTAAAAACCTGATTATCAATAAAGATATCTTATCCGATTCAAAGTACGATTATCTTTTTACCGTTGAAAAAGTCAATGAATTAGTACTCCAAGGAATTCCATTTAGGGAGGCATATAAACTGGTTGGTAATGAGGTTGAAACTGGAACTTTCATCCCAAATAAAAATATAAATCACACCCACGAGGGAAGCATTGTAAACCTTTGCAATAAGGAGATTGAGAATAAGTTTAATGCCGTTTTAAATAAGTTTAATGTTGAAAAGGTAATAACTGCAAAAGAAAAACTACTTCAAGATTCTTGAAAAAATAACCACGGAGACACGGAGGGTACAGAGAAATACAGAAAGAATAATTAAACTAAAAATTCAAAAGTGATTGAATTGCTAGGCTTAAGGCTTTACAAATTGAATTCATAAATATAGAATTAAGTTATGATAACTCTTCTCGTAAAACCTCCGTGTCTCCGTGGTTAATAGATTTAATCATCTTTTAGAAAAGTCACGATAAAATTTGGATTGCAGCCAAAACATATCTAACATTGTTTTTGAAATGACTCGATTTCCCGATGGACAAGGATAATAGGAAACAGGATATCAAAAGAATAATATCTACCCAAAAGATATCTGGGCAGGATGAACTTCTTGTTGCTCTAAAGAATATGGGCTATGAGCTAACTCAGGCAACGCTTTCGCGTGATATTAAAGAGATGGGAATAGCAAAAATGCCCGATCATGAGAAGGGTTATATCTATGTACTACCAAAGAATATCGGACATAACGACAGAATGTCGATGAACACTCCAAACAATAGCATAGTATCCGTAGAGTTCTCGTACAACTTTGGAATTATTAAAACACTGCCAGGCTTTGCCAGTAGCATATCAATATTTATCGATTCTCTTGATATCAAAGAGATAGCAGGGACAATTGCTGGCGATGATACAATTCTTATAATACCAAGGGAACCGCACACAAAGAATGAACTTTGGATAACGCTTCAACGAATCTTTCCAAAATTATCACTAGTATAAGCCCTCCGAAATCAATCCAATGTTCAACCCCGAAAAAGATACTGCCTCATTCGCTTTCATTCTTTATCGGTGCGCCATTGCCTTTAGGAACGAATTGAATAGAGAATTTCTTCATGTTTTTAAAGAGGAGATAACGGTTGATTTTTGGTTTGTACTATCAGTTCTATGGGATGAGGATAATATCTCACACGGCTTACTTGCAGATAAACTTAGTAGAGATAAAGCATCCCTTTCACGTACCCTCGATTTGATGGAGGAAAAAGGTTTGATTAAAAGAATCACAGATACTGATGATAAAAGAGGTTCAAAGATTCTTCTTACCCGATTATCAAAGGAATTAAAGGATAAGGCTACCCAAACAGCAATCGATTTTACTCAAAGCGAGCTGAAAAGCCTTAGCCCTATTGAAATAAGGGAGCTGGTAAGAATGCTAAATTATATCTATTCTAAAGTTAAAGGAAAATAGATTGTTTTGGATTATAAAAAACTTAATTTTAAAACTCAACTCTTCAATAATTGACAATCTTATGAAAACCTTTTTATTTATAGCTATTTCAAGCATATTACTCTCATGCAGTAGTAAAAACCCCATTATTCTAATATCAACTGAAATGGGCAATATAACCATTGAGGTGTATTCAAATAAAGCACCCATAACATCGGCAAACTTTCTAGCCTATGTTGAATCGGGTCGATACAATACAAACTCATGCTTTTACCGTACTGTCAGGTTGGATAATCAACCCAATAACCCCGTAAAGATTGAGGTTATTCAAGGTGGATTTTATCAAGATTCGTTGATAAATCAATACCAATTCTTACCTGTAAGGCATGAATCGACCGAAGAAACAGGAGTTCTACATCAGGATGGAGTAATATCGATGGCTCGAATGGAACCTGGAACCGCTTCATCAGAATTTTTTATCTGTATTGGTGATCAACCTGAACTAGACTTTAATGGTAAAAGAAACCCCGATGGACAAGGTTTTGCTGCGTTTGGCAGAGTTGTTAAAGGGATGGAGGTTATTAGACGAATCCAAGGGCTTGAGGATAGCAACCAATACCTTTTGAAACCAATCAGAATAGAATCGATTAAGAGAATATCAGAGTAATAGGAAGCTAAAACCTGATTGAAGCTATCAGCATCTCATAAATCGTCTTTTTCCGTTCAACAAGGAATAGTTTAGCGGCTCTCTCATCAAGCCTATTCCTATCGGCAATAAGCGGTTTAATCGAAAACGGGAAAAGTATTAGCGAAATCATGCTTACATAAAACTGCTCGGGTTCAATGGGTTTAATCCTACCTAAATCAGCCTCACGTTTTAGTTGGGCTACAAATGAATCGGTATTATAAAGATTATAAATTGCTTTCAGGTTAACTATCTTCTCATTATTCCTGTGAATAGCAGATAATACAAATGATACAAGCAATGGGTCTTCGATAAGAATATCGATATAGGTGTAAACGTATGACCGTATTTTTTCCTCTAAGGGTTTATCGGAATCGAGAATTTGTTTTAAAACTAAGGCTTTTTCATTAATCAGCATTTCGAAAATAGCCTCAAAGAGCATCTCCTTGCTCCTAAAGTAATAGTTCATCAGGGAAAGGTTGATACCAGCCTTAGTAGCAATTTCTCTAACCCCAACCCTATCGACACCTTTGGTAAGAAAAAGTTCCTTCGCCGTTTCTATCAATTTATCACGGGTTGAATTCGCAGCAGATGCATCCATAGTATTTTATTATAATAACGTCAGTTCGATATAAGGAGTTATTAAATTTCATGTTAATCAACATTATACGTAGGAAATTTAATTAGAATGATGGAAAAATGGAATTTTGCCTGCCTGGTCGGCAGACAGGGAAGAAAAAAGTTACAAGAAATTCCATTATTCCAACCTTCCATCACCAAACTAAATATTTATATAGCACAGCAGATGAACGTATTATCATATTTCTTGGCTGTAGTTTAAATTGGCGTTTAAATCTTTGTGTTTCCTTAGCGTTTTAGTGCCTTGGTGGCTAAAAAAGATTTGCCACTAAGGCGCAAAGCCACAAAGCATCGATAAAACAAGTT
>Ga0209287_10000091_pt1 | contig 56341 bp, 41 predicted proteins | sample PPLLak3cmMay2015_2_FD_187255 | JGI IMG/M metagenome (GOLD analysis project Ga0209287, IMG submission 187255) | Freshwater sediment microbial communities from Prairie Pothole Lake near Jamestown, North Dakota, USA - PPLs Lake P8 Core (1) Depth... | ecosystem: Environmental > Aquatic > Freshwater... | reverse complement strand
ATATAATCCCTCTGGGATTAAGAAAGCCAATGAATAAAAAGTGTGTAAGGTTTTCAAGAGATCACCGATAAAATCCTACACTTGTAGAATTTCAACTACCCACTAGTTTTGTCGAATAACCAAAAACTCTCACGCAACGCTTGCGCTAAAGTTTACGCCGAAGCTTCAGCGTAGGAGCACAGTGAAGGCGCAAAGTCGCAAAGACACTAAGGTACTCTATGAGCAAAAAGATAAATCCAATAAAAATATAGCCGAAAATTCATTGGGGGGAATTTTGTTAGAATTAGCTTAGAAAAATGAGATTAATAGAATTACAATCAATTAGCACACAAAGGGAAAAAACGAATTCGTTTTTTCTTTCTTTGCGGTCCCTGACTACCAGCAGGTTTGCGGTCCCGCCTGCCTTAGTAACTAAGTACGGCGTGTAGGTTTGCGAGAGGTAAAAGCGAGTAACAGCCTTTATAGCTGTAGTTTACATTTGCCCATAAAAGAAAATGGTTATCTGAAAATGTACCTGAGTAGTTACAAAAATATTTACCTTTATCATTTCATTCATTATCTTAAAATGATTAAACAGGAAGAACCGCTAAATGTTCTTAAAAACCAGCTCGAAGGGGAATTCAATTGGGATCGATCAACCCTTATTCAATACGCTACCGATGCATCGGCTTACCGCGAAATTCCATTGGCAGTTGCTTTACCAAAGCATAAAGAGGATTTAGATAAGCTAATTGTCTTTTCGAAGAAGCATAAAATACCCTTAGTACCCCGTGCAGCAGGGACATCGCTTGCAGGTCAGGTGGTAGGGAGTGGGATTATAGTCGATATATCGAGGTATTGGGGTCGAATCATTGAAATTAATGCCGAAGAGCATTGGGTAAGGGTGGAACCAGGGGTAATCCTTGATGAACTCAACCTTGCCCTAAAGCCCTATGGGCTATTCTTTGGACCCGAAACATCAACATCGAACCGTTGCATGATTGCTGGTATGGTTGGGAATAATAGCTGCGGCTCTCATTCAATTCTCTACGGAAGCACACGAGACCACACCATTTCCATTAAAATGATATTAGATGATGGGGTCGAGTATGAGTTTGGTCCCCTATCCAACGAGGAATTCTTTCTAAAAAATCAACTCGAAGGAAAAGAAGGGGATATTTACAGGTTTATTTACGCTAAACTTTCGGATATCGAGTTAAAAGAAGAAATTATTCGCCAATACCCTGAGCCTTCAGTTAAGCGAAGGAACACAGGCTACGCTATAGATATGCTTCTTGATAATAGCGTATTCGGCAATGACCAGTACGCTTTCAATTTCTCAAAGCTAATTGCAGGAAGCGAAGGAACGCTAGGTTTTATAACGGAGGTAAAATTAAATCTCGTTCCCCTCCCACCCAAGCAAAAAGCGGTTATAGCCATTCATCTGTCGGAACGCAACCACGCTTTTAAGGCGAACCTCATTGCCCTAAAGTATAAACCCGGAGCGGTTGAGATGATGGATAATCTCATACTGAATTGCACGAAGGGCAATATTGAGCAGAAAAAGAATAGGTTTTTTGTGCAAGGTGAACCTGGGGCAATCCTAATCGTTGAATTCGCAAGGGATTCGAAGGAAGATATTCAGAGAATTGCCTCTGCGATGGAGGCCGAAATGCGATTGGCAGGTTTTGGTTACCACTTCCCCATTATCTGGGGCGATGATATTTCGAAGATTTGGGCATTACGTAAAGCAGGTTTAGGGGTTCTTTCGAACATGGAAGGCGATGCAAAACCCGTATCGCTGGTTGAGGATACAGCCGTTGCCGTTGAAAAATTACCCGATTATATGGACGAATTCGCTGCGATAATGGTAAGCCATAACCTCGATTGCGTTTATCATGCCCACATCGGCAGCGGTGAGCTGCACCTCCGTCCCGTTCTTAACCTTAAAGAGAATAAAGATGTTGAACTTTTTAGGGTTATCGCCTTTGAGGTTGCCCACCTTGTTAAGAAGTACAAGGGTTCACTAAGCGGCGAGCATGGCGATGGCCGGTTAAGGGGTGAACTAATTCCCATTATGCTTGGCGAAAGGGTTTATGGCTTAATGCAGGAGCTAAAGCAGGTTTTCGACCCCGACAATATTTTCAACCCAGGTAAAATTGTTAACTCCCCACCCTTAAATTCATCCCTTCGCTATGAGCCTGGGAGAATAGAAAAGGAGGTCTCAACCATTTTCGATTTTTCGAATGTAAAAGGGTTACTACGCGCGGTTGAGAAGTGCAATGGTTCGGGCGATTGCCGCAAAACAGTCCTTACGGGTGGCACAATGTGCCCTAGCTACATGGCCTCCCTGAACGAGAGCAACACAACACGGGCTAGAGCCAATATTCTGCGTGAATTCTTAACCCATTCCGATAAGAGAAACCCCTTCAATCATATAGAAATATACCAAGTACTTGATCTATGCCTCTCGTGTAAAGGATGCAAGAACGAATGCCCATCGAGCGTTGATATGGCTAAGCTTAAAGCCGAGTTCCTTCAGCATTGGTACGATGCCAATGGAATTCCCCTTAGAAGCCGATTGGTAGCCTATATCACAAAAATAAATGCGATTGGAAGTATAGTACCAAGCATAACAAATTTCTTCCTTTCAAATAAACTTATTGCTCCTATTTTAATGAAGAGCCTAGGTTTTGAACCCAAGCGAAAAATGCCCTTACTCAGTAAAACAACTTTAAAGGGATGGTATAAAAAGAATAGAAAAAATTCTAAAAACCTTACGAGCCGCGTACTTCTATTCCCCGATGAGTTTACCAACTACAACGATTCGCATATTGGCATTAAAGCCGTTGAGCTCTTAGAAACGTTGGGCTACGAAGTTATTATACCCGATGTTTCTGAAAGCGGAAGAACCTATATTTCAAAGGGATTAGTGCGAACAGCAAAAAGAATAGCGAACCATAACATTGAAATTTTAAGCAAATTGGTGTCCGACAATTGCCCTTTAATAGGCATTGAGCCTTCGGCAATTTTAAGCTTTAGAGATGAATACCCTGATTTATCAACTAACGAAAACCTATGCTACGCATCCTATCTATCAAGAAACACGATGCTTTTCGAGGAATTCTTTATGCGTGAGGTTGAAAAAGGGAATATCAGCAAGGATTCATTTACATCTTCAAAAAGAATCTTAAAACTACATGGGCATTGCCAGCAAAAGGCAGTAGCATCGACAACATCTACCAAAGAAATGCTCTCTTTCCCCGAAGGTCATACAATTAACGAAATACCAAGCGGGTGCTGCGGAATGGCTGGTTCATTCGGATATGAAAAGGAGCATTATGAGCTATCGATGAAGGTTGGAGAATTGGTGCTATTCCCCGATATTAGAAGTACATCGGATGATGTAACCATAGTTGCCCCGGGCACCAGCTGTAGGCATCAAATAAAGGATGGTACAGGTCGAAGAGCCTATCACCCAATTGAGGTTATGTGGGAAGCATTGAAAAGAGCGTGATGCGAAGATGCAGCACTACTGTATTGCTGTTTGTATAGTGTTAACAAGAATGGTTAAATCATTAAAATTGCTTATAATCTAATTAACGTGAGTTCGATCTAAGAAATAGTGGTAATGCTCTAAAATGTAATTTGTTACAAATTTTTCATTTGAAATTGGAATAGTGCCTACCCTACCTACCGGCAGGCAGGCACTATTCCAATTAATTTTTTTATACACCCTCTTATCGACCTTTGCGTGTTTTTTAAGAGCCTCTCCTAAAATCGAATGCTCCAATATACTCTCAGGGCATCAAGTTGTAACAAACCAGCTGCTGCATATATCGGAGGTATAGCTTACCGTTTGCAACTACAGGAACAGTCCAAGCAGGGTTCTTCACATCATCAACAGCCGATTTTATCTCACCCATTTTATTAAAACCAGTCGGTTCGGGTTTTACGAGGTAAATGTTTCCCTTTAAATCCTGACAGATTAGATGACCATCAACGAATGCCGTAGTACCTTGCCCAATCTCATTTGTACTCCACATCTCTTTACCCGATGATAGCTCTAAGCACTTGAACTGACCCGTATTCCTTGAACTTTCGCCCGAATATCCATAAATAAAGCCATCGATCAGTATCGGGTCGGTATGCTGTGCCTCCAAAACCTTATTGCTCCAAAGAACCGTATAACCGCTTTTAGTAACCTTTAAAGCTTGACTCCCCATTCCATAGCCCGATGAATGGAATACTATATCACCCGATATAATCGGTGTAGTAGCATTTACAAAGTAATCGGTTAACCAGGGTACTGTCCATAGAGGTTTACCATCCTTAGGTTCGAGGCATGATAGCCCTGTACCGTGATAAATAAGCAGCTTATTCTCATTCTCAATATTCATGGTAATAGCAGCAGAGTAGCCGACCTCTCCCTCCATCGATTTCCATAGAACATCGCCAGTTAGCTTATCGTAGGCTATAGCTAAAGCTTTTCCACCACCCTGAACAATCACCATATTTTCAAAGACAAGCGGTGTTGTCGAGAATCCCCACGATGGTTCAACACCCCCCTCGTCCTTCACATTCTTTCTCCAAAGGAGCTCCCCATCCTCAAGCTGCCAGCAGGCAAGATCGCCACTTCGGCCGAAGGTATAAACCTTATTATCATCAATAAATGGTGTAGCACGTGGTCCAGGACCATGAGCAGTTTCGGCTTTAGATTCGTATGAACCCATCCAAATCAGCTCTCCTGTTTCTGAATTGATGCAAAAGACCATATCGTTGTTCACATCTCTTCCGGGTACAATCAACCGGTTGCCCAGCACAACAGGTGCGGACCACGATGCGGTAGCCTTACCCTGACATAAGTAGTTTACCTGCCAAAGTTTTTCTAGACCATTTGACCAATCGGTTTTAATACCTATGGTTGCGCTCTTACCCTCAAAATTAGCACCCCTCCAGCTGGGCCAATCGGCAACACCTTTTGTTATTGGAGGTATTGTAGCCATAAGTGAGGGCATCACCTCCTGCTTTCCGGTTAATGGCTCGCTACCCATTACCATTTTATAGATTTGATAGCCAAAATAACCAACAATTGCAAGGAGAATAGCAACAATAACCAGTGCTATTTTTAGATATTTTTTCATATAATCCCTTTTATTTATTAAAGATTAGAATGCAAAAATGGAATGTTGGAATACTGGAATACTGGAAGAGCACTTTCTCATTATTCCAACATTCCAATATTCCCTACCTACCGTCAAGCAGGCATTAATTCAAAATCAATATCTTACTATTTTACCAAAGCCTTCTTCATCGTCTCACCGATTAATGCAGGCGATTCAACAACATGAATACCGCATTCCCTCATTATTTTCATTTTTGCAGCAGCGGTATCATCGGCTCCGCCGATAATTGCCCCTGCATGCCCCATTCGACGACCCTTAGGCGCAGTTTGACCTGCAATAAATCCAACCACAGGCTTTGTACCATGTTCCTTAAGCCACCGAGCAGCCTCAGTTTCCATGTTACCGCCAATCTCACCTATCATCACAATACCATCTGTTTCAGGATCGGCCATTAATAGCTTAATCGCATCTAAAGTAGTTGTCCCGATAATCGGATCACCCCCAATGCCAATGCAGGTGGATTGACCTAATCCTTGCTTTGTGAGCTGATCAACAGCTTCGTAGGTTAGCGTTCCAGAGCGGGAGATAACCCCAATACTCCCCTTTTTATGAATAAATCCGGGCATTATGCCCACTTTAGCCTCGCCGGGGCTAATAACTCCAGGACAGTTTGGCCCTACTAGATGAACATCCTTCAATTCGGATAATACGTGCTTAACCTTTACCATATCGGCAACAGGAATACCCTCGGTAATACAGATAATTACCTTTATCCCACCCATAGCCGCTTCAAGAATGGTATCAGCAGCATAGGCAGGTGGTACAAAAATCACGGAGACATTCGCTCCAACTCTTTTAACGGCCTCCTCAACTGTATCGAAAACGGGCAAGCCTAAATGCAGCTGTCCTCCTTTACCTGGGGTAATTCCACCCACTACATTAGTACCGTATTCTATCATTTGGGTTGCATGGAAAGTACCTTCGCTACCAGTAAACCCTTGAACGATAACCCTTGAACTCTTATTTACTAGGACACTCATCTTTTAGGCTTTTTAAGTATTTATTAACGTAAAATTTTGCTTTAAATATAATCAATTTGTTGTTTTAAAACACTTGTATTAATTAACCCCAAGAAATTTCTTTTCGTAAATTGCCTTCATAACTTTATTGTAAAAGCAAACAATTTATCTTTCACACTATGAGCAAAATTAATGTAAAACTAGAGAACTTGGGTTCCATTTTTCCATCAAGCTGGAATGAAGAGCAAAAAGCTAAAGGCAAAACAATTTTCTTAAAACGACTTTCGGAAAAAGCTCATAAATTCTATGGAGGTAAAACCCAAGTAGCACCAAAGGTTCCTGTACCAGGGTTCAATTGGTTTAATGTATGGTACACTCCAGGGGTATCAAAGGTTTCAACAAATATCAGAGAGAATAACGATGCTTCGTTCGAACTCTCTAATAGAGGAAATCTAGTTGCCGTTGTAAGCGACTCAACCCGCGTGCTCGGAGATGGCGATTGCTCGCCTGCAGGTGGCTTAGGCGTTATGGAAGGAAAAGCATTTCTTATGAAATACCTTGGAGGCGTTGATGCTGTAGCACTTTGTATCGATAGCCGCGATAATGGTTGCCATAACGATCCTCAAAAGATTATCGATTTTGTAAAGATGTGCCAATACAGCTTTGGGGCTGTTAATTTAGAGGATATTTCACAGCCCAACTGCTTTAAAGTATTGGATGTACTTAGAGAGGAATGTAGCATTCCTGTTTGGCACGATGATGCTCAGGGCACTGCATGCGTAACTCTTGCAGGATTAATCAATGCGCTAAAACTTGTAGATAAAAAGATTAGCGATGTTAAAATCGTTCTTTACGGAGCCGGTGCCTCCAATACAACCATTGCTAGGCTAATTATTACCGATGGTGGCGATCCAAAAAAGATGATTCTTTTCGACACAAAGGGTGGTCTTCATAAAAAGAGAGCCGATATAAAAGCCGACGAACGATTTTATCGTAAATGGGAGCTTTGCGAAAAAACAAACCCCAATTGTATCACTACCATGGAGGAGGCAATAAAGGGTGCTGATGTTCTAATATCTCTATCAACCCCAGGACCCGATACCATTAAGAAAGAGTGGGTTAAACTGATGAATCCAAAGGCTATTGTGTTTGCCTGCGCTAATCCAGTGCCCGAAATATACCCCTACGCTGCGAAAGAAGCAGGTGCCTATATCGTTGCAACAGGCAGAGGCGATTTTCCGAACCAGGTTAATAATTCAATTGGATTCCCAGGTATTCTTAAAGGTGCTTTAATTGTTAGAGCATCAAAGATTACCGATAACATGGCCATTGCAGCAGCCCATTCTTTGGCGAATTTTGCAGAGAAACGAGGAATTAACCCCGATAACATTGTTCCCAAAATGGACGAACCTGATGTTTTTTCTGTTGAAGCCGCAGATGTTGCTATGCAAGCAATTAAGGATGGTGTAGCACGTAAACCATTTACATGGGATGAAGTTTACAATATTGCAAAAAAAGATATCGATTACTCAAGATCAATGGCTGCCCTATTAAGTAAGGAAGGATTTGTTGCCGATCCTCCAGCAGAAATGCTTGAAGAAGCCTTAGACTATACTGTTAAGTTTATTGAAGGGAAGTAAATTCAAAAAGAATTATTTGAAGAACCCCGGTTAATCCGGGTTTCTTTTTTTCCAGCAATAGCAACTAAATCATTACTGTTCTGCTAAAACAAATAGCAATCAACTTTTTTACTAGCTTTGCAGAAATTCGTAAATAATGATTCAATGTCGTTTAGTTAAGCATAAAAATGACAACTCTCAATAACCACGCCTTTTAAGGCGTGGGACAAACCAAACTATAAACTTGGGCTTTAGCCCAAAAGCCTAAAATCATGTGGCTAAAGCCAAAAAAAATCATATTACATTTAAGCCACGCCTTAAAAGGCGTGGTTATTAATATATTGATAATCAAGCAATAAATCTTAACTAAACGACATTGAATAATGATTATTGATGATTTAACCATAGCTGCCATTGCAACTGCTCCAGGAACTGGAGCCATAGCCGTTTTACGCCTTAGCGGCAAGGATTCCGTTGCTATTTGTGATAAAGTATTTAAATCATCCGGAAAGAATAAAAAGTTAATTAACCAAAAGGCGAATACCATTCATCATGGTACAATATACGATGAGCAAAGGGCTGTAGATGAGGTATTGGTTAGCCTTTTTAAGGCACCCCGCTCCTACACCGGCGAGGATATTGTAGAAATATCGTGCCATGGCTCACAAATCGTTCAGCAACAAGTATTAGAACTTCTTGTAAGGAATGGAGCAAGGTTGGCCCAACCCGGTGAGTTCACTCTTCGAGCGTTCCTGAACGGCAAGATTGATCTTTCTCAGGCCGAAGCCATTGCCGATTTGATATCATCATCAAGCGAAGCGGCACGTCGAGTGGCTCTCCAGCAGATGCGTGGAGGTTTCTCTAATACATTGAAGGTGCTACGCGAGCAGCTCTTAAATTTTATCGCCTTAATTGAGCTTGAACTCGATTTTAGTGAAGAGGATGTAGAGTTTGCCGATCGTAAGCAGCTGAACCAGCTTATTCGCGATATTCTTGCTGTTATTGAGAAGATGATTAAATCGTTTCAACTCGGTAACGTAATAAAACAAGGAATTCCAGTAACCATTGCTGGAAAACCGAATGTTGGAAAATCGACCCTTCTAAACCGTTTACTGAATGAGGAACGGGCAATTGTATCGGAAATTGCTGGTACCACCCGCGATACCATTGAGGATACCATAAATCTTGGTGGGATTTCTTTCCGCTTTATTGATACAGCAGGGTTACGACATACCAAGGACACCATTGAATCCATGGGTGTTGAGCGTGCCTATACCAAAATTTCACAAGCAAAAATTATCCTCTTAATTGTTGATGCTCAAATTACAATGGATGAGGTAATCCATTCTGTTGAAGAGGTTAAGACAAAGCTTACAGATGATCAACGGTTAATAATCCTTTTGAACAAAGAGGATAAAGCCGATAAGAATAATCTCAACCAAATTTTATCTACGCTAAAGCATAACTACCCAACCATCTACGCCCTCACCATCTCAGCCAAAAGCGGGCATAATGTCGAGCAGCTAACCAATACCCTTATTAACATTGGCCTACACGGACAGCCCGAAACCGATGAGGTTATCGTTACCAATGTTCGCCACTACGAATCATTGTTAAAAACCAAGGAAAACCTCGATGAAGCCCTTGAAGGGCTAAAGAATAATCTATCGAGCGATTTGCTTGCCATTGATATCAGACAGGCCATTCATTATATCGGCGAGATTACTGGTGATATTACAACCGATGATATTCTCGGACATATATTCTCGAAGTTCTGCATCGGAAAATAGTACTACAATTCAACCTAAAAAATGAAATAGCGAGTTAGGTAGAGCGATTCCACTGTCTTCTGCTTTGTTTGGCAAGTTCGACCGTTTCTTACAAGCCTTAATATGCACATTTTGTTCGTCAGGAAGAGAATTCTCCATTTGATTTGTAATGCTGATAACACTTCTACTTCTGGCAAATACTTCCTAATATCAAGCATCTTCTGAGCTTTCATCCTATAGCTTATTGCTCATCTATAAAAGAGGCGATCCCTGGGGGTCGCCTCTTTCGAAATATTGATTTTCTATATTTTATAATGGCCTTGTAACGCTATTCTGTTGAAGAGTTACTGCGGTTTGCGCCAGCGTTCTTCCTGTTATGCTTGCTCCTGTCTGCAAATTAATACCTGTTTTTCCTAAAATAATCCCTTCAAAATGACTATTCGTTCCCAGTGTAACAGCACCTGTTGTCTGCCAGAAAATATTCTTTGCTTTCGCACCACCAGTCAAGGTAACGTTGACCCCAGAGCTCATAGTAAGCGTCCCTGCAACCTGGAATATCCAAATATCGTTTTTACCACCCGATATAGTAATATTCGTTGGGATAATAACAGCTGTTGTCCATTTATACAGGCCCGGTTTAAGCGTTTTACCTCCAATGTTTCCAGCACCCAAATTCAAAAACTTCGGATTAAGACGTCCCGCTGCATCATTATACGCTGTTTGCATATCAAGTACGGCCGTGGTTAACATGCTTGCATTGGTTACCCTGCATGGAAGAGGACCAGCAGCATCAACGCTGTAAATGGTACCTGTCACCTCTGTACAGGTTACTAGAATAGCCGATCCGCTAATTGGGCTAGCTCCAACATTCCCGGTAATAGCAGACGGATAGACATCAGTAATCCCTGTTTTTGATAAAATCACAAAGTTCCCCGATGTTCTAAGATTTACTGTTGCCAAAACCGCTGCCGTCGGAGCCTTCGATGACTCATTTGCAGAAGCCTTATCTGAATACACACCGGGATCCAGATCCTTACTACAGCCGGAAATTAATCCAATCAATAGCACTAAAGCGATTGAAAATGATTTTTTCTTCATAAACTTATTATTTTAGTTTTGTGTACTATTACAATGCAAAGGTGAGTAGATATGTATAGGGAAGTGTTACAAAATTATTTGCATATATTACATAATTCACATCTCTATAATACCCTTGGAATGAGAGTTAAGGTTAAAACCCGAAACAATGAAGGATAAGTTCTACAACTTACTACCCAATGAATTTACTCGTAAGGAAGCCATCGAGATTGCTGCTAAACTCAACATTAAGCCTCGCACAGCCGATAAATATTTATATGAATTAATCCATCATTACTTTCAAAAGACCCTGTGTATGGCAAGTACAAAAAGCAATCCCTGTAAAGTGTGTGATCTATTCAAGATGAGCAGCAAATTTAGCTCTGCATGGTTTGCATACTTCGCTAACTTTGCATAAGTCCATAAAACGACTTTCGGTTAATAAACAGGTCTATAACTGTTAATACATATTTATCATCTACGTTCATTTGCTTGTCTTTATTTATTAAGTTTGCTCTTCATGCAACTACTTACTAAGTCAGAATGAGCAAAATAAAATTCGAGCAAATAAATCAATACTATAAGAAGGTTAAATCTGCTAACAAAGAACTACCTAAAAAAGAGGCTTTTAAAGATTTATTAAACCGCTTGTACGCAAACGATAAGGACATTGAACAGCTTATTGATAAAATAACCCTTGGTTCTGAAACCTCTGTTTTAAATATACCCCGAAAGGATAAATTGCATCGTGGAAGTGCCGATACGCTGTACAATAAAATTATCATCGAGTTCGAGAACAGCCTAAAAGTTTCTGGTGTCCATGCAAAAGAGCAACTTGCAGGGTATTTGCTGGGTCAGTTTAAATCGGGCGAAGGGTACAACTTCACTCTAATAGCTTCCGATTTAATTGAATGGAAAATCTATGCCCCCGATATATCATGCCTCGATAAGCTGGATACATTAAACGAACATGAGCTCATTCTGAATGAAATAGAGAAATCATCATTTACCCTCAAAGAGCATAACGCAGAAGATTTTTACTACTGGATTGACCGTTTCCTTTTTAAGGAAGAATCACAGAAAGCAACATTAAAGCGCATTGAAGAAGCTTTTGGCTATCAAAGCCCTGTTTTTATTGAAAGTTTCAGAGAATTAAATACTTGGTTTAACGATGCCAAAAAATTTGGCGAGGTTCAGGTTTCATACGAGCAGTGGCGTAAATTCCTAAGTATTGCTTATGGTAGCTTTGATGCCAGCGAGAATAACTTTTTAATTCATACCTACCTTAGCGTATTCTCCAAAATGCTTGCTTACGCTGTTATTTCAAACGATGACTATATTGATGATGAAGAGCTGCATAAAATACTCGATGGCAGTATATTCCACAATTACAACATTAACAATTTTGTGGATAATGACTTTTTCCATTGGGTAAAATCCAGCCATACTTTTAAAAACCTTAGAAAAGCCTTTCGGTTAATTGCTCAGGAAATCTCAACTTTTGACTTTACCGATGTAGATGAGGATATACTGAAAGGGGTTTATCAGGAGCTGATTGATTTGGACACCCGTCATTCGTTGGGTGAGTATTACACCCCCGACTGGCTTTGCCAGCGTATTGTGAACGAGTTTGAATTTAAATCAACCGACAAAATTCTTGACCCATCATGTGGTAGTGGTTCATTCCTTAGAGCAATTATTCACAAAATACGTGAGAACAACCCTAAAATAGAAGCGGCTGAAATTAACAGCATGGTTTACGGTATCGATATTCACCCCCTATCGGTTCAAATTGCAAAAACCACATTATTGCTGGCTTTAGGTAAGGATATCATTAAATCCAAAAAACCTGTTCACCTGAATATTATTTTAGCCAATACTCTGCTAGCACCCGAAGGCGTAAAAAACCTTTGGGGTAGCCAGTTTACCATGCCAATCGATAAAGAGAAGTATATCTTAAATACCCAAGTTTTTGAAGATGCGAAGCTGTTTGACGATGCTCTCGATATCTGTGAGGATCTTGCCGACCAAACCATGAATAAAAAGAGTACTAGCAAGGACGATTTCACCAATATTTTCGTAAATCAAAATAATAAAAAAGGGTTAAGCCCTCAGCTAATCGATAGTTTTTACGAAATATACAAGGGGTTCAGAACGGTTAAAGAGAAAGGGCGCGATAGTATCTGGAAATTTATTGTTCAAAACCTGTATAAACCCTATTTTCTCTCAAACCAGTTCAGCTACATTATAGGTAATCCGCCTTGGTTCACCTATAGCTCTATTAAAAATGAGGAGTATCAGGATGTGCTCGACAAGCTAGCCGCAAAATATGAGGTTAAACCTGTTAAAGTTGCTGATTATCCTAATCTGGAAATTGCTGCTATATTCTTAGCCTATTGCAATAACTACTTTCTGAAAGAGGGCGGTAAACTTGCCTTTGTTCTACCCCGAAGCTTCTTTAGCGGCAGCCAGCACGACAATACCCGCAGCGGAAAGGTAAAAGGGTTTAAGCTTACCAATATTTGGGACTTAGACGGAGTCTCACCCCTGTTCCGCATACCTAGCTGTGTGCTTTTTTCCGAAAAGGCTCACCTAAAACGTCAGTTACCCGCTTCTGGCTTGCAGGGTGTTTCGTTTACAGGAAATCTACCAGCACACAACTGCAATTATTTGGCTGCACAACCAAAGTTAACAGAAATTCAGCTCACTTGGTTTTATGCCAAACAAGGCAGAGCAACTGCTTTTAGCACAAACAAGCAAAAAAAACAGACTGTTGGTAATCCATATAAAGAATTATTTAAAAGAGGGGCTGAAATTACCCCAAGAAATTTCTATTTTGTTGAGTTAACTCAAGAAAAACCCATTGACTGGGAAGATAGAATTATTAATATTAAAACCTCAGATGCAATAAAACCTGATGCAAAAAAACCTTGGAAAGGTCTCGACTTAGATGGGCGGGTAGAAAGTCGTTTTATCTTCCGTACTGCATTGTCTAAAAGTATTTTACCATTTGCTTTATTTAAACCTGACTTAGTAGTATTACCTGTTGCTATATCGATAAATCAACAAGGTTTAAAAACAGCTATGCTACTTTCAATTGACAAATTATTAAATAGTGGGTTTTTAAATTCATCTCGTTGGTTTAGAAATGTTGAAAATATTTGGTTTGGTCATAGAACAGAAAAGAACGAAAAAATAAGCGCCATCGATTACCTAAACTGGCACAACAAGCTAATTGTCCAGAATCTGAATGCCAATTATTTAATAATCTATAATGCTTCTGCTAAGGATGCCAACGCAACTGTTATAAATAGGAGTGATTACGATTTGGAATTTTTTGTAGATACTACATCATATGCATTTTATACTAACAATGAAAAAGAAGCATATTATTTAGCAGCTATATTAAATTCAACAGCACCTAATGAACTAATGAAAGATTTTCAAGCCAAAGGTCTTTTCGGGGCTAGGCATGTGCACAAAAAAATCTTAGACGTTTACTTTCCAAAGTTCGATGAAAACGATAGCAATCATTTGCAATTAGCCCAGCTAAGCCAAACCGCACACGAAAAGGCTTCTAAGTATTTACAGGACAACCCACCGCAGCAGGAACTATCGGCTATACATCTAGGTCGTTTGCGTAGCGTAATTAAAAAACATTTGGTTAAGGAGATGGAAGAGATTGATAAGATTGTAAAAAAGATTATTTGATTTATATGACCTCGGAGAGGTCGGATGTTTATAGAAAAACCAAGATTAGGAATAGGTACGACCCCAGCCGGGGTCGTACAGATGGGTGCGATTATCGTTCTATAAACATGTAACCGACCAAAGGGAGCTCAGCGGAGCTAATCCCTCTGGGATTTGTAAAAATAAGGTATCAAAAATTATTGGATTTTTGTTACCTTAAAAGTGGTCAAGCGTTTTTTGAAACGCATGGTACATTAAAGGTTCGACCTCGGAGAGGTCGAATGTTTATAGAAAATAAGGAGAGAAAAGAATACGACCCCAGCTGGGGTCGTACAGATGGGTGCGATTATCGTTCTATAAACATGTAACCGACCAAAGGGAGCTCAGCGGAGCTAATCCCTCCGGGATTTGTAAAAAACTAACTTTAAACGATATACTATGGCTAATACCTTTTCCCAAATCTATATCCAAACCGTTTTTGCCGTACAAAACCGCAATGCCCTTATTCAACCTACGTGGGAAGAAAGCCTTTACAAATACATCACTGGTATTGTGCAAAACAAAGGGCAAAAGATGTTGGCCATAAACGGCACATCAAACCACATCCACTTCTTTATTGGCATGAAACCTACCTGCTGTTTATCCGATTTGGTAAGAGAAATAAAAAAATCATCCAACATCTTCATCAAAGAAAATAAATTTACACCTTTCAACTTTCAATGGCAAGAAGGCTTTGGCGCTTTTTCGTATAGCCACTACCAATTAACCGATGTTATACAATACATCTCGAACCAGAAACAACACCATATAAAACGTACCTTTAAGGAGGAATACTTATCATTTCTAAAGGCCTTTGAAATAGAATTCAAAAACGAATATTTATTTGAATGGATTGATTAAACATTATATTTGGATTATGTATTTATAAATGTTGAATTTTTAAACCCAGAGGGTTTAGCTCCGCTGAACTCCCGTTGGTCGGTTGTATGTTTATAGAAATATTTGGAACGAAATCCTTCGACCCCTTTGGGGTCGAATATCTATGCATCGTTCTGTTCTTCTATAAACATTTGATGCCTCTGGCATCTGAAAAATGCCTAATTCAATATCACATTAAACCTTTTACTATCATGACACTCTACTCAAATCACGTTGTAAAACTTAAAGAGGTAAAAGAAAAACCTTTTAAACTCGAAAAGGATATTCAAAAGCTGTTTGAAGAAAACCTGAATACCATAATGGGTTTAGAGCTGGTTAAGTCCGAATTTACCATTAAAAACAAGCGGATTGATACCTTAGCCTTCGATAAACAAGCCTGCGCATTTATTATTATTGAGTATAAGCGCGATAAGAATATTAGCGTTGTTGACCAAGGTTTTACTTACCTAAGCCTAATGCTCGAAAACAAAGCCGATTTTATTATTGAGTACAACGAAAGCCTGAAACAGAACCTAAAGCGTGAGAATGTGGACTGGAGCCAAACACGGGTAGCATTCGTTTCAACCAATTTCACCGAAAACCAGATACAAGCTACAAATTTCAAGGATATTGCTATTGAGCTATGGGAGGTAAAACAGTTTGAAAACAATACAGTAAATATAAGCCCTATCAAAAAATCAAATGCTGCCGAAAGCATTAAACCACTAACACAAAATAAAGAGAACCTAAAAAAAATAACTGAACAAATAAAGGTTTATACAGAGCAAGATCATTTACAGTATGGTTTAGATAACTCTCGGGAACTTTACGAAAAATTTAAATCAGCCATTCTTAATTTAAGCAATGATATTGAAGTACAGCCAAAAAAAGAATACATCGCTTTTAAAAAAGGCAAAAATATTGTAGATATTACTATTTACAAAAAATCACTAAAACTCTGGATTAATCTAAAAAAAGGTGAATTGGACGATCCCAAACGGATTACCGAGGATGTTTCAGAAAAAGGTCATTTGGGAAATGGTTCTTATCAAATACATGTTGAAAACGATGTAAATCTAGAATACATAATGAGTTTAATTAAACAGGCTATTGAAAAATAAAGGTTTAAGCTAAATGAACAACGGCGAAATAATCATATACCAGAACAACGAGGGCAACATTAAAATAGATGTTCGCCTCGAACAAGAAACCGTTTGGCTAACGCCTTACCAAATGGCTTCGTTATTTGGCAAGGCTCGTACTACCTACCGAACACATACAAAACGTTTTTAAAGAATGCGAATTAAACGAAGAAGTGGTATGTCGGAATTTCCGACTAACCACTCAACATGGTGCGATTGAGGGCAAAACTCAATAGGTCTCGGTAAAACATTACAACCTCGATGTCATTATCTCGGTCGGTTATCGTGTAAAATCACAGCAAGGTACACAACCGAGCGAAGCGAGCTCAGCGAAGCTAATTTCGTATTTAGGCAACCCAACGGCTTAGGGAATACATTGTAAAGGGATTTACGCTAAACAACGTTTTTTTTATCTTTGCGACATTTTGCGAGGAAAGAAAGCGAGCAACAGCCATTAGCGCTGTAGCCTACATTTGCCCATAAAAGAAAATAATACCTGAAAATGTACCTGTGTAATTACAAAAACTTAAATCAAAGTAGTTGAGCTTAATTTAGTTGAAGTTCTGCTTCGGAAAGTAAAAAATTTAGAATAAATTTACAAAAAACAAACCCACTTACAACAATTGTAACAATCACAGTTTATGAAGCAAATTATACTCATTGTAACAGTATTCTTAATATCCGAAGCAGGATATACTCAAACCGCTGATGAGTATTTTAAACGTGGGTCAGAAAAGGCAAATATTGAGGATTATATTGGTGCAATTGCTGACTATACAAACGCAATAAGTATTGACCCTTTGAACGCTATATACTATTGCTATAGGGGTAATGCCGAAACAGGTATGCAAAACTACATTGAAGCAATAGCCGATTATACAAAGGCCATTGAGATTAACCCAAAATACGCTGAAGCGTACATTAATAGAGGAAATGCTAAGGTAATTCTGCTTGATTATAGGGGAGCCATTATTGACTATACTGAAACCATTAAAATCGATCCGAATAACGCCCAAGCTTATAGCAATAGAGGCATTGTTAAAATTACAATCAACCAGAAAGAAAGCGGGTGTTTGGATTTAAGTAAAGCGGGAGAGCTTGGCTTAGCCTTTGCTTACGATGCAATACAAGAGTATTGTAAATAAGCACCCTGTTTATAATTCAGTAATAACTTTATTTGCAGCATTCCGAGCCTCTTGGTATTTTTGAAAGAAAATACTATGAATTTTGATAAAATTAACCTTCGCTATAAGAAAGTTTCGTACCACCGTCAACCCGATGATCTTACCATAGAGGAGTGGCAATACGCTCTTCGTAAGCAGTTTGCCGAAAACCATTTCTTTCGAATAGAAAAACAGGGAAAGCGCTCAATATTTGGTGATTATAACGTTTATAACCCCGAGACCAAACTTTCATACAAAGTTGCTCTTCGGAGCAAGGACAATAGCGCCAACTTTTGCGAGTGCAACGACTTTAAAACCAATGGGCTTGGTACCTGCAAGCACATCGAATCGGTTTTTCACCATATACACAACAAGCTACAAAAGGGCGCTCAACTCGACAAACCCTACCAACCTGCTTATACCTCGGTTTATCTCGACTATCGTAAAGGGCGAAAAGTTAGAATTCGTATAGGCAACGAGGACTCTGCAGCATTTTACTCACTTGCCGCAAAATATTTCGATGCTGAAAACTGCCTAAAAGAAAGCGAATTCATCAATTTTAACCAGATCATTGAGCAGGGACTAGCCATCAACAGCAGCTTTAGGTGCTACCCCGATGCGCTGGCTAACGTGCTGGAGCACCGAGAGAATCACCGAAGAAGCAACTTGGTAAACGAAAAATATGCAAAGCATATCGATAATGGGGCTTTTACTCCGCTTATCAATGCAACGCTTTTCCCCTATCAAAAAGAGGGTATTTGTTTCGCTGCATCCAAAGGTCGATGCATTATTGCCGATGATATGGGTTTGGGCAAAACCATTCAGGCCATTGCCGCAGCGGAACTTCTGCGCAAGGAGATGGGCATTTCCTCGGTTTTTATTATCTGCCCAACCTCGCTCAAGTACCAGTGGAAAACCGAAATCGAGAAATTTACGGGACAGGCTGCGTGGGTTATCGAAGGGTCTTACCTTAAACGGCAGGATCAGTACAGGAACGATTCGTTCTATAAAATCATTTCGTACAACACAGCCGTTAACGATATTAAAGAGCTAAACGCCACCCTACCCGACCTCTTTATCTTAGATGAAGCACAGCGTATTAAGAACTTCAAAACAAAAATTTCGCAGAATATTAAGCGACTTAAATCGCCATACACCTTTGTGCTTACCGGGACACCGCTAGAAAATAAGCTCGAAGAGCTATACTCCATTGTACAATTTGTTAACCCCTTCGCGTTAGGCCCTTTCTGGAAATACATGAGCGAATACCGAATACTGGACGAGGTTGGTAAGCTAAAAGGGTATCAGGACTTAAACAGAATTGGACAAAAGCTATCTGACACCATGATCCGCCGCCGCAAAAAGGACGTTCTACTACAGCTGCCAGAGCGCATGGACAAAGTGCTTTACGTACCTATGACCGAGGAACAGGCTTCTGTACATACCGATTGTCAGGAGAGCGTTTCGCGATTGGTGCACAAATGGCGTAGGCAGGGTTTCTTGAACGAGAAAGACCGCCAAAGCCTTATGATTTTCCTGAATATGATGCGAATGGTATGCGATAGCACCTATATTCTTGATCAAAAGACACGCTTCGATACCAAAATTGGCGAGCTGATGAATATTCTCGATGAGGTGTTCGCCGAAAATGAAGAAAAGGTGGTTATTTTCAGCCAATGGGAGCGCATGACCCGCCTTGTTGCAGCCGAGCTCGACCAACGAAACATGAAATACCAATACCTGCACGGTGGTATCCCCAGCAGCGATCGGGGTAAACTTTACGATGGTTTCAACAATGACCCCGACTGTAAGGTATTCCTATCCACCGATGCGGGAGGTGTAGGCCTAAACCTACAGGTAGCATCTATCCTAATAAATCTCGACATCCCTTGGAATCCTGCCGTACTCGAACAACGCATTGCCCGGATTTACCGTTTAGGGCAGAAACGAAATGTATCCGTTATCAACATGGTATCGACCGGAACCATTGAGCATAAAATGTTGGGCGTGCTAAGCTTTAAGAAAGGCCTCTCGGAAGGGATTCTCGACCATGGCGACAGTACCGTATTCATGGAGGATAGTAAATTTAAGGTGCTAATGAATACCGTTGAAAGCATTGTTGAACAAACGCCAGCACCCGAAGCAGTTCCTCAAAGCTATGCCGAAACGGAAGAGAAACAACCTGTAACCGGTGCTATCCTCAACGAAGCTATAGTTGAAATAGAAGAGCATACGAAATTACCTCAAGAACAGTCCCTTGATGGCGATGATGACATTCCTCAGAACCTCGTTGAAACATCAACGAACACTTTACAGGACCCAGAAACTGTTTCACCCACAGAGCTTGTTCAAATGGGTATATCGTTCTTCACCAGCTTAACCGAAACATTGGCAAACCCCGAGGCGACCCAAAAACTTATTTCAACCATTGTTCAAAAAGACGAAACCGACGGTAAGACCTATCTCAAAATACCCATCGAAAACCAAAAAGTTGTTGAAAGTGCATTCGCTTTATTTGCTGGACTATTAAGTGGTATTAAAAAGTAAAGCGGATTGCCAATACTACGTCAATTTTTATTCATACCCAAAATCCGCAAGAAAAAAAATCTTGCGGATTAGGTTAAGAGAATCAACCCTTTCAAGGTTAGCATAGCTCACTTTCAAGGTGATTTTCTAAATCGGGGTTAACCTTAAACCGCAAGTGTTTCAATCCTTTCAGGTATTTATCTTGCGGAATTAAGGTCATAATTTGATTTCTTAAAAGTATTGGCACAATACTTGGTATTCCCTTGGTTGATTTAATACCTTTACTCCACTTACTAACTTAAATTTATCGGTATGAAAAAAATTATTGTCTTAATATGGGTTCTTGCAATTGCAGGAATAGCCAATTGCATAACCGCTCAAAACACCAATAACTATTCAGGAAAAGTTAGCTACAATGGCAAAGAATACTCCTATGAGACATCCTGCGCCGGTGTTAAGCCGATGTCCACAACCACCATTGAGACCTATGGTTTAACGATTTACCTAACTAAAAAGGAACAAAAAAAGGTGGTTCTTAAAACCCATTGTACTGCTTTAGAGGTTCGCCGTAACGATAGTTCTATCAAGGAAAACCTCGATAAAATAACATTTACAACCGTGGCAAGCGGAAAACTATCCCCTGATGTTAAAGGAACTTCTAAAAAGTTGACGCTTGAGTTTCACCTCGATAACTTTACTTTAATCCCCCTCTACAATCGTGACGCAAGAATGGGTTGCGCTAGCTTTGATGAGGGCATCAGGAATGTGGTTTATTTTATCCTAAAAGAGATTAAGTAGTGTTTGTCTTTAAAGCAAATATTGCCACAGACTATTCGCTTCGCGCATGAGATTGCTTGCTAAGCTCACAGATGATATAAATTATATGTGTTTGATAATCTGAAAATCTGTGGATAATTATTTTTTCTTTTAATATCATAGACATTATGGACCGACACTAAGAAGAGGTATTTTACTGAATTATAGCAAATCCGAAGGCTTAAAGCCTTCGGATTTTTTCATAAAAAAAATCCCGCTGTAAGCGGGACTCAAAATTTTAAATGTTTTATGTTATTTAGACTATGCTAGCTTAACATTTACTGCATTTAATCCTTTTTTACCTTCTTCCAAATCAAAAGTAACTTCATCATTCTCTCTGATGCTATCTTTCAAGCCAGTTGAATGTACAAAATACTCTTTTGATGAGTTTGCGTCTTTAATAAATCCGAATCCTTTCGAATCATTAAAAAATTTTACTGTTCCGTTGTTCATTTTATGAATTTAAATTATGGGTGCAATGTAGGCTTTATTATTGATATTAACGAATAATTACCTAATTAATTGGTTTATTTTAAGTTATTATACATAAACCAGTACATATAAACCGATAATTGGTGCTACCTTTATAGAATATTATATCATTAACTGGAAGGAATATCAATATGTATGACAAAAAACCAAGTGTAGTTAAAACTCCTGACCTAGCTAAGCTGCAAGCAGTTGTAATAAATCTCAGGACAATAATATACATTGCTGTTGGTGCCGATCCCGAAGAAGCGAAGAAACGTTACATGTCGCGTTTTGGTTGTAAAAAAGTATAAAATGGAAATTTTTTACTTGGGAAAGAGGGGTTATGTTTTTTCAAGTGGTTTATCTAAACCAAATTCAATTTAAGATATATTTTTCTGAAACAAAAAGGCTGAAGAAAACATTTAAATGTACACCTCTTTCCCATGTTTTTTATTGATATTTCTATATAATATTTCACCTTTCACCTAATTAGAATATGAATTTTCTCGGTACAATTAGTTACCGGGTTAGCCATATTTAAAATGCAAACGAATTGGGAATTTGATATATTGGACCAGTAACAGGAGGGATATTTACAGTAATGATTAACATATTTGAATAAACAGGAGTTAAACAGCCAACGGAGGTTGCCTTTCTAATAAATCGTGTAGTATTAGAAAGCGTACCATAATCGTAAGAATTTGTATTTGATAAAGGTATATTCGTCCAATTAGTATCACCTGGAACAGCTAACGCATTTGTTGTATATTGCCAAGTATAGTTAAATAAATCGGCCCCACCCTTTGCAATATCTACATTTACAAATGCTGGAACATCCTCGTTGACAAGAATCAAATAATTATCCAAAACAGCCCCTCCGTAACACGACATAGCTCCAATTCCAAACTGAGTACCAAGAGAAGAGATTCCTCCTGTTAAATTATTCCTATAACAATTTGGCGAAGCAGCATTTACATGGTTGCCATCAAAGTGCCACCCTCCACTATTTGTTCTTTTGATTATCCTTGTATAAGAGTTAAAATAGTATGTAGAAAATCCATTGGCTTCTAATGATATATTAAAATCAGTAACTGCAAAACCATTATTTGCCGTTACATTCCAGTATCCCTCAGGGTACTGATTCTGAACAATATCCCCAGATTCTGATATCGGTAAACCACCGCTTCCTGGGTTACTCGAAACGAAATAAACGACTATTGACCCTGGTGTTAAGCCGCTATTTACATTGATATTAACCGCTTGGCTATTAACAGGTGTGCCGATTGGGAAGAAATATAAGCCATTACTTGCAATCCATTTCTCGAATTTACCTACAATCCGACCCGAAGAATAAGTTAAAGTTCCTGGGGATGCTATACTCGTTCCTAAAGTAAGTATATTGGTGCTAGTTAAAATTATTCCTGATGTGAGGGTTAGATTATTGGATACCTGAATATTATTATTTATTACGAGCTGGGAGTTATTTTGCAATACGAGATTATAAAAATGCTCGCCTAGAGTGTTTGTAATTGATTGTGATGTTCCGTTAAAAGTAACCGCTCCAATACCTGGGATAAAACTTCCAGAATTATTCCAATTACCATTTATTGTAATGTTAAAGGTTGAAGCATTAAAACTCCCTGATACAATATTTAGATTTTGAAGAATTGTGATATTCCCCTCTAGCTGACAGGATGCTGAAGGAGATGTTTCAATATCTATACTTCTAACACTGGCATTATTGAAATTAACTGTTTGAATTCCTGTTGCAGCATTGAAAATGAACTTTGCATCGCCAGTAGTGATTAACCCATTTTCGCAATGTAAATCTCCACCAATAGTTATGCTTGGAGATCCTGTGATGTTTATTGTTCCATCATTTATAATGCTAAACTCTGTGGTTAGATCCTTATTTATATCGAGTCTAGCGCTCAATTGTAAAACAATTGATTTAGCCACTGCGCTAGAATTAGAAACAATTGGATAATTGACTACATTAGGTATAATTACCAATGAGCTGATATCGGGGACAACTTCTAATGACCAATTTAGTGGATCGTGCCAATTATGATCAACATTTCCTGTCCAATAGAAAGGTTGTAAAAGTGAACGTGTTGCAAAACCATCAGCTTTTCCTCCAAAGAAAATATTCCAGTTTGTTGAAATTGGGCAAATTGATTGCATGATTATCTGATTACCTGCTCCATTTGCATTACCGCCAAGGTATATATTGAAATTTTCGGGGGGAGTACAAATAGATCGTATAATTGTCATATTTGCTGCACCATTTGTAGTACCTCCAATGTATATGTTTTGGTTTTCGGGTGCTGTACAAATACTTCTTATTACTCTCAAATTTTCTGCACCATTAGCAGCACCGCCTAAGTAAATGTTTAGATTTACGGGGGGGGTACAAATATTTTGGATTAACCGTTGATTTGCTGCACCATTGGCATTACCCCCATTAAATATGTTCACTTGAGAAGTATTTACAGGGCAAATGGTAATATTTGTATATGCTGCTCCGTTTGCATCACCCCCAAAATAGATATTGGCTATTTCAGGTAGGGCACAGCTAATTAAATATTGAAATGCATCACCATTTGATACACCACCTGAAAAAATATTTAAGTTTTCAGGAGTAGAGCAAACAGATTGAGTGAATTTTGATAGTGTGAAACCATCGGTATTTCCCCCCTTAAAAATATTAAAATTTTCAGGTACAGAGCAGATTGTTTGTGTCAAACTACTGAATGCAAAACCATCAGTATTTCCCCCAAAGAAAATATTGAAGTTTTCTGCAACAGGGCAAATGGACTGGGTTAAGCGTTTTATATCCTGTCCGTCTGCACTACCACCCGTAAAAATATAGCTATTCTCAGGGACCGCACATAAACTTTGAGTAAGGTTTTGAATTGAGTACCCATCGGTATTTCCCCCGAAAAAAATATTTGAATTCTCGGCAGCTGAGCATACTAATTGAGTAAAAGTACCTAGAGAATATCCTTCAGAATTACCACCTAAAGAGATTGTCGAGTTATCGGCAGGAGGACAAACGGATTGTGTTAAAACATTTTGGGTGAATCCATCGGCATTTCCACCAAAAAAAACATTTAACGATTCGGGGGTTGAGCAAATTGATTGAATAAACACATTTAATGAATATCCATTGGTATTACCACCAAAGAAAATATTGTAGTTCTCAGAAAGGGAACACGATGATTGGGATAATACCCCTTTAGAAAATCCATCGGCAATACCTCCATTAAAGATATTCAAGGGTATTGCAACCGGACAATTTGTAATATATTGTGAAGCAGCACCATTGGCATCGCCACCATAGTATATATTATTGTTTTCAGGTGGGGTACAAAGCGTTGATAATTGAATTGATTCACCTCCATTACCACCAAAAAAAATGCTAAGGTTTTCGGGAGTCGAACATGCACTCTGTATTAAATCTTTAGCCGAAGCACCATTGGCATTACCACCAAAGTAAATGCTTGCATTGATCGGAATAGTACAAATTGACTGAATAATGCTAACCGATTGAGCACCATTAGCGTCTCCCCCAAAATAAATGTTCGAATTTTCAGGAGGTGAGCAGGGAGATTGAGTGAGCGATTCACTATCTCCTCCATTTGAATTACCCCCTTTATACTGAGCAAATAAATTTTGAGAAATACTAAATAGTAATATTATAAGGAATATGTATTTATTCCGAAAAAGCATTTAATAATTTGTTGGTTTTGGTTAGAATAAGTTCAATAACTTATTAACATACAACCAGATAATTACGAATGAATAAATTATAAGCAATTATGGAATTAAGGGTTTAACGTACACCTCTACCACCTAACCTGTAATCCCTACTTCTGTTGGCACCATTATTTAACCAATCTCTATTGCTAGTAATACAATATTGCCAACCATTATCGTACCAGTTGCCACCACGCATAATACCTCCTTGGTCTCCACCTCCATTAGGAGGCCAATTTGGTGTATCCGCTACACCCGTTGCGGTTAAGCTACCATCACCGGGTGAATTGGTAAATGAGCTGTAATTGTATGCCATACCACCAACACACTGCTCAAAAACATTACCAGCCATATCCATGGCTCCGTAGTAAGCAGCACCCGCTTGTGCACGATTAGTAATTGATGTAGCTGCAAACCCACATCGTATTGGACCTCTATTGTTAACAACTCCAACAGCATACGCACAAAGCCCTGTTCCAATAGTTAATGACACTTCGTTTACTGCACCTGGATAGGCAATTCCACCCGAATTTGTAGCGGTAATGGTTGTTGTTCCCCATACATACTCATTAATAACCGGAGCTGCTGTACCTCTACATATTTTTTCAAACTCGAATTCAGTCATTGGTCGTAAGGCAGCCCAATCGAGGTATGCGATAAGATCAGCCCAGTTTAGCCAGTTGCAAGCAACATCTTTACCATCATCGGCTTCGTCAAAAACTCCATTCAGATTTAGATCACACCCTACAATTGCAGGGATATTATTAACTGTACCAGGGGTCTTGATTTTAATTCCATTTCGGCAATGTGAAGGGTTTGGTGAACCTGCAAGAACAAAGCTTCCTATAATAGAGTTGGGAGAAGCAGCAAATCGATTAATTTGCTGATCGTAAGTAAGGGTATTTAGAAAAGCAACATACTCCTCTTGGCTTATTTCATACTTCATCGCATAAAATCCATTGTAGCCAAGCGGGAATGTTGCTGGTAATGCAGCGGTAGAACCCCATGCAACATTAAACAGATACTGAGTTGCCGTTAAACCAGCAGCTTGTACAGCAGCATTTATCAATTTGGGCGCCATTGCTCCATCGCCAGTAAATCCGTATAATGCACTTGCCCCTCTATTACCATCCCCAACAGAAAAATCTCCTTGTGGCACATAAACCATCTCAACACCATTCAGCTGATAATTATAGGTATCATCAGTGATATTCATTTTTAGGGTAACCGTTGCTGAAGAAATATTTCCACTACCATTTGCTAACCTGCGAATGAATACACCTTTCCCATCAGCTGTAGATTCAACCTGAAGTATTCCGCCAGTAATAGCATGATCGCCAGATGTAGTACTTAAGCCAACGTGCTGCCAAGGCAGATAGTTAGTTGCACAATCTTGGTATTTTATAAATATCCATACCGCATCCCAATTTGTAGGCCCTGAGGATACTTTCCAGCTATTATCCCATTGGATTGTAAACCGAATATGAGTCGGATCGGAAACCGTTAAAGCGCCAAGCTGCAAATTATTGGCATATGACGATGCAAAAGGGATTGAAATAATCAGAAATAATATTAGTCGTTTCATCTTGTTTAATTTTTAAGTTAATGGTTTGACCTACAATTTCGGTTAAGGTACTCTTACCCCACGCCCCCCAACCCGATTATCTCTACCTTGGTTCACATTGGATGCCATCCAATCTCTATTACTTGCAATACATACACCAACTGCATCATACCAATTGCCTCCTCTACAAATACCACCAAAACCTTGTCCTCCACCTAAAGGAGGCCAGTTCGCAGTATTTGCACCACCAGACACATTTAGGTCACCATCACCATTCTCAGTAGTAAAGGTGCTGTAGTTATACCCGTTATACCCACCAATACACTGTTCGTTAACATTGCCGCTCATTTCCATAACACCATAATAGGTTGAACCAGCCATTGTACGGGTAGTTGTTGATGTTGCAGCAAATCCACAACGTAAAGGGCCACGATTATTATTAGTACCAATTCCATACGCACATAAACCATTACCGCTTAAAATTGATACCTCGTTTGAAGCACCAGGGTAAACTATTGCACCTGAATTGGCTGCAAGGGTCGTAGTAGTACCCCATACATATTCATTTGCAATAGGTATAGCTAACCCCCTGCTTACTTTTTCATATTCAAATTCTGTCATTGGGCGTAAGGCAGCCCAATCGAGAAAAGCCATTAAATCGGCCCAGCTTAGCCAATTACATGCTATATTTTGGCCATCGTCAGGTTCATCAAAAACTCCATTAAGGTTAAGATCACACCCCACTACAGCAGGCACGTTACTAACTTGTCCCGGAGTTTTAATCCGTATTCCATTTCGACAGTTCTGTGGGTTTGGCAATCCGGCAATAGCAAATGTTCCGGTTGATGAGTTTGGTGCGTTTGTAAATCGTGTTTGTTGTTGATCGTACGTTAGCGTATTGAGGAAAGCGGCATATGCTTCTTGGCTAATTTCGTATTTCATAGAATAGAACGCATTGTAACCCATTGGATAGGTTGATGTAAGAGGAGTTGATGATCCCCATCCTGCATTTGATAAATACTGTGCAGAAGTTAATCCAGCAGTTTGAACTGCATTGGTAATTATTAAAGGATCAAAAGCACCATCTCCAGTAAAGCCATAACGATTTCCTCCTCCCCGGTTGCCGTCCCCAATGCTAAAATCACCCTGAGGGATATAGACCACTTCAATGCCATTCAGCTGATAATTGTAGCTATTATCAGTAATGGTCATTTGCAGTGTAACAGTGGCCGATGTAATATTTCCGCTTCCTGCAGCAGAGCGATGAATAAATACTCCTTTTCCATCAGAAACAGCATCAATTTGCAAAACGCCACCGGTTACCGTATGATCTCCAGATGTAGTACTTAAACCAACATGCTGCCAAGGCAGATAGTTAGTGGCACAATCCTGATACTTAATAAAAATCCATACCGCATCCCAATTGGCAGGACCACCTGTAACTTTCCAGCTATTGTCCCATTGAATGGTAAATTGCAAATGAGTAGCATCAGGTCGAGTAATAACACCAAACTGTAAATTATTAGCAATTGAATCGCTTGCCAATAAAATAATGATTAACAAAAAAGTTATTTTTCTCATATATTTCAATTTTACTTATACAATTCAATATCTTTTGTTTTTCTACGAAAATAATTAAATTAGTTACATCAAACCTTAGACAAAGATTAAAAATTTTACAGACAATTATTTAACATCTTGATATTATGAAGATTATCACATTAAATTTATTGAACATCAAGCTATACAATTAGATACAAAATGCCCTTAATATTTTTTTTATTTAAAAAAAAGCGAATTAGTTAATTTATAATTCAATGTCGTTTAAGGAATTTAACCTAGCATTGTCCTGAGGACTATGCTAGGTTAATAAACCTTCTAACCCCGCATGGCGGGGTGGAAGAGTTGATTTAAAAACGCTAATCAGCATTGATTTAATTGTCAAAAAAAAGGCCTTTTCTGTTTCAGAAAAGGCCTTTTTTTTGACAACCAATTAATTAGAAAATGTATGTAATCCCAAATTTTCCACCCGAGAAGGCATTACCCCCACCAAACTCAAGGTTTACCCCAAAATTGTTCTTGAAGAAGTATCTTGCACCAACCTGAGCCCCTAAGCCAAGGCCAGAAGCACCATCACCAGGATAATTAGAAGATGTTGTCCAAATATAGTAACCGAGGTTTAAACCAGCATAAACATCCCATTGGTTAGGAATTTCTAGCAATGAATTAAAATGGTAATTACCATTACCTGAAAAACCAAAAATTGTACTTCGATAATTCTCTCCAACAAATTTCTGGTTATAAGATCTGAATGACGCCTCAAAGCCAACAGTTATGTCCTTATAAACGCCAAAATCCATACCAACATAGATTGGAACACCCCAACCCGAAAAACCAACCCCTGCATTAATCTGCTTGCTACCCTTAGCTAGTGGGCTCTGAGCATTAGAAGTAGCTACAAAAACGAATAGTAATAGTACTATTATACCTGCTTTTCTCATCTCAATTATTTATTAAGTTAATAATTATCGATTATTGATTTCCCAAAAATAGCTAAAAGGTATTTGAAATAGCGTTTTTAGCTGCTAATTAAACCTTTTTTAACTTAAATTATTTCCATTGGCGCTACCTCAAATAGCTCGTACCTCGTTCCTTTACAATATTAACAAAGTTATCGATTGAACGATTATATCCCTTTTCAATATCATTAGGGAAGTAACATGCAGGTAATTCGCCATGTTTTCGATGATAAGCCAAGCAATCGCAGCAAACGCCATGCTTATTGCAAGCGTATGAGCAATTGCAAAACTTAATATTAGACTCCTTTTTACACTCCATTTTCTTAACTTGTTAACTTATCAACATATCCGTTTATCAGCTTCTCCTACAATCTCAAAAAAATATCCTGATAGTATGAAAGGTAAGAGAACGCTTCATCCGAAACCCTTTCAATATCGCTGCCCTCCTTCAGAATAAATCTTTTGCTTGTATGATCGAAAATAACCGAAGCACTATCTGCTACAAAGCCAAAGCCATCGTTAAATACGTAGTAAGCATAGGGTTTACATCCGTTCGAAAGAAGGTTCTTAGAAAATTTGAATTGGTTTGATTTAACTCCTATTTGGCATAGAAGTGTAGCCGCCAAATCGACCTGCGAGCCCATTTTTTGAATTACCAATGAATCGCGACTAACCGCTCCACCCAACCAAAGCATTGGTATTTTAAACTTGTTTAGGGAGTAGTTAATATCACCACCTGGGTAACGATGCCCATGGTCGGCGATTAGAATGAACAGGGTGTTCTTATACCATTCCTTGGTTCGTGCCTCGTTAAAAAAGACACCTATACAGCTATCGGTGTAGTGAATAGCGTTAATAAACTTGGTCTGCTCATCGGAGCTATCAAATTTTGGCCTTGAAGGAATTTCAAAAGGCTCATGGCTTGTCAGGGTAAAGCACATCTTAAAAAATGCTCCGTTGGCCGTATCGCAGTCGGCTATAAGTCTTTCAAATACATACTCATCGTGCACACCCCACTTTGAATTCCGATACGATTTAGGAAAATCATCCTGAGTAATCATATTCCGAAACTTAGCCGAATAGAGGTATGAACGGATATTGGCAAAATCGGGGTTTCCACCATAGTAGAATGTTGTTCTATACCCTAGGCTGTCGAAAACACCACTTATGGTAGGTAGTTTTTGAGACTTCAACGGGTATTTAATGATTGACTTTGTGGATTGAGCAGGAAATCCGCTTACCGTAGCAACAATACCCTTATCGCTTCTATCGCCACTCGCAAAAACATGGTTAAAAAGTATTCCCTGCTTGCTTAGCTCGTTGAAATTGGGTGTTACACCCTTCAACCCTCCCAATGGCTCAATTACCTTTGAAGTAAAGCTCTCAAGCAGAATAATTACAACATTTGGACGATTGCTTTTCAGAACATTTAAACTAGTGCCATTATCAAGCATTAGCTCAGCGGCAATGGTTTTCGCTTTCTCCTTATCAATATAATCCGGATACTTTTTATTCATCGAACCCGATTTCGACAGGCTATAAATCATATTCCAAACCGAGTTCAGCGCAGCATGGTTGCAGTACATATTCTGGCTATAGTAAACTTTGCCGGGGTTCATGGGGGCAATCCCAAAGTTCCCTCGAATAGGAATAATCATCAACGCCGAAAAGAAGATAAAAGCAGGGATAAACCACCACCTACCCTTTTCGATTATTGTATCCTTTCTAACCACCCATTTTTGATACGACCAATAAGAAACCAACAAAAACAGCACCCAAATAACCAAAAGCATTGCAACGATTAGTATAGGCGTAGAAGCAAATGCCTCTCCAGGAGTTTTTAGGAAGAATAGCGGTGTAGCATCAACCCTAAAACCCCAATTCCGGTAAAGTTCTAAGTCAGAAACAACTATAAAAGAAAAAATTGCTAAAAGGGAAATCGTATAGTATTTAAAAATGGCCATTATCCATTTTCCATTTGAAAAAGATAATGCCGAAAGGAATAATCCCGATAGAAGTAAGATATAGCCTATTAGCGAAATATCCATCCAAGCACCCCGAATGAAAATACTATACCAATCGCTCAAAAAGATTTGCGATGTTTGGCTTAACTGATAAACCATGAACAGCAAACGTGCGATAGCAAAGAATACTAACCAAAAAAGGAAGTATTTAATCAGAAAAACAAATCGTGCTTTCATCAGCTAAAGTTTAACCTGCGAATTTATTAAAAACTATAAGCCCTAAACATGTAAAGCAATAAAACAAATTACCTATTTTTGCTTTGAACCTATAAATTACTATTATGAAGATAAAAGTATTGCTTGTTATTGCCCTATTTACGTATGGTTGCGCAAACAAATCCAGCAAACCCGAACCAAAATCGGATTGGGCGATAGCCCTACACGGTGGCGCTGGAAATATTTTACCTGAAGATTATACTCAGGAACAGCAAGATGCTTACACACACGAGCTGGGCTGTGCGCTGGAAATAGGAAAAAAAATTCTATCGGATGGAGGCACAAGCCTCGATGCGGTTGAGCATGTTGTTCGTTACCTTGAAGATTGCCCCCTATTCAACGCTGGCAAAGGTGCTGTTTTTACACACGATGGGAAAAACGAGTTAGATGCGGCTATTATGGATGGTAACGGCCTACGTGCGGGTGCCGTTGCGGGCGTAAGGGATATTAAAAACCCTATCAGTACTGCTCGGTTGGTAATGGATAAATCGGAGCATGTATTTATGGTCGGCAAGGGTGCTTCGCTATTCGCTAAATCGCAAGGTGCTGAGATTGTGGATAGCACCTACTTTTACACCGAGAAGAGCTGGAAATCGCTTCAAAGAGCACTTGATAAAGAAAGCGTAAAGGATAAGAAGATGGGGACAGTTGGGTGCGTTGCGCTCGATAAATCGGGAAATCTTGCCGCAGCAACATCAACCGGTGGAATGACCAACAAGCGATATGGTCGGGTTGGTGATGTGCCAATCATTGGTTCAGGAACCTATGCGAACAATAATACCTGTGCGGTTTCGGCCACTGGACATGGTGAATTCTTTATCAGATATACAGTATCGCATGATATTTCGGCATTAATTGAGTACAAGGGGTTATCGTTGGTTGATGCGGCTCACCAAGTTGTAAACGTTAAGCTCGAAAAAGCAGGTGGCAAAGGTGGAATTATTGCTGTTGATAAGCATGGTAATATGGCACTTACCATGAATACCCCTGGAATGTTCAGAGCATTTGCCAGCTCGAAGGGCGAACAGAAGATAGCAATTTTCAAAGAATAGTTAACGTGAGTTCGACGTAAGAAGCAACTTAACTACTTGTTTATTATCATTATATCCTTAATGATTAATTGGAATAGTGCCTGCCTGCCGGGTTGGCAGGGTAGGCAGGGTTGCCCTATACATTGAATGTAGTAATATCAAGTATTTCATAAATTAGTAATATTTTAGTCGGTCAGTAGTGATTAAGTATTTAAACAGTTTCTAAATAAAATGGTCGTAAACAGCTTAACAGCTATGACTTACCATTAAAGCAGTGATAACGAACGAATGATTTACCCTTAATTAATTGATTTTTTGCAATTTGTTTTATTAAATTGCCTAAAATATAATCTTACTAGGTATATGGCATTAAAAGTTAAATCGGAGAAGGTTAAACCCAAAGGGAAATTTCTCGTTTTCATCTTCTTTTTTGCAATGCTACTCATTCTCTTTGCAATTTTTCTTGCAATACTACTTGTAATTGGAGGTTTTTCACTATCAAACGATTACTTCACATTCTACATTGATTTTTTAACCCTTACAATCATTTTACCGTTTATTATTGCCCTAACCACTATATTATCATTCAAGTATTCTAGGATGCATGTTACCCCTGGCCATAGTGTTAATATTCCAAGGCTAAAAGAGCTTTTCCTAACCAAAACTGGTTATCGGGTGATTGAGGAGCGTGAAGGGTATATTAAATTTGAAAGTTCGAAAGCGTTTTCACGCTTCATATGGTTGAATATCGATAAACCGATAATTGAGGTAAATGGCGATGAGGTGCAAATTACCCTTAAAAAGCATACAGAAGCCGTTATCACACCATTGTTAGTTTATGGTAAGCATTTTGACATGAACGCTGAAAGCTAGCCAATATTTTTATTCTTATAGTAACAACCCTGACCTGCTCAGGGTTTATTTTTTTGAAATTAAATAAACTAATCCATTATGGCAGTTACATATCCCTATCTCCTTCTCGATAAAGGAAAATGTCTTGAAAACATTAAGAAAATGGTTAACAAGGCAAAAAAGAATAACCTTAAACTCCGGCCACATTTTAAGACCCATCAGAGCATTGAGGTTGGAACATGGTATAAGCAGCTAGGCGTTGATACCTGCACCGTTGCATCTTTTCCCATGGCGAAATATTTTGCATCGGGAGGTTGGAATGATATAACCGTAGCCTTTCCCGTTTCGATTTTCGATGTTGAAATTATCAACTCGATTGGGCAACAAATCAACCTTAACATTACCACATCATCGTACAAAAACCTAAATTCGATAACAAATGCCGATATTCATCGCAAACTAGGTATTTACATTGAATTAGACTGTGGGCACGGTCGTTCAGGCCTTAGCCCTGATAATAATCGGGAAATTGCGTTAATGGTAAATCTCATTGAGCAGAACAAGTATTTTCATTTAAAAGGTTTTATTACCCATGCAGGGCATACCTACGGGGCAGAATCAATTGAAGAGGTTGAGGTAATGCATCGAAAGGCGCTGAAGCTGCTCTCTCAAATTAAGCTATTTTGGAATGAGAGCTACCCAGAAATCAGTATTTCATACGGCGACACACCCTCATGCTCTATCTCGGAGGATTTTTATGGCGTTGACGAGATTCGCCCCGGCAATTTCGTTTTTTATGATGTAACCCAAGCCTCCATTGGATCGTGTACCCACAAAAGCATTGCTATAGCGTTGATATGCCCTGTTGTTGATGTTTATTCCGAACGAGGTGAAGCGACTATACGTGGAGGGGCAGTTCACCTATCAAAGGATTTTATTCTTTTACCCAATGGCTCTAAGTCGTACGGACTTATATGCCCTTTTAACGGTAAAAAGTGGGAACAGCCGATTGAGGGTCTTTGGCTAAAAAGCATAAGCCAGGAGCATGGGGTTATCGCATCAAAGGATGCTGATATAATTAGCAAACTCAAACCCGGCCAGCTAGTCGCAATCCTCCCTGTACACAGCTGCCTCACAGTGGATACCATGGGCGAGCTGTTTCTATCCGATGGCACAAGCATCTCAACGATGAGAAAAAGGGGAAACAATAATTAGTGTCTGTCCATAATATGATTTTTTTTGATTTAAGAACAAGCCTGCCTGCCGGCGAGGCAAGGAACAACGATTTAAGATTTCTGATGTTTGCGTAATCAGTTTATTTTCAGAAATCACTAAAATCTGAAATCGTTAACCGATCCGGCAGTTGCCGGAGAGTTCGCCGAAGGCAACCGAACAAAGTGAGCTCAGCGAAGCTAATCCTTGTTCATTTTTCAATTTGTTTAGAGTTTCTGACTTTAGAGAGGTGCCCTTATATAATCAACGAAAAAAAAAATCTTCTCCTATTAAAATCTATTTCACATAAAGTATTTCAAGTATTTTGTTTTTTTATTTACATTTACTGAAAAGGATTTTGCTATGATATCTTTCGACTCATCGACCAGCAATGATTTTCAGAGCATAAATATCGACAAAACCGTTTTTGAAAGTTTTCCGGGTTATGGGATGATACTCAGCTCAAAAGGAAGAATCATAGCCATTACGGATTATACAAAGGAATTGCTCAACATCCACCTCACCCCTCAGAATAGCAAGTTTTTCTCCATTTTCGAAAATAATGAGCCCAACATTGAATTTGAAAGCATTGTAAAGGAAGGGAAGCATGAAATTTGGCATACAATATCAGCGAATAACAGAATCTGCCTACAATTCACTTTCAAACAGATTGCCATTAGCGAAAAACACTATGTAATCGCGCTGATTAAAGATAAGACAAAGAGCCGAAGGCATGATAAGGTAAAAAAGATACTTGCCAACTTGGCAAAATCTGAGATTCAAATAAAAGAGATCGATCATTACTTTAAATCAATTCAATGCGAACTCAGTAAGGTGCTCGATGCTGGAAATTTCTTTGTTTTTCAGTACGACAAGTTCATGCAAAATCTTCAGCTAACCTTCATGGTTGATGAAAACGATAGCTTTACCCACTTCCCTTGCGGAAAAACCCTTAGCGAATATGCAATTAGCCTCAGAAAACCTGTTCTTTTCACCCAAAATCAGATTGAAGAGCTTATCAAAAAAGGGGTTGTCGAAATTGTAGGCACTCCTGCAAAATGCTGGATGGCAGTTCCTCTATTTCACAACAACGAAGTTTATGGGCTAATCGGAATCCAAAGCTACACCTCCGAAAGCGCATTTACAACCGAAGATTTAGAAATACTGGAATTTGTCTCCATACAAATCGCCGTAAGCATCAAGCATAAGGAGATTGAGACAAACCTTCAAATGGCAAAAGAAAAGGCTGAAGAAGCGGATAAGCTTAAATCCTCCTTCCTTGCCAACATGAGCCACGAGATACGGACACCCATGAACGCAATCATTGGTTTCTCCGAATTAATGACACGCAAAACTATTGCCCAAGAGAAAAAGGATATTTATGCGCAGTATATTACCAATAGCGGAAAAACCCTTCTCACGCTTATCGATGATATTATTGATATTGCAAAAATTGAAGCGGGTCAGCTGAAAATTAACAAATCAGCTACTTATATCAACTTGATATTTAACGAGATTCTTGAGTATATCAATAATGAGAAGAAGCGGAATAAAAAGGAACACATACTCTTCACTAAAAATGAAGCCATTAACGATGTTAATTTCTGTTTTCTTTGCGATCCGCTTAGGTTGAAACAGATATTAACCAACCTACTAAATAACTCGCTAAAATTCACCTTCGAAGGGATAATCGAATTCGGCTATCTAATACCCAATAACGCAACAATTCTATTCTATGTAAGCGACACAGGCATTGGCCTGAATGATGATAAAATCCCTCTAATATTTGAACGTTTTAGACAAGCCGATGATACCACTACACGTCAATTCGGGGGCACAGGTCTAGGCTTAGCAATCTCAAAGAAATTGGTTGAGATGATGGGTGGTAGAATTTGGGCTGAATCAGAAAAGAGCAAGGGATCAACGTTCTTCTTCTCGCTACCCCTAATAATACCCGAAAGAAGTACAAAGATTGTAGATCAAAAGATTGAATCATCGGTAAACGATAATTTCGAGGGCAGAACCATCCTTATTGCTGAGGATGAGGACAATAACTTTATCTTTCTGCAAGAAGTACTCAACCTAACCAAGGTTAAGATTGTTCGTGCCCATAACGGGCTACAAGCGGTGAACATCATCAAAACGCAGCCCGAAATATCCCTTATACTGATGGATATTAAAATGCCCGAAATGAATGGCTATCAAGCAACGAGCATAATCAAAGAGATGAAACCCTCAATACCCATTATTGCTCAAACTGCTTACGCTATGGCAGAAGATTTAATCAAGGGGAAAAATGCAGGCTGCGACGACTATCTCTCAAAACCCATAAAACCCGAACTGCTGATTAGCACCATAAGGCACTTCTTTAATTTAACCCCTTCCGATGATAGTGTAACGTAGAATAATGAATTATTCTATATTTTTCATCTAAGTAATTAGAAACAAATTAAATACACCTTTATAATATTATTTTTTTCGTAATATATTATTTTCTGCTACAATTTTTATCAAAAATCATACATTTGCTTCCGAGCCAACAACTACTCCACCGAATGTCAACCTTCCCCAAAATTTACCAAGTCATCATCAGCACCTTACTTCTATTCCATTCAACCCTATTATATCCCGAAGATTTACAGAGCAAATCCTACAAACCCCAACTTATTAAGGTTAGAATAGAGCAAGTTCTAACCATGAGCAAAACTGACACTGCTGAATCAAAGAGAGTTATTCGAGAAATAATTTCAGAAATTGAAAAAGGAAACGACCCTAAAAACCTTTACAACGCCTACTCAGCCTACGCAAAAATATTGAAAGAGTGTAAAAAGAATTCCGAGGCAATTGCTACTGCGAATAAGGCATCAATGCTTGCAGACGAGTTAATCAACAATAATAATGATTACAAAGAATTAAAGTTGAACCGTTTACTGCTGTACATAACCATTCTTCTTTCGTTATTGCTAATGATATTAATTTACAGCGGTTATAAAACAAAGAAACGTGCAAACATCGACCTTTCTATTCAAAAGAATGAAATCGAGGAGCAGAAACACCTAGTTGACAACCGAAATAAGGATATTACGGATAGTTTAAACTACGCTCGACGCATTCAGCAAGCAATATTTAAAACATCAGAACGGTTAGAGCAGTTTTTCTCCGAAGCATTCATTCTATTCACCCCCAAGGATATTGTAAGCGGTGATTTTTATTGGGTTAAAAGCAAAAACGATCAAATTCTTTTTGCAATGGCCGATTGTACTGGTCACGGTGTTCCGGGTGCTTTCATGAGCATTATCGGAACATACGGTTTAAATAACCTTGTTAACGAGTCGAACCTTACTAACCCCGGTGAGATTTTGAATGAAATGAATTATCTTTTCAAAAATTCATTCGACCAAAGCGAAGGTTCGGAAATATTCGACGGAATGGATATTTGCCTTTGCCTCTACAATTCTACAACCAAAGAGCTAAATTACTCCGGAGCCAACCTACCCCTTCACATCCTCAGGGATAGCTCTAAACCTCAACCAACATCGCATATTGTACATAATAACAACCTGTTCAGCCTATACCAGGTAAAACCGAACAAGCAACCGATTGGATACATCTTTGAAGATTCAAATTTTGTTACCCACGGTATTCAGCTCATGGAGGGTGACATACTATACCTATTCACTGACGGTTTTGCCGATCAATTCGGTGGGCTTTACAAGAAAAAGTATCGCTATCAGGAACTTCGAAAACTGCTGTGTGAAATAGCCACTAAGCCTTTAGCAGAACAACGAGCCATCCTTTACGATACTTTTAGAATTTGGAAAGGGGATAACGTTCAGGTTGATGATATGAGCTTTATGGGGGTTAAAATCACCTAGCCGTTCTTGTTAATAACCAAAAGAAAATCAATCATCAGCAGGAATAGCAAGAAAAACTCCACATCTTGTACTCCGATTAAATTTAGCAGAATTGATATAATAATTGTAACCAGTATTATTAGCCTATACTTATCGATTTGAACCTTTGCTTTACCTCTCAGCTTATAGTAGTAGCTTAATCGATAAAAAATATATGGTAAAAAGGCAATATAGAACAATACAAAGCCTACGGGGTAATTCAGTATCCTAACCAGCCCTGTAAAAACAATTAAAGCCGAGGTAAAGATTAGCACTTTACGCTCCGAAATCTTCTTATCCATCCTTTTTTTTAAAGAGCCTCAAAAATAGCTCATTTTTATTATCCAATGCTAAAGCAAACATATAACAACTACTGATATTTGGGTAAAATGGAAAATAAATGTAGGTTTGTAAATACAACTAATTAACAAATTGCAATCATAATGAAGCAGTTACTAAAAATATGGGTACTTGTTTTGGTATCCTCAACAGTCTCTTGCCAAAATGTACAAAAAACCAAGATCGACATAAACAGAAAAGATCTTCACCAAATTATCGACTTCCTTGCTTCGGATAGCCTAAGAGGTCGATACCCAGGCACTCCATACGATAAGGTGTCAGCTAAATACATTAGAGATCAATTCGAAAGCTTCGGGTTAAAGCCAATGGCTGAGAATGGTTATCAGTTTATGGACATTATCATCGATCAGAAACCGGGTTCAAATAATAGCTTATCGATAAATGGAATCGAACAGAAGTATAATACCCACTTCGCTACACTGCCCTTCTCTTCATCGGGGAGTTTGGACGCATCGGTTGTATTTGTTGGCTTTGGCTTTAAAATCAACAATGAAAGATTGCTTTGGAACGACTACCAAACGGTTGATGTTACCAATAAGTGGGTGTTAATCCTACGCGGTGATCCTGAGCCCGATAGCCTTCAAAGCGTTTTCGTCAATCAATCGTCCGATAGGAATAAAACGATTATCGCCAAGGATATGGGAGCAAAAGGGGTAATACTCGTTTCAGGAAGCACCTATGATCCGAACGATAAGCTCTCCAACATGTCCGAAAGGGGTTATGATATCGGCATACCTGTAATCCAGGTCAAGCGGGATGTGGCAAATTCGATTCTAAACGGACAAGCAAAAGTTGAAGAGCTAGAGAAACAACTCGTAACCGACAGACGCTCCCACTCCATTGAGTTGCAAACCAAAGCTATTGCAACCACCGATGTAGTTAACGAATCAAAAATAACCCAGAATGTTATCGCAAAGCTTGAGGGGTCTGACATCAACCTTAAAAAGGAGTATATCGTAATAGGTGCTCATTTCGACCATTTAGGAATGGGCGGAAAGAACACTTCTAGCCGAAAGCCCGATACCATTGCCGTACATAATGGTGCCGATGATAATGCATCGGGGGTTGCTGCAATGATAGAACTTGCTCAGAAGCTTTCAGCAAAGAATAAGAAGGTTAAGCGTAGTATCGTATTCATTGCATTTGCTGCTGAAGAGATGGGGCTTATCGGTTCACAAAAATTTGTTGAATCGAATTTAGTAAACAATGAATCGGTAATTGCAATGATCAATATTGATATGCTTGGGAGGATGAATAAAAAAGAGCTTCAGATTAGCGGAACTAAAACATCTACCGAAAGCGAAACCATACTAAAAGGGCTTAATGCCGACTCCTCCTTAACCTTATCCTTTTCACCTGAAGGTTATGGCCCATCGGATCATGCCAGCTTCTATAATAAAAGCATCCCAGTTTTCGCATTTACAACGGGTGTTCATTTAGACTATCATACCCCGTTTGATGATATCGACAGGATAAACTTTGATGGTATGGTATTGGCAACGAACTACATTTACAATCTTACCTTCGAGCTATCGAATCGACCAAAAAAACTTCTTTTCCAGGAAGCAGGTCCAAAATCAAGACCTGTAAGAAACGGAAGGGGATTTAAGGTTAAACTGGGTATTATCCCTGATGTTAGCGGTACAACCAATAATGGGCTAAAAGCCATTGGGGTAACCGAAAATAACCCTGCTTATAAAGCAGGAATGAAGAGCGGTGATATAATTACAGCATTAAATGGAAAGCCTGTAAAAAATATACAGGATTACATGTTCAGGCTATCTGAGCTCAAAGCAGGGATGACCGTTTCGGTTGAAATCCAACGGGGTGAACAAAAGCTTGTATTGCTGGTTCAATTATAAAATCAAAAATTATTAATTATGAAATCAACTTTGGGGTACTGGACATTTGCTGTAATAATCACATTAAGTGCGTTGGTATATCAACGTGTAACTGGACCAACCAACCCTAAAAGGGTGAAAGTAACATTTGAAAACCAGATTGTAAAGAATAAATTACCCCGTAGCGGCGATTCAAACACCGATTGTAAGGTTGAACTTAAAAGCATTCCTTCATTTTGGGACGCATCTCTTTACTATAGAGAGTATAGATCTAATGAGAAATCAAATAAAGAATGGATTGTTACACCGTTTACATCAGAAGAATCTAACAAAATATTCGCCCTGCTACCCCATCAAGATGCTGCTGGAAAACTTGAATACTATATCGAGTTTAAGAATACCAACAATAATAGTGTTGTTGATATTTCAAAAAGTGAACCTATTGTAATTCGTTTTAAAGACCCAGTACCAGCATGGGCATTAGCACCGCATATTTTGTTAATATTTATTGCTATGCTTTTCTCAAACCTAACAGGAATAATGGCTGCTTTTAACCACGATAAGTTTAAATATTACGGCATATTAACCATCGCATTCCTATTTGTTGCAGGTTTTATTTTTGGACCAATCGTTCAGAAATATGCATTTGGTGCATACTGGACGGGCTTCCCCTTCGGATTCGATTTAACCGATAATAAAACGCTAATTGCCTTCGTTGCTTGGGCAATTGCGGTTTACTTTAACAGAAATGAAAGACGCCCATTACTTAGCGCAGCGGCTGCAATCGTGATGATTATTGTTTTTAGCATTCCTCATAGCCTAAGAGGTTCGGAGCTGAACTACGAAACAGGTCAGGTGGTTACTGGTTATATACCTTACATTAGAAGTATTTTACCTTTTTAGTATAAATACAAATAGAGGGTGTCTAAAAAGACCATTTAACTTCGTTGAGCCCTGCGGGGTTCACGCAAACCTTGCCTGCCGGCAGGCAAGGTTTGCGTGAAACTATTATTGACTTTTTAAACAGCCTTTACTATATTTAAACAACTTAATTCTACCAAGCGTTAAATAGCCCACTGATTAACCGTTCACGTTTCTCCTCGTTAGTCATCGAATCATACTTACGTTTCTCCTCCTCGATTGCCTTGCGCTTTTTATCCTGCTCCTTTCTAATAGCATCCATATAGCGAGCTACAATGCGATCTTTTAAAAATTTTTCAGCAACTGTAGGAAAAAGCTCAAGCAGAAGTTCTTCCTTCTCATTAGCCGCTAATTTAACATTACCAAATTCCGTGAAAACAGGATTTGATTGCTTCTTATACTTTGAGGTATCGTAAGGTTTTTCTTCCCTCGATCCGGTGATCTGCAAACGAAAATCGGGGTCAACGGGTATTGGGGTATTTCCATAAACTCCCATTACCAAGTTGACGTATTGAATGGATTTATTGGTGTAGAAAGGTAATCCTTTATTCTCATCAATTACACAGTTTACGGCCTGAACACCTACGATTTGGCTCGTAGGCGTTACCAATGGAGGGCAACCCGATGCCAATCGAACGGTAGGGATTATCTCTAACACCCTTGGTAAAAGCTGCTCTAGCTTTAGCTGCTTTAGCTGAGCAAGCATATTGGTGTACATACCCCCCGGAACCTCAGCAAATTTAACCTCCTCATCGGGTTCCGGAAAATTGAAGTACTTCTCAATGGCTAAGCAGCTTACGAGTAATTCATCGTATTTATTGCTATCCGCAAAGTCAATGGCATCATCAAAAAGTTTATCGATATGTGCAGGAAGGGTATCATTTGTGATATCAAATTCGATGGGGAATAGCTGATAGCTATCGAAATCCTTCATCTCCTTACGAATTTCTTTCAGCTCATTATTAATTTTAACTACTGCTTCAAGGTTTACACCCGTTTCGATACCCAATTTATTGCAGAAGATCTGAATTATCTCGAAAGAAGGTGCTGCTGGTCCGCCTGCAAAGCTTAGTATTGCTGTATCTACAATGTCAACTCCTTTAGTAATCGCTATTAATGTTGCAGCCAAACCGTAGCCAGGGGTACAATGCGTATGAAAATCGATGGGTACTTTAACCTCTTTCTTTAGAGCAGTAATAATTTCACTAGAACGTTCGGGGGTTACCAACCCAGCCATATCCTTTAGCGAGATCATATCGGCACCCATAGCTTCGAGCTCCTTTGCCTTACTAACAAAGTAATCGATGCTGAAAATCTTTTTAGGTAAAGGTTTTCCTTTTAGAATCGATTTAAACCTATCCTTTGTAGTAAACTTTGGATCAACAGTATAGCAAACGGTTGCATCGGCAATACCTCCATTCTCCTTTACGTACTTAATGGTGCTTCGAATATTCTCGGTATCGTTCAGCGCATCAAAAATTCGCATGATTGAGATACCCGATTTTACGGCATTCCTATTAAATCCCTCAATTACCTCTTCTGGATAGGGGTTATAACCGAATAAGTTACGACCTCTTGAAAGTGCCGTGAGCTTTGATGATTCACCGATTACACTTTTAATCTTCTCAAGCCTTTCCCATGGATCTTCGTTCAGGTATCGCATAATCGAATCGGGAACGGCACCACCCCAAACCTCCATGGCAAAGAATCCAGCATCTTTGAAGAGAGGTAAAACCCTATCAACTTGTTTTTGATTCATTCTGGTTGCAAATAGCGATTGCTGACCATCACGAAGCGTAACATCACGAATTAAAAGCTTTTTAGCCATATTATTGTATTATGTAGTGGTTAATTAATCAACGGAATTCCAGAGAGCGAAATAACAAAATTGGCAGATAATAAATACATACATTGTATAGGCTTTAAAACATGGCTGTACAACATAAAGTGAGAGGTAAGAGGAATTTTATGAGTTATAGGTATGGATAACCGTCAAGTCTATACCAACTAATACAAATGAAAAGTGCAACCTCAACGATTGCACTTTTCCTGTTATGTAACTATCCACCACAGAAAAACAGCCCGTCCCGATGTATCGGGAGAGGGCACAGAGTTTCACAGAGAAAATATTTATGTTTTTCGTGTTAGTGATTCTTTTGCATTTTGATACTCAGTCGTTTTTTTATAATTGCCTCTGTGGTTCTCTTTGCTCTCCGTGTCTCCGTGGTTTTTGTTCAATTCGATTACTGCTGAATAGTTACCCTGTTATATCTGAAAAACTATTTTCGCTTACCTTTCTGTATCTCCTGCTGCTTGGCTATTTGCTCTAATTTCTCCTGAAACTTCGATTTCTTAACCGGCTTTTTAGCATTCTCATGGAGCTTTGCTAGAATAGCCTCATCATCCACAAACCTTCTTATTAGCAATGTTTGACCCAATGTAAACATGTTCGCCAAGAAATAGTAGTAGCTCAAACCAGCGGCATACTGATTGAACCAAACCACCATCATTAAAGGCATTAAATAGATCATCATAAACTTCATACCGGGTAGCTGAGCGTTGGTATCACCCATCTGATCGGCATTCATTTTTGATGTTACGAATAATGCGCCAGCCATTAATAGGGTGAATAAGCTGATATGAGCACCATACATCGGTATTTCAAATGGCAGATTAATTATTGCATCGAACGATGAAAGGTCATCGGCCCATAAGAAACTCTGCTGACGAAGTTCAAACGATGCCGGGAAGAATCGGAACATTGCAATTAAGAACGGAAATTGGATAAGAATTGGAATACATCCACCTAATGGGTTAACACCTACCTTACGATAGAGAGCCATAATGCTTTGCTGCTTCTTTATTGCGTCAGCTTTATTTGGGTGTTTTGCATTTATTTCATCAATCTGAGGTTTTAAAACCCTCATTTTACCTGAACTTAGGTATGATTTATAGGTTAATGGTAGAAGGATTAGCTTAAGAAGAAGCGTAAGAAGAAAAATAATCAATCCATAACTTGTGAGCTTGCTCCCCAGTATATCAAAAACGGGGATTACCAAATACCTATTAACCCATTTAATAATCCATTTACCTAAAAAGATATTTTGCTCAAACCCTAAATTGTATGATTTCAATATCTTGAATTGGTTTGGCCCAAAGAAAAAGTTCATGCCAATGGTTTCATCCTCACCGTCTTGCAAAGGTAAGGATATGCGAGCAGAAAAATTCTTTAGCGATTGAATGTCGTTAGATTTACTAACAATAAGGTTAGCGTTCGTAAAACCATCCTTTGCAACCAGAATCGATGAAAAAAACTGATGTTTAAAGGCAATCCACTTAACTTTTGTTGTAATATCTTTCTTATCATCAACCGACATTGCGCTTATCTCCTCGTATTCGTTGTTAGGGTAACAGTAAGAGATGGTTGTATAGTTACTTTCGTTCTTTGCCCCTTTTTCAAGCTGAGGCATCATTGAGGTCCAGTTCAAGTCTATTGCACCTGTTCTTCCGTTCATAATGCTGTTCATTCCTGAAAAATGGATATCAAAACCCAATAGGTAGCTTCCAGGAGTAATCGTATAAATATAATCTATGTATGAATCGACACCTGCGTTAAGCCTCATGGTTAACTTCTGAGGTTCACCATTTTTACCCGCTAAAATTACAGAATCGGTTCTGCTAGGAGTAAAAAAGAGGTCATTCGTTTGAATATCATTGTTATTTCCCCAAAATTGTAATCCAAAAGTGCTTTCATCACCATTGAACAATACCAATGGTTGACCTGCATATGTCTTATAATTTTTTACTTCTACGGAATAAACTCTACCTCCACGATTGGATACTTTTACTTTAAGCAAATCATTCTCAAGTGTAATAAGCTTTTCCTCACCTTTAAGCGATTCAGCGAATGAACCCATCTGCTTTACCTGCTCCTGCTTTTGCACAGAATCGGCTTGAACATTTTTCACTACTGCCTCAACGGATTGCTGCTGAAGTGCGGCGGCGGCATTAGCCCTAGCAATAGAATCAGCCTGATGCTGCATTGCAGCTACTTTTTCCTTCGAAGGAGTGTTTAAGTATCCGAAGAGGATTAGTATTCCAAAAATTAGAACAATCCCAATAATCGTATTCCTGTCCATTATAATTGTATGATGTTAATTACTAAGCAAAAAGAAGCCACCCTTCAAAAAAGGGCGGCACAAATGTAATAATTTCCTCAATAGCTATTTGCTAAATTCCAACGCAGCTTTAACAAAGTTTACGAATAAAGGATGAGGGTTAACCACTGAGCTCTTATACTCTGGGTGAAACTGAACACCAACAAACCAAGGATGCTTTGGTATTTCAATAATCTCAACAAGGTTCGTGTCGGGGTTTATACCTGTTGATATCATTCCGTTCTTCTCGAATTGTTCAAGGTACGCATTGTTAAACTCATACCTATGACGATGGCGTTCCTGGATATCGGTTTTGTGGTATGCCTGAGCAGCCTTTGTACCCTTCTTAATGGTACAATTATAAGCTCCGAGCCTCATTGTTCCTCCTTTATCAATAATCCCTTTTTGAGTTTCCATCAGGTCGATAACAGGGTTTAGGGTATTACGAGCCATTTCCGTTGAATTGGCATCGGATAGGCCAAGTACATTCCTAGCAAATTCAATAACTGCGCATTGCATTCCAAGGCAAATACCTAGGAATGGGATACCCTTTTCACGGGCATATTTGGCTGATGATATTTTACCTTCAATCCCACGATGACCAAACCCTGGAGCTACAATTATTCCTTTAAGTCCTCCAAGTTTCTCTTCAAGGTTTGAATCGTTAATGGTTTCGGAATGAATAGTTAACAATTCTACTTTGCATTCATTCGATGCACCCGCATGTATTACCGATTCAACGATTGATTTATAGGCATCGGGTAGCTCAACATATTTTCCAATTAATCCAACTTTAATGGTTGATTTCGGGTTTTTAAGCTTACTAATGAACTGATTCCATGATACGAGGTCGGGTTCATTCCCCGCAGGGAGGTTCAACTTCTTTAAAACGGTTAGATCCAACTTCTCTTTAAGCATTAAAAGTGGAACTTCGTATATTGTTTTAACGTCAATGGATTCAACTACAGCCTCTGGTTCAACGTTACAGAATAGCGCCACTTTTCTTCTGAGATCATCATTCAATGTTTTCTCTGTTCTAAGAACAAGTACATCTGGCTGAATACCATTTTCTAATAGAACCTTTACAGAATGCTGTGTTGGTTTTGTTTTTAGCTCTCCGGATGCAGCTAAATACGGTACTAGCGTTAAATGGATAAAAACGGAATTAGTTGGTCCTAAATCCCATTTTAGCTGACGAACAGACTCAATATATGGTAGAGACTCAATATCACCAACTGTTCCGCCAATTTCGGTGATTACCACATCGTACTTATGCTTTGTCCCGAGTAGCTTGATTCTTCCCTTGATCTCATCGGTGATGTGAGGGATAACCTGAACCGTTTTACCAAGATACTCGCCTTTACGCTCCTTATTAATTACCGACTGATAGATACGACCAGTTGTTACGTTATTGGCTTGGGTTGTGGGTAGGTTGATAAACCGCTCGTAATGGCCAAGATCGAGGTCGGTTTCGGCTCCATCCTCGGTAACATAGCATTCGCCATGCTCGTAGGGGTTAAGTGTACCCGGATCGACGTTGATATATGGGTCGAGCTTTTGAATTGTAACCGAGTAACCCCTACTTTGGAGAAGTTTAGCTAGCGAAGCAGAGATGATTCCTTTACCTAACGATGAGGTAACCCCTCCGGTTACAAATACATATTTGGTATTATGTGGCATGTATTGTTTATATTATAGTGTTTATTCTAAGATTAACTAAGTCAAATTATATAAAACGAAAAAATGGAATAATGGAATAATGGAATATTGAAGAAAGAATGGTCCAAAAACCCATCATTCCATTATTCCACTTCCTTTAAAAAAGTTTCACTAAACGCTATATGAATAAATGCTGTTTCTTAAATCGGAGCTAATCCAAATCTAGTTTGTCGATCATCCTGATCTTCTCCTCAAGCATTTTCATCTCCTCACGCCCCTTGGCGATATTGCGCTCAACATCCTTAATCATCTGCTCTGCATTCTTCGATTTTGCGAAGAATCCGATGTTATTCTCCCAAAGGGTTATATCGCCCTCAATCTGTCGAAGCCTGTTGAAGAGCTTATCGCGCTCCATTCTGACCTTATTCTCCTGACGAGGATTACCATGAACGTTATCGAGTCTTGATTTGAACTTAAGTAGATTTCGTTTCGATTCATCAATCTTAAGGCTCTCGAAATGCTTATTTATCGCATCACGATACCTTTTCTGAATAGATTCTTTTTGCTGAATTGGCACATAGCCAATTTCAGCCCAACGACGCTGAAACTCTTTCAGAACGTTAAGGTTATCTTCAACTTTTTCAACAATTTGATAGCTTTCAATCTCCTCAATCAGCTGCTCCTTGGCTTTTAGGTTATCATCGTATTTATTGTCAACCTGAGCGAAATGCTGCGATTTTTGGTTAAAGAAATAATCGCAAGCGGAACGGAAGCGCTTCCAAAGCTCATCGCTGTGCTTACGGGGTACGGAACCTATCTCCTTCCAACGTTTTTGAAGTTGAATAAGATCTTCGGTTACCTTTTTCCACTCATTGCTTTCTTTTAACGCTTCGGCTTGGATGCAAAGCTCTGTCTTAAGCTGAAGGTTATTCTGCTGCTCTTCACGAGCATCGGTGTAAAAATCACGCTTGTTGTTAAAAAACGCATCGCAAGCGGAACGGAAGCGTTCGTAAACCTTATTATTATCCTTTTTAGGAGCAAATCCAATGGTTTTCCATACCTTTTGCAGCTCAATCATCTCCTTCGAGCGCTTATTCCAATCCTTATTCGATGAAATGGCAACCGTTGAAAGCTCTTCGGCCTTTTCGCAAAGAGTTATCTTCGCATCGAGGTTATGCTTTTGCTCATCGCGTTGACCCTCAAAGTATTCCTGATGCTTTTTGTTGATTTTTGCAGTAGCCTCCTTAAACCTTTCCCAGGTCTCGGTTCTGTGCTCTTTAGGTACAGGGCCAACCTCCCGCCACTGATTGTGGTACTTCTGAAGTTTTTTAAAGGCTGAAATAACCGAGGGCTCAAGAATTAACTCCTCTGCTTTCTCGCATAGAACAATTTTCTCCTCAAGGTTTCGCTTTAGATCGAGATCGCGTAGCTCATTATTGATCTTTACAAAATCATAGAAATGCTGAACATGATGATGGTAGGTTTCCCACAGATCGTTAAGGTTGGCTTGGGGAACAGGACCAATCTCACGCCAGCGTTGCTGTAGTTCACGGAACTCTTGGAACGATTGATTCACCAAGTCAGGCTTGTTAACCAGCTCTTTAATGGTTTCAATTATTTTCTGTTTCTCAACAAGGTTTTGAACTTTTTGTCCTTCAAAATCTCGATTATATTTTGATCGTAAATCGCGATACTGCTTTAGTAACTCCTTAATCTGAGGCTCATATTGGTCTTCAGGTGCAGTAAACTGTTCAATATTACCACCTGCGTCAACAAACTCTTTACGCTTTTTCTCAATCTCGGATTTATGCTTTTTGTAGAAGTTTATTTTGATACTTTCTACATCTGCCCTAATAATCTGAATTGGTTTTTCATGTAGAAGCACTTTTAAGGCTTCAACCAGTTCCGCTTTCGACATTGTGGTATAATCACCCAGCTGAATTGGCGCTCCTTCATGATCATCATCGGTAAACTCGTCCGATTCTTCATCATCTGGAGAAACAACCTCATCTTCAATTTCAATGGGTTGAAGATTTGCATCGAGCTCTTCATCCTCATCATGAGAGGCTTGAGCAATAGGGTTAACCTGTTTATCAGGTTCACTTACAGGCTTAACTTCGGTTTCAGTTTCTAAACTTTCATTTTCATCAGAAGCAGGTTGCTTCTCCTGTTCAGCGCTGTTTTCGGAAGTTACTGTAGTATTTTCGGCATTGCCGAACTTCTGATCCATGTTTGGATCATTCAGATCTTGACTGTTCATTGGTTACAAAATATTAACTTACTGTAAAGCAATTAATTAATGGGTCGCACGGCTATACTTAGTAGCACACGAAAATAAGCATTATGTAGTAAGAGTCAAACAATTTCAATAAAAAACTGCTTGAATTTCAATATTGAAGTGAAAAATAGCTGATAGAACTCAATATATTAGCTCAATAGGTAGCCATAAATAATTGTTTTGATAGAAAAAGTCAGGGCTTTTTGTAATTGCTAGATATTTACTTCGTTGTCCATTCAATAGATTTCCCAATGTTTTCTAAATTTGCAGAATAAATTGAAAGCGGATGCGGTTTGATATTATCAGCGTTTTACCAGAATTACTCGAAAGTCCGCTAGGACATTCAATCATTAAACGAGCCCAAACAAAGGGTTTGGTTGAAATTGCATTACATCATCTTAGAGATTTTACAACCAATAAGCATCGTACGATTGATGATTACGCCTTTGGGCCTGATGCAGGCATGGTAATGATGGTTGAACCCATTTACAAAGCCATTGAGAAGTTGAAAAGCGAAAGGGCGTACGATGAAATTATTTACACTTCACCTGATGGTGAACCTTTAACTCAGAAATTATCGAACCAGCTAAGTACCAAAAAAAATATCCTAATCCTTTGTGGTCATTACAAAGGGATTGATCACAGAGTTCGTGAGCATTTAGTTACCAGAGAAATTTCTATCGGTGATTATGTTCTATCAGGCGGTGAGCTGGCTGCTGCAGTTATTGTGGATAGCGTTGTTCGACTAGTACCAGGGGTATTATCGGATGAAACCTCAGCCCTAACCGATTCGTTTCAGGATAATCTATTGGCACCACCCATTTACACCCGACCGGCAGAATTCAACGGATGGAAAGTTCCTGAAATCCTACTTTCAGGTAATTTTAAGGAGATTGAAAAATGGCAGATGGATCAAGCCATTGAACGTACACAAAGGTTAAGACCCGATTTGCTTAACAACAAAAAAGGCTAAACCAAGGTTTAGCCTTTTTTTGAAAAAATAATAGGTTACTCAACTTTCTTAGTCGAATCAGCTGATGCACAAGCCGTGCTATCTTTTTTTGCACAACAAGCAGTGCTATCTTTCTTTTCGCAACACTCTTTTTTCTCGACCTCTTTACCTTCTTTTGCTTTTTTTGCACCACATGATGAAAGTGCCAATGCGCTTAGAAATACAACGCCTAATAGAATCACTTTAGTTCTTTTCATAATCTCTTTGTAGGTTTAGTTTTAGATTTTTTTCGAATTTCAAATTAAGTCAGATTTATGATTAAAACCAAATTCAGTTTTAAGATTATTCAAAGTTAAACTTATAGCAAAATCCTGCTGAAATCCACCTACCGGGCTGCATAACATTTCCTGTATCAATATAGCCTTTATCAAAAATATTTGAACCCTCAGCATAAATAGCATACTTGGGTGTAGTCCAGCTGATCTTCAAATCGATTAACCAGTGTGGGTTATACGATTTTACAACATTACCAACATCTTTATACTCTCCTGCCCGCTCCTGCCATGCGAAATTCCACGATGCAGATAGCTTGCCAGCTATCTGGTGATTTAATCCGAATCTTAGATTATGTTTTATATTATCGAGGGCATAGTAGGAGTCAAAGTCGCCTTTCTGTTTCTCAACCCAATACCTTGAGTAGTTTGCAGAAACTGAATTAATCATTGGTATTAACCCTTTCAGGTTCGAAACTAAAAAAAAATCAACTCCATCGGTATTTAGCGATGTAAAGTTTTTAGTAGTCCATCTCGTTTCGGTCGGGAGCATTATCCAATCGATAATATTTTTTCCAACACGATGAAAGTAACCAACAGCTCCCGAAAGAAGCTTAAAATCCATTTTCACACCCCCTTCGTAGGTGACTGCCGATTCGGGTTTAAGTGCTGAATTTCCAATATTGGAAGGCCCTTCATAGTATAAATCGGTGAAAGTTGGATTGCGAAACGACCGATTAACTGCTGAGTAAATCTTTACATTATCAATTAGGCTATACGATACATCTATCCCATAGCTCCAATTTCCGTTAAAATTGCTACAGTAAGAGTAGCTGAACCCTCCTGAAATGCTAAATCGGTTAAAATAAAATACCTGATCGGCAAAATAGCTGGTAATAAATCGATTATCGCCTTTGATATAGTATAACCCCTCGGAACCTTCTATTTTTACTGGATTTGATAAAGTATCTCCAAGTTTATTGCTGATTATGTTTTCGTTTCGAAGTTCAACCCCAACCTGTGTTTTGCTGCTTTGAGTGAGGAATTGATAGCTAATTTTCGATCCTGTAACCGTTGATAAATGATAGTTATGATTTACATACCAAGCTGCAGGGTTTGATCTGAAAAGTTCAAATCGATCCCAATGCTTTCGTAAATAACCATTTACAACGAGTTTATGTTGGTTCCACTTTTTCTCATACCCCAATGACGAGACAAGTGTTTTAGTGTTTTCGAATTGGTTCGGGTAATTTGGTGAATAAAAAGTTGTTGCACCAAAACTTTTTAACTGATACCCCGCAAAAAAGTTAAAATCGCCTGCCCTTGAGGTAACAATTTTATGAAAAAATAGATTTGTGTTCTTAAAATCGGTATTCTCTATATATCCATCGCCCTGATTATGCGATACGGATAAAAGTTCAGAGCTATTTTTTGTTTTGACTGAACTCTGAATACTCCCACCACGAAGACCGTATTCTCCGCCTTTTGAAGCGATTTTAATACTATTTTCTGGATCTGGTTTTGTTATGATATTTATTGCTCCGCTGAATGCACCTGGTCCGTAGATTCTTGCCCCTGGACCCTGAAGAACTTCAATTCGTTGAATTGAGCTTAAATCGATGGGGATGTTTAGATTGTGATGCCCTGTTTGTGGATCGGTGATGTTTACACCGTTTAAAAGAACTAATACTTGATCGAAAGAACCTCCTCTGAAATTGATATCTGCCTGAACGCCTTGACCGCCTCGCTGCCGGATATCAACATTGATAAGCTTTTCAAGCACATCCTGTAGCGAAGAGGCTGATATTTGCTGTATTTCCTGTTGGGTTACAACATTAACGACCCTTGTCAGCTCGGAGTAGGCCTCCGCCTTAACCTTCGATTCGATAACCACCTCCTTTAGGTCTAGATGCTTGCTTATGGAAGCAGTATCATTCTGCGCCACCGCTACCGATGGGCTCGCCACAAGCGAATAGGTAATGGGTACAACGCAAATCTTAACCGCTACTTTTAAGCTGTTAAGAATGCTGTAGCCCTTGTTAGACCACTTGTGAAAGAAACGAACCTCCCGATTCGCTCGATTTACTTTTCTGTTCATCCTTAATTTGTTTTGATTAATCTGTTAAACAATTGTTTTGAAATTTAAGGCGGCAAATTTATGTATTTTTTATTCGTTCCATCCATCAAATTCAAATTCCTATATTTGTAGAATTAAATTTTAAACAAAATAGAAAAACGCCACAGATTATTCGCTGCGCTCATGAGATCGCTGCGCTCTGTTCACTGATTTTATATGAAGTATTCCGAAGATAAATATCCTTTGCAAAAAGAAAGTTATCAAATCATAGGGATATGTATGGAAATTCATCGCATTTTGGGAAAAGGTTTATTGGAAATAGTATATAAAGATGCCATTGAGTACGAATTTAATCTCAAAAAAATCCCTTATGAACGTGAGAAGAAATATGAAGTTGAATACAAAGGACTAATCCTTCCTCATCATTTCTTCGCTGATTTTGTAGTATACGATAAAATAATATTAGAAGTAAAAGCACAGAAAGGTATAGTCGACGAGCATTATAGTTGGGTAATTAATTATTTAGGAATTTCTAAATGTCCATTAGGCTTGATTGTAAATTTTGGTGAAAACTCATTGAATACCAAAAGATTAATTTTATAATCAGGGAATCTGTGGCAACTTTATTAATTTATCTGAATTTTCTTTAAAATATTACGCATTCAATGCAGCATTTATAAAACGATTGGAGTCTATAAAGCATAATTGAGCAATGACAGAAGTAAATTCTTATCGGAATATACACCAGCATTTTATCGATGGATGCAAGGTTGGTGACAGCAAAGCTCAATTTGAGATATACCGTTTGTACTACAAGGCGATGTACAATACAAGCCTCAGAATTGTTGGAGACGAGCAGGAGGCAGAGGATATAATGCAGGAATCGTTCTTTAAAGCATTTGATAAAATATCGACGTATAAGAATGAGGTTAGCTTTGGGGCATGGCTTCGAAGAATTGTGGTAAACACCTCAATTGATGCCCTGAAAAAGAAGCGAGTTACGCTGATACCCATCGAAGAGGCCTACGGTATTGACACCGATTCAGCCGATGAAGCTGAATTTACGGTTGAAACGATAGAACTTTTTAAGAGTGCTATTGAAAAGTTGCCCGAGGGTTACAAGCTGGTTTTAAACCTTCACCTCATTGAAGAGCTTGATCACGATGAAATAGCCAGTAAACTTGGGATTGCAGCATCAACATCACGCTCCCAGCTAGCAAGAGCAAAACAAAAACTGATTGAAATAATTAAGAGCAATAAAAACGCTAAATAAAATGGAAAGTCTAAAGAAGTACATCCGCAAAAACCGAGATTCTTTCGATGAGAAGGAGCCCCTCGAAGGACACTTCGATAGGTTCAGGCAAAAATTGGAATCGTGCAAACCTGCTAAAAGAGTCAACCTATTCATGGTTGCAGCAGCAGCGGCAATTGCAGGTCTTATCCTAACAGGAACATTGGGTATTCTTTACAACAATTCATCGCTAGGTAATTTTCAGCGTAAAGAATTATCGCTAAGCGTAATATCGCCTGAACTAAAAGAGGTTGAAGATTACTACGTAAGCCAAATCAACACGAAGTATAATCAAATAAAATCGTTAAAGGATAGTTCAACACCTGAATTAGAAAAAGAGGTAAGTAAAACCATCAGCGATATGGATTTAGGGTACTACCTGCTAAAAAAGGATTTATCCGATAGCCCTAAACAGGAAAGAATTGTTAGCGCAATGATTCAACAGTATCAGGTTCGAATAGAAATGCTCGACCAGATTCTAAAAACATTACAAAATTTTAGTCAGCTAAATAGTAACCAGTAGCCTAATGTAAAATACTATGAAAACAATTAAATTACTATCAGCACTCGTTCTCTTGGCCACTACAGCAATAGCTGCAGTAGGACAAGATAGAGTTGCCAAAACGTATCAAAAAGAGTTTGCGTTAACCGAAAATTCAAACATCTACCTTGAAAACCGTTTTGGCCAGATGGATATCGAAAATTGGGATAAAAACAGCATTTCAATCACCGTTGAGATTAAAGTCGATTACCCCGAAGGCGATAAGGCCGCACGATTACTTAAGGCCATCAACATCGAATTCGCTCAAATAGGGAATGATATTAGCGCAATCACCAAAATTGATGAGGATTTCATAAAATCGTGGAAACATCTTTTCGATAGCGATTCGAAGGATTTTAGCATCGATTGGGAGGTTAAAATGCCTAAGCAGAGCAGTATTACCCTAGTAAATAAATATGGCGATATTTTCATCAATGAGCTTACAGGCAAATGCAAGGTTGAGCTAAGGTACGGAAATCTCAAGGCCAACAGAATTTTCAGGGATAACAGCGAACCATTAAGCAACTTAACCATCAGCTATGGGAATGCATCAATTGATGAGGTAAACTGGTTTAAGGCTGAGATAAAATACGCCAAATTGAGCATTACAAAGGCAAAGGCAATTGTTATTTTAAGCAGGTACTCAAAAATCTCTATCGATCAGGTTAGCTCGGTGGTTTCAGAATCGAAAGGTGATTCATACTCAATCGGAACAATATCAAATTTTGTTGGTGAAGGAGCAAATACTGCTTATAGGATGGATGAATTAACCAAAAAGCTTGACCTAACAGTAAAGTATGGCGATGTAAAGATTGACAAAATTCCTGTAGGGTTCGAGAGCATTAAGTTCAGCGGTGGTTATTCGGGCATTTCGGCAAGAATCGACCCATTAGCCTCCTACTACCTTACTGGTAACGCTGCGTACGGCGATATTATATTCAATACATCAAACCGATTGAATAGAATAGAAAGCCCAACCCGTTTAGAGGTTGAAGGGCTGATAGGAAAAGATGAGAACACCAAGTCGAAGGTTGAGGTAACCGTAAAATACGGAAGCGCAAAATTCTAAGAAATAGCTTATATACCATTTTTTGTAACTACTCAGGTACATTTTCAGATAACCATTTTCTTTGGCAATGTGGTAAAAAATAGCACTTTTTGCGATAAAATTCAAACTTAAATTTGACCATCAAACTGAAGAGGAAATAGGCTTTGCTGATGAGCAACCTATCAGCAATAGGTTTGATGCGTAAACTATGGATTGAAAGGATGGTTAATCGCCATCCTTTTTTTTGTAATCTATAGGCATGCTGGTATGGCTTATAAAACCTAACGTAGTTGATGGTTTTTAAAGTGAATGTAACATTTTGCTTTCCTTTTTTCTGCGTGTTCAAAGAACCACAAATCAGGCATTTTTTTATTCTTTTTCATGCAGCAAATAAAAAGCATTGAAACCACTTTCAATGCTTTTTTATATAAATTTACATTATTAACCGAGAAAAAAATCTAAATTCAATAGGTCGCAGCGATGCTGCTTCCAGCTAAAATATAATCATCTATTCTACAAATAGTTCGCAGCGATGCTGCTTTTTAAAGTCGCAGAGCGA
>Ga0209287_10000090_pt1 | contig 56511 bp, 53 predicted proteins | sample PPLLak3cmMay2015_2_FD_187255 | JGI IMG/M metagenome (GOLD analysis project Ga0209287, IMG submission 187255) | Freshwater sediment microbial communities from Prairie Pothole Lake near Jamestown, North Dakota, USA - PPLs Lake P8 Core (1) Depth... | ecosystem: Environmental > Aquatic > Freshwater... | reverse complement strand
GGTGTCTCACCAATCAATTTCTTTCAAACCCTTTTTACTTCCGACACACCAACCGCCCAGGCAGCTTTGTATAGAAATTCAAGCTGACCTGTGCTATCATCAATATCCATAAGGACTAAACTGTTACACAACGTCCCCTTTTATAATGTTCTTAAATTTGCTTTGACATACAATGGTGCATGCTCTATTGTTCATTTCCCAAAAAGGAGTTCTTCCTTCTCCTATCTTATGAATCACAAAGAGATAAAATGATAAATATAATGAAAACAATCAAATTCCAATCAAGTCTCATTGCAGGGATATTTGTGCTGACTTTCAATATTTTTGCCATAGCGGGAACGGAGACAGAGGTGCTTGCTGAAACCTCCGGGGTGGCGACATCGTTTATAAAGGTGCCATCAGGCTATGGAACCGATCATATTCTAGATACAACAAGAATTTTTACAGACAGAGATCTCAAACAGAAAGTGGATTTCAGTAAAGCCGTTAAATTGGAATTGAAAAGCAGAACCCAAGTCGTTGTGCAGAAAGAGGGTATCTACATACTAAGCGGAGTCTTCACGGATACTTCAGTTATTGTTGAGGCTGATGATGATGCTAAAATACAGTTCATTCTTGACAACCTGAAAGTTTCCAATAAGAGCATGCCGGCAATTTATGTAAAATCGGCTGACAAAGTTTACATAACAACTACGGATAGCAAGAACTCTCTGCAGGTTACAGAAAATTATGCAAAGGATGGAGATACGAATCTGGATGCCGTCATCTTCTCCAGATCCGATCTGATACTGAACGGGACGGGCACCATCGAGATCGTATCGGCAACGGGGGGCGGAATCTCATCGAAGGATGATTTGAAAATTACAGGCGGCACCCTGATGATAACTGCTTCAACTAATGGCCTGTCGGCTAATGATTCTATCATTGTTTTCGACGGGAATATTGATGTTAAATCAACAAGAGATGCTCTTCACAGTGAAAATAAAGATGATCCGCTCTCCGGATACATATATATCCGAAATGGAGTTTTGAATATCACCACTGGTGACGACGCTATCCGTGGAAACAGCGTCGTACAAATCGATGGTGGGAAAATTAAAATTGCAACTTGCCGGGAAGGCATAGAGGCGACTTTTGTCCAAATCAATGGAGGAACCCTTGTAATCTATGCTCTGGATGACGGCATTAATGCAGCATACAAAACTCAAATGACCAGGGCCATTATCGTCAACGGTGGCAATATCGATGTGTCCGTGGCAAGCGGAGATACCGATGCCTTCGATTCAAATGGGTATTTGTATATCAATGGCGGAACTATCAATGTCCAGGCCTGGTCAGCTTTTGATTCAAGCGGACAGACATCATGGCTTGGGGGAGATATAACGGTAAACGGCAAGGCTATGACTAGAAATTAGATCACATGGAATGGGCTGGTGAAGAGGACGCTGTAGGAAAATTGATGTTCTAACCTCTACTTTTGCCAAATTATAGACTACACTAATAATTTAGTCCAGGTCATGGCAAGGGATCACAAAATATTAAATTGAGTCAATCCTTATCCGTTATTATGTCAAGAAGGTCTGACCCCATTCTTTACCACCGGATTTTAAATCATTTTGTTTTCCCTGTTGAGAAGATATCTTTTCAACTCCAGACCGCCGCCGAACCCTCCAAGGCCGTTTGCAGCTACCACCCTGTGACAGGGGAATATCAATGGAAGCGGATTCCGATGCATGGCCTGCCCTATTGCCCTGGCGCCTTTGGGGCAGCCTGCCATTGCTGCTACATCGCCGTAGGTCATTGTTGCTCCAAAGGGGATCTTTGTGATGCCTTTCCAGACCTTCATCTGGAACGCCGTGTGTTTGACATCCAGTTTAAGTCTTACCGATGCCTGCCTTCCTGCAAGCGCGGCATCTACAGCATCGATCAGGGGATAATTCATCCTTTTGTCTTCAATCAATATATCTTCCGGAAAGGCCTTTTTAAAATAGGCCACGCATCCAGGACCTCTGTCCAGGAGAAGCCCAACATTTACAGCGCCGTTTTCAGAGGATGCAAGGTATATGAGCAGCCTGTCCGCCGCATTCATGCAGCAATGGATTTCGCGTATTTCTTTCCCTGCCAAGTGTTTCTCTCTTCCAGCCTTTTATTAATAAGACTGATATTTTTTGTCTTTTCCAGTGCCCACATGGGAGCGACAAGCTCCCCGGCATTGGGATCGCCCGTTATCCTCTGTATGACCATTTCCGGAGGCAGGAGTTCAAGAAAGTCTATGAGTGTCTCAATGTATTCCTCCCTCTCAAGGCATATGTATTCCCCTTTCTGATAAAGGTCGGCCAGGGCCGTTCCCCCTGTCACATAGAGGGAGTGGATCTTTATGCCATCAATTGGAAGTGCGGAGACAAAGCGCGCCGTACCCGTCATCATGTCATGGGACTCTCCTGGCAGGCCCAGTATGACATGGGCGCAGGTCTTCAGCCCATGCGACCTTGTCATGGCTGCTGCCTTTTCAAAGCATGCGACATCATGGCCCCTGTTTATCCTTGATAAGGTTTCATTATGGGCTGATTGAAGACCGTATTCAACCCACACCAGGCAATCCTCTTGAAAGGAGTTTAATAGACTTAATATCTCATGATCCACGCAATCAGGCCTGGTTCCGACGGAGAGGCCGACCATGCCCCTGTGATTCAACGCTGACTGATATATATCCCTGAGCTGCGATACCGGGGCATAGGTGTTGGTGAAGGACTGGAAATAGGCTATGAATTTTTTGGCCCTGTATTTCTTCTCCGCGAACCTAATGCCCTCCGTGATCTGTTCATCAATGCCAAGGCTGCGATTGATCATAGCGCCTGTGCCTGAACCCCTGGAATCGCAGTAGATGCACCCCCTGGCGGATATGGTCCCGTCCCGGTTTGGACAGCTTAATCCCGCGTCAAGCGGGATCTTCTGGACCCGCTCCCCGAAGAGCTCTCTGAGGTATGTGTTATAGTCGCGGTAGCGTTTAAAAGGCATCGCTTTTGTCTATTGTTCGTAGTTTGTTGTTTGTATTCCTCCCCTTAAGGTAAGGGGAGGCCAGGAGGGGTTATGGAGGATGTCACTAACTTAACATAACTCCCCCTCACCCCCTCTTACCTTAAGAGGGGGAACATTTGAATCCTCCTTTGGCGACTTAGATGAAATTGGTCATAAACCTCCTTTCTGCAAGGAATTATCTGGCCATCTATATAACAATCAACAACCAGCAACAATCAACACACAACCTTTTTCTATTCCCTCACCCTCTTCTTGATAATAAGCTTTATGGGCGTATGATTCAGGTCGAATTGCGCCCTCAGCTGGTTGACGATGAATCTGCTGTAGGAAAAGTGGACCGCATCAGGATAATTCACAAACACGACAAAGGTCGGCGGCCTGATATCAATCTGAGTGGCATAGAAGAATTTCAGCCGCCTTGGGCCTACCATCGGAGGAGGCCTTTTGTGGATCATTTCTTCAACAAGGCGGTTGACCTCTCCGGTGCCTATCCTGGTAGAGAATTGATCATAAACTAAATCGATCTTATCGAACAGCTTTTTTACATTCTCGCCGGTCAGGGCTGAAAGGTTTATCCTTGGGGCGAAGGTTGCGAAATTTAGCTGCCGGTCAATAGCCATATCAAGGGCCTTCTTCCGGGCAGGGTCGGATTTGATAAGGTCATATTTGTTCACCCCTAATATCAATCCCCGATTGCGATCCATGGCATAGCCGCAGATACGCGCGTCCTGTTCCATAAACCCATCCTCTGCGTCAATGAGGATGACTGCCACATGACAGCGGTCAAGACTGGCTAAGGCCTTGATCATGGAAAACTTGTCGATCTTTTCCTTTACCTTGCTTTTTCTTCTTATCCCGGCCGTGTCTATCAGGAGATATTCCTTGTCCTTCCTTTTGAAAAGGGTGTCAACCGAATCGCGGGTTGTGCCTGGGATCTCGCTGACCACTGATCTTTCAAAACCAAGTATCCTGTTTATCAATGACGATTTGCCTGCATTAGGCCTTCCAAGGATCGCCACGCGGACCCGGTTGACGTCTCCTGATTCAGGCTGTTCCTTTGGCAGTCCTGCAATTACCTCATCCATCAATGTCCTGAGGCCATAGCCGTGCGCCCCGGATATCGGGTAAACCGAATCTGCACCCAGCCTGTAGAAGTCATGAACAAGATGTTCGTTTTCAGGGCCGTCAACCTTATTGACCACATAGAATATCTTTTTTTTCAACTGCCGAAGGGCTGCCGCCATCTCCTCATCACCGGGCAGAAGCCCCTTCTGGCCGTCCATCAGGAATATGATCCGGTCTGCCTCTTCAACAGCCTTAATCACCTGCTTTTTTATTTTAGAGGTCAGCTGGTCTGCGCTGCTGTCATCAAAACCCCCTGTATCAACGATGGTGAAAGGAGTTTCATCCCAGGACACGGACGCGTAAAGGCTGTCCCTTGTAAGACCGGGATAGTCATCGACAAGGGAATCCTTTGACCTTGAAAGGCGGTTAAACAGGGTCGACTTGCCTACATTGGGCCGTCCCACTATTGCCACTATGGATGTCATGATCGTTTCCTTTGGAAAATCCGAGAAGAACGTCCTCTTCTAAGGCTGAGTTTAAATACGATTAATGTTAAAGCGGGCTTCAGGGCTTCTGCCGACAGACGTTTATTGAAATTATCAGAGGCATTCGCTATCAGGGCTGTGCCGGCAGATTTTCACTGATTGTGCGGTTAAGATCCATCAATTTAACCGGTTTTTGTATGAGGGTCAAGGCGATGCCTTCTTCGATTGTCCGGCGCGCCCTGGAATCGCCAGGATTGCCTGTCAGCATCAATATCCTGGCCTTAGGATCGAAAGACTTGATCTTATGGGATGATTCATAACCATCCATGACCGGCATCTCGACATCCATTACAACAATATCAGGAAGAAAGGTCTTATATTTTTCAAATGCCTCGCTGCCGTTATTGGCAGACTCGACATAATAATCTCCGAATATCATCAGTGACTCCATTATGAGTTCGGAGAGACTTTTTTCGTCATCTACTATAAGAACTTTTTTCTTGGGCATCTAAGCTGCTCCCGGATATGTTGATAAACCAACTGTTAATTTTAAACATAAAGGATATTATTCTTTTTTTCTTTATTCAAGCATAAATTGCAGAATTAAATTACGTTGGATTATTAAATCCGCCGGCCCTCTGTATTGAACAAATTTATCAATATTGATTTAGAAAATTTTACACATAAAATTAAAGGGTTATCCTCTTTTTCAAGAATTTCACAGAATCCCCTTAATATGATTTTTGGATTTTCTTCCCTAAAATATTCGTTAAAACTCAGCATCCGGTTCGGAGTCGTTTTATCTTGACTAAGGGTATTAATATGGATAAATCTCTTTGCCGGAAGGGGATGCCTTGCCTGTTTCAGGGACACCTGATGCAGGATTTCAATACCGGCCCTTACTGGAAGATTATTCATTACTCTATTGAGAAGAAAATACCATGCCTACAAAATTTATCATTGTAACCGGAGGAGTGCTCTCTGGGCTCGGCAAGGGCATCGCCGCTGCATCCATAGGGCACCTGCTGTCTTCAAAACTAAAAATCATTCCAATAAAATGCGACGGATATCTGAATGTCGATCCGGGCACCATGAATCCCTATGAACATGGGGAGGTCTTTGTCCTTGATGACGGCGGGGAAGTGGACATGGATTTCGGTCATTACGAACGCTTCCTTGGAGTAACCTGCAAGTCAAACTGGAACCTCACTATGGGAAAAGTCTTTGACTTTGTGAGGCAGAAAGAGAGAAAGGGGGATTACCTCGGCAAGACAGTGCAGTTTATTCCCCATGTTACGGACATGATAAAGAAGCATGTCTTCGATGTCGCACGTGAAGAATCGGCAGACCTGGTTATCGTGGAGATAGGCGGGACGGTCGGCGATATGGAGAATGAATTATTTCTTGAATCCATGAGGCAGATGAAAGAAGACGTCGGCCGGGGGAATATTGTTTATGTCCATCTTACCTATGTTCCGATACCATCCGGCGTCAATGAACAGAAAAGCAAACCGACACAGCAAAGCGTCAACCTCCTGAAGCAGCGGGGCATCTTTCCGGATATCATTATAGGGAGATGTCAGGAATACCTTACAAAAGAGATAAAATCAAAGATATCAAATTTCTGCGATGTGGAACCTGAGGCGGTTATTACCGGGCTTGATGTGGATGATATCTACGAAATCCCGGTCGTGTTTGAGGAGGAGGGCCTCCCTGGAATACTCCATAAAAAACTGAATATCTACAGCCCGCCGGACCTGAGAAAATGGAAACAGCTGATTCATAACCTCAAGAATCCTCAAAAAGATATTACCGTGGCCATGTGCGGTAAATACACGAAACTTGAGGATTCCTACGCATCCATCATTGAGTCCTTTAACCACTGCTCGGCCCACCTGAGCTGCAGGATAAACCTGAAATGGGTGGAGACAACCGATCTATGCGACATGTCCTTTCTAAATGAAGTGGATGGGATAGTTGTCCCGGGCGGATTCGGGGCCAGGGGCACGGAAGGCAAGATAGAAATTATTAGACAGGCACGGGAGAGAAACATACCATTCCTTGGTCTCTGCCTGGGGCTACAGCTGGCCATAATAGAATTTTCACGCAATGTCTGCGGGCTCAAGGGGGCGAACTCCACCGAATTTGATCCGGCAACCCCCCATCCGGTCATCGACATTCTTCCGGAGCAGATAAACGTGACGGAAAAGGGCGGGACAATGAGGCTTGGGGCCTATCCTGCAGTATTAAAGAAGGGTTCCCTGGTAAATTCACTTTACGGGGCAGATGAGGCATCAGAGAGACACCGCCACAGGTACGAGGTCAACCCGGCGTACCATGAGGTCATAGGCAAAAACGGGATGGTCTTTTCCGGAGCCTCCCGGGACGGCAGGCTGGTCGAATTTATTGAGCTGCCTCAACTGAAATATTTCACAGCGACACAGGCGCACCCGGAATTGAAATCCAGGATGGAACGCCCGTCCCCCCTGTTTTACGGTTTTATCAAGGCATGCATTGAGTAAATCGGACCAATGGATAAACGATACAGAGTAATATTTTCCAGCCTTCTCAAGGAAGAGGACCACTTCAAACATCAGATGTTAAGGCTTGGCGTATCCGAGGAAGTCACAAAAGATATTGTAAAAAAAGCGCCGGTGATACTGAAGAGGCGACTTTCTCTCAGGGAGGCCAGGATATATGCCGATGCAATTTTTCAGGCTGGAGGCAAAGCAACTATACATGTCGAGGATAACGGGAATGACAGAGTGGAAGATGGATCATCATCCGGAATTATTACCATGAAAAATTTTATCATGTGCCCCAGGTGCGGACAAAAACAGGTCAGGTCAGAGGCATGCGTCAGATGCGGGTTTATTTTCTAACAAGGAAAAATTATGGAAGAGTATAAAAAACGGCTGGCTGTCATCCTTGCGGAAACCGGGGCTCTTTTTTTTGACAGGGGGCTTGTCCTGAAGGACGGGCGGCCGTCACCTTACTTTGTAAATTTCGGCATGTTCAGGACAGGTCGCCTGAGCATGGAGCTCGGCTCCTTTTTTGCCGACATGATTGTGGCCAGGGGCCTTGTCAATAAGACAGACATTATCCTCGGCCCGTCCTACAAGGGAAGCGCCATTGCCCTTGCAACATCAATCGCGCTCTATTCCCGGCATGGACATGACCTCTTTTTTGAGTATGACCGCAAGGAGGAAAAGACCCACGGCGAGGGCAGCAAAAAAAGCAGCCTCATGGTCAACAGGACCCTGTTTGAAGGATGCCGCGTCTTCATAGTGGATGATGTGGCCACATCCATGGGGACCAAACATGAACTTCTGGAGAGGCTGAGGATTGAAGCCGAATCCGACCAAATCACAGTAAATGTGACCGGCATAGGAATTGCCGTTGACAGGGAGCAGACCGGCGCGGTCTATGACAGTAACGGGAAGGTAGTTCTTGATCAAAAAGGCGAAAATGCCATCGAAGACTTTATCGCCAGGACAGGCATCCCGGTTTACCCTGTTGCAGGGATAAGAGAGATTATGGAATATCTTTGCAGTTCAAAGACGCCCGTGCTGATCAATGGGGAACGCAGACCCATAGATGAACAGACCAGGGCCGCGTTTGATAAATACATAGAGACATACGGAAGCAGCCGATCATGAAAAAACCTGACCCCTTCATAAATGCCTATTACGAGTTCAGGGAGTCTGTGGATTTTTCCAGGGACGGCATCCTGCCGGATACCGACAATATGATATCCTATCTGCTGATGGGTGTTCCAAGGGTCCCTGCAGATGACATGCAGGACCCGCAATCATCCATAGAGGCTGTTGATCAGAGGGTGCTTATACTGAAGGCGGTCTTTACCGAGCTGAATCATGACGCAGACGAGGAGTTCCTGGACAGGGGCCTGAAGATCTATGACAGGGCCGCGGAAACCGCAAAGATGCTGTTGACGGACACGGACGAGGAGGCCGAACCGGCTTAGAAGGCCGTCAGAACTTAGCTGGCGTAGCAAACTAAATATAACCGGTTTTTGATCCGGCCGATGAATGCTTAATTAAATTAAACCTTCTTACTTTATAATTATTTCCAACCATCAGATTGAGCCTGTCGATGGGCTCTCGGCATTGCCTGATGCCTTTGCATAAAACTCATCCTCACCCCAGTACATGAGGCGGTGGCAGTTGGGGCAACTCATGAGCTCATTGCATCTTATAAGCTCATGAAAAAGCTGCGGCGGGATATTGATATGGCACCGCTGGCAGACGCCGCCGATCACCGGGGCGATCGCGATCCCGCCCCTGCGGGACTTGAGAAAGTCGTATTTTTTCAGAAGGTCCTTTTCGATACCGCCCGACAACTCTTCCTTCTGCTTCTCAAGGACAGCGGATTCTCTGTTCAGCTCTTCAAGCCTCTGTTCTATTCTTTTTTTATCAAGGTCGAAATCCTTCTGCAGCCTTTCCACTTCCTTTTTGTTTTCAAGACACTTTTTTTCACATTTCTCCATCTCTTCCATAAAAACAAGTATCCCGTCTTCGACCTTTGTCTTTTCCCTGCCCAGGTCTTCAAGCTCCTTAAGGGCGGCCGTATATTCCTTGTTGGATTTTATATTGCTCAGCTTTACCTGGCTTTTTTCTTTTTTGACATCCAGCTCCTGGATCACCTGTTCCGATTTCCGCCTTTCCTTTTTAAGGGCCTCAAGCCTGTCGGAATCCGCCTGCAATAATGTCCTGCAGGCATTCAGCTCATCTTCCAGTTTCCGGATATGCTGCGGGCAGTCCTTTTTAAGGGAATCGAGCATGGTTATCTTATTGTCACATTCCTGAAGAAGTATTAGTCCGATTATCTTGTTTTTCAACTTTCTTTTCTCCTCTGTTTCCTATGGGTTTAAGTCCTTCCCTAACGCCTTACCCCTCACGCTCTTACGCCTCACCCTCTCATCTTCTTATCCTCTTAACCTCTCAACTTCTGCCCCTCACCCCTCACCCTCTCATCTTCTTATCCTCTTAACCTCTCAACTTCTGCCCCTCACCCCTCACGCCTCACCCTCTCATCTTCTTATCCTCTTAACCTCTCAACTTCTGTCCTTCTGCCCCTCATGCCTTACGGTCCACATATCTCATCGGCGCCTTTTCATCCTCAAATATCTCAACAACGACATCAAGGTTCAAGCCCTTCATCCTGTCGCGCAAATCATTCGCAAAGACATGCATGGCGGCCCTCTCCATGTTGAAATGCCCGGCATCAATCAGGGCAAGGCCGAGGGTCTGGGCCATCAGTGCCTCGTGATGCCTTATATCGCCTGTTATGTAAAGATCAGCGCCCTTTTCTGATGCGTGTGACAGTTCCGAACCGCCCGCCCCTCCCAATATGGCGATCCTCTGAATATCCCTGTCCGGAGACCCCATCACCATCAATCCCGTTGATCCTACAGCATCCATTACAATCCGGGCTGCTGCCGCAAGGGACATGCCTTCAGGAAGATCCCCGATCCTGCCCAGCCCGTCAAGCCTGTCAGAGGCATTGGCCTTCATCAAGAGTGCCTCCATATCCTTAAGCCCTATCTTGCGGGCCAGGATATCGTTTATGCCCCCTCTTGCCACATCAAGATTTGTATGAACGGCAACAACGGATATCCCTGATTTTATCGCCCCAACTATAACGTCGCCTGGATATATGTCAGGATTTATTGAAGTCAGCCCTTTAAAGATAAGGGGGTGATGGGTCAGGAGCAGCTGGGCATTTCTTTCGCCGGCCCTTTGCAATGCACCGATGGTAGGGTCAAGGGCTATAAGAATTTTTTTTATTTCATCCGAAGGAAATCCGGCCTGGAGCCCGGGATTATCCCACTCCTCGGCTGTGGAAAAGGGCGCCATGCCGTCGAGAATCTTCAGAACATCCTTAAGCTTCGGTGTCATGATCAAACCTCATAAAAAAAGGGCGCACCTTGTTATGGTGCGCCCTTTTCCCCTATCAAGGGATTTCAAATGAAAAACAGGCATTTCTTTATGAAGTCTTTTTTTATTCATCGTAAAATTTTATTAATGGGCCCACCAGGATTCGAACCTGGGACCGACCGGTTATGAGCCGGTGGCTCTACCAGCTGAGCTATAGGCCCGTTGTTTTAAGGTTATAAAATGCAGTCGGAATGAATATTTGTCAAGAAAAATTCTATCTTTTCAGACGTTATCTTTCCAGAAAGCTCTTCAGCTTCCTGCTTCTGCTGGGATGTCTCAGTTTCCTCAAGGCCTTGGCCTCTATCTGCCTGATCCTTTCCCTTGTAACATTGAAATCGCGCCCTACCTCTTCCAGGGTATGATCGGATTTTTCTCCTATCCCGAACCGCATCCTTAACACCTTCTCCTCCCTCGGTGTGAGAGATGTCAGGACCTTTCGCGTCTGTTCCCCAAGGCTGTAGTTGATGACGGCATCTCCGGGAGAGATAATCTTCTTGTCCTCAATGAAATCTCCAAGATGACTGTCCTCCTCCTCTCCGATGGGGGTCTCAAGGGAGATGGGCTCCTTGGCTATCTTCAGCACCTTCCTCACCTTCTCCAGGGGGAATTCCATCTTCTCGGCGATCTCCTCCGGGGTCGGTTCCCGTCCATGCTCCTGCACAAGATACCTGGAGGTGCGTATAAGTTTATTTATGGTTTCAATCATGTGCACCGGGATACGGATAGTCCTCGCCTGATCGGCAATTGCCCTTGTAATGGCCTGGCGTATCCACCATGTCGCATAGGTGCTGAATTTGTACCCCCTCTGATATTCGAATTTCTCCACTGCCTTCATCAGGCCGATATTGCCCTCTTGAATAAGATCAAGGAATTGAAGGCCTCTGTTTGTGTATTTTTTGGCAATGCTTACTACCAGCCTCAGGTTTGCCTGGATAAGCTCCTGTTTGGCCGCCTTGGACTTATCAAGGCTGGTCGACACCTTTGTCAGGGCTTCCTTTAATTCGCTGAGACTCATGTTTGTATGATCTCTGGAATCTTTAATGAATTTCTGCGCCCTGTTGATCTCCACATTAAATGCTATGAGATCCGCCTTTTTTATCTTTAGAGAAGTTACGGCATCATCATCCTTGGCCTTTTTGGGGATCTTTAGGACACATTCCTTCAAATGGTTTACGGACTTTGCGCCGGATTTTGAAACACAGGTCGTAATCGACTTTTCGGCCTTTTCGACCTTTGAAATAACGCCCCTTAATTTATCCACCATATTGTCCAGCTGGCCCTTCTCAAGTTTAAAGGAGCTTATCAACTCGGCAATTTTTTCGTGATTTTTTTTCATCTTTGCGGACAGGGTCTTCCTTTTCGGGGCGAGACAACTTTTTTTTGTCGCCTCCAGCCTGTGGTCGCAATAACCCTTATAGAGGCCTCCTATCTCATCGATTACCTTTAAAAGATGCTCCTTTTTTTCAAGAAGTTGAGTGTGCCCCTCCTCGTAGTCAGGGTCATTGATGATATTTTTAAATTTTACCTCACCTTTCTTAAGGCCCTCGCCAAGCTCAATGATATAATCGATCCCAACGCAGCACTTGAGAAGGAGGTCAAGTGAGTCTTTCTCGCCCTCTTCTATCCTTTTAGCTATGTCGACCTCACCTTCCCTTGTAAGAAGAGAGATGGCCCCCATCTCTTTCAGATACATCTTTACAGGATCTGAGACCTTGGCGCCGGTATCAAGGATCTCTGCCCGGAAGTCCTCCTTGTCCTCAATCACCTTTTCCTTCTTTTTAGCGATCTTCTTTGAATGCTCGATCTCTTTCCTTGCCGCCTCGTCTATCACCATGATATCGAGGTCTTCAAACATCATCATTACATCATCAATATGTTCCGATGATATGACATCATCCGGCAGATCATCATTTAATTCCTCGTAGGTTATGTATCCTTTATCCTTGCCGATATCTATCAACCTCTTAAGATTTGTCATATCAGACTTGTTAGTCATCATGTCCCTCCTGACGGTTTCTTTTTCTTTTTTTTTCTTCATAGGACTCCCGAGTAGAGTTATCGGTTGAATTTTCAGTCATCTGAAATATTGTCTATTCGCCCTGGGCGGAATGCCGCTGTGTGGCACGCCGCTTGAGGCGGTAAATTTCATTTCGCCTTGCCGAAATCATTCTTTAAAATTTTATTCAGGGCACTGTCCTGCTCCCTTTTCTGTTTTAGAATCAGGTTCTTTTTCTCAAGGTCATTGCCTGTACTTCTAGATGACTTTGATAAATTAATTCTTTTTACTTTCTGTTCAAATGCCTGCAGCGCCTGTTCCACATCGTCGCTGTATATGGGAGGAGATAAAATTGCCTCCCTGTATTTTTCCCTGGCTGTATCGTTTCCAAGCTTTTCAGCCAATTCATCCGGATCGCTCTCCTCATCCCTTTTATAAATCTCGCATATGGAATCAAAAATATCCATGATAACCGGATCTGAGAGCAAAAGCCTGCACCCGCCGTCAACCAGCCTCCGTGCCGTATCGGGAAAATGAGCCAGAAGGTTCAGGATATACAGGTCATCCTGGTTTTTAGCAGTCTTGCCTGACAATATTTTCTTAAGCCTGGTTTCCTGCTCATCCCCGGCAGGCGACGGCCCCTGCTTTTTTAATTCGCTTAAGACTATGGATTCCGGTATCCTGCTCTTTTCAGAGAGCTTTCTGACATACAGCGCCCGCTGGGACTCGCTGTTCACCTCTGACAGCACAGGAATAAGCTCCTTCAGGATTCCAACCTGCTCTTCAATGCTGTCATCGTTTCGGGACAGCTTGAAATCAAGGTAAAACTCAAAGATCGGAACTGATTTTTCAAGGTACCCGATAAAACCACCCAGGCCCCTGCTGTTAACAAAGGTGTCAGGATCATCTCCTTCCGGCAGTGCTATCACCTTCGCCGTCATCCCCTCGTTAAGAAAGAGCGGCAGACTCTTTAATGTAGCGCCTTTCCCCGCCGCATCCGAATCGAATACAACCATCGCTTCCCTGGCATAGCCTTTCAGTTTCCTGACATGATCCTTTGTAAGGGCCGTGCCGAGTGTTGCCACTGCTTCATTGAAGCCGTGTTTTCTCAAGGCCAGGACGTCGGTATATCCCTCCACGATGACAACGCGGCCGCTTTCCCTGATCCCCTGATAGGCGGCGTGCAGCCCGTACAGCAGCTCGCCCTTATGAAATACCGGGGTCTCAGGGGTGTTCAGATATTTCGGCAGTGATTTATCCATCACCCTCGCCCCGAATCCTGCCACCTGTTTTCTCAGATTGTGGATCGGGAAAATGACCCTGCCCCTGAATCGATCGTAAAAACCCTTTTCCTTCGAGATTATAAGGCCTGCCTGGACCGCATTTTCCAGGTCCGTTTTTTTCCCTTTTAAAAAATTCGTAAGGCCATTCCATTCCGGAGGAGAAAATCCAAGCCGGAATTCTTCGGCAATCTCCCTGTTGATGGACCTCTTTTTCAGATACTCCCTGCCCGGCGCCCCTTTATCGCTCTTCAGGAGGATATCATGAAAATATCCCGCAGCAAGCTCATTTATCTCGTATATTGCCTCTCCGAGGTCCTTCGACCTTTTCTGGGTCGGGGTCAGTTCCCTTTCCGGAAGTGTGATATGATATCGTTCCGCCAGTTCCCTCATGGCCTGCGGGAAAGTCACCTTGTGGTACTCCATCCAGAAGGCGAATATATCTCCGCCCTTCTTGCACCCGAAGCAGTGAAACATCTGCCTTGACTGATTGACGGTAAAGGAGGGGTCCTTATCGCCATGAAAAGGGCAGAGCCCTATATGATGCTGCCCTGCCTTTCTAAGCTGGACATACTGGCCGATAACCTCAACGATATCCGCTGTTCTTTTTATCTCCTCCTTGGCTGATTGATACAAATCCATTACAATCCCATTCAGGATAATTATTTTTCTGTCTGCTGAACTTTGTGCCCTCAAAAGCAAAAAACCCCTTCAATAAAGAAGGAGTTTTATACACGAAAACAGCGGCTGACTTTTATGTCCTATCATTAAGGCTAACTCAAAAGTCTCTTGGCTATATCATTAACTTCCTTGCCCTGCGCCCTTCCCGCCATTTTGACCATGGCAGCCTTCATTACCCTTCCTAAATCCTTGGGCCCCTGCGCCGAGAGTTCGGATATGGTCCCGGAAATTACAGCCTCTATCTCCCCGGTGCTTAACTGTTTAGGCATATAACCTGAAAGAATCGCTATCTCCTTCTCCTCCTTGGCCGCCAGGTCTTCGCGGCCGCCCTGCCTGAATTCCTTGACGGAATCTGTTCCTCTCCGGATCAGAGAGGAGATAACCGAGCGGACCTCATCATCCTCCAGTTTGCCCATCTTTTCCACCTGCCTGTTCTTAAGCGCAGCCTTTAAAAACCTCAGACAGGACAAACGGGATTCATCTTTGGCCTTCATTGAACTCTTCAGGTCTTCATTGATCTGTTCTTCAAGGGTCATATAAAACCTCGGGGGTCAAACATTAGAGTTTTCTAAACACTCCAAATTAAAGCCATTATTTCAATTGTCAAGTGAAAAATATTCTTGAGACCTGGTGATTTTTATGGCCTCTGCCAGATCCATCGAGCCTTCATAAAGGGCCCGGCCTGTTATGACCCCCGTGATCCCGTATTTTTCCACTGCCATTAACCTTCTTATATCATCTGTCCCGGAAATGCCCCCGGACGCTATTACAGGTATTGTTATTGCTTCAGCAAGTTCCTTTGTCGCCTCAATGTTCGGGCCCGAGGTCATTCCGTCCCTCTGGATATCGGTGTAGATGATTGCAGAGATCCCGTCATTTTCAAACCTTTTAGCCATCTCAACAGGGGCTATTTCAGTCTGCTCAACCCAGCCCTCAACGGCAACGCGGCCTTTGCTGGCGTCAATGCCCAGTATAATCCTCCCGAGGAAATGATTGCAGGCATCCTTTACCAGGTCAGGGTTCCTGTATGCAACAGTCCCCAGGATAACCTGCATGATGCCCAGGTCCAGATAGGATTTGATGGTATCAAGGTCCCTTATCCCTCCTCCGAGCTGGGTCGGCACCGGCACGGCCTTCACAATCTTTCTGATGGTTTCGCTGTTGACCGGCCTGCCTTTTACAGCGCCGTCAAGATCCACAATGTGGATGCGCTCTGCGCCCTGGCTGCACCATCTCGCCGCGATCTCCTCTGGAAAGTCCGAATAAACGGTCTCGTCCGACATCCTGCCCTGTTTAAGACGGACACAGCGTCCGTTTTTTATATCTATTGCAGGTATTACAATCAATTTTCAGCCTCTTTTCTTTTTTCTAAAAATATAAAAATATCGTCTATCAGGTCATTCAGGCCCATGCCGGCCAGATCACTCGCCGTCATCCATTTGCCTTTCCCTTTGAAAAAGGTCCTGATATCCAGAATATTCTCACTCAGGGACCTCTGTGTCTTGTTGAACCGCCCCTTCCAAAGGATGGCCCCCTCATCAGGGCTTACAAGACAGAGGTCGAAGAACACCGATGCCGGATTATTGACCGCATAGTCAGAACCCTCCCGCTCTTTACACCTGTACAAAAAGCCTGTTATCGCTGCATCGGCATTCAGCTCACGGGCGACCCTGCCGGCGATTTCAAAATTGCCGACACCTTCTCCGGAGGCGGAAATCCTTGATAACGCTTCACGGGAGCTATCAGGGCTTATCAGTTCATACCCCTCATGTCCCGACATTGCCTCAAACAGCATGGAGGTCAGATAATAGGATTTTTCAAGGAGGGCCTGATCAGCCGATGACCTGTCACCGGACACCGGGACCCTTGCATCATCAGCCTTATCTCCCTGATAAGCAGTCGGCATAAGGCCTAAAATGGCTATCTTTTTAATGGCATGCCCGGAAGATTCCCGACCCTGGCGCCCTGCCTGCATATGGTTACACGCGACAGTTATTAACAGGCATAGGGCTAAAGGCAGAAAGACCTTCCTGTTCAGATTTACATGCCGTCTGTTATTCATGATTCCGCCGGTGGCCTATTACAACATCCCCTTTGTAGAAGGGACCTCCCCCTGAAGCCTTTTCTCGATTGATACCGCCATATCGAGCGCCCTGCCGAATGCCTTGAATATGGCCTCAGAGGTATGATGGGGGTCTTTCCCGGATAAAAGGTCGATATGCATGGTTATACCGGAGTGGTTTACAAGCGCCCGGAAAAATTCCTTGATAAGGCTTGTGTCAAAATTGCCTGTCTTTTTGTTTTTAAGGGAAACCCGGTATGCCAGGTACGGGCGGTTGCATATGTCCAAAACCACGCAGGCCAGTGACTCATCCATGGGCACCATGGCTTGTCCGTATCTCCGTATCCCCCTTCTTTCCCCTATCGCCTTGCTGATGGCATCTCCAAAGCAGATCCCCAGGTCCTCCACGGTATGGTGATAGTCAATCTCCGTGTCGCCCTTGGCGATGACCTTGATATCCATGAACCCGTGTGCGGCCATGAGATCCAGCATATGGTCAATGAAGGGGACCCCCGTGTTAATCTCCGAAATGCCCTTTCCATCCAGGTTCAGGGTAAGCTGTATATCCGTCTCCTTGGTCTTCCTGATTATTTTTGCCTTTCTATCCATCTTTTCCCCCGTACTGACAATGCCGAATATTTATTTCCTTAAAAACAGTTATATAAAATACTGTATAATGATATATGAAAAAAGAAAAAGCCTTGGAGGCTTGATATTTCGAATATGTCTTTACGTTATTTTTATTTGTCGGGCAGAATTTAAATATGGTGGAGATGATCGGGATCGAACCGACGGCCTGTACGTTGCGAACGTACCGCTCTCCCAGCTGAGCTACATCCCCACGCCAGATTGCAATTAAATCTCATAAATGCTTAAAGAGATTGTAAGGCGCATTAAAAAAATATATACTTATCAATAACTTTGAAAAGCAGATTTAATTAATGAGTGAAAAAGGAGTCGATTATAAAGACTTTCAGGTTGAGAATCAAGGAGTTTTTGTTTTATTGGGATGTAAAACCGGAAGGTTTTTTACGAGATACAATAAAAACCTTGATTTTTAAAAAAAATTAGATAATAAAAGCCAGTCATGCCCCCGTAGCTCAGGTGGATAGAGCACCAGATTCCTAATCTGGGTGCCGTGCGTTCGAGTCGCGCCGGGGGCACTCCTATTTCCAGGGCATTTCAATTAATTTCATCCCCGGGTACTCATGAATGAGAATCGGGTCACCGCTTTGTCTTACTCCCCTCATCCGATATTTCTTTATTGTTGGTGAATTTTTTCCTTGAAATATTACATGTTGTCTTGTATAGATATTTGTTCTTTTTACGCCTTTGGCGCTTTTCTGATCCTGTCGCCGGGGCCATTTTTTATTCTTATGGTTTTATAATGTCAATACCATGGCCCCGACATGCATGTTATGAACCTGGGCTTTTACAATTGACTTTTAATAGAAATTTGATTAAAAAATTAATTTTAGCGTTTATTGGAGGTGGCTATGTACGCTGTCATACAGACCGGTGGAAAACAATACCGCGTGACCCCGGGTGAACTTGTCAAGGTCGAAAAACTGCCGGGCAATAAGGGAGATCAGGTTACCTTTGAAAAGGTCCTTTTGACCTCGGACGGTGAAACCGTGAATATCGGCAATCCTTTTCTCCCGGAAATTAAGGTCCAGGGCCGTATAGCACGGCAGGGCCGGGATAGAAAGATCCTCGTTTTCAAATACAAGAGAAGGAAGGATTACAGGAAAAAGATAGGGCACAGACAGAGTTTTACCCTTGTCAAGGTAGATGATATTGCCAAATAATTATCCCTGTTGAATTGTCATGCCATGAATAAAATTCATAAAACAAGACACGGGATATGCGTCATTTGATATCTTAAAAAAGAAGGAAATTAACAATGGCACACAAAAAAGCGGGGGGAAGCTCCCGGAACGGAAGGGACAGCGCCGGACAGAGGTTCGGCATAAAGAGATACGCCGGAGAAAAGGTCCGGCCCGGCAACATACTTATCAGGCAGAAGGGCACAAAGATCCACCCGGGCCTTAATGTAGGGCTGGGAAGGGATTATACAATCTTTGCAAAGATAGACGGCGTAGTGGCCTTTGAAAAACACGGCAGCAACCGGAAAAGGGTGAGCGTTTACGCGGAATAGTAAAACAGGTTATTTCCATCTCCTGAGGTTATTATGGGATTCTTGGATGAAGTAGTTATTACCGTTGTATCCGGGGATGGTGGAAAAGGTTGTGTGAGCTTCAGGAGAGAGAAGTTTATCCCCAAGGGCGGCCCTGACGGAGGAGACGGGGGAGCCGGAGGGAATATAATTATCCATGCCTCGAGCAGTCTGAACACCCTATCTGATTTCAGTTCAAAAAGACATTTCAAGTCTCAAAACGGCAGACCCGGAAAAGGTAAGCACCAGACAGGCAAAAACGGATCGGATATCATTATCAAGGTCCCCCTTGGGACAATAATATATGACAACGAGACCAAAGATATCCTTGCGGATCTGGTGAAAGATGATGAGGAGATCCTCTTTCTCTCAGGCGGGATTGGCGGCAAGGGCAACGCCCATTTTGCCACCTCGACCAACAGGACCCCCAGATTCGCCCAGGACGGGATGCCGGGCCAGAAGAAAACCATCCGACTTTCACTTAAATACATCGCCGACATAGGGCTTATCGGTCTGCCCAATGTCGGCAAATCAACGCTGCTGTCCCGCCTTACAATGGCCAGGCCCAAGATAGACAATTATCCCTTTACGACGATCTTTCCCAACCTAGGTGTTATGGAATTCGACAACCAGAAGCGTCTTACAATAGCGGACATCCCGGGACTGATAGAGGGCGCAAGCGAAGGCAAGGGTCTGGGCCACAGGTTTTTAAAGCATGTCGAGAGGACAAGATTCCTTCTTCATCTTATAGACGGCGCCGCCAGCCCGAAAAAAGAGATCCTTAAGGACTTTTATCTTTTACAGGATGAGCTTAATCGATATAATCCCAATATAACGAAAAAGGAGCAGATGGTCCTGATCAACAAAACGGACCTGATGCCCCACGGGACCAGGGACATCGGCAGGATAAGGGCGGCCTTTGACAAAATCGGCTTTGAATCCCTGGCCGTCTCGGCATTGACCGGCGACGGCCTGGATGAGCTTAAAGCTATACTTGCGAAAAAACTGCTTGGAGAACCTGACCGGGCAAAGCCGGAACCAAATGAACTTTAAATTGTCAAAGATGCATGAAGGATAAAATGCCGACAGACAGAAAAGCACTGCTTAAACCCGTCAAGAGGGTCGTGATAAAGGCCGGAAGCGGCATGCTGACAGGAAACGACGGCCTCAACACCAAGGTCATAAATAATCTCAGCAGGGAGATCTGCGGGCTGTGGGAAAACGGCATCGAGGTCGTCCTGGTATCCTCGGGCGCCATTGCCTCGGGATTGAAAAAGCTTGGCCTGACAAAGAGGCCGAAAACCATATCAAAAAAGCAGGCAACCGCGGCCGTCGGCCAGAGCAGCCTGATGATGGCATATGAAAAGGCCTTTTCCCGCTGCGGCAAGATGGTTGCACAGATATTGATCACCAGGGATGATTTCAACAACAGGCGCAGGTACCTGAATGCCAGGAACACTATTTTCACGCTCCTGTCCTGGGAGATAACCCCTGTAATAAATGAAAATGACACCGTTGCCTTCGATGAGATCAAGTTCGGGGACAATGACAACCTGAGCGCCATGGTGGCAAATATGACTGAGGCCCATCTCCTGATCAACTTGACGGATATGGATGGGCTCTTCAACAAGGACCCCAGGGCGCATGAAGATGCGCGGCTTATCAATATAGTAGAGAAGATCAACAGCGATGTGATGCGCTGCGCCGGCGCAGACCCCGGGGCACTGGGCACAGGCGGAATGGCAAGCAAGATCAAGGCCGCAAAGAAGGTAACGCTCAGGGGCATGCCCGCGATTATCGCAAACGGCCGCAGGCAGGGTGTCCTTGAAGATATATTCAAGGGTGAGGAGATAGGCACGCTTTTTCTGCCGCAGGAGAATTCATTATGCGGCCGCAAGCACTGGATAGCCTTCTCAAAGGCCCCTAAAGGCAGGCTTGTCATCGACCGCGGCGCCGCTGAAGCCCTCAGGAGGAACGGGAAAAGCCTGCTTCCTTCAGGCATCAGAGAGGTCATGGGGAATTTTGTAAGGGGCGATTCGGTTATCATACTTGACAACGACAGGAGGGAGATCGCAGTAGGTATGGCTAATTATTCCTCTGACGAGGTAAGAAAGATAATGGGCCTGAAAAGTTCGGAGATTGAGTCTGTGCTGGGGCACAAGGATGATGACGAGGTCATCCACAGGGACAACCTGGCAATAACCGTAGAAATAACCGACGGAGATCTGAAATGCTGATCGAACAAATGATGCTTGAAATGGGCAAGGCCGCAAAGGATGCGTCAAGGGCCCTGCGCAAGACGGAAAGGGCCGCCAAAGACGCTGCGCTCCTGCTGACGGCAGACTGGCTGCTGGAGAGGAAAGAGGACATCAAGAGGGAGAATAAGAAAGACCTGGCCCTTGCGAAGGATTCGGGCCTCACATCAGCGATGATGGACAGGCTCACGCTGGATGACAATACGCTGAAATCCATGGCTGACGGGCTCAGGGAAGTGGCAGGGCTGCCCGATCCTGTCGGAGGGGTTACAGGGATGTGGAAAAGGCCCAACGGCCTGATGGTGGGGAGGGTCCGAATACCCCTGGGTGTCATTGGATTCATCTATGAATCAAGGCCCAATGTCACCGTGGACGCCGCTGCCCTCTGCCTGAAATCAGGGAATAGTGTTATCCTGAAGGGCGGATCAGAGGCGATCAACTCGAACATGATACTTGAGAAGATATTGAAAGAAGCCCTGGTTGAGGCAGGATTGCCTGAAAAGGCCGTGCAGGTGGTGCCCACTACGGACAGGGAGGCTGTGCGCGTCATGCTGGGCCTTGATCAGTATGTGGATATTATAATACCGAGGGGCGGTGAGGGGCTTATAAGATACGTTGTTGAAAACTCCCGCATACCGGTATTAAAGCATTATAAGGGTGTGTGCCATGTGTATGTGGATGAATTCGCAGATCTCGGCATGGCCGCTGATGTCTGTTTTAACGCAAAGGTTCAGAGGCCCGGGGTTTGCAATGCCATGGAGACTATGCTGGTCCACGAAAAGATCAGCCGTGAATTCCTCCCTGCCATGGGAAAGAGGTTCATGGATGCTGGCGTGGAGCTGAGGGGCTGCCCCAGGACACTGGAGATCCTGCCCTACGCAAAACCGGCCGTTGAGGCTGACTGGCCTGAGGAATTCCTGGATCTTATACTGGCAGTAAAGGTTGTGTCTGACATGGATGATGCCCTCGACCATATCGAAAGATACGGTTCAAACCATACAGAGGCAATCATCACAAAAGACTATGACCGGACCAGGAGATTTCTGGGCGAGGTGGATTCTTCCCTCGTTCTCGTTAATGCCTCCACCCGTTTCAATGACGGGTTCCAGCTGGGGCTGGGCGCGGAGATAGGAATAAACACATCTAAGCTGCATGCCTTCGGCCCCATGGGACTGGAGGAGCTTACAACGACCAAGTTCATAGCCTACGGGGACGGGCAGTTGAGGAGTTGAGTTGCTGAATATATCAATCACGATTCCGGTAAAATACCGATTAAATTTCCTCCCCTTTTAGGGGAGGATTAAGGTGGGGTCTCGTAAGGTTATTAAAATAGAAATCCTTAGACCCCCTCCTGACCTCCCCCTAAAAGGAGGAGAAATTCTGTTTGTGCAGCAAAAGGATCTTTTGGATTCCGGCTTGGCCGGCCTGACGGAGGAAAACTGATTGCGACTGGGAATCCTTGGAGGCACCTTTGACCCGATACACTACGGCCACCTGCGCCTGGCGGAAGAGGCATGCGAAGAGCTGGGCCTTGAAAAGGTCCTTCTGATCCCGGGCGCGTCGCCTCCTCATAAGGTCAAAAGGGACATCAGCCCTTTCGATGACAGGTTTGCCATGGCAACGATGGCGGCAGAGGCGTCTCCTTTCCTTGAGGTCATTGACCTGGAAGGCCGCCGCCTGGGATTTTCTTACTCCATAGACACACTTAAAGAGATCCACAGGACCTATGGACCGGGCCTTGAATTATTTTTCCTGATCGGAATGGATGCCTTTCTTGAGATCAAATCCTGGAAAAATTACAGGGATCTTTTTCATGAAACAAATTTTGTTGTTATTAAAAGACCCGGTTTTTCGGACAAAGAGTTCGGGCCGCTCCTGCTCTCAATGGATTTAGGTTTTAAGCCCGGGGGAAAAAACAACACCTATGAGTTACCATCATCAGGGTACAGCGTTATATTTAAGGAATTGACTCTCTTTTCAATATCCTCAACAAGGATAAGGGAGTTGACGGCGGCCGGGAGATCAATACGTTTTCTGGTGCCGGAAAAAATCAGGTCATATATTGAGGAGAAGGGATTATATCTGAATGGAAAGTCTTGACAAGGCGCTTCTCGCATCGGAGATTATAATGGAACGGAAGGCGGTTGACCCGGTCTTGTTTGAAGTCACGGGATTGACATCCATAACCGATTATTTTCTCATTGCCGGCGGAAACTCAAGCAGACAGGTGCAGGCGATCGCCCGTCATCTTCAAAGGACCATGAAGGACAAGGGCTTCAAGGCCTACGGCGTTGAAGGAGAGCAGGAAGGCCAGTGGATATTGATGGACTACGGCGACCTTGTGGTGCACATATTTTATCAGCCGGTCAGGGAATTTTATGATCTTGAGGGCCTCTGGAGCGAGGCCCCGAGGATAGGATTGGTAAAAAAAAATGGAAAAAAGTCGAAATAACACGGCCGGATCCGTTTCTTTTATTTCAGCTTTTATAGCACTCATCCTCTTATTCTGCGTGTCAGGTTCCCTTGCGATGTCCATAGACGAGGAGGCCAAGAAGGGCAAGGAATTTCTTGAAAGCATAAAGGGTTTCCCGACGATAGATGATGCCTTTATCAATCAATACCTTGCCGATCTCGGAAATTATATCGGCCAGTACCAGGAAACAAAACCTTTTCAACTCAATTTTTATGTTGCGGATGACAGCCAGCTTAACGCCTTTGCAGCCCCTGCAGGTCACATCTTTATCTATTCAGGCCTTATAAACAGCATGGAACAGACGGATGAACTGGCCTCTATTATATCCCACGAAATAGGCCATGTTTCGGTAAGACATCTCTCCAAGCAGATGGAAAAGGGCTCAATGGTAAGCCTTGGAACCGTGGCCGGCATGCTGGCAGGCATCCTGATAGGAGGAGATGCCGGCGAGGCTGTCATGCTGGGGTCCGTAGCTGCGGGCACCCAGGTAATGCTCAGCTACAGCAGGGATGACGAACGGGAGGCGGATCAGCTGGGTTTTAAAAAGGCCTATATGGCAGGATTCAAGCCTGCTGCCTTTATTAACGCCCTTGCCAAGCTCCAGCAGTCTCAATTGGGGGCAGAGAAGATCCCGGCGTACCTCTCTACTCACCCTGTTGATTCCGAGAGGATGTCCAATCTGGAGGTAATGAGCCGTCAATACCCGGAACCGCCGGCAACAGCGGAAGTTGAACGCTTCAGAAGGCTTTACCCGCTCTTCAGGACTATAATAAAGGCCCGGTCAACAGAACCCAGGGCTGCAGTGAGGTATTTCAGCTCCGAGCTGGAAAGGTCTCCCGGTTCAAGCCTGGCGCATTTTGGACTTGGCATGGCATTACAAAATAAAGGTGAATACGATAAAGCTATCGAACAGTATGACATTGCCCTGAACGGCCTGGATGAAAAGGCGCCCGTGCTGAGATATATAGGAGAGACCTATCAGATGGAAGGACAGGCCCTCAACGCGATCAACACATTTGAGAAGGCATTGAAAATAAACGGCAGAGACAAAACCGTGCTCAGCCTGCTGGCCGCGTCCTATCAGGAGGTGGAGGAATATTCAAAAGCTGTTGAGATATACGACAGGCTGTCCATCATGGAGCCGGTAAAGGATGACGTCTTTTACAATCTCGGTTTATGCCTCGGCAGGCAAAATAACCTTGCGCTTGCCCATTATAATTTCGGGAAATACTTCAAGAGGACGGGAGACAGGGACAATGCCGATTTCCATTTCAAAAAGGCCGGGGAGCTTGCAGGGAGCGACCAGGCGCTTCAGGAGAGGATCAGGAAGGAGACGGAAGACATGAAGAAGGATAACAAGGCCATGAAGCGCCCGGCCTCATGACCCTACAGATCCTTTTCTGACATCTTGAGATACTCCCTTGCCTGTACATGCCCCAGGACGGCAGCCTCCCTCATGTCCTCCAATGCCTTTGTCTTCTTTCTAAGGGACTTATATATAAGCGCACGGTTATAATAGAGATCGGGATCCCGGGGTGATATCTTAATGGCGGATGTAAAATCCTTCAGCGCATCTTTAGACCGCCCCTTGGCAAAATATGCATTTCCTCTGTTGCACAAGGCATCGGCTGACTCCGGGTTAAGCCTTATTACCTCTGAAAAATCCTTTATGGCAAGGTCGTATCTTTTGCCCTTGAGATATATAAGGCCCCTGTTATAAAGAGCGTCAGCATGTCCCCTGTTGATTTCAATGGCAGCAGAATAGTCCTTTTCCGCCTTTTCGGAATCGTTCATTCGTTCGTATACCCATCCGCGGTTATAAAAGTAATCGGCATTCTTATTATCATTTTCAATAAGGCTGTTAAGCCTTTCCAGTTCAATGCCTAGGCTGAAAAAGGTATCCCTTTGAGAGTCCTTCATTACTGATGGGGCAGAACGGTTCCCTTCTGAAGCTTCAGCGGGTATTGAAAAAGAAGCATATGCGGAATTGGACAGGCACAGAATAAAAAATATAAGCGCGTGGAAGTTAAAATTCATTGATGTATGGCCCTCCCTGATGAGATGCCCAGCTTCCTCATGCGATGTCTGAGTGTGCTGGGATTCAACCCTAGTAGTTTGGCCGCGCCATCCGGGCCATGTACCCTGCCCTTTGCCATATCCAGCGCCTGCCTGATGTGTTTTAAATTGACCTGATCCAGTTCAGGAAACTCACCTTTTTCAATCGTGCCGTCATCCCTGTTTCTTTTCGGTGTTGACCAGACAACATCTTCAAATGTTATCAGTCCGCCCCTGTTGAGGATCAGCGCCCTTTCAATGACGTTTTCAAGCTCCCTTACATTGCCCGGCCAGGAATAGGCCTTGAGGATGTCCATCGACCCCCTTGCAAGCTTATGCGGCCCAGGCATCTGCAGCTCCATGGATTTCTTTTCAATGAAGTGATTTACAAGCGCAGGGATGTCTTCCTTTCTCTCTCTGAGGGGAGGTATAAAAACAGGAAAGACATTGAGCCTGAACCTGAGATCAGCCCGGAACAGCCCTTTATCGACCATCTCTTGAAGGTCCTGATGTGTGGCTGCAATGATGCGGATATCGACGTTTATCTGGCTGTCTCCTCCGACTCTGATGATCTCCTTTTCCTGGAGCACCCTCAGCATCCTGACCTGGGCCGGCAGCGGCAGTTCAGCCACCTCATCCAGAAAGATCGTGCCCCCGTCAGCCCGTTCAAAGCAGCCCCGCTTCTGGCTGATGGCCCCTGTGAAGGCGCCCTTTTCATGGCCGAAGAGCTCGCTGTCTATCAGCGTCTCGGGTATGGCCCCGCAGTTGACCTGGATGAAGGGGCCCCTGCTGCGGCGGGACATCCTGTGTATAGAGTTGGCGATTATCTCCTTGCCCACCCCGGTCTCTCCCTGGAGCAGTACGGGGCTGTCCAGGGGGGCCACTTCCCTCGCCATCTCGATAACCCGCTTAAGTCCCATATCGCTGCCTATGATTATATCGTCAGAGGACTGCGGCAGCCTCCTCTGAAGGGCCTTAAGGTCATCAGCCATGAGATCCTTAAGCCTTATCACCTCATCATACCTGAGGGCGTTCGACAGGGCAATGGTAAAAGGCTCTCTTAACATGGACAGTATCCGCAAATGCCCTTCAGAGAACCGGTTGGCCCCCTTGGCAAAAAGCGTCAGGTTCCCGAGCTGTTCATTCCTGATAAAAAGCTGCATGAGAAGGGCGGAGTGGTCTTCCCATAATCCCGTCTTCTGGACAACTGTCTTTTTGATGGGTATGAATTCGAACGGGTCGATGATCAATGACGGCATATACTTATGACTGTCGATTATCTTTCTGCCCTTGTCATCCAGCGATATCACAATGTTTACCCGTTTTGCCTCATCAGCAGTAACTATGGCGATGGTCTTTAAAAGCCCCAGTTCCTTGTCAAGGAGATTCAGGTGAAAGCAGTCTGCCGGCATAAATGTCCTCAGGTATTTAAGACAGTCCTGCAGGGCAAACTCAAAGTTCAGGTTCCCGCATATACGCAGGGTGGCCTCACGGAATATCTCGTTTTCGTTGGGAATCATAGCACCATGCTTCTTATTTCATGAAATCTTAATTAAGATTTATTGTTTGAAGTGGCAGCAATCCGGCGCAAGGCTCAAGGCGCAGGGCGCAAAGGAAAGAACGTTAGGCGTAAGGGGAAAAGCGTAAGGGGAAAAAGCAAGGGTCCACTTTACGCCTCACGCCTAACGCCTCCCCCCTCACGCCTTACCTCTCACGCCCTCCCGGGTCTATCGTATTCCATCCTCATCCTCTCATCCTCTTAACCTCTCAACTTCTGACCTTCTGCCCCTCACCCCTCACGCCTCACGCTCTCCCGCCTTACGCCTTACGCTCTCCCGGGTTTATCGCCATATACGGCAATTTATCACCTTATCGTCATATATGACAAGAAAATTGTCATATATGACATATTTATAAAATCGCTCAAAATAACTGATTGATATCATTATGTATTATTAAAGGCATAATTTTTGCTATATATATTAAACCAGAAAAGATAATGAGATCAAGCAGCTTTTTATGTAAGCTTGAATGATTATTCTCCTAGTCTTGACATATTTATTTTACCTTGAGAAGATGTGGCTATAAACGAAGAGGTTGAGCTGAGGACTTTTTAATTAAAATAAGTATTGAAAGGAATTTTCACATGGATTTTCAACTGACAAAAGAACAACAGGATATTAAAAAGGCCGCACGGGAATTCGCCCTGGGCGAATTCACTGATGTAGCGAGGGAATATGATCTTAATGAGACTGTGCCCATGGAGATTATCAAAAAAGCCAAGCAACTTGGTCTGATAGGGCTTTATATACCGGAGGAATACGGCGGCCCTGGTTTCGGGTTCCTGGAATGGGCCATGGTAATGGAGGAATTCTGGCGTGTAGATCCCGGGATAGGCCAGCAATTGAGCGCCGTTGCCTTCGGCTCGGAGGAACTGCTGCTTTTCGGCACAGAGGACCAGAAAAAAAAATGGCTTCCACAGATCTTTGAAGGTGACGCTATTATGGGTTTCGGAATAACAGAACCTGACGCGGGCAGCGACACCGCTTCGGCATCAACCACGGCCGTACTTGAGGGGGACGAGTATGTCATAAACGGATCAAAGATTATGATATCAAACGGTAATATAGGGGCGTTCCTTTTGGTCTATTGCCTTACCGATCCGGACAACAAATCAAAGACCGGACGTCACAGCATCATTATTGTAGAGACAGACCGCAAGGGATATCAGGCTGAACCTATGCACGGGAAAATGGGGGTAAGGGCATCCGATACGGCTGCCGTCTATTTCAGTAATGTGCGCGTACCAAAGGAGAACCTCGTGGGAACACGGGGAAACGGCTTTATGCAGCTTATGAAATTTTTCGATCATTCCAGGTCATATGTGGCAGGTCACGGAGTCGGTCTCGCCCAGGGGGCGCTTGAGATGGCTGTTAAACATGTTAAGGCAAGAAAGCAGTTCGGCAAGTCCTTAGCTTCTTTCCAGGCTACTCAGTTTAAGATAGCCGAGATGGCAGCCAAGATAGAAACAGCCCGCAATACTGTCTATAAGGCAGCATGGCTCATTGATCACGGGAAACCTGATCCCATGATTACCGGCATCGCGAAACTTTACGCGAGCCGTATTGCAGTAGAGGTAGTTGATGAGGCGCTTCAGCTCCATGGCGGTTACGGGTATTTTGACGACACCGATATCCAGAGATTTTACAGGGCGGCCAAGGTGCTTGAGATCTATGAGGGCACCAAAGAGGTTGAAAAGATACTTATTGCGAGGGAGATGATAGGGAAGATTTAAATGAGGCACATGGCATAAGATGCAGGATTCATGAGAATTCCATCTGTTGTCATCCGATAGTTTGATCACAAAAAAAGATCATGATGAACATTATAAAGGAGGCTTAATATGCCGGTAGGAACTTACGACGCATATGTGGAGCGTCTTAAAAAAATGAAACCAAATATTTATCTTCACGGGAAAAAGGTCGACAGGACGGGTGATTTCATGAAGGGCGGCCTCTTCGTCATCAAGGAGACCTATGACTGCGCCAATGACCCGAAATATAAGGATGTCTGCACGGCAACGTCCCACCTTACGGGCGATAAGATCAATCGTTTCGGCAATATCAACATGTCGAAGGATGACCTTTTAAAAAAGCAGCTTATGACCAAGCTGCTCTGCCACAGGGTCGGAGGCTGCATCCAGCGCTGCATGGGCATTGACGCCCTTAATGCCCTCGCTATAGTAACATACGACTGCGATCAGGCAAACGGCACAAAATATCATGAACGTTTTAATAAATTCCTTAAATATTTTCAGGAAAACGACCTTGTGGGAAACTGCGCACAGACCGATGTCAAGGGCGTCCGCGGCCTTCGCCCGGGTGAACAGCCTGATCCCGATCAGTACCTGCGCATTGTAGAGGTCAAGGAAGACGGAATTATCGTCCGCGGAGCCAAGGTGTGCAACTCCATCGCTCCCTATGCAGATGAGATAGTGGCTCTTCCCTCCCGCCTCATGGGGCCTGACGAGGCAGCCTATGCGGTTGCGTTCTCACTTCCGGGCGACTGGGACGGCATTAAGATCATGGCCCTTCCCGGCGGGCATCCCAGGAGAAAAAAATTAACCGCCCCCATAGCCAATGTAGGCGATGTGGAATCAATGACCATCTTTGATGATGTCTTTGTCCCCAATGACAGGATATTCATGAACGGCCTTGAGCACCCTGATGTAGTGCAATATGCCGGGTACCTTGCGCTCATGTTCGCCCATTTTCACAGGCACTCATATACAGGATGCAAGACAGCGGTTTCCGAGGTCCTGGCCTCTCAGGCCGCCCTGGTCGCGGACGTCAACGGCATAACCAAATATCCCCATGTAAGGGAGAAGCTTTCCCACATCATCGGAACGGCGGAGCTTGTTTATGCGGCAGGAGAGGCAAGTGCCTATAAGGCCGTCAAGTTTCCAAACGGATCCTATGTGCCTGATGAGATCCTAACAAACGCGGGGCGCAGGCTTGCGGGCCAGGAGATATACAACGAGTATGCAATACTGGCTGACCTTGCAGGAGGAATAAGCGCGTCCCTTCCGACTGAAGAGTCCTATTACGACCCGGAGACGGCGGACCTGGTCGCAAAATATACCAAGAGAAACCCCAAGTACACGGCTGAAGAGGCCCATCGCATCTTCAGGATGATGGAAAACAAGCTGTGCGACCCCTTCTCCGGGGCGGAGATGGTCGCAGGCGTCCATGGCGGAGGCTCGCCCATTATGGAGACCATTACCATGATGTCGCGCTACGACCTTGAGCCCCTGAAGGATATCGCCAAATACCTGGCCGGCATCAACAAGGATATCCCCAGGTACGAACGCCCAACCGCTACGCCGAGGGCAATGCTTGATAAGTTTAAAAAGACAGCAAAGAAATAACCCTGTCTTTTATTTGATAAAAACCCTGCTGATATTCCTATTCGTGAAGGAATATCAGCGGGGTTTTATTTGTTCTCTTCGGAAGGAAATACTGATTATAGAAATCCTTTTTCCTTTAACCTTATTCCTTTGTCCTTCCCATTTCCATGGCAAATATCCTACCATGATTCCCTTTCCAGACGGCTGCACAATAATTCCATCTGCCCTTCATTCAGCCTGCCCACATTCTCGTTTATCCATTTCAGATCCCCAGCAATGATGGCTTCCCTGGCCATGGCGGAAAGCCTGTAATCCTTAAGGGCATCGGAGCCTTTTTCCATCAGCCTCTGCAGGAAATCGTCATCATGAGAGATCTTATCCAGTACATGCATAACCTCCTCTTTCAGGATCTGCCTGCCCTTTTCGGTATGAGAGATAAAGTCATCCATGCCTGCTTCCTGCTTCTTTTTAAGGGCTCGTCCGACAGCCTCCTTGAACTGATCTTCAGTGAAGGGCTTGCGGAGATACTCAAAAACATCTATTTTTGCGGAGTCAACGGCAGTTTGTACAGTAGGGTACCCGGTGATGATAATTGTCATTGTCTCAGGCATCCTGTTCTTAAGCTCTCTTATTACATTCATGCCGTCCATGTCAGGCAGACGGAGGTCTGCCACAAGAAGGTCAAAGGAGTCACTGCCGATCTTGGACAGTGCGCTTTCCCCGGTCATGGCCAGGTCCACAGCATACCCCTCTTCCTTCAGGACCATCACCAGGCCCTTCGCCAGGCTGGGCTCGTCCTCCATTACAAGGATATGGGGCGGTATTTTAGGCCCCATAAAATCGACTTGCTGTAATTCGCTCATTATTATCCTCCTTTCCTGGAATGAAGTGTTCTTTATTCACTGCCGGCATGTTGCCGGTTTTCATGGGGACGCCCCTTCACCGCTCACGGCAGACCCATCCGATTCAAGCGGCAGTTCAATGGTAAAGGTTGAACCCTTTCCAGGCGTGCTGGATACACGGATGTCTCCTTTATGGTTTCGAATAATCCTGTAACTGACTGCAAGCCCGAGACCCGTCCCCTTGGGTTTTGTGGTAAAAAACGGTTCAAATAATTTGCCGGAATGTTCCTGGGATATCCCGCAGCCGTCATCTGAGATATCGATCCTAATTCGCTTATGATCAGGGCCTATGCTGCTCCTTATATTTATCGCCCCGTTGTCCCTGATAGCCTCAATCGCGTTTAGCATCAGATTTATTAAGACCTGCTGTATCTGATTCTGATCCATAAAGTTGTCCGGGACTTCATCGCTAAGCTCTGTTGTCACATTAATGTGATCAAGGCTGAATTCATTCTGCAGCATGTTAACGGTTTTTTTTATGATCTCATTGATATTGGTCAGCGTTTTTTGAGGTTCCTTTTCACGCGAGAACTCCAGAAGCTCTGAAATAATGGTTTTGCATCTCAAGGTCTCATGAATGATGATTTCCATGCCTTCCTTAAGAGGACTTCCATCCGGTATCTTTTTAATAAGATTGGTGCTGTATATAAGGATCCCCCCGAGGGGGTTGTTTATTTCGTGTGCGATCCCTGCCGCCATCCTGCCAAGGGCGGAAAGCTTCTCGGTCTGCAGGGCAAGATTGTCATAACGGGTTTTATGCAGCTCAATCAGCCTGGCCTTTTCAATAGCAAGGGCGCACTGCTCGGCTATCGAGACAAGGAAATTCATTTCCTCATCGGAAAACGTCCTCTCTTCGCTGAAGAAAATCCTGATAATCCCGATTATATTATTTTCAAGGGAGAGAGGCACGTCAAGCATCATCCGGATGCCCTCTTCCTGCGCCTCTTTCTTGTACTGGACGCGGGGATTTGTCGGGATATTATCAACAAGTATAATCCTGTTCTGATTGCAAAGGTCGGTGATAATATGGCGGGAGGAGACATGCCCCTTTGAAAGATAGCGATCGCTCAAACCACAGGCGGCATTCAATTCAAGCCTGTCCGTGTCAAGGTTAAGTATGCGGAGTACGGCGCCCTTTGCCTTTATGGCATCCGTTATCAGCCTGACAGCCAGCCCTGTCACTTCCTTTACATCCGAGCTGGAATTCACTGCCGTGCTGATGTCCCGGAAGGCCTTATAGAACATGGCAATATTCATGGAAGTGTCCAAAAGCCTCCCCTTTCCCAAAATGGAGGAGCAAACACATTCTTAATAATTATTGTGTCAGGAGCAGAGTATATTGGCTGCCTATTAAATAAGCGGCTGTTTACCTGTAAATTTCCGGATAATGTCGGCTCCACTTTTTATGGAGCCACAACCATTGCTGTGGATATCTCCTGATCATGGATTCAATGAAGTCGTTCTGCCGCTGGGTTCCGTCGGCAATTATCCGGTTCTGATCATGCAGGTCCCGGTTGAGCTCAAGCTCAGGCAGAAAGATTATCCTATGGCGGATGCGGTCCTCGCACCTGACAATGAACATTGGGACAATCGGCGCATTGTACTTTAGAGAAAGGGCGGGAACAAGCGGTATGGTTGCTGTGTCCTTGTCAAAAAAGCGGACCATGATCCCTTCAGACATGTTTACCTTCTGATCGACAAAGATAACCAGGTCCTCCCCGTTCTTCAGGTTCCTGATCGCCGGCCGCAGGCCGTTCTGCTTGTACAGTATATTTACGCCGAAGTCCGTATTATATTTCAGCCTTACTGCCTCCAGCACAGGGTTGTCCACTGCCCTTACAATAAAATTAAGCCGGTGAATAGCGGCCCCGTAGAAAAGATGCGCATACTCCCAGTTGCCGAAGTGGGCCCCGAAAAGGATGACAGCCGGATTCTTTTTCCTTGCAGCCAGGAGGTGTTCCACCCCCTCAACCTCGACCAATTTTAATAATTCTTCTTTCTTAGTGTATTTCAGCCTGCTCCATTCATGGGCGATCATCCCGAATTCTTCAAAAGACCTGCGCGCAATGACATGCAGTTCACTGTCGGTCATTCCGGGGCCCAGGGCAAAGCGCAGGTTACTGAGGGAGATACTGCGATGTTTGGAATCGACCATATAAAGCAGCCTGCCCATGATCTTGCCAAGATAGACCCATAAACGGAGGGGCGCAAGGTAGCCCAGGTAAAAATAAAGCAGGCATATAAAGCCGACGATTTGAAAGGCTATATTGGATTTCTTTTTCATGGTATTATTATATATTAATTTTTTTCATACAGATCAATAAAAAGAAATTTAACATCAGACAAAGTGCAAAGGCTGCACAAGATGTGCAATCTTTGCATGCGCAAAACATGATATCAGTCGGTGCAGATAAATATTTTCCAGTGATTACAATAGGTAATGTGAAGAAAGGAATTTGGCATCATCTATGCTCCTTAAAATAACAAAAGTCTTAATGAGTAAAAAATCTTTAAACGGGCAAACCTTGTATGGAGGTGTTAAAAATGAAAACAATTAAATGGGTGACAGGATTCCCGGCATATATACTTTATGCAGCCATAATGATGGCTTTCCCATCCTATGCCGCTGAGACGAAGGCCGTCGAGGTAGGCAGAATATATCACATTGAAGGGGAGCTGCTTCGTTATGTCCCTGAGGGGAATGATTGGGTGGCGATGGTAAAGGATGCGCCCTTTGGCGCTGAAGATACACTTTTTTCAGGAAGCAGGACAAGGGCTGAGATGATAGTGCCTAACGGGAGTTGGGTCAGGATTGGAAACAACACCCAGATCCAGTTCATTTCGCTTGAGCCCGACCTTACCGATATTGATGTAGCTTCAGGTACTGCCCGTTTTTACAATAAGGGCTCTGAAACGGTTATCAGGGCAACCAGCCCCTTCGGGTATGTGCTTGCCGATCCTGGAACTGTCTTTGACTTTTACGTGGGAGAGAACTCGGCTGAAGTGGTGGCGATAAAGGGAGATGTGAATTTTATCCACTCCGCGGGTGAGGCCAGGTATAATGTGAGGGCAGGCTCCCCCTCCATACTCGCGGATCAATACAGCGTTTCATCCGGTGACGGAACGGCCGATCCGGCATGGGACCGTTGGAACGATAAAAGGGAGATTGCATGGGCCGTAAAAACAAAGACACCCGGACATTCGGCCGGGTATCTTCCTCCGGGCCTGAGATATGATGCCGATTGCCTTGACGAGAACGGAAGGTGGGATTTTGTTATCTATCAAGGAGCGCAGCGGTGGTTCTGGAGGCCTACCTCCGTATACGTCGGATGGTCGCCTTTTACAGCGGGCATCTGGACCGAATGGTGCGGAGACCAGACATGGATATCTGCTGAGCCCTTCGGATATGTTACGCACCATTACGGCAACTGGGTGTTTATCGGGGATTTCTGGTACTGGGCTCCGCCTGTTGTCAGCGTGAGGATCGGCTTTCCCGTCCTGGACATAGGTTTCTTCTGGAATCCGGGCAGGGTTGCATGGATTCATAGGGGCATCTATGTAGGATGGGTTCCCCTGGCCCCTCACGAGACCTATTACAGCCATCGCGATTGGGGTGATCATCATCACGGAAGGGTAGTCAACGGCGCCATTAATCAGGTAAATATCAATATCCGGAACTACACATACATAAACCGCGCTGTCATTGTTAACAATAAGAATTTCCACGGGGTAGAGGACTACAGAAAGGTAAGGGTTGCTAATGTGCATCCGACCATCATTAATAAATACAGTGCTGCCCCGGTAATCAACAACAGGGTCATTAATAATTATGAAACTGACAGGCAGAGATATAAGTACACCAGCGCAACAGTGCAGGAGAAGCCTCACAGCACCGTCCTCAACCGCGTCAGGCAGAATGAAACGATCATTCGCCAGGGCAGGAAAGAAAACGTCGAATCACTCCGGAAGCAGGTGAATAGCACAAAGGAAGGCAGGGTCAGCAGGGATGCGCGGATTGAAGCGCCGAAGGCAGTTGATTATCTCGTCCCTGAACAGGATGTAGCCCGCCCGAGGTCTGAAATGACCCTTCGACAGAGGGAGGTTAAAAACACGAAAGATTCGGATCAGGATGAAGCACCTGTAACGGCCGTCAGATCTGGCAAACAGGCCGATCAGGCCGGGCAGAACGCCTCACAGCCTGAACCGATCACACCTTCAAAATCCAACCGCACGGAAAGGTCCGCAACGCAGCCCCGGGTCGTTGCACCGGGAAAATCCGATGATCAGCAGAAGGCAGCTACTCAGCCCGGACGAATCGTCAGGCCCTCTGGAACAACAACCCGGCAAGAGAACTCTGCCCGGCAGACCGAGAATGAAACAACTGTAAAATCCGGCCAGGCAGAGAGGAAGGCAACACAGCCCAGGATTGTGACACCCGCAAAACCCGGCGAGCCTGAAAAGCCTGCTGTGCAGACAAACCGCGGTGCGACGCTTACAAAGCCTTCTGCAGATACAGGAAGCGTCTCAGCCCCGGCAGCCCGGACAGAGAAAAACACGGACAATTCAAAGAGGGATGGGAGATCCGGAACTGCAACCCAGGGATGGAAGACCCAGAAGAAAAGTGGAGAGACCGATGAGCAGAAGGATAGCAGATCAGCAGGAAATCAGGGGCAGTGATAAGGAGATCTCCCTCGATATTCAGATACCATAAAATTGTTTAATTGATATGAGTCCCCGGCCGCAAGCGGCTGAGGATTCATATCATTTCCCATAAAGTAACTTCTTCATCGCTATGTCACAGATCAAACAGCACCTTCGCTGAAAGGGAGATTTAAAGGCAGGTCCTGTTCATGCGTGATTCTTTCTATTGACACATCCCCACTTCGGTTATATCTCATTATCAGAAATTTTGAATTATTTTTCCATGCATCCGACAATACAACTGAGATGCAAATTTTCATATCTTGTCAATCTTGTCCAAAACAATGATGCAATTGCTTATGAGAGCAAATAAAGATGCTCTATTCGCTAAATATATATATCGATAACCTAGAACTGTCATTCCCGCGAAGGCGGGAATCCAGAGTTTTCAGTTAAAGAAAAAACCACTGGATGCCCGCCTTCGCGGGCATGACGAGGTCTTAATGTTTTTCCTTAAAGACTTAAGATAATGGTTTAAGATTGTTTTGGACAGTAATGATATCTTGTGTAATATAATCGTGAGGAAATCTGAATGATAGGATTGATCAAAGGGCATGAGACGTTAATACTTTTTATGACCGGCGTCTCGATAGTAACATTTATAGCAACGCTTATCGCTGTTCCCTGGTTGATAGTCAGGATACCATCTAATTATTTCTCTAACAGAAGGAGAATTACCAAGCTTTGGGCTGATCACCATCCTGTGATAAGGGCCGTTCTCCTGACAATAAAGAACCTTATCGGTTACTTTCTGGTTGCGGCAGGCATTGTTATGCTGGCCATCCCCGGCCAGGGGATGCTGACAATACTGATAGGGATCATCTTCCTTGACCTGCCCGGCAAGTACAGGTTTGAAAGATGGCTTGTCACGCGCCCTGCCGTACTCAGGTCCATCAACTGGCTGAGAAGACGGGCCCGTAAAGCACCGCTTGTTCTCAGGTAAGCCGGGATTCATCCCGCTTTAAGTCATTAAGATTGCGAACAATATCAGGAATTGAAGCCTTTGTCCTGATCATCTCCTGCCATATATACGGTCTCCTATGCGACGCATGCGGCCAAGTTCCTCTTCCGTCATTGGGCCCTGTTCCAGGACCGCCAGGTTCTGCCGCATCTGTTCAACGGTCCTGACCCCGGTCATGCACACATCGACCGCCGGATTAGAGAGCACAAAGCGGTAGCACTCGGTTGCCGCGGGCGGTCTTTCACCTGGAGGCATCTTTTTGGGATTCATGAGCTTGCCCCACGCCGTGGCGGTGAAATTTACAACCCCGGGCCTGTCCTCTCCGGTCAAAAACGGGAAAGACTCGGTCTCTGCCCCGCGATGAACGGCATTATAGCGTATATGAAACACATCAAACACATCCTCCTCAGCAAGCCTGGGAAACAATTTACGGTTGTGCCCCGAAAGGCCTATGAAACGGACAAGGCCTTTTTCCTTCAGTTTTATGGCACCGTCAATTATCCTTTTCGACGGCGGCCTGGAAAAGAAGCCCAGGATCAGGATATCTGCATAATCCAGCCCCGCTGACTTAAGCCCTTTTGCCAGAAAGTGTTCGGTCAGAAAGGGCTGATGTGCATAGGTGAACATCGCCAGCGCCATGCGGTCGCGCTGTCCCTTTGCGATGATGTTTCGGATTGCCTCGCACATATGCCGGGAATAGCCCCTCATGAATGTCCCCCAGGTCATGTAGTTGCAGCCCCGTTCAAAGGCCTCTTCAATGGCGGCAGCCGGAGCCCCATAGCCTGAAGCTATGCCGAGGCGGCCAACCTTAAGGCCTGTTCTTCCGAGTATCACCTGTTCGTTGAAGCCCATGCCATAACCCTCCTGATATTGAATTGGAAATCCTCCTCCTTGAGCCGCCTAATCAGGCGGTGCCCCCAGACCTTCCGACGGCTCTATCTTGCGGTGCCTGTGCTGTATAAAACTGATCTTCCATTTTCCGTTTACCTTGACATACTCCATTGTATATATCCCGTATATCGATTGCTGTCCCTGGTCCTTGATATGCATGGTATCGGTTACAAACCATGTAGCCTTGCCCTTATTGCCGCTGACGGAGATAACAGGGTGATAGACAATATCGGTCTCGGCGCCGACGTGGGCCTTCGCCATATTTCCGAACTGCCTTTTTACCTCCGCCATACCCTTGCCTACGTTTGTACCGTCCGGCTTGATATCCAGCGTGGCGTCCTCTGAAAAGCAGTCTATCACCTCATCCCATTTGGCCTGCATAAAGGCGTTCTTGTAACGGTACTGAAGCTGTTTTATCGCCTCAATATCCTCCATGGTCTGGAGCCTGGCCTCCAGTGCCTCCAGCCGCTTCTCACTGCTATCCGCGGCGTGTGCCTCCTTCTGACCGATTTTAATGCCCCCGGCGTTTCCGTTTTTGAATGACAGGACAGACCCTGCAACAAATGCCGACAATGGGATTAGTGTTTTAAAAAATGACCTTCTTTCATTTTGTTCTTCCATAACAGACCCCTCCGATTGGATTGTTACCGTAGAATTAATCGTAATACTGCGCCATCAGCCGATGTTCTGCAAGATAAAGTCCCAGTTTATCAGTTTATCCAGGACCGCGTTGACATAGTCGGCGCGGCGGTTCTGGTAATCCAGGTAATAGGCATGCTCCCATACATCAATGGTAAACAGCGGCTTTTTCCCAGTTGTCAGGGGAAGATCGGCATTGGATGTCTTTGCTGTCTTGATCTTGCCTCCATCAAGAACAAGCCAGGCCCAGCCGCTCCCGAACTGTGAGGTGGCCGCTGCTGCAAGCTCCTTTCTGCATGCGTCCACTCCCCCGAAGGACTCCTCTAATTTCTGTTTCAATGCGGCCGGAGGTTCTCCCCCGCCATTGGATCTAAGTCCCTGCCAGTAGAATGTATGGTTCCAGACCTGGGCGGCGTTGTTGAAGATCGAGGCCTTATCCGTCTTTCCTGCCGTTTCTGTAATGATCTTCTCCAGGGACAGGCCGGCATATTCCGTTCCGGCGATAAGCTTGTTAAGGTTATCCACATATGCCCTGTGATGTTTGCCGTAATGAAAACCGATCGTGTTAGCGGTTATGACAGGCTCCAATGCATTATCGGCATAGGGTAGGGCAGGCAGGACATGGGAGGGTGCCTCCTCTGAGGAGCCTGAAAGACCTCCGGCGGCAAGCCATGCTGCTCCGGCGGCGGACGCAATGAGGAAGTTGCGGCGGTTTAATACAATTGATGGATTGTCGGTGATTTTTCTATTCATATCGGCCTCCTTTTTGTTGGTTGATGGATTGTCGATAAATAGTTAAAAGGATCTGCGTGTGAAAAGATAAGCGTGATAGGTATATTAGCAAAAGCAAAGACCGAAGGCAAGTAGGGGTGCATTCTATCCACAGATTACGCAGATTGCGCAGATTAATTTCAATTTACGTCCCTGTACAAATTTCGATCTCCACCTCACGATGGGTGCCCCTGCCGTCCGGCTAAGATTTCCCCCTGCTTTTCGAGATAATAAAAAAGGCAGGGCCGGAAAACCCTGCCTTTCATTTATGCCTCCTTGCATCCTGCTATGGTTTACACGTCTTCCTTGTAAAACATGCAAATCCGGCCAGCCCGGAAAGGACAAAAAGAATTAAGATCAAAGTGGCCAATGGTCCAAAATTCAGAAGAACCCAGCTCATACCTACAATGGGAGTCAGACCCCACCTTACCGCGAAACGCAGAGTTTCATGGTCAGCTATTATGTTTGCTACAGGTGGTGAGCAGGTATAGTAAAGATTCACAAACGCTCTTCCGACTGGGTTATTGAGCAGAAAACGGTCCCTGAATTCCCTGAGTATGACCACCTGCGGTTCAAGGATAGATCCATAGGCCGCTGTTGCAATGAAACATCCTCCACCTCCACCGCCTCCGTCATCGGCATCGTCATCAGTTCCATCGTTTGTGGCAGGCGGCGTGTAGGGCTCCTTCGGGGCTGTCCCGTCCATGTATTCCATGGCGTCCGGAGTACCATCACTGTCAGAATCTACGGAGCCGCTGCTGGTAGTGATATCGCCGAAATAGCGGATCTCCCACAGATCAGGCATGTCATCACCGTCAGAATCGGTGGTAAGCTCAAGATTAAAATTTATTCCACCATTGTCTACCCCTGCAGTTACTGCTAGAGAGTCGGCCTCATCACAGGAATATCCATTATTGTACCATTCTCTGATATATTTAGGCTGTGTTCCCCCTGGCTCGAAGATATACGGCCTTGCCAGAACATAGACGTCTCCTGCGGGCAGGCCGCTAATCGTATATGCCCCGGAAGAATCAGTAAAACCGGCGTCAATAATCTTGATGCCTTCCATCATCATTCCTCCACAGGGTTCGGCCAGGGCGTATACTAACGCATCAGCCACAGGCGTTACCCCATCGCTTTCATAGACCGTGCCTGAGATGGAACCCCCGACCTCCAGGCTGAAATCTATTCCTGTGATGTCCCCGGCGCCGCTTACAGTAACAGGATCTGCATCAGCATAGAAATATGCATTGTTATAGTACTCTGAGACATAGTTCTGCTCGCCGAAAGGAAATACGGCAACAAAATAGCTGCCATCCGGCACGCCGTTTATGAGATATTTCCCATCTGCATCGGTAAAACTCAATTCGCTCACCCCGGTAGAATCCGAATAGGCATGCACGCCTATATCACTGATGGGTGTTTTACCGTCGCTCTCATAGACATGGCCCGAGATGGAGCCACCCACCTCCAGACTGAAATCTATGCCTGTGACATCCCCTGCGTTGCTTATGACAACAAGGTCGGCATCAGAATAAGAGTAGGAATTATTATAGTATTCTCTGATATAGTCCTGACTATCATCCGGTATTACGGCAACATAATAGGCGCCATCCGGCATGCCGTTCAAAGTGTAGCGCCCGTCCGCATCGGTGAATGCCTGGCCTCTGCCGCCGTCAAGAGAGGACGTATAGGCACTTACATACATATCTTCAACAGGGTTTCCGCTGTATGTGACCGTGCCGGAGATAGATCCGCCCTTTTCCAGCAGGAAATTTATGCCTGTGACATTCATTGCGGCTTCATTAATTGAGACAAGGTCGGCCTGAGCATTGGAAAGCTTGTTATTATAATACTCGCTGATATAGTTCTGGCCTTCAGCGGAAAATACAACAACCCGGTAATCGCCGTCCGGCAGACCGTTTATGGTGTATGTCCCATCCGGTTCAGTGCTGGCGGAGTTCCACGCCCCGGTAGATGAGCAATAGGCCTCTACATATACGCCGCTGACAGGGGTAGTGTCGTCGCCTTCACGGACATATCCTGAGATTGCGCCTCCGACCTCCAGGTCAAAATCTATCCCAGTGGCGGTCCAATCCTCATCGCCCACCTCAACAGTTACAGCCCCAAAGTATGAGACTGCATTGTCGTAGTACTCGCTGATATAGTTCTGGCCTTCAGGAGGGGTTACCCTGATATAATATTCTCCTGCGGGCAGACCTTCAATCGTGTATGCCCCGCCTTCCTCAGCCACAGCTTGAAAATCTCCTTCAACTGAGTAGGAAAAGGCATTCACCGTCGCGCCGGGCATGGCCTCGCCCTCTCCCCTGACTGTGCCGGAGATCGTACCGGTATCCTCCTGGCCATCGGCAGGTGAAATACCAAAAAAAACAAGTAAGATGAAGAGACATGGAAACAGACTGATAATACGGCTTGTTTTCCTTCTTGTTGCTTTCCCCATGTAACCCTCCTAGTTTAGATTGTTTTTATTTTTATAATCAGATAGACGCGCCTTCCATTTAAAGCAGGCCTAAAGCCCTAAAAGACGGCAATTAACCACACCTGACCTCGTTAGAACCAGGGCGGATTGCAATTCTAAAACAATCACTAAGAATTCTAAAATCAGATACTTGAAAAAACAGGCCTAAAAAACAATAATGCATCTCAGGAATAGATGATTGAAAGGTGTATATGGCAGTATACCCCCGGGATATCTGTTTAAATAATTAAAAGATATTGTTACCCCCCAAGGAACGCGAAAACTCTATATAATATGATCTTAAAAGTCAATTCTGAATTCATATGCCCGCGCGGGGGGGCGACTCACACCAGCAATCCTCTGATTCCTCATGCTCGCGTTTCAATCCACGCCTCCGCGCGGGGGGCGACACCTGCCCCCGGTGGATTATGAGCGGCTGATTATGTTTCAATCCACGCCCCCGCGCGGGGGGCGACCTGCCCTATGAGCTTATAGCAAAAGATTTTTCAAGTTTCAATCCACGCCCCCGCGCGGGGGGCGACGCTCACATTGGCCCCGCCTGGCACAAAATAATACCGTTTCAATCCACGCCCCCGCGCGGGGGGCGACATGTCAGCGCGGGTCAGCTCCATTAATACTCCATGTTTCAATCCACGCCCCCGCGCGGGGGGCGACATTCGGATCTGGAACGCTTGCAGGAGTGCCAGAGTTTCAATCCACGCCCCCGCGCGGGGGGCGACTTTATCCCCTATCGCTTCAAACTGCTGATCAGGGGTTTCAATCCACGCCCCCGCGCGGGGGGCGACGCCAGCCAGTTGTGCTGGACAGCGAAAAGGAACGGTTTCAATCCACGCCCCCGCGCGGGGGGCGACACCCGCTGATCCTTTCCAGGATCATTGTCAACATGTTTCAATCCACGCCCCCGCGCGGGGGGCGACTTCCACAAGGGATTCGCTCAACAGGTTCATATAGTGTTTCAATCCACGCCCCCGCGCGGGGGGCGACCGGATAACGATAGGCCGGTCGGCTACGGGTACAGGGTTTCAATCCACGCCCCCGCGCGGGGGGCGACACGACCGTGGCTGATACAGCAACCGGCGTGGCTGGTTTCAATCCACGCCCCCGCGCGGGGGGCGACCGAGGGCATTGAGGGCCAGGTTTCCAATCCTCAAGTTTCAATCCACGCCCCCGCGCGGGGGGCGACCGGTTACTTTACGATCATCCAGACACCGAAGGGCGGTTTCAATCCACGCCCCCGCGCGGGGGGCGACGCGGCCTCAGATTGTTCCGAAGCTATTCCTGCAAGTTTCAATCCACGCCCCCGCGCGGGGGGCGACTTCTGCATATTGTTGGCCTTGTAGGGCCAGCAAGTTTCAATCCACGCCCCCGCGCGGGGGGCGACCGAGTATTTATGGGAGCAATGGCAGAGGAGAAGGGTTTCAATCCACGCCCCCGCGCGGGGGGCGACAGGACTATTTAGACAAGCGCAACCGGGCAGCAATTGTTTCAATCCACGCCCCCGCGCGGGGGGCGACTTGCAAAAACAATGTACGGCAGACGCACGGAAAAAGTTTCAATCCACGCCCCCGCGCGGGGGGCGACTTAGTCTGGATAAAAGAATAAGTAATATTGATTGTTTCAATCCACGCCCCCGCGCGGGGGGCGACTTCCTTGGTAAAGCACTTGCCATTAGGGGCAGGTGTTTCAATCCACGCCCCCGCGCGGGGGGCGACGACGCAAAGCTGGCCTACGCCATTTATGCTTTTAATGTTTCAATCCACGCCCCCGCGCGGGGGGCGACCGAAAACGGGGAGTTTATAGGGGCAGAATCATTGTTTCAATCCACGCCCCCGCGCGGGGGGCGACTACAAAGAGCAGGTGGCGGCCTGCACCGTGGACATGTTTCAATCCACGCCCCCGCGCGGGGGGCGACTCTCAGATGTCAGGTAAGCCCCGCATTTTTCACAGTGTTTCAATCCACGCCCCCGCGCGGGGGGCGACTCAATTTCATTAACCAATTTGTCAGTGAATTTAATGTTTCAATCCACGCCCCCGCGCGGGGGGCGACCGTTTCTGGAGTCCGATATGTCCGATCCGTCTGTTTCAATCCACGCCCCCGCGCGGGGGGCGACCAGGGATCGTCAGATATACCCACTGGTGAATCAAAGTTTCAATCCACGCCCCCGCGCGGGGGGCGACGGTGCGGCCGCTGCATATTCGCGGAGCATGTCAAGTTTCAATCCACGCCCCCGCGCGGGGGGCGACTGGACGCCTGATGTGAGGGTCCGGTACTCCAGGATGTTTCAATCCACGCCCCCGCGCGGGGGGCGACCTCGCATAAAACAGCTTCGTGGCAATCTTTCCCAGGTTTCAATCCACGCCCCCGCGCGGGGGGCGACAGATCGCGGGCATCCACAGGAAGGCCATTGTGCGGTTTCAATCCACGCCCCCGCGCGGGGGGCGACGTTCTCATGGCGTCGCGCAGGTTCTCTAAAACCCTGTTTCAATCCACGCCCCCGCGCGGGGGGCGACTGGAGATGTTAAGCTGCTCGCCGGGTTCTTTTGGTTTCAATCCACGCCCCCGCGCGGGGGGCGACAGCCCGCACGTGTTCTGGCCGCCCTGCCAGGGCTGTTTCAATCCACGCCCCCGCGCGGGGGGCGACACCAGCAGCCAGTCCGGGTCCAGCGGGTCAAAGCGTTTCAATCCACGCCCCCGCGCGGGGGGCGACTTCGGCAGTATCTACACCGACAACGGCAAGCCCGTTTCAATCCACGCCCCCGCGCGGGGGGCGACCCGGGACAGCCAGTGGGGCCAGGTAGGTTTGGAGTTTCAATCCACGCCCCCGCGCGGGGGGCGACACTGTGAGTTCACAGTAAAAATCCCTAAAACACTGTTTCAATCCACGCCCCCGCGCGGGGGGCGACGCCGCGGGCGGGCTGCCTATTGTAAGCGTGTCCCAGTTTCAATCCACGCCCCCGCGCGGGGGGCGACGCTTTCGGTGATGACGTGTGCGTGAGGAAGTTGAAAGTTTCAATCCACGCCCCCGCGCGGGGGGCGACGTGGAACCCGCCTATCTTGCGGGAGGTCGTGGCCGTTTCAATCCACGCCCCCGCGCGGGGGGCGACCTCTGGCTGGAAGTCATTGCGCCTGTGCCAAATTGTTTCAATCCACGCCCCCGCGCGGGGGGCGACGATAACCGAGTCACGGACGCCTGCCGGGTGGCCGTTTCAATCCACGCCCCCGCGCGGGGGGCGACGGCAAGACCGCTAAAGGCATTGTTGACGAGTACCTGTTTCAATCCACGCCCCCGCGCGGGGGGCGACTAGGGGAGGATATCTATTTTCAGGCCCGATACAAGGTTTCAATCCACGCCCCCGCGCGGGGGGCGACTGCGGCGGATTCACTGAAAAGTGTCGATATAAATGTTTCAATCCACGCCCCCGCGCGGGGGGCGACCATTGTCTTGGCGAGGTTAAAGGCGGGCTGCAGAGTTTCAATCCACGCCCCCGCGCGGGGGGCGACCGGGGCCCTGCCCATCCACCTTTTATCCGTCGTGTTTCAATCCACGCCCCCGCGCGGGGGGCGACTTGCTCTGCCGGCCCACGGCAAGCGTGATATCGCTGTTTCAATCCACGCCCCCGCGCGGGGGGCGACATAATCTCCCAGCACCTGTTGGCAAACCTGATAGTTTCAATCCACGCCCCCGCGCGGGGGGCGACGTCCCCACAGTCAGGTACGATGTGGAGTTGATCCAGTTTCAATCCACGCCCCCGCGCGGGGGGCGACTCAAGGGGGGGCGCGTATTTTTGCTGGATGTTTGTGTTTCAATCCACGCCCCCGCGCGGGGGGCGACCTTTGGGATCCAGGTGTATTTTGCCTGCCGCCATAAGTTTCAATCCACGCCCCCGCGCGGGGGGCGACGTGATGCCGGCACGGACAAGGGTGTTGTTCCAGGTTTCAATCCACGCCCCCGCGCGGGGGGCGACAGCCGGGGATCGTTCCTTTTTATGGTATATCCTGTTTCAATCCACGCCCCCGCGCGGGGGGCGACAGCCCACCACAACAACGACCCTATCACCAGGCGTGTTTCAATCCACGCCCCCGCGCGGGGGGCGACGTTGATCGGGGAACAAAAAATAGCGTTGGTGAAGTTTCAATCCACGCCCCCGCGCGGGGGGCGACGCCCAATCAACCCCTACGTTTCCCTTTGCGTCTTGTTTCAATCCACGCCCCCGCGCGGGGGGCGACAATCATATCCAATTTGATATAATAGAACTTGCCCAGTTTCAATCCACGCCCCCGCGCGGGGGGCGACCAGGGCTGAGTTAATGACTGTATGGGGAAGCAAATGTTTCAATCCACGCCCCCGCGCGGGGGGCGACTGTTTGCTTCTAATCCATTGTAAATCTTATAAATAAAACATCATTTCTGCGAACCCTGAAAAAACCCATCCAAATCTATTCAATTGTCAAAGAGCTTTTATGTAACACGTTGGAATAACGTAACTAACATCCTTCGCGAACCTCTCATTAATAAAAGAGCTTATAAAGCATGCAACTTCAGTCCGATAGCCCTTTTGACTCATTTGTGAACTTAAGGTTCGCACTGCATTTAAACGATCATAGGGTCATCAGGATCATATGATTTTTTCACTCCAAGCTGTTCAACACGTCTTTTCCAGTTAGAACCCAAAAAGTAGAACTTCAGGCTGTCTTCCTCCAGGTTAACCACATCAAGCAGTTTCTGCCGAAGGAATGTCCATTGCGCCGGATCAACCTCACATTCAAAGACCGACAACTGCGCCCTCTGGCCGTAATCCTTGCAGATCTTTGCGACCCTTCTCAGACGCCGCTGACCTGCGGGTTCAATCGTTGACACATCGTAACAGATTATCACCATCATATCTGATCCTACTTCCAGATAAAGGCAGGATAGCCATCCAGGTCTCCTCTTAAAAACCTCGCCAGCAACAGGGCCTGTATATGGAATAATATGCCTATTGTAACCTTCTCATTAAGGTATGGATGTGTTATCTCATCCTGCTTCCTGGTTTGATATGCGACAAGGACTGTTTTCCTTGTTTCATCATCCATTAAGACAGCCCCTGATTCCATGACCTGAAAGCCCTTCCCTCTTACCTGATTCAGATTTATCAATGAAAGGGTTAACCGGTCTGCAAGGAACGGCCTGAATTCCTCCATTATGTCCAATGCAAGCCCCGGCCTGCCCGGCCTGTCCCTGTGCAGGAATCCTACCGCAGGATCAAGTCCGACCGATTCAAGTGCAGAGCGGACATCATGCATTACAAGTGTATAGATAAAAGACAACAGGCAGTTGACGCGATCCAGGGGCGGCCTCCGGTTTCTCTCCTTGAATATGAAGTCTTCTTTCTGTGAGACAATCAAATGATCAAAGGCGCTGAAATAGGCATGGGCCGCATCACCCTCTACGCCTCTCATTTCATCCAGAGCCAGGTCTTTTTGTAGTTTGTCCAGGGAATAACTTATCTTTGTTGAAGCCTCATTGACTTCTTCCGCATCCAGCTTTTCAGAATGATCCCTGACTGCCCTGTTAAGCACATTGCGGCAATTGGCGAGCTTTCCGGTCAGTATGTATCTTGCCATCCTGGCGGAAAAACCCAGATCATCCGCTCGGCGGTACTGTTCGCGCCTCAACAGAACATTTCCTGACACTGGCCCCCTCACTCCGGCCATGAACCTGCCATGCTCTGTTAGAAAGCTCACCCCGACATCGTGCTCAGCGCAGAAGCCCATCAGAAAAGGGCTGCACCCTACGTTTCCGAAACATACAATCCCACCGATAGTGTGAACAGGAACCCTTAACCTGACTTCCTTTTCAATGTTCACACAAACCGTTTCACCTTCCTTTGAAAGGTAGGCGCCCTGGGTGGTAACAAAAAGTGTGTTAAGATGTTTCTTCATGGCTCCCTCACAGCATCAATCAGGTATCTGTTTATTGAACGACGCCTTTCGACTGTCTTTGGCAGGCAATGCTCATAGACTGAACAACTGTCGCATCTCCCGGCATATCTTGGCGCAGGGGTCTTTCCCGATTCCACAAGGGCATGGAAACGCCTTGAGGTCTCTTCTGTCTCTTTCCTCAATTCATCCTCGAAGACAACGTCCTGCCTGTGGCGTGTCTTGCCGTAAAAGATTGCCCCTTCAGGAATATCCACATCAAGCATCTCTTCAAGGCACATGGCCTGCGCGCAGAGCTGCACCTTGTCTGAATTGTCCTTCTTCGGTTTGCCGTGCTTATATTCAACCGGGTAAGGCAGCCATATTTCAGAAGGCATCATTTTCCTTTGAAACTCCACAACATCGGCCTTGGCAATCAGCCCCAGCCTTAGAGACCTCAAAGGCAGGCCGTATTCAATCCGCACATCGCCCCTCGATTCTCTATCAGCCTCATGAACTTTCTCATGCATAATCCTCCCTTCTGCTGTCAGACGGTTCTCATCCCAAACCTGCTCCACATGGATCAGTGCGCACTGCCTCTCGCAGAAGAGTATGTGTTGAAGCCCTGAAAGGGGCAGGAGGTCGTCCTGGGTGTAGGTCATTTGTCCCTGCTCCTGTTGCGGGCCTCGGATCGCACGCGGTAAAGCCTTTCAGTAAAACCCCCTTCCTTTACAAACTCCTTTTCCAAGGCCCTTAACTGCCGGTCAAGCAGGTAGTTTGCCTGGTGAATGACGCAAATCACGGAGTTGGCTGCAACCTCAGAAGAGCTTTCTTCGATATAGGGCTTATAAGTCATATATGACCTATCGGGCTTATAGGCTAATTGCCTTACTTCCTTGGCCTTGGCATGGTCTTTCCCCCAGAGAGACAGGCCCTTTTGCCTTAAAAAATCCTGGTAATCCAAAAGCAGTTCTTCAAGGCTTGCCCGAGCAACCCCAATGAGCTTGAGTTCCGTCTTTTTTGAAGTTCCGGAGGCCATGCAGCCCTCTGCGATATTCTGCTTGCCGCTCCTGGCCGCCTGCACCATCTGGTCATGGGTGCGCGAGCGCTTGTCGATTAACCGGTCGCAAAAGACCACCGTGGCATCATAGACAATCTCCGCCATCCGGTAGGATTGCAGGTCTTGATAGCCGCCATGGGGCGGAATGAGGGTTGGGGTATCTTTTGTTTGCCTTTCTTCCAGAATATTCATTATGCCCTCTTAATTTTTGCTTTTAAGCTTCTTTTGTTCCTTTTGGGGGATCTCCAGATAGTTTTCTGGGGAGACTACTTTTTTGCGGGTTTTCTGTTCCAGATCTTTTCTTGCTTTTCCTGCAACCTCTCCGCCCTTGCGCGCAGCATGCTTATTTTCCTGAAAACCCCTGGCGTCATCCACGCGCGTTATCTCAGTCGTGGCCGCTTCTCCAAGCATGGAAAATATAAGTTCAAGGTCGGTCATATGGTCCCTCAGATTTTCGCGCTTCAGCCCTTTAATCTTCTTATGTTTGCCGGGCGTAACGCCAAAGGCGGCTTTTGCTATTTCAGCGGTCAATATTGCGTATTCTTTCTCGCGCTGCACTTCCCTCTTTTTCCACTCTTCCGTCAGCTCGTCTCGAATGGCGATGCCTCGCATCCGCTTCTCTATCCAGTCATCGGAATAGCCCTTGGCCTTATACAATTCCCGTGTTCTTTTTGTCCCCAACTCCGGGTTTTCTATTTCCTGAACCCGCTCATAGCCTACCCTGGCCAGCCAGCGCTTGAATGGTTCTGCCTTGGGGGATGGGATAGACTGGATGATGCGGAAAATGCCTTCTGTATTTGCGACTTCAGTCAGATATTTTTTACCATCCGTTGATTCAAGTTTGAGTTGTCGACAAAGTGTCGACAACTGGAGTCCACTCGACTCCAATTCTCTTTTCTTCAAACGATACCAATAGTCCCTGGGCTTATCACTATCGGTCAAAACGGCTACCACATCGACAACGGCAAAATGCCATTTGTTTTCCAACAGAATACGTCTTATCTGTTTTTCTTTAAAAACCACCAGATTTGTTTCCATTACTTTGCCTCACATAAATTTAACCCATGATAAAATGTCACGACTTCATTTAATGAGTATAGTCCCCCCTGAATTTCCAGCCAAGGGGGATGGCAATTTGCCACCACCCTTTCCAAAGGGGGTACAAATTGTCCCCTCCCTTTATAAGGGTATGTACAATTTGTACCCACCCTTTGCTAAGCTCCTGATCTCGTTGCTTCATTCGTTGGATGTACTGTTTAGAGTCCTTCGAATCGATCAAAGCAAGAACAACATCTTCAACCACAAACCACCACTCATTATTATGAATTGTCTTCCTGATTTCCTTGCCTCTGAAAACAGCTATGTTAGTTTCCATTACATCACCTCCCACAATTTGGCTGATATCGCTGAATGCTGAACGCTTCATCAAATCGGGAGTAGGGCATATCAATCTCTTTGTAAAAAAGGTTGATGTATTTCCCTCCCGGTGAAAATGTATATAAAATTTATTATTCAAGCTCCAGAGAACATGTTATGAATTGGCAGAAATTGGAATAATCTTTTTTACTTCCTTTATTGTCGTTCCATCGAGTTGAATCTCATAATCTTTGAATTCCCTTGCTGGTCCTTCAGTTGTGCGCTTCCACGTCACACGTTCAAAAAGCTCATTGGCCGGTTTACTACCAAGTGCAGTTTCATGCTCGAATATAATTAGCTTCCGCGTGCTCATTAGGCCTCTGGCTGCAGAATGATCATGATCAAACATATTAATCAGTGCATCCCAAAAAAGGTCCAGATCTTGTTTATCAAACCCAACCTGGGCCGCAAGGTGAGGAGATATGAAACCATGAGCACGATACAAGCCATAAGGAACTGTATATTTGCGTCCTTGAATGCCAATCTGCTCTTCAACCGTCTTTTCTTCCATTCGAGCAGCGCATACCGTTATAGCATGTTCAAGAGCAATTATAGGCTCGATGGACCGACCAAAAGTGATCTGGACTGGACCTCTTACCTGGCCAGCGTTCGGGCCTGTGCTTAAAACTGCCCCAAATGTTCTGATATCGTAGAAACTATTACACATAAACATACGACCTTTCTCTATCTCAGAGCCTTGGGCTTCACCCTTCTTTTTTCTTTTATCACCATCATTTTTATTTGTCGGAGGTTCATCAAGATCTATTTTTAGAGTTTCATATCCTTCACGGATAAGCTTGTTTAAGATCGCCTTTTCCTTTACAAAAACATGGTATCTTTCTTCTAATCCCCTTGTGATGTCTATGTAATTACGTACTTTTCGTTTGAGGCATACATCAGTTACAATCCCCCTCCCAGTTTCGGCATCTACTCTTGGAAGATTACCTGCATCAGGATCGCCATTAGGATTTCCATCTTGAACGTCGAAGAATAAAACAAAATCATATCGGTTGTTAATTTTATCTGTCATTTCGTTGCTCCTTTTTATTTTTATATTATTTTAGATTTCTTAATTGCTAAAAAATGACTGTCTTTGGTGGTAATACCCAATTGCAAAACGGGCTTGATCCTCCATTGATAAATGTGATGGAAATTCCTGTAATCCGTCGAATATTTCTCCTAATTCCTTTTCAAAGTTTACTTTACGTCCCTGGTTAGTGAGCTTCGAAAGGTGGTGGTTCTTTAGTTTTAATAGTTGAGAGAATACCGTGACCGGACTGCTTGAGGCTGCCCCATAGAATCGATCACGAATAGTAGAATTGATGCCAGGATTGGCCTCTTCCTGAATTTTTTCCAATACAGAAAAAAGCCTACCCAATCTATAACTTACTGAGGTGTTGGTACGATCAAGAGACACTGTTATCTCCTCCTTTCCATAGGGATTAAAATATTGTTTTGATCTATTAAGATACGCTTTTAAAATTGCAGCACGAATACGAGTCACCTTTTGCTCGGCTCGAATCCGTCTGATACATTGGTGCATAAGTGTTACGGGATAGGGTGTACCATCAAGGATGCTCTCCACGACCGAACCGGCCAGATTCGTTGGCATATTGTCCATTTTGTAATCAAGGACTGTGGCCCTTAATATTTGATTTATGGTCAAGTACTCCAGATCTTTGGGGCTTCGAATGATTTCCATATCATCAAAATGCTTCTTGATCTTATCCGCAAAATCTTTGATTGTCCCAGTCTTCCAAAATCTCACTGCGATCCTTGCGGCATTTGGGGTTAAACCCAAGACATAGAATTCATTCCCTTCATCGACGGGAATTTTACCGGCATACATAGCTTCATAGAGTGCCTTGACGGCAAGTACACCATGATCAGGATTATCCTTTGGAGGATCAGCAAAGAATGACCCAAAACTTTCTTCAAAATTGAATTCATTAAAAGTCTCTTTTATCTTGGACCAAAAGGCTACAGTTATATTGGCTGTCTTGATTTTATTTTGTGAATTCTTCCCTAGAAGCATATTAAGCGCAGTAGTATAAGCAAAAGCTGCACTCTCACTGATTGGTGCATTATAATTTTGTGTTTTTCCAAAAGACACAAATGCGGGGAGGTTAAAAGATACTAATGCGCCTCCTTGAGTGTTTGTTCCCTGAACCCCTTTTATTGGTGGATGAAGTCGCGACAGTTGAACTTTTTCGCCAGTTACAAGACACAATCCTTTCTTCTCAATATCTTTTCTAAAATCACTATCAGAAAGCGCTGGTCTGATTGTTTCGCATAGAGATGGATCGGGTGATCCTTCAAGCCTAAAAATTACATTCAAGTTTCCTTCTAAGATTTCCTTCCAGTTTTCAGAGCATTCTATATTTTGCTCGATCTGTGTAATTGGATTTTTATCAAGAAATGCCTTGAGTGTTTTGAGTTGTGATAGATTGAAGGTGTGAATGAGATCATCTAAACGATTTTGGAAATTTTTATGCCGATCTGAAATATCCTTCCTATCCCTTGGATTTGCACCTAAAGCATATTCAACATTATCCCAAAGCAGATTAGCTTTTATCCCAACAGTTCGTTTCTCTGCCTGTGGAACGAGGAATTTTTTGGCAGTTCGCCTATTGCCAATTCCTTCTCGTGTATCCTCTAATGCCTTGAAACATCCAGATTCATCTAATACAACAACAAATGGAATCTCTTTCCATTCAAAGCCTTGAGGTGCAACATTTTTATCAGGGTCATTGATTGCACGCTGATAATAGTCATATAAAGCCTGTAGAATCATCTCAGCACCTCCTCACTATCCCAAGGTGGTACAGTTATCGAACCGCTATCCATGTAGGCACGAAAAAAGGCAGCCTGAGGGTTATTTGCATCGGTAATAAAGTCTATGCCATAGAGCATGAAACCTAGGTCGCGAGATTCATTAATTGGAGGCGACTGCGATAAAGCAGCGATAGGATCGTCAATGAACCGAAAATGACAACTGAACTCGCGACAACCAAAATAAGGTTGAGTAAAACACTGCCCTTTTCGCGCCCTGCGTCCAAAGATGGCATTATACTTCCCTGGATTCTCGTCCTTGTGTAATTCCTGAACCTCCCATTCATCGTTAAGAAACTCAGGCACAGGATTGATGACCTTGGTGCGGTTGTCCGGATGAATAAATTCCAGTTCAGCATGAAGACGGTAACGGACATCACGAAGGAAAAGTCCTGCGCGTTGTTGACGCTGGTCTTCTATAAAAATGCCACTGGATCTATCGCTCATGATTGCCCCTACCTCATTTCGTCTGACCGATATCCATCGGATCGGCGAAAGAACTTCGATCTGTTTTATATGCCATCTTATTGCCGGTTTCCAGCATATAGCTTCAAAGACTGCCCGTGCCGCCGATGGGGTAATAACATCGTAACTGACCCGTTCCACTTTCATTTCCGGTCTTGTGAAACAGGCATAGTCTCCCCATACTTCAAGACAAAACTTTTTATTAAAAAATGGTTGAGCCAAGATGTTCCTCCTTTCATTTTGATGTTACTAAGAAATAAACCTCCCCGGGTCCCATTCGGAAAAATCTGAGAGTAAACCCAAACCTTCTCTATAAAGCCCCGGAGTGTTCTGCACTCCAAATCCATGAATATCCTCGATTACAGACTGTCTCTCCAATTTTTCATAAATGTTTTTTGGAATGTTGACAATAAATCGCTGGAGTTTACGCATGAGCCATCGCTCAGGTCCTTTTTTGCGAAGCAATTCGATTAGATCCTGACTGTCAATTTGACCAGTATTGAACCAAACGATAATGCCTTTTTGTTCAACATCATCAATCAGATGAAATTTTTCTGCAAATGTGCGAAATTGAAATTGGAAGGATCTTGCGTCGGTCACCATACGACTATGAAAAAGTGGGATATCAAAATCATTAATCCTGCTGTAAAACAGATCAAAGTAGTCGTTAAATATTGCGGGAGCTAGATTCTTAGGCTTTTTTATGCGAAGAATTTCACGACCTGCATCCTGCCCCTTACGCAGAAGTCCTGGCGGCGCAGGACGTGGAGGTTCAAAGATAACGACTTTACCAAGACTATTAATAAGGTTCAGTTTTCCTTCCCTGTTACAACGACCGGCCGCCTGAGCTAAAGAATCAAAACCAGCCATGGCTCGATAAACAACAGGAAAATCGATATCTACACCTGCCTCAACCAACTGGGTGCTTATAATGCGGATTGGAATGCCATGTTTTAATTCCTTTTTAATCCTTAATATAATTTGGCTCCTTTCTTCTGCACACATAAGAGCGGAAAGATGGGTAGTACCCAAAGGCATGAGGGAATGTAGTTCCCTGCAATCTCTCCTTGAATTAACAATGCAGAGGACTTGATCGTGCTGCTTTAATTGGGATGCAATTTCTTCCCAGGATGATTTCTGAGCTTCTAACGTTGGGGGGATAATTTCAACACGCTCAAAAGGTGCAGACATTGTAACAGGATCATCAAGTATCTCTATAACATTGGTAAAACCCCTGAACTGAGCAGGTGGAGAACCTATTTTACCCGAAATGGCAGGTTGTGTAGCAGTGCAAAGGACTACCGTAACGCCAAAATTATTTACTAATCCCTGTAAAACAGAAAGGATTGATTTGAGATATTCAGGTGGAAGCATCTGCGCTTCGTCAAGGATAATTATGCTGTTGACGATATTATGGAGTTTTCTACAGGCAGAGGTTCGACTGGCAAAGAGAGATTCGAACAATTGGACATTCGTTGTAACCACGATAGGCATATCCCAGTTTTCTGAAGCAAGACGATTTTTTAATGTTTCACGATCCGGATCAAGGTTGCTGTGATGTTCCAATACATTAGCTTCACCGAAGATTTCTTTATAGACAGCGGCAGTCTGTTCAATAATGCTGGTGTAAGGTATTGCAACAATAATCCGATGCATGGGGCATTTATTGTTATTTTGGAGAGCATGTTCCAAAGCAAAGGCCATCACAGAGAGCGTTTTACCACTGCCTGTAGGTGCGGCAAGGGAGAATATTCCCCTAGGTAGTTTGGCCTTTTCTCGACACATGGCGAGAATGGACTGACGTTGAAGATTAATTGGATTGTGTTCAGCTTGAGCCCGTTTTTCGGCCATATACTGATTGAAAGGGTTGATGAGTTGAGAGAAATTGGCTGACCTGACTCTATGCTCAGACTTTTCTGGTTCCATAAACTTTTCGGTATCAAGAAAGTCAGCATCCACAACGCAAGAAAAGATCATTCTTAGCCAAATGTGTAGATGTTCATCATATATTGGTTTATTACAGGGTGGAGCGAATTTAGGCATTGGTTGATTGACAATTTCAACAGGGATAACATCCTTAATCCGTTCGAGTAAATCGATTTCTTTCAACCTGGATGAAAGAGAGCCTCCAGACCCTATCTCATGCATCCAGTCAGGAAGGCCTGCATGATGTCCGGCAACAGCATAGGATAAGATTCTGCCAAAAGGTTGTTTGAATATTTTGTCGGCAAGCAATGCCCCACTGCTTGAATGGTTAACATGGCCTAAATAATCTTCAACAGAGGCATCTGGGTCGTTTGACTTAAGCATTTTCTGAAATTCGTTTTGATATTTACCCAGGTCATGCCACAATCCCGCCAAATACCCCCAATCACCCGACCCAAATTCTTCTGCAAATTTTTTAGCAAGTTCAGCTACGTTTTTGAGATGATCTTCGAGTGGCTGCCATTCTGATTGGGGTTTTCCTGGTTTAGTGTGGGCGTAGAATTTTTTGTGATCGGACATTTTGCTCTCTGCATAAAGGTTATACAAGCTTCAGCGAAGGCGTCGGTCCTGAAAAAAGCAAGGCGTCTGGCGAATAGGCTAATGAAAGGAATATCTGGCAGGATATCCCCGGGATATCTGTTAAAAGATTAAAAGATAATATCCCCTCCCCAGGAATGGGAAAACTGTAGCCCTGGAGTATTAAAATGTCAAAGGAGAATTTTATTTTAAGCTGTCTTGTATAAAACTTAGTCTGAATTTCTCATAAGGTTTCCTCCCCTTATTGCAAGGAAAGGCTGGGCCTGTCTACTGTATCTTTAGCTAAAGCGGGAGGGTGTTACGTTAAGGTATTTACTTCATTTAACATAACTCCCCCTACCCCTCTTACCTTAAGAGGGGGTTTTTCAAATAAGCCGGCATTAAACATGCGGATGTTTATCTTCCGTCGTCCGCCGCCGCCTTCAGCCCTGCGTACCGGCCGTGGGTTAAGGCGAGCCCGTTGCTTATGCCAGGGCACGTCGTCGGGTAGCTTACCGCAAACCTGCGGCCTACGGTGTTTCC
>Ga0209287_10000089_pt1 | contig 57000 bp, 84 predicted proteins | sample PPLLak3cmMay2015_2_FD_187255 | JGI IMG/M metagenome (GOLD analysis project Ga0209287, IMG submission 187255) | Freshwater sediment microbial communities from Prairie Pothole Lake near Jamestown, North Dakota, USA - PPLs Lake P8 Core (1) Depth... | ecosystem: Environmental > Aquatic > Freshwater... | reverse complement strand
GATGAAACAGCGAATGGATTATGGACTACTCTTGATCCTTATGAAGTTGGTAAATGGGTTGACTTTGTTTTACATATTGTTTGGGATTACGATAATGATGGTCTTACAAAAATATGGAAAGATGGAGTTTTAATAGTAGATAGGTCTGGGGGAAATTGCTTTAATGATGTTCAGGGGCCTTATTTGCAAATGGGAATATATGGATGGCTTGAAGATGCACAAGTAATGACCATCTATTATGATGAGCTTAGAATTGGTGATGAAAATTCCTCTTTTGCAGAGGTCTCGCCATAATGAAAACTCAACACGAAGCTCCATAAGGAGAAATAATGAATATGATGACTGAGGAAGACAAAATCATTATCCGCAATGAAATGCGGATAGCTCTTGAAGAGTTCTTTGAGAATCATGGATTGACTTCTAAAGAAGCAGCGGAAAATTGTAGATTCGTAAAGAGTCTACGGGAAACCACCACTATGAAAAGGGCATCTTGGTGGACTGCTGGAGCTACTCTTACAGCGGCTATATTGGGGCTTTTATATGGCCTGATAACGGGGAAAATACAAAATGGCTGAGAAATATATCTCCGACAGGGATACACTGGAACGGCTTGTAAGGCTGGAAACCGAGGTCCAGAAGGACCAGGAACTCAGAAAGGATAAGTGGGATGCAATAATTGACAGTATTAAGCTGGCGAAAGAGGTTGCAAAAGAGGCAGAGAACTTAGCAAGGACCCAGGTTGACAAACACTTTGAAACGGTCAATAACTTTCAAAAAAGGATTGACAGGGCAGAGGCTACTTATGCCACTGTGAATGGAACGGACACAAAACTAACTACCACCAAAGAAGTGCTGGAATCTAAAATAGAAGCATTATCCAGTAGGGTAGATACAAAAATAGATTCCATTAGAGAAGGACTGGAATCTAAACTGGAAACTGTAGATAAAAAAGCAGATGCCCAGTCAAAAACGTTGAATATAGGAATTGGTATAGTGCTGGCAGTCCAAGCCCTTCTTGGCTTGCTCATATTTTTATTTAAAATCTTTGTGCATTAAAAGGAGAAAAACTATGAATAATATTTTAGATCGATTATCAGAACCATCTACTTGGCGGGGTATTGTTGCCCTTTTAACTGCACTCGGAATAAGTATTTCCCCTGAACAGATGCAACTGATTATTACAGCTGGTCTTGCATTAATTGGGGCAATAGGTGCTTTTACCAAAGATAAGAAGTAAAAAAGGAGACTAAATGAGAAAGCTCTTTGCATCAATTATTTTATCATGTTTATTTGCAATACCATGTTTTGCTATGGACTGGATACCAACAAACTCTTCGGTGGTAACTTGGTCCCCCGTAACTGATCTGGTAAATGGAGCGGATATACCTGATGGGGACACCATTTCTTATAATGTGTTTGTCGCTCTCGAAGCTGACATAGCAAAGACCAATCCTATCCTGAAGGCTGCTACGACAGAAAATACGGCAACGATTACCTTTAGTATCAACGACATTGAAAGTAAATATTATGTAGGGTTACAGACTGTCCGGCTTGTGAATGGGGTTGATGTTACTAAATCACGGATCGGCTGGTCTGATGAACCTGAGATAGTTTATGAAGGAAAGGTATTCGGGCTAAGCTACTTCGTAGCACCTGATGTGGCTACTGGTTTAAGGGTAAACTAAGGATAGAGGTATAAATCATGGCAGTTCATGAAGACACTATGCCGGAAGATACGGAGTTAGTATTTATCAACGCAATCAATGCCCTTGCATTCAGGTATGGTTGTAAGATAACTAATCTTGATTTTGAAAACAGAATTATAGAGATAGATGGGCCTAAAAATCAACAAGAGCAACTGGCAAGTGCAATAACGGATATTATGCGTCAATGGGGAAGTAATCAATGACAAAGTATCCTAAAATCTGGAATACTTGTAAATATTGTTCATGGGATGTTTCCCAACCATCTCTAAGCCCTGTATTTCTTCCTAAAGACCTGAGTTATTGGGGAAGAATTAAGTCGTCCTTTGGCTTTAACAGTGAGCTATGGGTACTTAATAGAGACTGGTATGTGGACCTTCCAAACGGGATAAGAATTGTATTCTTTAAAGATTTTGTAACTGATGGAGCCTCATTCCCTAAGTTAACCAGACCTATTTTTTCTCCTACTGGTATATTCTTTGTGCCTGGGTTGTTCCACGATTTTGCTTGCCGCTATGATAAGTTAATTGGAGTCAAATATGAAGATGGCAAGGAAATCAGGTATGATTATTTAGCCGGTGCAGGAAGAGCATATTGGGATAATGTGTTTATGTGCTTATCAACTATTACATGTGGCATACATATTTTACCTAAAGGATTTTGGGCAATACTTAGATGTTTCGGGTGGATTGCGTGGAACAGGTATAGGAGAATGGAACGTGAACAGGCATATTAACAGAGACGACTTGACACTGGTGTATTCTGAGTTTAAAAGCTTCAATGGTCTTCAGAAATTTCTTGCTGAGCAAGGGACAAGGGATCACCTTAACAGGGTAAGCTCCGAACACAGGGCAAGAACAAGGCGGGCCTTTAGGGGAGTTTCCGACAAGCCCATTAAGCCGGTATTGTGATGATAGCCATAACTGATAAGGAAAAAAGAGAATTGAAGATAGCTTTCTATAAAGCGATCAACTTTCTTACTCAAAACGGAATAGATGTTGAGGTTACGGTAAAAAAGAAGGGAGAGGGCTGGACTGCTCATATAGACTGTTCTTGGCCCAGAGGAGAAAAAGATAAATGAAAAAGCTCTATAGTATCTTATTTATTTTCCTACTTGCAGGATGTGCCCAGCATGGCGGAGGGGGGGATTATTACTTTGAACATTACGATCCAACTACAGGTGAAATTACTAAAGCAAGGGTTCACTCAGTAAGGGAGTTTGAGTCCGCTAAGGTAAAATTCAAGGATGTAGAAGTGGATATTCAGGGAGTTAAGCCAGGACCGGATAACACTGGCAAGGCCCTTGGCATAATTGATACACTGTTAAAGGCAGGAGCGGCTATACCATAATGGCTTATAATTATGCCCAGTTTAAACAGTTAATTTGGGAAACAATAAGAGATTTTTCCCTTAATGAACAACATCCCGAATTATGCGCACCTTCGGCTGTTAATTTGATGCTTGGAACGGCTGCTCAGGAGTCTCATTTTGGGACATACTTCTACCAGAGAGGCATTTCTTTTGGTAAAGGCGGCCTTGGTCCCTTTCAGATGGAAAAACTAACACAGCATTCTATTTGGGATAATGAGTTAAAATATAAACCGAAGAGACGAAACAGATTAATTTCTTTAACTGGAGTTGATTCAAGCCATAACAATTATGCATTGGTATATAATCTAAGGTATGCAATCTGTATAGCAAGGTACTACTACTGGATAGCTCCAGATCCATTGCCGGATGCATACGACATAACAGGTCTTGGTGAATATTGGAACAAGTGGTGGAACCGGAACCCTGAAAAGGGAACAGTAGAAGAGTTCATCGAGAACTGGAATCGTTTTTGCAAGGCTTAGTTAGTTATATGTCAAATCCCAATATAGACTTACACAAGGTTTTTGAATTATCATACTGTGGAACAAATATAGGTTCTTCTCCTGCAATTATTAGTTTCTGCTGAAACTTATCTAATCGTTTTTGCATATCACCGACAAATGGATATTTTATTCGCATCTCCCACCATTCACGTTCTTCCTGTAATTTCATATTAGCCCCCATTTACATGAAACTTGATGATGAATCGATGCTATTCCTTCTCATATTGGAATGAATCAAATTGCTCATCCCAATCCCCTCGGTTCATAGATTTAGGATATTCATTAGGGAACTTTTCACTTTGTATTCCCCAATATCTAAGGAACCTACAAATATTAAATATAGATTCAGTGGTCCATTCTTCTGCATTAATTTTGTCTTTCATTTATTCCTCCTTTACCTTCTGTCATCTTCCCATAGTTCATAGTCTTTTCTGTACATCTTTTTAATCTTAGATTCCTGCACAGACGTTAATTCTAACTCACCTTTACTCTTGTTTATGTGAGGGATATTTGCTACAGGAATACCGGCAACTTTTAATACTGTTCTAAAGTCAGTTTCAAAGTTCTCAACTCTGCCAATAAAATCTATATCCGGCAGATTAAGCATAGACACTTGAGATCGAATATGCTCATCAGTGTATGGGGAATTAAGGTCTTTAACTGATACATATTCTATGAAGGTATTTATATCCATTTTAGGGAAATATCGTTCCCTGTAAAATGTATGGTATCTTGATTGAAAAGGAACTTCAGCTACTACCTTATCAAGATAACAGGATTTAAGACGATCTATAGGATTTCTAATGAATGTGAACTTGAAATAATATCGGTACAACCAAGGGAAGTAATTTCCCCGTGGCCGATATTCATATTCAGGATAGATATGTAGCACTTCATCTATTGATCTTGTAGCGCACTTGGCTATTCTAAACCAGATAAGTTTATGCCAGTAGTCAAAAGACAGATGATATTTTTTACCCTTCTTACTGGCGGCATATTTCTGGATCTGTCTATGTATAAAATTTTGTATCATCTTGCCTCCTTATTATCCATTCTGCTAAATTTCCCACGATATATACTACCAGAGCCATCGGCAGTATAAATAGCACTGTAAACATCATCATAAAGAAACCGAATAATGTGGCTCCGGTAGAATAGTTAGGCACGGTTACACACTAATTCACGCAATGCTTTTTCTATTTTTGTTTAACCGTGGCATAACAACTAAATGACCACAGAACAATTAATAGAAATGTCCACCAACTTACCTTACCTGACCAGCATAAATAAATGGCGGCAGGGACAGAGACTATCGTCCATAGGTCAATTTTAACATCAGCTATTGTATAACCAAATATTTTCATTTATTCTACCTTAAAAATCAATTCAGGTATCTTTATCTCTGTTACTTTATTTGTTGTTATATCAAGTTCATATAACTTGTACTTTTTCTGATCTGGTTCAGTAAGAATGCTATCTTTTTGCGTATCTACAAAAACTGATAAAGCAGCATTCTCAATGCTTGAAACAATTTTAGCAGATGGTCTATCTTGATACCCTCCACCAAATGACCATGTAATTATACTTACCAAGATTAATATTTTCAATTTCCCTCCTTGCCTGCCAGTTATACCCTGGGCAGGCTCAGGGCTATAATATCATGTAATTAAATAAAAGTATATTGGGGTCTGTATCACCACTACAGATTCAATGCTTCACAGGCTCTAATTAGATGGATGAGGTATCGTTATCTCTAGTTTATTTTACAACGAGTTTTCCAATCTGTTGGCTTTAGTTGTTTAACAACTTTAACTTGCAAGGTTTTTTGCATTTCCCCAAATTTATTATGACTTCCGCATCTCAGTCAGTGCTCGTGTTAATTCCATGCTGGCACGTCTGAGGGCAGCCGTTCGTTTAGTGCCATCGCTAAAGTAATCTCTTTTTGTGAGTTTTCCTCCTCTATCAATAAATGTTTGTGCTAAAAGTAGAGCTTCTTCAACGGCTTCTTTTCTCATTTAGTATCTCCTTTATTCTACTACTGTAGCAATATATAAGGTATTCCCACCTCTAACACTTTTAATCTCGACCTTGCAAGCGTCCCTATGGGCCATGAGAGCCGCTTTCTGTATCTTGGCAGCTTCCTCTGCCGTAACTGCATTGTAAGCCACGGCAATAGTAACCTCATATTTCACAGGTTCTTCTTTGGCCTTTTCCTCAGTTGCAATAGCTGATGTTGATAATAGCACTATGGACATGGTTAAAGCTAAAAATAGTTTCTTCATTTTAATTCTCCTTCATGATTTTGAGATATTCCTCTTTTTACTGCGCTCAATATAATAGCTTTTTCGTTGCAAGTAAGAGGACCGTAATTGTCTTTTGGTGAAACTATAGCTCTTAGGTTGCTTGCAAAATTATCATCTTGGAATGCTTTTATTATCCTGTCAATCAATTTATATGCCAACAGGAAAGCACTAAAGGCCAATAAATATGCCAAAATTGCTTTCATTGTCTCAAGCCCTAACCACAGAAAACCAAACTGTTTAGCTGCTCCAGTGGTTTGTGATATTGTGTCTAAAATAAGTTTTAATTCTTCCATTTTATGCCCCCTTTATTTATTTATTGGATAAAATATTCGCCTTAATTCCTTACGAGCCTCTTCTCTTGGGGTATTTGCTTCGCAAGCAGAATACCCAAAATTAAAAGATGCTTCTGCAATTCTATATGTCATGTCTACATCCTCAACTGTTTTAGGATCACTACATCCTAATAATAGGATTAGTATTGCTATGGCTAAAAATAGTTTCTTCACTTACTCCCTCCTTTCAGTTTCAGGTAATAGTCCTCTACATACTTCCTGTCTGCTTCAGGCATCTTTTCCAGTTGCGGGCTCAGGGCATCCATAAACTCGTCTAAATGCTCTGATGTTGCCGTATTAAGAAGAGCTATGGCATCCTTCGCTTCGTCTGGCAGAAGATAAAGTTTGCGGTTAGTAAATGCGTTTATTACTCTTGCTTTATCTTCTTTTGGTAACTTGTTAATGGATAATTCCTTTTCCCGATATAATTCTCTAAGTTCTGTTTCAGTCATCATACTGCTGGCAAGATCAATAATCTCATCAGCCGTAGGTTGTTTAATCGGTGGCGCAGGTTGTTTCTTTTGGTTAGTAGTTTTTTGTGTATTAGATTGCTTGCCCTGCTTATCATCAGCCTTACTATTATCTTGTGTATCAGGGTCTTTGGTATCATCTATAGCAAGCAACCCATTAACTGCATATTTTCTTGCATAACTTGATGTAGCACCTGTTACCTGTGCTTCGTCCATTCCTTTTTTAGACAGTGGTTCCCTCGCATAAGCCTTTGTCGATTTAACCAGGGTCATGTCAGGCCCATACAAAGACGCTTCAGCCACTACATAATACCTGTCACCTAATTGCCTGATTTCATCTCCTATAACGATAGAGCATTCAAGTTCCTCCAAAATAGGCTTGGCTGATTCAAGTATATCCTCCAAGCTTCTGTATTTAAATCCTCCAAACTCATTAACCTGTGACTTTGGGGCCTTCAGTCTTGACTGGATCTGTTGCAGTAAACTCATATCCCCTCCTTAAAATGGCACATCAGGATCTTCATGTCTATGGTAATCACTTGTCTCTTCCGATGTTTGTCCAATAATCTCTATAATCTGTGCCCTCAGCTTATCAAGATTATCCAATGCCTGTTCTGTATTACCAAGCATGACCTTAACCGGCATGGCTTGATAACTGCCGTCTTTTTTAGTCATTGGTACAGGGCCACCGGCATCTCTATCATACTGAGACGCTATTGCCCATTTGGTATAGATTGCATCATTCTTGGCAACTTGCCCTCCCACAATAGATATTTTCTCTTTGTAAATATCTATGGCAACGGCATCATAATCATTTACTTGTATCCACTCCATTTACATATCCTCCTTATTTTGGAATAATCCACATATTTTTGACACATCGCAATAGTGACAGCACCTTACAGATTCACCTGGTCTTGTAATTATTTCCCATTTCTTGTCTTTGATATTTTCCTCCCCCCATTTTTGGGCTTCTTCCATTGTAGGCAATAATCTCTTTGCTCTTTTCTGTCCCTTTATGGTTACGGCATATTGTGTTTTCTTTTCCCATCTCTCTTCAGCCGTGCATATCGGCAAATCTGTATCTGCCATATGTTCAGCTTCTTGGTGTATTTTTATGCGTTCTTTCATATATTCCCAAGTTTTCTCTGATTCCCATAATTTGACCGGCATAACGACTGCCTGTGTCTTTGGATAATTTGCTGATTTGCATACTTGATGTTTTGACCAATCCCTGAGTATGGCAATAATGGCAAGAGCCTTTACATCGAATGCATAGTAGCGCAATAATCCTGCATAACAATTCAACTGAGATTCCCATTCAGCTTTAACGCCATTAATGAATGACCAGACAGATGTTACTTTAAAGTCATAGAGAATTTCATCATAATACAGGTCTGGTTTGCCGGTTACAGTCCACCCAAACATTCCCATAGATAAAGGTTCTTCCTGAAGGGCATTGCCTACCTGGGCACGTTCCAGAATATAATGAACATTGGAACCTAATAACGGCCATATCCGGTCTGCAACGTCTATAGTTATATTATTCCCGTGCCGGATAGCAAGTTGCCTGATCCGTGGCGGTTGGATAAGACCAGTAACACTTATATCCCCCCGTTGGCTATAAGGATCATTGGTTACGGCACGGACAATAGGCAAGGGAAGATTAAGGCGATTAGTTATGTTCATTCTACATCAACCCCTATTTCTTTGAGCGCAGAAATTACTTTTTTCAATTTGTCAACGGTCAGTGAATACCAGTCATAATTCTCTATCTTTCTGACAAGGACACGTTTTGTTTTCCAATCCTCTTCTTTTCTTAACTCTTCATCATGTGCATTAGTCCAAGGTTCAACACTTGATCTCAAAAGCCCATATTTACCTACTTCATTTCCTGTTTCGATAGAATATCTTGCACAGCTGTTATCAACTTCTAATGAGGTCAGGAAGATTCGAGTTACTTTGCATTTTATAAGACTGCCAAAACCTCTCATTGCAACAACATCACCAACCTTTATATTCTCGAATTTCATATCTATACCTCCAACCAGCAACCCGGATTTTCTTTATCATAAGAATACCATTTTTTATCTTTTATCCACGGCCACGGAATTAGGATGTCCATGTTATCATCTTCAATTACACCATGAGCCACTAACAGGTCACATATAATCTGAGTCGCATTATTGAAATCAAACTTATGTTTCGTCCCCCGGACAAAATGAAATCCTATTACATAGGGAGGATATTTTGTGGTCAACTGCACTTTTAGAGGAACGACAAGTTTCTCAAAGATATTTTCCCTGTTCTTATAATTTTCATAGGACTTATACCTTGTCGAATAACTTTTTATGCCAAGCTCACGCAAGTATTTCTGAACGGTCTTGGACATAAATACTCCCCGTGATGTAGCTATTTTGCTGTTCTTTAAGGATGGCACATTACCTGGAATGAAAACTTGCATTATTTATCCTTTACATCTTTCTGATCTTCAATCCACCTGTCCACGTCATTTAACAGGCTATAAGGCCCGTACATGAACTTAGTGTTTTTAGGCTTAGGCTCCGGTAATTCTTGCCAATATTCATATAGCACATTACCTATTTTTGTTTTAAGTTCTTCTAATGTCATGGCTCCTCCTTAGCGAGACAAATAATCATTGCACATATCTCTCAATCTTGTCGCATCCTCATCACGCATTATCCATACATCCCAATGTCCATACTGGCATTTATAGCCGAACATATACTTGAGACCGATCCATATCCTCTTCCACCAAGGCCGCCACTGGTTAAGATATATTTCAGTATAAATGCCGGGATCTTCCGGGTCTTTATTCACTATAAAACGTAGAGTATGTTCACTTGCTCCACATCCACATTCAAAGAAATAAGTTCCGTCTAACATGTTCTCACTCCGTAGCAACAAAGAACCGACAACCACCTTCCCAATCTTCTTTGTTCCAATCACCATAATTGTGCCATTTGTCGGGCTGTTCACCGTAGTACTTCCAAATTGGACATTTGCGTGGTCCTTGGTCATGGTGACAATAACAACTATGCCCATCCACAATATTCCCAAACCTGCACGGCGATTGGTGTTGATCTTCCTCAACCATTTCAACGAGATTCACAATATTCATTTTTTATTTTTCCATAGCTTAACTGTTGGCATCAAATCGCATCGATTCCAGCCGTTCCAGTTGTTTACGCAAGCTGGCAATTCTCTTTTTACGCATTACTTCAGCACGTTCTACAGCTTGTTCCTTGGTACGATGCCAATTACGGCCCTCGCCATGCAGGTATTGCAATATACCAATCTTAACTAATTTATCACCAACTTCTTCTGCCTCTTGTTCTATTAATCCTTTAGTAAGGGCGTGTTTGCTATTCCAAATCTTAATCGTTTTTTTCATTTCTATTCCATCCTCTCTGCCCGTTTCTTCCAAAAAGCAGCAAAAATCACAACATCCATCTTCGGGATCTCTATGCCGTTTATGAAGTTTGCACCAACCATCACTAATATAAACACCATGTTCATTCGCATTAACCTCATACAGCGCAAGATAGTGTTTACAAAAATCACATACCGCAAAATGTTCTGGATCACATTTTGGACATAGTGTTGCCATTATCCATCCCCTATTCTTTTCTCCATAGTTTACAAACTTGTCCGTCTCTTCCAAAATACTGGTTGCCACTCTCGTCTTGCCAAGCTACCAACGTGCCATGATGACCCATAGCCTTTCTTATTCCCTGATCTTTGCATACCTCACAGCCGGAAGATACCCTTGGCTCATCCTGAAGTAGAAAGAGCAGGAGAATAAAGAATAGCAAGACAGCGAAAATGGTAAGGAAATTATGAATCATTTTTCTCTATCTCTTTAATTTTTCTGAGCATTACCATCCAAGGATAAAGACCCGGCGTTCTTTCCCCCTGAGCTATTTTAAACACCCACGAGGGATCACATTTAAGCAATTTCCCTAATTTTATTCTTGCTTTTTTGTTGGCCGGGCCATGTATTCCCCCTCCATAATGTTTGATGAGACGCCTCATCATAGCCGATGTTACGGACCTATTCATGCGTTGTGATTCTATAATTTTTTTATCCATGATTCTATCATACACTTTATTTTTATCTTGTCAATAAAAATCGTTGACAATAAAAAAGATTGTAGTATGATTAAATAAAATGGAGGTTTGAATGGAACAAATACCGTTTCCGAATAAAAAATATCAGATTATTTATGCTGACCCACCGTGGGATGTTAAAGCTGGCCCCGATTGGAATAGTAATGGGAAATCAAGAAACTTAGTTTATCCAACAATGGATATAAATGATATTATAAATATGCCTGTTTCCCAAATTGCCGATAAAAATTGTCATCTATATTTATGGACAATAAACAAATATTTAAAAGAAACTTTTGATGTTTTAAAAAATTGGGGATTTAACTTTTCGTGTATGCTTACTTGGTGTAAGCCTCCGCACGGGATAGGGCTTGGTGGAACTTTTATACAAACAACAGAACACTTATTCTTTTGCAGACGTGGAACGCTAAAAGCAAAAAAAAGAATAGATACAACTTGGTTCGAGCATAAAAGACATGCTCATTCTGTAAAACCTCAATTTTTTAGAGATATGATTGTTTCTGTTTCTGGTGATTTACCTCGTATTGAATTATTTGCAAGACAAAAAACCGAAGGATGGGATGTTTGGGGCAATGAAGTATGAAAATCTATCAACCAACAATCTGCCCAAAGACCGGTTGTCCTACCTCGGTGGCCGTATGTGCCAACTGCGCGAGGGATTGCCGGTTTGCGGGCAGGAAAGGGAGGGGGAGAAAATGACAACCTTAACGGAATTAGAAAACATAGTTCGACTGAGGTACCAAGACAAGTCCTGTACTAATTGCAGGTATTTCCGAGTATTTTTTTCTGAAGACGGAAATAGTGCTGATACTTCAGAATGTTTACTTTTAGGAAGAACGATGGGTATTGGTGAAATGTGCTATTTATATGGATGGGGAAGAGGAAGAATATGTGATGGATGGAAGAAAAGACCAAAAACGTGGAATATTGATGTTTCAAAGAACCCTCACTTCCATGATCCTTATTTAACAAGAAAATATCAGCAACAATTACGGAGAAGAGTTGGGAGAAAGGGAGGGGGAAAAATTGAAATAGAGCTTAATTGCAAAATAATAGAAAGAAATTTGTATAGAGTATCTACTGAATCAGTGAAACAACCTGAAATCAAGTTTTGCCGAATTTGTGGTACACCACTGGATGTTACGGAATGAGAAAAATACCTGAGTATGATACACCAGAAGGTTTTGTCTGCCCTGAATGTGGGCAACCCTGCAAGATTGTTGCGTTACAGAACGAGTTTGACTATGCAGGTCACGGCCTGCCAGGTACACATTACCCTGATACATGGGGTGATCCAATGACTGATTGTTGTGGGGCTTCGGTGGAGTGGGAATGGTGCATGGGGGATTATGAGTAATGAGAGAATTTGAACATCCAAAGGAGTTGGATACAGATAAACCCCGTCGTTGTGTTGTCTGCGGAAGCTTAACAAAAACAGTTTTTAATATCCAGTTGATGGCAATACCTGTTTGCGAAACATGTGCAAATACTATTACACTACAACAAGTGCAGCATTTAGTTACCAAAAGGGGGAATATATGAAACACAAGCAAAACATAAGTTTTTATCTTACAACAAGCATCGGCAACTTGGACAATACGGTAGAGATAGAGGAAGATTTTGAAACACATGATGACCTTAAATCTGCTATTGAAAATGCGAAAAATGAAACAAAAGAACATGGGATAAGAACATATGTTTACCATTGTGTGCCGCTTATCCGTGTAGATAGAGGAAAGTTGAGAGTTACAAAATTATAATAAATCTTTTACTCTAATCTATTAGCAACAAACTAACTTGTGACTCATATTTTCTGATTTATGAGACATAAAGGAGAAAAGTATTGTTATACGCCCGTCAGTGGATGATCCCGTGCGCTTGGCCATTCTAACCCTGGGTACGGCTTGAGACGACACTTACAGGGTTTAGGTCTCAAGGGCCAGATGGGAATAACCCAGTACCATTAAACACGGTGAGAAACGGGGCGTATAACAATTTTAAGCAACTGTGGGGGGTGCTGACAGCCGAAATTGTAAAACCGGAACAATGAAGGTCGCTTTGCAAACGGCCTAATCTGGAAAGGGCAGCGGTAATGATGGTATGTGCACAATGGTTACTGTCGCCCCGCCCAGAGTTGCTTAAAGGAAAAATAAAGGAGGAATTATGGATAAAGAAATAATAGAAGCATTATTGGAAGCACAGATAGTCATGTGCCGAGCTTCAAACTTGATGTGTACCTGTGATGATGGAGAGATGTATAAGCACGGAAACGAACTATGGAGAGCGGCTTTGATGATCGAGGATTGGTTAATGAATCAATAGAAAGGAGGCATAAATGATCTTTTGTTTTGATGTAAAGCATAACTTAACATATATGGAATTAGTTGTAATGGCTGATAGTACCAATATTTCAAGTGGGTTGCTTGATGAACTGGAGTCAATAGACTTAGCGAAAGAACTAATATATGCGGCCGGGAAACTACTACCTGAAGGTACTGAAGAAATTAAAGAACGCTTATGCAAAGCAAGAAAAGATTTATAATCTATAAAATAACTTGACATATTCTGCCAAAGATAGTATCAATCTATTATGCTGATTAAACTGGAAATTCCTATAAACCTATAATTTAACGCACCAGATCCCGGTTAACCGTGAGGTATCGGAATCTCTCCTCTTTCCAGTTGAGATCAGCAGGTCTGGTGCGTTTTTTTGAGGTGTCTTTATGACAAAACTATTTATTCCCTGGTCCCGCATTCTTTATATTTATGAAGAAAAAACAGCAGCGTCAACTTCTTGCCATGTTGTATTGGAGGGGCAAAAAGACGAATTTGTGATTTTAGATGATTTTGAAAATATTCAACGGCAAATACGAGAGAAAGGGTTGCAGGGCTTAAGGACGTTTATGTGAAAAATGGCTATACCAAAATACCAGGCGGCTACATTTTACAACCAAGAAGATTGGATGAGTCTGAGGTTATGAAAGAGCCACCTATTGTAAGAGAACTGTGGCTCTATCTTATTAGAAAAGTAAACTGGAAAGATGGTAAACTTCCGAGGGGCACAGGGTTTTTCAGATTTGCAGATATTCAAAATGACCTTTGCTGGTATGTCGGTTTTCGTAAAATGAAGTATTCAAAACCACGTCTTACGAAGGCTCTACGAAGGTTATGTGAAGGCAACATGACGGAAACGATGAAGGCAACAAGGGGAATTGTTATAACTATCTTAAATTATGACTATTATCAAGACCCTAATAATTATGAAGGCAACAATGAAGATCCCATGAAGATCTTACGAAGGTCAAAAGGTCGAAACACTATAATAAAAGAAAGAGAAGAAGTAAAAGAAGAAAAAGAAAATACGTTACCTGATTTTATTCCTGAAGAGCTTTGGGAAGATTTTAAAGAACATAGAAACAAACTCAAAGGAACAATGACTAAGAAAGCAGAAAAATTAAATATCGGAAGAATTGAAAAATTTAGTAGTGGAAATCCTAAAATAGCCAGAGCATTAATTGAACAAAGTATTGAGAATGGATGGAAGGGTATTTTTCCACTTAAAGATCAACCGGCACAATCTACGGAAGAAATTTTCCCATATTGAGGTAGGCAATGAAAAAAACTTTTACTGATTATGGAATCCACCTTACTAATACTTCGGGGCATGAAAGAACTTTGTGCCCTTCGTGTTCTGCCACTCGTAAAAAATCTAAAGAAAAATGTTTATCTGTAAATATAGATGAAGGTTTGTGGTGTTGCCACCATTGCGGATATTCAGGTTGTATCAAAAAAACCAAGTCAAAATATATTATACCTACTTATCAACCAACCCCATTAAATAACGAAGCTATAAAATTTTTTAAAGACAGAAAAATTTCAGATCATGTATTGGCACAAAACAATATTGGTTTAAAAAATAATGACATTTGCTTTCCATATATCAAGTCGGGGCAAACAGTTAATATCAAACATAGAGGAATAAATAAAAAGTTTTATCAGATTTCAGGGGCAGAACCATGTCTTTATAGATTTGATTTTATTTCTATGCTTGATGGACCTCTCGTAATTACAGAGGGTGAAATGGACGCTCTTGCTGTGCAATCTGCAGGATGGGATAAAGTCACATCTGTTCCTAATGGTGCAATCAATCCAGGCACAAAGTCCTTTGATAGTGCTTTTAATTTTATGGAATCTGCAGAAAACATAATTAACCAATGTACTCAGATTATTCTTGCTCTCGATGATGATGGCCCTGGGCAAGCTATGGCAGCAGAAATGGTAAGGCGTATAGGCCCGGAAAAGTGTTGGATAGTTGAATATCCAGACGGATGCAAAGACTCTAACGATGTTTTAATGAAATATGGTGCTGATATTCTTCTTGATTGTATCAATAATGCAAAGCCTTGCCCGATGCAAGGTCTTTATCGGGTTAAAGAATATGAAAAACAAATAATGGATCGGGTTTTTGATAAAAGAGAGGCAAAGATAAAAACGGGGTGGTCTTTTTTGGATCAACATTATTCTCCACAATTAGGACTTTTTACAGTGATAACCGGTATCCCCGGTTCTGGGAAAAGCAGTTTTGTTGATAATTTAATGCTTAACATTAACAGACTGAATAATTGGAAATTTGCTGTCTTTTCTCCCGAAAATTGGCCTATAGACAGGCATATCGTTTTGTTGTTACAAAAAATGTCCAGTGGGCGCACGGCAGAAGAATTATGCAGATATGATGTTACCAAAGGAATTGAGCACCTTAATGATTTTGTATATTTTATATATCTCAAAAATAAATTGTTGAATCTTGATGATATTCTTGCCAAGGCAAAGGCTGCTGTTTTTCGGTATGGGATTAAAGGATTAGTGATTGATCCCTGGAATGAAATTGAACACCAATATAAAAATATGTCGGAAGCTCAATACTTGGCACAATCTTTATCTAAAATCAGAGAATTTGTAAGTACTAACCAAGTTCATGCTTGGATAGTAGCCCATCCAAGAATATTACATAGAGATCAAGATGGTAAATATTCTCCACCTACCATGTATCAAATTAGCGGAGGTGCACATTGGAGAAACAAGGCAGATTTTGGTTTGTGCCTACATCGTAAAAAGGATGGCAGCAACATTACAACGGCCTATATCCAGAAAGTACGTTTTGCTGATCATGGAAAAGAGGGATATGTTGACATGATGGTTCGTTCTAATGGAATTTTTTATGAGGTAGTTAAACATGATTAAACTTTACAAATTTATGGCAGATTTACTCTCATCTTTGCCATATACCCGGACGACAAGCTTATGGGTTGACTGGCTATTGCAGCAATACGAATACAAGAAAGCAGAAACAAGGGGAAAAATATGCTGACAAAAACATTGAAATTTGAAGATGATGTGCTTGAAGTTTTAAAAGCAATGGAGTGGAGCAATGACGGTTTGCATGGAGTTCTTGTCGGTCAACTTGATCGTAAACTTTATGAGCGTGTAAATAAGGCTCTAAAAGCTATGGGTGGTAAGTGGAATCGTTCTGCAAAGGCTCATATATTTAAGCTCGATCCACGCTTACAGGTTGTTGGTTTACTGGATAGCGGAACTTTAACTGTAGAACGTGATGGGTTTTTTGAGACACCTCTTGAAGTAGTAAATAGAATGATGCTTTTTGCTGATACAAGGCCTGGAGATATTGTATTAGAGCCGTCTGCCGGTTTAGGGGCTATTGCCAAACATATTAAGTCAACTGGGGCAGAAATCTTTTGCGTTGAAAAAAATGAACAGCGGGCAAAAGCACTTTCTGAAATGGGTTATCAAGTAATGAACGAAGATTTTCTTAATATCAAGCCTGAAAGAAAGTACGATGTTGTTGTAATGAATCCACCATTTGAAGAATTGCAGGATATTTCTCACGTTATGCACGCTCATAAGTTTTTAAAAGATGAGGGTGTTCTTGTATCTGTTATGGGTGAAGCTGCTTTCTTCCGAAGCAATACGAAGGCAAAAGCGTTTCGTGAGTGGTTCAATGAAATTAGTGGATATTCAGAAAAATTATCAGAAGGATCATTCAAGGGAAGTGGTACTGGCGTAAATTGTCGTATTGTTGTTATTGAGTATATAGCGGAGGCATAAATGGACCCGGAACACATATCAACTATTTTACCGAGCGTGTTAAAACGCATAAGGGAGGGACAAAACATGGATAAGACTAAATCAGGACTGAGCCAGCCGAAAATCGTAACTTGCAATATCTGTGGCAATGAATGGCCGTACTATGGTGCAGACGATAGCAAAATTAAGTGTCCGAAGTGTGGGAGTAATGAGAGTTTCAGCATAAGGGGGGACTATGGACGATAACCTACAGGATTTACAACATAGAATGGCTGTTTTAATGGATCGGATGTATCTTAAAGGCAAGGCCGATGCTTACCGTGATTGTGCCTCACGGTTAAAAATGCTATCAGTTTTAAAGCCTGAAAGTATAACCAAACAACGAATTTTGCATGAAATTGAGATTCAGGCAATACTTTGTCTTAAAAAATGCGAAAACACGATAGAAGAGTTCATTAAGAGATGATTAAGTCCGTAACCATAAAAGACAAGAAGGGAGTACTTCTATTCAAAATAATTCATCATAAATCAGGGTTTTATGACATGATTAAGCACCCATCTTTGCAAGATTTTGTTGTAGAGGTGCGTGATGAAAAAGGGCATAAAGTTATTTTCAGCAAGGAGGAGGCGAAACGATGATTGAGCTAAAGAAGGGTGAGGCAAGATTGTGCTATAAGACTATTGTGGGGGAAGTAAATGCCGAATTAGATAAAGACATAGTCAATGTGATGGAATCCCACGGATATTATTTATGGGAGTTGGGATTTGACATGAGAACCGACACAAGGGATTTAGTTTTTAGTATGGAGAGGTGGAAACGATGACACGAGAAAAAGCTGATGTTTTGGAAGAAAATGCTCAACTAAAAGAACAGGTAAAGCAATTACAGGAATGCTGTAATCGGCGACAGGACATCATATATAACGACATGCTTTTATGGAGAGATATTGACCGCGAAATGGGGGATGTCCCTTGTTCTGTTTGTGGTGGTGCAGGAGTTCGTGCTTATGGCGATACTTCACTTTGGGGAGGCGGTGCAGGTGGGCAGATGGTTACTTCCGGGATATGTGATATGTGCTGGGGTAGTGGGAAGGCAAATAAACCGTGGACGAATTTGCGGAAACTAAAAGAGAAACTGGAGAAACAAGAGAAGGAGGTTTTAAATTTCTCAAAGGATAGGCTTATACCGTGAAAACTCATCAGGATTCAATTCTCACACATGGGAACGTGTGTTGTGTCATGTTTTGGGACAGAAAAGTTTTAAAAGACGAAAGTGCCCATAGAAAAGGTTCGTCAGTATAGTCACATTCAAACAAAAACAGGCATAGAAGACGATGAAATTCAAAATGAGTAGGTTGGGTCACATTTGGGATAAGAACGTCTTAAAACGCAAATTTAGGAGGTAATTTGAAATGGAAACAGTATTGGTATTTGTAGGTTTGAAAGTTGCTGAGATACTTGCATTTATTTTTATTCCTTATTTTTTGGGAAAAGGATTAATTAAGATTCCCAAGATGTACGAATTTTGGAATGAACCTAAAGAAAAGATGCCAATATGGATATTGGGATCACTGTTTTTACTTGTAATTTTTTTATTTGGATCGTTAATAGCGATTATGTTTGAACTTAATTGGCAATGGGCCTGTAAAATTGTATCTTAATTATGGTGAAGAGATTCGCCATGACTTAGACCAAATTGAAGATGCAATTAGGAATTATCGACCTGATAAGGCTTTGTCTTTAATCGATGAATGCAAAAAGTATTATTGAGGACAAAAAGAAAGCCCCCCTGCTTTACAGCACGAGGGGCTAAGGAGGAAAGGGAGAAGAAAGTAAATATAGTCTATATACTATTTTCTTTCTTGTCAACTAAAAAAGGAAAATTATCTATGGAACTAAATAAAAGGATGAAATGGCTTAAATTTTATGGGTGTTATCCGTCAATTTATATGCGTGGTGATATGTGGCGAGCACATGTAAACGCTTGTGGTAATTTTTGGGCAGATGCAAAAACACCACATGAAGCACTTGAAAATGCTGTAAAATTATGGGAGAGCAAAGGGCGTCCGATGGATGGAATGGCAAGTAACTAAAATAATAGACCCCTCATTTGTATCAGCAAACAAGGGGTCATCCGCCTATGCTATAAACGGGATAAAGTTGGATTTTCCGGTAAACATCGTAAACTGTCGCGATCAGTACCAACCCTGTACGATGTCACAGTCCCCGTATATATATTTTATATATAGTATTAATTTTCTTCATTGTCAACTTTTTCGATTATCTTTATCAGGCTCCCTGCCACGATCATGGCACCTCCAGCCATGAGTAATCCACTATTAGCATCAAAGTCCTGACCCCAGAATAGGGCCAGTGTCATAAAGGAAAAGCCTAATAAAATTCCACATATACGAAATAGACTTATCATATTAGTTTAACTCCTTTAGATATTCCATAATTGGATCAACTTTAGGCGGCTTATCCCTGTTGTGTGCTTTTTTTACACACTCAAGACAGGTATTCTTAGAGCTTTTTATGCCATTGCCAAATTGATTAATTGGTTTGATTTTTCCGCATACCGCACAAGTTCTGGTGTTCATAGTATCATATCCTCCTGTTCGCATATCGCCTGATTTGGTCTATTTCAGGCAATATTTCCTCAGTGACGTACTCCGGCCCTGCCCATGATACAAGGTCATGGATATAGGCTTGGATTTGTGCAACAAGATATATATTTCCTTGTTGCTCAGTATAGGGTTTTTTGTATCGTCTTGCCCTCTCGCTCAGCAGGTCCAGAACATGGTCAGGGACTTTGAGACGGCCTGATCGATAAGCAAATATAGTCGATTCAGCAAGGCCGGTTAACTTGGCAAGCTCCTTGTTGCGTACCCTTGCCCTTGATTGCAAGTTTCTCAAGCTTCTGGCTTGGTCAACAGCTTTTAACATGGCTCCTCCTTTATTCTGACCTTAGTGCTTCCTCTGGTAATTGTATAATAAATCATTAACGATTTGGCCTGTGTTAAATTTGTGATGTCTTCACCCCACCACGTTTTATCACAAAACAACTCTTCTTTTTCCCCTTTCCAGGGGATTCCCCAGATTGTATATTTAATTTTTCCCATAGTTATCCTCCGAGCCTTTTAGTGCCATGCTCAGGGCGTTGGAATTAGTCTGATAATACTGGCAATCTGTTTAAAATATCGCTAAACACAATCATGTTTTGCTCTATCGTACAATCTTTGCGGATTGATTGCCCTGTTGCTAATTGGTATTCGGGATTGGCCGGTTTATCCTTGGCAATGATTATGCCACCATCATGTTGGGATGTTGCCGGCAAGTAATACAGGTAATAATTTTCGTAAATGTTTTCGGTTTGTTTTTTGAACCATTGCTTGAGTTCAGTGTGAAATCGATCTTTAATGTCTCTAAGGTTTTTCATCTCTTTTTCTCCTTTTCAATCGGTTACATTTTGTAACCGACTCACTATATGAAATAAGTTATAAAACTAAAATTATTACTGTGTCGATTAGGCGATAGTAGCGCAAAGCCCTTGCCGTAACGTCCTTGATATTCCCGGACGTATGGTCCTGCCTTGCGTGAGACGTATTCATTTGCCAAGGCAGTATGCAGTTGTCGCACCTTTCCGGTTCTTACCTTGTTTTTGAGCGTTGTAAGGTTCATTACTTATTTCTCCTTTTCCTTTAGTGTATTCTATCTCCGCTCCAGTCCAGGACCAGAGCCCTGAACTGAGACTGAAACAGATTAAATATATCCAAGGGCAGATAGCCATGAAGGGTATCCATGTTTACAAGTTCCGTCCGGTTCTACCCAGCATCCATCAATGGCTTTACACCCGCCTTCGTCGCACCACTTTTCCATCGTAGCAGTGGACGGCTTTTTTACCTTAACTGCATCGGGGATGCTTTGCAGGCACCGCTCCATCGTGATGCCTTCTTTCAGCGTGATTGCTCTTCCAAGTCCTCGTGAATACACTGTTATTTTAGCCATATTTCCCCCTTGCCCTGATTTCTCAGGGCTTGTTGTTAATCGTATTCTTGGCTTGCAATATCGTGCCAAAGGTCATTTTGCAGATCATGGTCTTCAACCCGCATTATATCGCCGTCTTCCGTATATAGTTCAAAATACGGGCGAATCTTCTTTTTATTTTTCTTACTAATTGCAGATGCAAGTAATTGGTATGCTATCTGCTCATTTTTTTCGTTAACCCACAATTCTACTTTCAATTTTCCCCCCTTGCCCTGGTTTCCCAGGACTGTTTGATAGTTTATTAAAGCCCTAATTTTCCATCCATCTCGGCCTTAAGGATTTCTAAGGCCAAGCGAACATCATAGTAACGGTCTACTATGTCTTTATGTTCGGTTAATTTAAGTACGTCTTTTGTTAAAAAATGGACTGACGGACTTTCCATAATTTCTTGTCTTGTTTTAGTAGTCATTTTTTATTTCTCCCTTGATTAATTGTTAAAACCAAAGCTCTATATATAGGATGAGCTTTCGTGCTAATAATTAATCCTTTCCAGTCTGTGTGCTCATCCCTTGTTTCCCCTGATATTCTTTGTCAGTCACAGAGGCGATTGCGTGGTTGGTCTGGCCTTACCCAGCTCATTGTGTTGTTGATTCCTTTATACCAATATCTATTTACTTTGTCAACACTTATTTAGAGATATTTTAAAAATAATTTAAAATAAATGACAAGTGCTTGTAATGACAAGGGATAAATCTTTTGAATTGACAAACTGATAATCATGGTCTATATATAAGGATATGGGACGACAACCGAAACCAAAACAGAAATACACCATACCGCAAGAGGATCTAATAGCATCTCTGTCCACCGGTGAGACTCAACTGTCCCTGGCCAAGAGATACGGCATATCACAGCCCACAGTGTCACATCTGGCCGCAAGAGTTAAAGACCAGATCAAAGCAGCCCAGCTACGCCTAATTAATGAGGGTGTGGATAAAGCAATCGAAAACCAGTTGACTAAGATCAGGATAGGGAAAGACCTGATAGCCTCAGCTACTAACCCAGGAGATGCCAAGTATTCCAAGGGCCAAGTTATCCCAGGTGTAGATAACGCAATAACATTACAACTGGCCGATAAAGTTGAGGAGAGAGTATTAAAAATGGCAGGCATTCTACCTGCACAAGCTTCAATAGTACTTCAACAATTGTTCCTATCCTCCCAATCTACTGTCTTTTTATCCCCTGCGGTATCTCAAGCTCTTAAGGGATTTTCTACTCAACTACAGGATCATGATGTAATAGACGTAACAGATGAATCTGATGACGAGTAGCACGATACCACGTATCTATTGAGTATCAGGACCTGCCAAGTTATCCATAATATCTCATATCACCTAAGTACTTGTTATCATTACATCACCTGAGTCGTGTAACGTACATTAGTTATGAGATCCAGATAAGGGTAGTGGGGAGGGGACCGGTTTTTGGCTATCCGCTCAGAGAGTAGATTACCTTCCCTACCTACACACATACACTTATTTTATTTATTCTTTACTCACACACGCTCATTCATTTCATTTATCTCTATCTACACACATACACACATATATTTACTCGTATTAACGTAATATATATTGACAAAGTAACAAGTAAGGTATATAAATACAGGTATGAAAAAGTTATTGAGGAAGGATATGGCTGAGTTCTTATCCACCACCGAGCCTGATGAGTGTTGGTTATGGCAGGGTGAGGTGGATGAGAAAGGTCAAGGTGTCTTCAACTGCGTCTATCCGGGTGGACATCAAAAGTTCCCTGCTCAAAGATCGGTTATGATAGTCTTCGGTCCTGAACCGGTCTATGGTCATGAGCGTGTAGTTGAGACATGTGGAAATAAATTGTGTTGTAATCCTAAGCACTTACGTAAGGTCAAGATAGTTAAGTGTTTGATATGATTCAGTTTTTGCTGAGAGTCTGCTTCGCTTTTGAATTTAAGGTTCCGTGCAGTTTAAGGGGATAAACGAAATAGCTCCGGGCGCCTTAACGAAGTTAAGTACCATGAGAATTTAAAGCTGTCAAGAGAAAAGTGAAGATATTATGAATTATTTTTTAAGGAGGGTAATAGGTAAAATGGTTAATTGTGGTATGGCAGTAAGGACTGAGGCATATTTAAACGAGTTAAGACGGGAGGGACCTGATGGAAAGAACTTATACATTGGCTCAAATTAAACAAGCATTCTGGAGCAATTTTCATTGTATGGGTGATGTATGGTTTGGGTACTTGGGTACTGAAGAGGAAAATGAAGAATCAACTCAAACCGAATGGCAAGAGTTTTTGGAAATACTTAATGAAATTGATGAAGCATCTAAGGGAGGGGTCTAATGATAGTATATGATTTGGGAATAAGTATGAAGACAATAGATGAAGTTATGGATCAGCGGGAAGAAATCTTGCGAGCGTTTATTGCCAAATATGGCTATGAACCTGATAAAGTAATGCAGGTGGAGCAAAGAATGTCTGATGGTTCGGTACGATGGTTTGTATGCCACAAGAGTGTGCCTGGGCTTATAGAGGTTTGAAAGAACACAGAAGAGGGAAAAAGTCTGATGGTAGAGCGTACTCTTATTACACAATGTTATTGCTGTAAATGCAGAGAGCTTAAAACAATTTGTGAGTATACAAGTATACATGATGGGGATTTATTGCCTGTCGTTAATGTGCTAAGCTATGTCTGGAACAAGTTTATTATTGATAATAGAGAATACTATGTTTGCCCGGATCATAAGCTTAAAATCAATATTTTTATAGATGGCGAAGAATATACACTAAAACGGGAGGGGTCTGATGAGTAATTTACTGATGGTGTTAGTATTTGGTATGGTTGTCTTTTTAAGTTGTTCATCTGTTTGGGGGAATGACGATCTGGTATTGGAAGACAGTCAATCTCTTTATGTGACTAAATCTGATAATAAAGTTTTTGATTATGAAATACAATCAATTTCTTCAAGTCATGCTATTACTTTTACGCATCCTGATGGCAGAGAAGCTATAATTGATTTTGGTAAGGATGGCAAAGTCTCTTACAGTGGGGAACTTCCTGTTGATGAATCAGCAAAGTTATTCTTTGAGGCATTCGGTAATTTGATTGCTGGGGCACTAAAAGAGAAACATGAAGATTAAATTCTACAAACAGAAGACTGCCAATAACTTCAACTGGGCTACTCCACCGGAGATAGATACTTTCTATGAGCCGAGGGTAGGTGATAGACACCAGTTATCAAGACACGGCAAGTTATGGGAAATTGTTGATGTGGCATGGTGCTTTGAGAAGGGGAACAAGTTCAGCCATTTCAGAGCGGAGGTAGTGTAAAGGAGGTGATGCCTGGTGGTCAAGGTTATGAGTACGTTCCTGTTATTCCTGGTCTTGACGTTGTTCCAAGTGGTTAGACTGAGATAAAGAGGGGGTGATGCTGTAACATGGAGGCTTGTTATGCCGAAGAAACTTGATCGTTGTGTAAAAAAGGTTAAGGCTAAGAATAAGAAGAACAAAAAAAAGGTTAACCCTTATGCTGTTTGTTCTGAATCAACAGGTTATGTTAAAAAGAAGGGTGGTGGATGGAAAAAGAAAAAGAAGTAACAGGTTCTAAGGAGAAAATAAGAGTATATATAGATACAAGATATTTTACAGAGCTTGACTTGGAAAAAGAATCAGATACTATGGAAGTGAATGAAAACAAGCGACAATGTAAAAGACATACAGCAACTTAATGATTTATCTGCCATACTGGTAGATTTTAAGACTACATGGCAGTTGCAGAAGTTTTTACGGATGCCCCAAAGAATTGTAGCCTTGTTCACGGGGAACCAGGCGATGAAAACGAGTTCTATCTGTTTTCAGTATGTTCTGAGATGTTTTGGTCGTCACCCTGTTCCCAAAAAGAATGTAGTTTACTTCGAGTGCAGTTCCAGAAACAAAGATAACCTTGCTCCTCATGGTTGTTATAAGTTCAAAGACAGTGGTGTAATTGTCCAAGGATGGGAGCGTGGCACATGGAATGTTGATACTGTGCCTAAAGATGGCAAGTGTCCATTCTGCGGCAAGCCTGTTGTTATCCACCAGCGCAATTCAAAGAAAATAAGACTGTGTGCTGAAACTTTGCCGGGGGATAAAGAATCTGCCTCGGAAAATTCTACTATAAGCGCAGAAACAAAAAACACTGTATATCCTGAATTAAAGAGGTGGCTGCCGCCCTTTTTGATTAGAAGAGATATAACTTTCAGAAATCCAGCCCTTATTGTTGTTGATCCCTTGAAAGGACTTGAATTAAACGGCACAAAGAATACCAGCGATGACATAATTTTTGATTTTGTGTCATACAATCAGTCTATCCAATCCACTGCTGGTATCCAGAGAATGAGCATTTTCCTTGATGAAGAAAGCCCTAAAGACTTTTGTGATGAACAGTTGCCAAGGCTTATTGCTGAAGATGGTGATTTGCTGATAGGTCTTACTCCGGCGCATCAGATGTCATGGACGTTTGATGACGTATTTGAGAAAGCTCAGATATATTACAGGACCCCAAAGGTATGTGAATTTCTCAACAGTACTGACAAGACAAAGAAGTATGATCTTGTTGAAATTACGGACAGTCCTAATTCTATAGGTGTGTTGCAGGCATCGACTTATGACAACCCTACTCTTGGAGCGCAGGTTATAGAAGAGATGTTTTCGTCAATAGATGACCCTGATGTCTTTGCGACGAGGTGTTACGGCATACATAAGCAGGTTTCAGGCCGTATTTTCAAGAATTTTGACTACAGAATACATTATATCGATTTCGACAAGTATTTTCCAGACGGCATGTTCCATGAGTGGAATCATTACAGGATGATAGATTACCATTCTCATAACAAGTGGGCCTGTTTATGGATGTCTTTAAGTCCTTGGAACGAGGCGTTTATATGGCATGAATGGTCCCCTGATCCTGAAAAAATGACTACGAGGATGATTTCAAATGAAATAGCCATACTTAGTGGTAATTACAGTTTTAAGCTGAATCTTATTGATGCTCTGGCGGCAACGACTCAGACAAATACTGCTACGTCAACACTTGATGACCTTAATGATTTGTTTATTGAACTGAAGAGAAACGGAATATGTACCGGAGGTTATTGGGAAACGTGGGATACTAAGGGCATAAGGGGACGTGAAGTAGTAAGGGAACGTCTTAAATACGCAAAAGAGCGCAATAAACCATTTAATAATGTAGTGGAAAAAGATGGTGTTAAAAGATATTTGCCTACTCTATGGATTTCAAACAGATGTCCTGAAACAGCAAGAAGTCTAAAGCAATGGAGACTTGAAAGCTACACTGCAAGTGCATCTAATATAAACAAAGACAGAAAAGAAACACCTACGCAGAAATGGAGTCATTTTTGTACTGCATTAGAAGCTATATTTAAAGACGAAAGGGTAAAACCACCAGTATCATCTTATAAACAAGTTACAAAACAACCACCGAAATATTTTCATGGGAGGAGGTCAATAAGGATATAACATGCCACTTTATGAATACTATTGTTTGGAATGTAAAAAGATATATGAAATACAAGTTCCATTAAAAATACTTGACAAAAGTATAAAGTGTCCTTATTGTAAAAAAAAATTAACTAAACGTATTTCACCTCCAAAACTTATAAAGGTGAATTAAGATGTCTAACAAGCGCAATAAAGAAGCGGAAACAAGGTTAGTCAATCAGATAATAGATGGTGAATTAAGTATATCTGAAGCTAACCAGCAGTATTCAAATGATGAATTTGAAGAGATAGTTGCGCTTCTTGGCACTGAAAGACAGGAAAGGGAATATGACTGGATGTCTGATATTCGTATTCCTGAATTTGCAAGTCATTGGCTGGTTCAGGCAGCATTAGACGCACAACAGAATTTCCAGATGAGAGATTTTGTTGAAGTTTATGTAGAAGACAGCAGTGATGACGCAAAAATAAGTGCGGAATCAGCCAAGGAATTGATAAATCGTACTCTTAACCAGAGACATTTGCATTACTACCTTAAATTTCTCAGGGGTAAGTCTATCAATAATATAGTAGGGCGTGTATATGCGAAATGCTGGTGGGAACAGGAAACAAAAAGGGAAATAGTTGATTACAGTGTAAGATATGAAGATCTTGATGTTGATATTTATGGCGATCCTCTTATTGAGGAGACGCAAATACCGGATAAACAGGAAATAAAAGAACCTGTTTATGGGGATGTTCCTGTTATTGACAGATTTAATTTTGATATTTGGGACCAGCGCAACGTATTCACCGACAATTCTTACGTTTATTCGATTCAGGATAAAAAATTTGTTATTTTCAGGTCTGAAATGACTCTTACTGAACTGAAAAAAGTTTCAGCTAAGAATGGTTATTTCAATCTTGACCTTCTCAAAGAAATAAAACCTCCCGATAAGACAAAATTTGCTTCAGAAGCAGCCGACAAAGACCAGAATTATGATTCTGTTACGTCAAGTTCTGAGAAATCATACGATATTTATGAGAGATACGGCAAGGCGTGGTTTAAAGAGGGCAAATCTCATAACATAGGACTTGATGATATGGGAAAGCCCTTTGAGGGAGCTGAATATAAGGAAGCCCTTGTAACCATAGCGCAGAGCAATGACAAAAAAATCCTGATAGGATTCAGGGAAACACCTTACAAAGACGCAAATGGCCGGCCGTACAGACCGATATTAAGAGGGATATGTTATGTTCATCTTACTGAGGATGGTGGTGTGGGTGACGGAAAGTACTGTAAGGAACTTCAGATTGGAATAGATGATACCTTTAATATCAGCCAGGACAGGGTAATGCTTGCTACTTTGCCTACGTTTGGTGTCAACAAGCACGCCATAGATGATAATTCTACTCTGTATTTTGAACCTGGGCATCCGATGGAACTTAATGATCCGAAGAATGATCTTTATGAGTTCAAAATATCAGATAATATAGTTGGTGCGTTGAACCAGGTTAATATGCTGACATCTAAAATGCAGCAGGTAGATGCAGTCCAACCGCCTTCTATGGGTGGTGCAGGACAGGCTTCAACAACCGCCACTGCTTTTTCAGGTGCTTTCAGGGCTACAGGCGAACGTCTTAACTATAAAGCTCTTACGTTTGAACATACGTTCTTGTGTGATTTGTATTGGATGATTCAGCAAATGACCTATGCTTATGCCAAGCCTGAAACTGCTTTTAAGCTGATGGGGGACAAGGCGTTTGATTTTGACCCTTCTAAAGATTTCTACTATAAACCTTTGTCGCAGACTATAGAACCTGAATATTCAAAAATGGCGAAGAGAAAGGAATGGGCGACCATATTGGGGTACGCAGTCCAAATACCTCACCCCGACACTGTGAAGATAACTAATTATATCCTTGGTGAGTTTATAAAACTTATGGGTGATGAGTATGAAAATTTCAGCAACAAGTTTCTAAACGAGAAAATCCCTATCCAGAACCAGGGTGGGCAGGGAAGCGGTACAAATATGTTGCCTGGGAATAACGTGGCTCCGGCAAGTAATCAGTCTGGGATACCTATGAGCGGTCCTGAAGTGGATGCGAGGGGGATGGCAAACATTGGAACTTTCTGAGCAGAATATTGAACGTACTTTAAAACAGCTTTCAAAGAAGATGGGGCAAAAGAACGCCAGCCAGATTCTTTCAGCTTTGGGCAAGGACAAGCAGTTTCTTAATGCTCTTGAGACACCTTTGGGACAGGAACTTCTTAAAGATGCTGTCAGTTGCATTGAAGACAAGATAAGCCTTATCTTACAGGAAAAAGATGAACCTAAAGACAGGGCTGAACTCAAGGCGTATATGAATATAACTAAAAAATGGTCTGATGTGATTAACAGGTATAACAAAAACAGAGAAGTATTTGATAAAAATACACAAGAATAATAAGGAGAATTTAACAAATGCCAGACGATACCAAAAAGGACGTAGCCGCTTCAGCAGATAGTGTCAGTGATTTATCTTCCTCTGACGATTTGCTTAGTCAAGCCGCTTCGGATGCGGTAAACAAGCAACAAAAAGAAGAAATATTCGAAGAACAGGATAACGAACCTGCCGAACTTTCTAAAGAACAGGATGAACCTGAAGAATTAGATGACGATGGTTTGCCTAAAGACAACGCTAAAAGGTCTGATCTTGGCAGAAAAATTACAGCATTCCATAGACGGCAGGATGAGTTTGAGGAACGGATAAATAAACTTCTTGAACTTGCTGAAAGTCAAAGTACCCGTTTTACCAATGCTCCTCCGAAAGAGGAAGAAGTAAACTTTGATCCTAATGAACCTATTACTTTCGCTGAGATGAACAAGATATTGGATTATAGAGAAAAGGCTTCAAAACAGCAAAACGAGTATTACAACAACCAATATCTTAGAACATTAGGGAGTTTGTCTTCTGATTTGTCTGAACAGGAACAAGGCCAGATATTAGAAGAAATGAAAAACATAACGTATAAACCTTCTAATGATCCGGCCAGAGATGCCGAACTCAATTTTTATAAGGCAGAAAAAGCCTTTTTAAGAAAACAGTTGGCTACTGCGAAAACAGGCAAAAAAATTCCTTTAAGAGGGGACGAGCCTTTAGATGGCATACCAAATCAGAAAAATGTGGCAAGGGATGTGCCTTTGCCGAAGCTGAGTCCTTCAGCGCAGTCGTATCTTGCATATATAGCAAGAACAGACGGGCAGGAAAAGGCTGTAGCTTTACACAAGGAATTGGCAAAGAAATAAAGAATGGCTGTTTATACAAGACCAAGCAAGCGGAGATTGCCAAAGCGTTCACGCACTCGTCCTGTTTATGGCAAGGGTGACGATAAGGGCAGGTATTTTCGTTGCTGGAATTGTGGTTTTATATGTGACAAAGAAAGAGATGAACTTGGGGACGCTGATAGTGATGCTGGTGATAACCACACTGATTATCACAACATTACGCCTATTGATCCATATACCTCTAAGAGCGAACAAAGGGCTTTGTATTTAAGAGACCATAATCATATACTTATGAAAAGATTTTTGACTGATGGATATTCGGAAAATTTATACGATTATCTTGTTGATGATGAAGGCAATTATCTTGTAGATGATGAGAGCAATTATTACGGAGACTTTGTTGTTACAAGAGGTACGGATGAGGAAGGCGAACTCGTAACAATTACACATGGTTATACCACCAATGTTACTCGTGGCTGTCCTTTCTGCGGCTGTACGAATTGGATGGGTAAATATTAATTAAGGAGAATAAATTATGGGTTTTTCAATAGTACATCCAGAATCAACTCAATATAGCTGGGTTCCTGTAGAACCTGGCGAGACCTGTTATCTGGGTCAGATTGTTGGCGTTGATATTGCTACTCCGCTTGAAGGTGTACGTCCTTTACCTGTGGCGGCAGGGCATAACAACACAACTAATAAAGATATTCCTATGGGTGTTGTGGTTGGTACAAACAACACTTCGGGGAATTTGGTTACAAACAGCACTTATGGTGAATATATTACTCAACCGGCTGCTGGCAGTATTTATGGCAGCACTACACAATATCAGGGCGTTGAAGGTCCGTGGTCTAAAGGCGATCCTCAAGCGTATGTGCTAATTGGGCATATTAATCCATGCACAATATTGAAGGGGCCGATCTGCAAAGCTGCTCTCGGAACCGCACCAAGCGTGGTAACTGTTACTACCGGATGCGGTGGTGACGGCATAGGTTGTACGACCGGAGCGTCTGACGCAACTACGGTAGGCAACTTTGCTACGATTTATATGCGTTCAGGAGCCAACATGGGTATTTACCGTACTCTGACTTCGGCTTCCACTACTACTCATACATGGCTGAAGGCAATGCCGCATACAGTATCTATTGGTGACACTGCGGTTGTTATTAATGGTCTCAGACCTTATGGACCCTGCAAGATATATATTGATGCGGAAGATACATATATTGATTGCAGTGCAGCTTTGACTTCACATAACTTTTGGATTCATGTTATGAGACTTGATCTTTCTGTCCCTGGTAACGAATACGTTGAATTTCGTTTCGACACAGATAACTTCTGTGCTTTTAGAGCATAAGGGGGTAAATAATTATGGGTTTAGTATCTCCTCTTAATAGTGCGGCTTTTGTCAAGCTGCTTAAAAAGGATATGTTTGAGGTATCTGACAAAGTTTATAACGAACTACCTCAACAGGGCAAAGAGCTTTATCGGGTCATATCACCTGATGAAGCCGTAACCGAATTTTATGGCGTGAGCGGTCTTCCTGATATTCCAGAGTTTAACGGGAAACTGTCATATCTTGGACGTGCGCCCGGCTATTACACCAAAATTGAACCTAAAGAGTTTGCCGCCGGTGTGATAACTGAAAGAAAATTCATTGATGATAACCAATGGCCTGTTTTAAGGGACCATGCTTCTGAACTTGTACGGGCTAATGCGAGAACTCAGGAAAAGTACCGTGCGAGAGTGTTTAATTATGCCTTCTCTGCCGCTTTTGAATTTATGCAGAGTGAGGAAAATTTGTCTCTTTGTAATGATTCTCATACTACCAAGTCAGGTACAAGTACTTCTTCAGGGTTCGACAACAAGGGCACGTCTGCTCTTGATAAGACTTCTGTTGCTACTACATGGCTGGCAATGAGGCAATTCAGAGATTCAATGTCAGAACGTATTGAGATGAGCGACAATTATATGCTGATTGTGCCTGATACTCTTGGTGATACGGCTGAAACGATTGTCGGAACTGTAAAAAGCCTTGATACGGCAGAGGGCGATATTAACCCTCAATATGGGCGTTACAGGGTCTTCCGTTATATGAGACTTGATGATTATTCTACAACTAACTGGTTCATGGTTAATGTAGATATAATGAAAAAGATGCTTATATGGATAGACCGCATTGCTAATGAAACAGATACGATAGTTGACTTTGAAACCAAGTCGGTTAAGCACTCTATTTATAGCAGATGGGGTTATGGTCACAAAGATTGGCGTTGGATTTATGGTCATAACGTAACTTAATAATTAATCCTGCTGGCGGGGCTTTATGCCCCGCTGGTGGCTTTGCCACTGGCAGGGAAGGAGAACATATTATGGGTACTAATTTTAGAAATGGGATTTCAAGTTTTGGTGTTCCTGTTTTTGGGAGCGCAAGATTTTCAAATCCCTGGTCCACTCATTATTTTGTAGATGGTGATGATGGTTTGGATGGCAATACTGGCTTAACACCGGCCAAGGCTTTTAAAACTATTCAGAAAGCAGTTACTGTAGCAACTGGTGGTGATGTTATCTATATCAGGCCAAAGACTTATACAATGGGTACTGGGTTTGCCCGTTATACAGAAGATGTTGTAGTAGTTAATACTGGAGCTGCCAGCGCATCTACAGCACCATTGGCAGGTAAATCAATTATAGGTGTCTCACCAAGGACCGTAGCAACAGATTTCCTTGGAGTAAGGTGGACACATGCAACCAATACTCCTTTGAATGTAGAAGCTCCTGGAACACATATTGAAAATATCGGCTTTTTCTGTGAGGGAGCCACTGCCGGAGTATATTTTGAAGGTGATGGTGCTACATGGACAAAAGCAGGTCACACGGGTTCTTCATTGTATAATTGTGCGATCAAGGGCGAAGGCGGGGTATTGGCAAATGGTTCTGATAGTTTGCAGATTATAAACTGCCAGTTTCAAGCTAAGTACGATGGCAATACTTGTGGCATGATTATCACGCTTGACGGAACCAACGTAAACAGGCGACCAGTTCTGCGAGGATGTCATTTCCTTGGCGGTAATGGTACGGCGATGGATTCGGCTCCTGTTATATGGACGGGAAAAGTTGAGAATGGTCTTATAGCCGATAACTATTTTGATTTAGGAACATTGGTACAAATCAATATAGCAACTTCTGGCAGTTCCGGTTTGATAGTTAATAACTTCTTTGCGGAAGCAGATCTATCAACTACTTTTATTGTTCAGAATGACATGGTTTGCGTAGCTAACTGGGACGTAACTGGTATTAACGAAACTGCTTAACCATAAATCTTACAGGGGAGGAGCAATCCTCCCTTGTAAAGAGGGAAATAATGGAAATTATTATAAAGGGAAAAGACGAACATCATAAATTTGGCAAGACCCGTTCTGAACAGGAAGAAAATATGCGTAAGGAATGGGGTATGACAATGACTGATGAGCAATTGGATAAGTTAAAATTTCTTGAGAGAAAGAAAAAAGAACTTGATGGTTCTACTAAAAACTTTTTTCCAGGACATTATATTGATGAGGTTTAAATTACAAATCAAATATTGATGTATAGCATAATTCCTATACATAATAAGGAGAAAACAATGGCAGTTGTAACAGAAACAGAAGATAAAATACGTTTTTTTGGAGAGATTGATATGGACGAAAGATCAGGGAATATCAGGTCTGATATGCCTGCTTGGTTTTTTGATGTTCATATAGACAATCTAAAAGAAGGTATTGAACGCAAGGAAAGAGGTCTGGCCTTGAATTTGTATGCTCCAGATCAGGTTTTGAGAATAAAAGGTGAAATAGCATCTGAAAAAGAAAAGCTTGATTCTATAGAAAAGACAAGACCGGTTCTTTCAGATAAACAGAAAGACAAGATATATAACGCATACCAAAGTTTACAGGGGCAGATTAAAGATACAATGCCTACACGGAAACAGGCAAGAGATGGCCTTGTAAGTCCTCATGAAGAACTGAAAAGATGGAAGAATAAACATATCAGCATTAGCCCTGAAATTGCAAAGGCTTGCGGTGTTCATGTAGTACATGGGAAAATATCAGGTAATGAGGCTGATAAATGCTACCAGATATTAGGCAAGGTTCTTGGTGAAAATACCAGTGTAGAAAGATTGAGGCGTGACGGTAATTCGGAAGCGTATCAGTCAATGAATGATTTGGCCCAGGCTATATTGAAGGGGAAAATCAAATGATAGGAGGTGATTTCCATAGACGGGAAAGATTTACTCCGAAGACTTAGAATATTATTAAATGAAGACAGTGATTCAGGATGGTTGGATGAAAGAACTTCCTATGACCTCTTCTATGATGCCGCAATCGAGTTTGTTGACAGAACCGGATGTCTTCGTTCTTCTCAGGCAATTACAACTGTTGCGGAACAATCCGAGTATGACTTAAATCCTGATTTTCTCAGGCTCTATACCAAAAATTCCAGCGGTAACTATTATATAAAGTACAATGATGGTTCCACCAATACGTTTCCTACATGGAAAGATTATGAGGATATTTTCCATGAGGACAATACTACATCTACAGCCACTCCGGGCCGATTTACCATACTTGATTCAGATTTACCTTCAGCAGTAGCAGGGACTACTACAAGCGCAGGAGCTTCGTCAGGAGGCCAGTGTACTCTAACTGATACTACGGCTGATTTTTCAGATGTTGAAGCTGGTGCGTCAGTTCACAACACAACTGATGGATCAGATGGCATGGTATTGTCTAAAACATCTTCCACTGTTCTTGTCACGTCATTGTTTGGTGGTACTGATGATGACTGGAGTTCAGGCGATGCTTATGCAATACAGCCTAATCCGAGAATGAAGATCGTTCTTGATCCGCCTCCAAGCAATGCAAGTCATACTATAACAGTTCCTTATGTGCAAAGACCTGCTCCCGTATATTCTGATTATGGTATTTACAGGTTTGTAAACCCAGGAGCCTTAGTCAAATATGCGTTCTGGTTATACAAATATAGGGATAGAGAGCCTAATTTCGGTGATGCCATGTACAGATTTTGGGAACTTGAAATCAATCGTAAGGCATACAGCAATAATAGGGCGCAAAGACCTGGCGGGTTCAAGGTTAATATGGTGGCACGCAGATAATGGCGAAAGACAAAAAGATATATAAGCGTGAGTTGCCCTTTGACGGTAAGTTGATTACATGGGATGATCCAGCATCAATAGGGTCTAATTTCCAGCAATTAACTAATATGAGATATGCCGATAAACACCTTAAAGGTGTAGGCGGCATGACAAAGATTACTACCGACAAACTTACGCCTTATTATTATCAGGCCAGAAGCGCAATTCATTATACAAAAGATCAGCCGGCAGAATCACATATACTTGTTCAAGCCCTAAATACTGCCGGCACAATATCAAGAATATATGATAACGAAACTGCCATACCTGATACTGGTGATTTTGACTCAGATTTTCTTCACCAAACAACCGGTACAGATACATGCATGTGGAGTTTAGCTCCTGATGGTGATGTAATATATTGTAATAATGCTGAAAATGCTATATGGGGCGGTAACGAAAGAGAAGTATCAGGATTTATAAATTATGATCCAGATGACAGTTTTATGTATGACTACACTGAAAGAGTGAGAAATACAAAAACAGATAGCTTGAATGAAGCTGTATTGCATTTAAATAGCAGTGCTGCGTATTTTTACGTAGGTTCAATAAGACCTCTTGATTCTTTCAAGTTATACATGAACACTGCCAATAGTAGCACAAGTACTATGTCTGTTGCATATTGGAATGGGGCTTCATGGACAAGTGTATCAGATTTAACAGATGGTACGAGTATTCTTGTTGATAGTGAAGGCCATGGTGTTAATGTTGGAATAAGCCTTAAATATACAGGTACAGTAAGTTTCTCTTCTACAGCAAATAGCGCAAAGATAAAGTATATAGAAGGTATAATGTTATATTGGTATAGAGTAATAGTTACTTCTGTATCGGCAAATACTTCTATATATCATGTAACAGTATCTACACCATTCCAAAACATAAAAGATATATGGGATGGGGTACAAAGGCAAATAGATAGCTTCCAGTTATATGATGGTACTTATGAAGATTACACTGTAAATGTCAGAGAAAAGGAATATATCGATCCACCAAATTATGAAGAAGATGATTATAACGCAGGTAATTTCGTTAATATAGGTGACTGCGAACTTGATGATGAATATTTCTTGTGTGGATTTACGGAAAAAATGATAGGAGTAATGCTTAGTCTTGCTCCTAAATATGCTAATTCAACTGCCAATGACGGGCTATATATTGATTATTGGAATGGCGATGATTGGGAAAGCGTGGATTCAATAGAGGATGGTACATATTCTGCTGTTGGAGGTACGGGAGCGAGAACTCTTGCCAATACCGGCACAATAACATGGTCTATATCAAGTCCTGAAAATGAGCAGACACGATCCATATTTAATGACGTACAGTTATATTATTACAGGTTCAGGGTAGGAACTGGCGGTTGTGATGGTCATGTGAGAATTTTTTATGTATCTGGGATACCGGCACAAAAAGAACTTAGCACATACAAGTTTGCGACAATGTCTAATGACAGAATATGGCTGTGCTGTGATGCTTATGGAAAAAAGAACAGTGCTATTTGTTCAGCTATGGGAACATCATGTGTATTCAATGGTGATGATTCTGCTGAATGGGAATTTGGTTCTGAAGAGGAATTGACTGCTGGTTCGTGGGTATATAGCCAATATGGTTCTTCTCTTTACTATACTACCTTGTTGTTTAAAAAGAATGAAACTTGGGCATTGGTAGGTAATAATCCTGAAGATTGGGTAAAATATAAGATTTCAAATACCATAGGATGTATAGCTCCAGATACAGTTAAAAATGTTGATTTGGGGCCGGAAAGCAATGCGCCTAACAGGAATGTAGTAATATGGCAGGGGGCAAATGGCATTTATATGTCTGATGGCCGCACTCCTATGATACTCAGCCAGGACATAAGAGATAAGTTTGATAAAAGATTATCAACATCCATAAATCCAGACAGAGCAACATATTCACAAGCATTTTGGGATTCTGACAATAACTGTTATCACTGGTTATTTGCAAGTGGTTCATCGACTTCATTAAATAAAGAATTTGTATTCGATTTTAACAAGATGGCATGGTTTGAAATAAGCAGACTTGAGCCAACTGATATTGTTATAAAGAATTTACAATTAGGTATAGAAGTAAAAGATACAAGCGGAAATACATATAATTATGCGTTTAATGATATAGGTTATATGTTCAGGTTAGAATACGGCAATGATTTTAACGGTAATGATATAGTGCATACTATACGGTTTGGTGATATAGCACTGTCAGGAGAAGGCAGTATAGCTACTGAAACTGTTTCAGAATATACCTGTCTGATTGCTGTAGCAAAAGAAACGACAACAAACAGTATAAGTATTACTCATTATGGTGATGGTGGTGAAACAGGTACATCATGGACTGAATCACCTAAAAAATCAGGATATAGAATTATATACCCTGTAGATCATAGATCATTAGGTTCACATATATTTCATTCATATAAAATAACTATAACAACAAATGATGAAGATATAGGGTTTGAACCTTTATACTATTATATATTGTATGTTGTAACAAGAGATCATTTGATAGATTATAGATAGGAGTTTATCATGGCATTAGCACTTCCTTCGCAATCATTTGCAGATGTCCAAAGGTTTTTCAGACAAAAAAGGGCGGTAGGCCAACAGGTTACGCCAACTGAAGAAAGGTCTGCATGGCAGGCATATTGGGACGCTATGGCTTCAAGACAGCAGGAAGCAGAACGTATTGGTCTTGAGCATAAAAGAGTAAGTATGGAAGAAGAACGTCTTGAAGAACAAAAGGATATAAACAAAAAACAAGACCGTGCTGCAACTGTGTCAGGGATAGGCCAACTTGCCCAAACAGGAATAATTGGCGCACACATGCTGAAAGGGACTGCATTGGGAGCAAAAATAGGGCTTGGCGGTGTATCTGCCTTACCTTCTGTGGTTGCTCCTACTGCTGGTCAGATAGCAGGTCTTGAAGCAGGATTGGGACCAATAAGTGCTGAATTTGCGGCTACTCAAGGTCTTGGTTCAGCAACAGCCGCTACTACTGGTGCCACCACAGCAACTACGGCAGCAAGTGGGTTGGCTGGTGGTGCTGCCGCTGGAGGTGTTGGTCTTTTAGGTACTGGTATCGGGATGGGGGCAAAAGCATTGATACCCGGGGATCAGCCATTACTTGAAGCTGGTGTAGGCGCAGCCGGTGGGGCTATGGCCGGAGCTGCTATTGGTTCAGTGGTTCCTGTTGTCGGTACTGTTGTAGGTGCAGTAGTTGGTGGTATAGGAGGTTTGCTCGGAGGCGGTAAGTGATAATAAACAAAATATTCGCTGACGACATAAAGGAAGAATATTTTGAATTATATAAAGAAGTATTTAAAGAGAATGATCTTTACCAGTCACCAGCCTTTGTATATGTAGGGTATGAAGATAATAAGGTCGTTGGGTTTATGTCAGGATATAATCATAATGCTTATACAGTATATATACAGTATGCAGGGGCAACAGAACAGTTCAGGGGATATAAGGTTCTTAATTTCTTTAAGGAAGCTATAGAGTTCATACATAGAGAATATGAGTTCATAATGATATGGATAAGAAATGACAATATACCAGCGTTAAAAATTGCTTTGTCAAATAATTTTAGAATAATAGGTACAAGAATGGCAACAGATAGAAATTTGTATATTGAGCTTCTAAGGAGGCGATAAGATGGGTATTCTGGCTGATATTGGTAGATCAAATATTGGAGATACAGCTTTAGGTACGGCAAATGCTCTTAATGCTTATAGGCAAACAGATGCCAATGTAGCCTTGTCTCAGGCTCAACTTGAGAGAATGAGGAATTTAGACAAGCGTGAGCAAATGGAAATGGAAGAAGCCAACAAGCCTATAGCGATAGAATCTTTTTCTCATGGCTTTGAAGGTGGTGAAGAAGGACCAATGTTTAAAATGGTCTATGACTATGTTGATAAGCTCGGATATATAGATAAAAACCAAGGGGGATTAGGTGTCATAAAAAAGGGAGATTATAAAGCAATATCTGAGGCATTAACAGAGCCTAATTTTGCTTCTAAGTTAAGCAGAACTCGTATTGATTATTGGAGAGGGCAACTTTCACAAATAAAAACTGCGATTAAAGAAAAACCAAATGACCAGAAATTGCAGGCTGCATTACAACAAACTACAGATGGGTTAAATCAGTCTTTATTCCAAGACAAGGCTATGGCAGACGCTATAAAAGCGCAAAAAGAAGAAGAACCAAAAGAGTGGAAACCAACTACCAAGGAAGAAGCTCTTGAGATGATAAATGCGAAAGAGGCTGCAAAAGGGCCAAAGAAATGGGAACCTACTACTAAAGAGGAAGCTTTTGCATTAAAAAGAGCTGGTGAAACATCTAAAACTAACGAGGATAAAAGATTAAGACAAGATTTCTATTATAAGAAATTCTCACGCAAGACTGATATGCTCGGTAATGTTGAAGCACTAACACCTTCAGGTAAAGTAAATAAACTTATGGGATGGCTGAATACAAGAAAACTTGAAAGAGTATTACGTCCTGATGAATTAGACACTGTTGAACAAATGGTCATGACTGACTTGATGGTTCCATCAAAAGTGCAGGATACAATAAGGTTGGCAAGAGAAGCTGGAGCCACAGATAAAGAAATTGTAGAATTAGTAAGGTCTTCTGCTAAAAGCAAGGAATGGGAAGGTCTTTGGACGGAGTAAGACCAGAAATAGAAGAACTATGGAATAAGTCATTACAATCCGATAGTTCTAATAAACAGGAAGAAGTGGTATCTGCCACTGAGTTTCTTGAAGTTTCACCTCCAGCTTCCGGTGGTGAAATGGCAAAAGTTCTGGGCGGCAAGTTTGCCGAACCCGAACCCGATGATAATTTTGGTGATTCATTTTTAGGGAAGACATTGGATATTCTGTCAAGAGGTGAATACGCTTCTGCTAATCTGATTGTAGATAATATGATGGGGAAACCTTTTGATATAAAAGCGTATAAAAGAGGAATTACTGGAGAAGAAAAACATGATTTTCAGGAAATAGTGAATACTATTAAGCCTGATTGGTCGCCTTGGAAAAGGAAGACTTTGGGGCTTGCTTTGTCAATATTCGGTGATCTTACTACCTATATACCAAGCGGTACTTTGACTGTACCAGCTAAAATAGCGGCACGTTCTAAGCCTGGAATGGCGGCAAGAAAAGCTGTTAGAGAGAGTTTTATAGGTGAGGCATTTATTCCGGGGGCCAAAGTATCTGAAGAGTTTTATGAATCCAAATATTATGCGAAAAAGAAACTTGAAGCTCAGGAACAGAAAATAATACGTCAATTAGAAAAGATGAGATCAGGCATTAATCGTGAAGATATGGAATTACTTTCACATTATAGAGAACATCCTGAAAAAATACATGAATTATCTCCTAAACTTAAAGAAAAATTAGATTATATAGGAACTGTTTTAGATAAACAGATTGATGAAGCAGAAAAATCAGGTCTTATTACAAAAGAAGTGGCTACCAAATGGAGAGGTCGTGATATTCCTTATTTTCCTCATTATTATCCTGAAAGGGGAATATCTTTATCAAGCCCTGAAGTAGTACCTTCTTTGTTTGAAAAAGTTAAAAAGCCTTCATTTTTAAAAAACAGGAAGTATGACACTATTGATGATGTAGATTTACTTAAAGGCCAGTTTGATAATATTGCCAAAGCCAAGACTGTTGAAGAAGCTAATGGTTTAATGAAAAGTTATGGTCTTGAAAATGCTTTTGGTATAACTAAAAAACTTAAATTAAAAGACATCAGAGATTTTGCTGAACAACAAAGCAAACTTTATACAGTAGAAAAGAACGCTCCAAAAGCTGTTGCATATAGGCAGATAGAACAAGCAAGGGTTATAGCTAAAAAAGAGTTTATAGACCAGACATTAGAACGATTTGGAACCAAAGTTTTGTCCGGTACAAGAATAGTGCCTGAAGGTTATGGCATATATCTCCCAAAAAATGCAATAAGATTTTATAGCAAAGAGGTGTTGGAACCAAGTTTTATAGATGAACTGAAACATCTTTCTGATAAACTAAAAGATCTTCGTCTGCAAACTGAGAAAACAGTTACCACAAAGACTACATCTACTACTTCTGCTGTAAAAGGGGCTGAAACAGGTCCAATGTCCAAACTTGAGAAAGTAGTTAAAGATGCTTTGGTTAGCAGAGGAATGACAGAGGGAGAAGCATCTGTTTATCTAAGTAAAATAAAAGCGAATGGTTCTGGTGCTGTTGATGATATTGAAAAAGTATTAGTCGAAAAAGTAGAACAAATCAATACAGTTCTTAATTCGCAGGGATTAGAGGGAGAATTATTAGATGTCAGAAAATTGACTGAGAACCAAGTTAAAACAATAGCGGCTGTTACTACCAAAGTTCCTACTTATGCTGTCCCTGAAGCTATTAGAAAAGACCTTGATTCTGCTACCAAATTTTTTATAGGTGATCCAGCTTCAAGAAAAATGCTGAGGTTTTTTGATAAAGGTCAGAATTTATGGAAAGGGATGGCTACCTCACTAAGAGTACCTTTTCATTTAAGAAATATGTATTCCAACTGGTTTCAGGCTAATTTGGCAGGTGTTAAAAATCCTGTAAGATTTGAACAGGCTGCTGATGTACAGTTAAGTTATTTAACAAAATCAAATAAAACTATAGAATTGGGAAGTAAAAAATATACCTATAAAGAACTCCGAACTATGGCTAATGAGCTTGGTATAAGAGGTAAAGGGTGGATGGGTGCTGACATTAACGCTGATTTGTTGGGTGAAATAGAATCAGTTGTTAAATATGGTAAGTTAAGAAAACTTACACCATTCAAACTCGGACGTTCTTTCGGTACTATGATAGAAGATAACTCAAGATTTGCTGTTTTTTTAGATAGGCTTGCAAAAGGTGATACTCCTAAAGAAGCATGTTCTGTTGTAAGAAAATATCTGTTTGATTATGAAGAACTAACTGAGTTTGAAAAAAAGGTTATGAAAAGAATATGGCCCTTTTATACTTGGACGAGAAAAAATGCTCCATTACAAATTCAGCAATTATTAGAACAGCCAAGGAAATACCAGATATATGGTAAGTCTATTAATGCTTTTAGAGAAGAAGAAACAAGAGAAGAAATAATAGCTAAACCTGAACACTTTAATAAACTTATGTATGTAAAAAGCCAGTTTAAAACTGAACAAGGCAAGCCGATTTATATGTCTTTGGATTTGCCGCCATTAGAGTTCAATAAACTTACTGATAAATATACATTTCTACATTCAGCTACTCCATATAAGCTAATATCAGAAGTTGTATATAATTACAAAACATTTCCGTCGCCTGGTAAACTTGCGCATCCTTTAGAATTAACCCGTGCCCCTTGGTGGGTATCATATTTACCTAAACAATTAAGAGCGCAAATGGGGAAACGTGGTTTATTGGATAAAAGACTGAATAAAGAAACAGGTGAATATGAATTAGGTATAAATAAAAAGTTATTATATGGTATTCATTCTGCATTACCTATGTTAAATGAATTAAGCAATATATATACAGAACCTATAGCACTTGATGACGAAAATCCTAAATTAAAGAGACAAAGTTATTTAACAGGTATAGGGCAAAGACAGTTAAACGTAAGAAAGGGAACTGAGTCTGAAATGAAAAGAATTAGATCAAAAAAATCAGACATAAGCCGTTTTATAAACCAGAGGGGCCGTGTACCAAGTGCAGAAGAATTAAGAAAAATAAAGGAACAGGAATAACCAATGAGTAGATATATATATCAAAATACAATGGTCGATGGTAATGGACATGTCATAGGATCAGCTACTACGGCAGACGGTAATCCTGGCATAGCGACTGTTTACCTTGCGGGTACAGATACATTGGCTGATATTTATGAATCGAGTGTTAGTACTGGTGTAGTCCATTATGTCAGCACTGATGAGCATGGTTATTTCTATTTCTGGGTAGATGATAGTGACTATGCTGCTACGCAGGAATTTAAAATAATTTCATCTCACCCTGATTTCAGGGCACAAACTTATGATTATATAAGGATAATTCCTTCTTCTGGAAGTGGCACTGGTGGTATTTCCAATATAGTAGAAGATTTGACACCACAACTTGGTGGCGATCTTGATATGAATGGTCATAAAATAGGCGGTAACTCTGAGACAGATATTGATAATGCTGTAGCAAATTATCATACTGCTCCTTCTGATACTGCTTATGGGGCTTCGTGGAATGGAGTTACTACCATAGCTCCTTCAAAAAATGCCGTATATGACAAGATAGAAAGCATAGAAGCTGGGGCAGGGATAAGCAATATTGTTGAAGATACAACACCCCAGCTTGGCGGCAATTTGGATATGAATGGTTATACCATTGGTGGTAGTACTGAAGCACAGCTTGACGATGCTGTATCCAAAAAACATACACAAGGCACAGATACCACGCTTGGAGTAATGACTGCCAATGTTGATATGGGTGGTCATTGGATAGCCAATGTAGGTACTTGCACGGAAGATGACGAAGCTGCCAATAAAGCGTATGTCGATGCTCATGCCGGTATAAGCACACATGGTCTGGTAAGTGCATACCACACTGTTTCGAGCTTGACACCAGGACACGTTTTGACTGCGCTTACTGCGACTACGTTTGGTTTTACAGCTATTGCCGGAGGTGGTGATGTCCTTGGCCCTGCAACTAACAATGACGAGTATGTGCCTCAGTGGGATGGTGCTGACAGCAAACTTTTAAAAGATGGATTTTCAATAACAGCGGCAGGTAAGGCATTGATAGATGATGCCGATGCTTCAGCAATGAGAACTACCCTTGGGTTGGGGACTTCTGCTGTCTTAGACGCTGATTTAACAAATTTCACTGAACAGACAGCATGGAGGGTTTTTTATAGTGATGCCGATGGTGATGTAACAGAACTGGCTTTAGGCACAGATGGACAATATCTGAAATCAAATGGAGCGGCTGTTGCACCTACATGGGGGACACCAAGTGGTGCAGGTGATGTTTCTGGCCCTGCGTCTTCCACTGATATGGCAATAGTTTTATGGGATGGCACTGGAGGTGATACTTTACAGGATTCATTAATTACAGTGGATGCTGCTGGTGCGCCTACTTTCCCTAACGATACAGCTATAAGGTGGCTTGATTCCAGTGGTAATCCCCAAAATGTAATAGCTTATGACTCAGTTGATAATATTATTATAGGAGTTGATGGTGATGATGCCACAGTCTATATAGAGCGTCTTGATACTTCAACTGCCCTTGCTCCTCTCCAAGATAGCAGGCGTTTTTCAATAGTAGCTAATTATTGGAAAAGTGCCAGTCAACATCAGCGAATGTTTACTATTTACCATGAAATGCAATCTGATACACCTAAATCAACTGTTCATTTTGATATGGGTGAAGATGGTGCTGAAATAGAGGCTTTTGCATTAGAAAATGACGGGGGGACTATTTTAAATATAGTTAAGGGATCAATAAAAATTGAAGGTGGTTCCCCCGGAGTAGGAAAGGTTTTAACCTCAGATGTTAATGGATTAGCTACATGGGAAACTCCAAGCTCCGGTTCATTAGACAACGTAGTTGAAGACTTAACCCCCCAGCTTGGCGGTGATCTTGATACAAACGATCAGGATATAACAGGGATAGGGTCAATAACTATTGCTGACGGTGATCGTTTATATATAGGTACAAGTAGTGATATGCTTATAAGAAACGATGGTACATATAACAGAATAGATTTGCAAGCATCTGATGACTTTATTCTGTATGATCTTGCGAATAGCAAAGAATGTATGAGAGCTTATAGAAATGGTGCTGTTACATTAGACTATAATGGTGTAACCAAGTTTGCAACAACTGATACTGGTGCAACGATAACAGGTTATACAACATTTGAGGGTACTTATGGTGATATGATTATTGGTGAACAGACTATTGATGCTTCATCATTTAGCGCAATACAGATAAATGGTACAAATAACTTTGTTATATATGACGCAAGTGGTTCTAAGTCAATGATAGGAGCTTACCAAGATTCGTATGTTGTGTTGTATTATAATGGATCAAGAAAATTTGAAACAAGTAATACAGGAATAACAGTAACGGGGGCATGTTCAGGTTGTGATTATGTATTTGAACCTGGATATGATTTAATGTCACTTGATGAATTAAGTACTTATGTCAAAAAACATGAATGTTTACCAAATATGAGTGTAAATCAAGGAAAAAAAGTTGAATTTAATTCATTAAGGCAGGAGAGTATAGAAAAGATAGAGGAATTAACTTTATATACATTACAACTGCATGAGAGAGTTAAAGCATTAGAGGCAATATTATAATATGGCTTACTCTAAAACTACATTAGCTTTAATGACCAAGATAGGGCTTAATGAAAGTGCCAATCCTGTTATTGTGTGTGGTGGTTCACATGATTCAGATAAGTATATAAGAGAAACAGGTAATGTATTATATGAGGCATCTGCTACACCAAAGTATAAGACATTTTATACAGGATATAATGCTGATAAAAATACTGATGAAAAAATACATTATGCGTATTCAAGTGATGGAAAGACATGGACTAAATCAACATCAAATCCTGTTATAAGTAGAAGAGCGGAAGACCCTTATGTAGTTAAAAGCGGTTCTCTTTATTATCTGTATGCAGAAGATAAACAGGCTGGCGGTGATTGTTATATAAGACGATGGTATTCATCAGATTGTGTAACATGGGTAGATGAGGGCCAGATAACAGGGATTTCTAACTGCCAATCACCTACAGTGTGGATTGAAGGAACAACATGGTATATGCTTTATGAGAGATTCCCAACTTATGCTGATATAGCTCTTGCCACATCGTCAAATGGATTTGCATGGACTAATGAAGCGACCAATCCGGTAATGATAGCATCCGATACAGATTGGGTAACTGGTGATATAGTATGTGATGATGTTATTAAGGTAGATTCAACATATTATATGTTTTATCACGGGCATGATGGATCGGTGTTCAGGGGTGGCATGGCCTATTCCACAAACCTTACATCATGGACCGATTATGTGTGCAATCCTATCAGTACAGATGAAGAAGATACTGCAAACAAGATTTTAGGAGCAAATTTCTATTATGATAGCGAATATACATTTCTTTATCTGCCACGCATAGGAGAAGCAGACGATGATTTAGGAATATATAGGGGATACCCTATAGCGGTATCAGGTGGAGGTGGTATATTAAGGGTAACAACAGGTGGGACAATAGCAGTGACAACTGGTGGTTCAATAATAGTAACATAAAACAGGAGGTATTATGAGCAAAGAAACAAAGAATGAAGTAAAACAAGAAGAAACAAATTATGAAGAATTGTATGTTAAAGAGAAGATACGTGCAGCTAATTTGGAAATGCAGGTATTATCCAGAAGATATAGTGAATTGCAAGCTGAACTTGTTGAAATGCAGGAAAAGCTGAAAAAGTTTGAGAATAAGGAGAAATAGCTATGTATGTTATAGAAAATTTAGGCAATCAGTATGGGTATGAGGAATTAACCCCAACTGTATCCACTGGATTTACTTCTTCAGTAATCAGACCTACAAGTGGAATTTACAAGGGACTTACTGCGATAGCTGTAATGATAGGGGTAGAAACTCATCCTATAAGATTTCGCATGGACGGAACTGCACCAACGGAAGATGATGGGATGCTATTAAATGCGAATAACTATTATACTATTATAGGCGGTGCAAGCATTAGCAACTTCCATTGCATAGATACAGCGGCAGGTGCAAGCAGTGTAAAAGTATTACCTTTCTTTTAGGGAGATCATTATGAAAAAACTATGGTTGCTAATTGTTATGCTCTTGCTCCCTGTATTTGCCTATGGTCAAATGGGTATAGGGGGACATGGGCCTACTTATGGCGGTGATCCTTCTGCCCCCGGCACTATCAGTGTATTTGAGCTTGACCATAATACTGAAACATTAAATGCCGCAAGGACAATCCTCATTACAGATAAGCCTATCCAGTATTTTGACTGCAATGGTACTGACAGGAACGTTACCTTACCTGCCGAAGCATCTAACAGTACGGACATAGTATTTACCTTTGTTAATACGTCTGATGGTGCTGGCGAGGACTTGGTAGTCAAGAATGATGCCGGTACGACCATCCAAACTATCGGGCCGGTACAGGCTGGCAGTTACTCGTGTAACGGTACAGACTGGAAAGCACTGGATAATGATGGTCTTTACTATGACGGGGTAGATAAGCTCATCGAAGCCGATGCGAGTCAATTTACCGTAGGCCGGGATACAGATGGTTATGTAGGTATTTTGCTTGAAAGGCGGTATATCGGCAAATATGACTGGTTAATAAAGAACGCTGGTCATTTTGAAATCTATGGTGCAGACGGGAATGGTACTATTCCTGAAACATTAAGATTCCGTATAAATGATGATGGGTCAGTTGATATGTTTGCTGGTTTGAGTGTAACAGGCCCAATATCAGCATCGACCTACTTTAATGCAGGGGATGGATATTTATTTGAAGATGGTCAAACAGGCGATACATGGTTCTGGATGGGCCAGACCAGCGATAACGAAGCTGACGATGATGACTTGTGGTATATGGGTAAAGGTAATTCAATAGGCACTGGCTCATTCATGTCTATTGATGGTAACGGTAATTTAGACAGCAATGGTACAGCCTCTTTTGCTGGTATTGGGATAGGAACAACTGCCCCAACCGCAGATCTTGATATAACAGACTTAGCAGACAACGCAGAATTATTTTTGCCCACCTATGAAGCAGGTTCTTCTAAGTATAGTAAAATAAGGCTCAGAAAATCGCATAGTAATACATTGGCAGATGTTCAAACGGTACTGAATGAATATCTTGGTATCATTCAGTTTGAGGGGCAAAATACAACTCCTGCATTTAGCCCAGGCTCCAGAATTTATGCAAGACAAAGTAACACATCTGGGGCTACTGTTCCTTCTAATCTCTATCTTGAATCAAGTGACGAATATAGTCTTTTCCCAGATCAATTTGTAGTTAGCGATGATCGTTCTGTTGGTATAAATACTAAAGACCCCGCTGCTACTCTTGATGTTGTTGGAAATCTGTCAACAGCACTTACCGGAACAGTTAGTCCAACGCAAACTTCTACCACCCTTGAGGGCGTTGGAACTGCCTTTACCACAGAGTTAGAAGTCGGTGATGCCATTCGGATTCCTTCTACTGCAAGTTTAATGGTCGCCTATGAAATCTTTACAGTGGCCGGAATTACAGACGCAGACACCTTAACTCTTGATTCAGCCTATGCGGGAGGAACTACTACTGGACTAATTGCGTATAAAGATGGTGATTTGTTCAGACTTGCCAATGGAGATAACGTAGAGAAATTTGTAGTTGATAAGGATGGAAATTTATCTGTGAGTGGGCAGCTATTTGGCAAATTCAAGACCTACGAATTTTCTGCTGATGCTGTCACCTTAACAGCCACGCATTGCCTGGATACCTTGATAACTAATAAAGATTGGGGTGGGGCAAATGACCAGATATTTACTCTCCCTGACGCTGATACTTCTGTTGGCGAGGGCCTCAAGTTCAAACTACTTATTGTTGATGCTTCAGGTGGGACCGCTGACTGTTATTTAGATCCTGAAGGTTCGACTACTAAGATATACTTGGACGGCACAGCTTTAACTGACGGCCACCAAGTATGGACGCAACAGCCAGCCGTGGGTGAATCCATTACCTGCCATACCTTTACCATAGACGGCACAACCTATGATTGGGCCTGTGATAGTTGCAACGGTATATGGGAGAATAAGGGGAGCTAACCATGAAAAAGTTATTTCTTTTACTCCTATCCCTTTGGCTGATCCCCTCCATTGCCCTATCCATAGGCATATCTTACGAGGATGAGACTTCCTACACCGACATGAGAGGCTCGTTCTATGACGGGCAAAGCTGGTGGTGCGGGCAGATACTTGGAGCTGAGCTTTTAAGTAACAGCGATTTTTCAGCATGGACAGGGGATAATCCTGATAGTTGGACTGTTACTGGAGAAGATGCGAATAACACAATCAGTGAACATGCTGATGGAGCAAGATTGGTTAGTGATGGTACAAGCAATGTTAGAATGTATCGAAATTTTGCAGTTACTTCCCTCAGTTATTATCGGTTGCAAGTAACAATCTCTAACTATATTGAAGGAGATTGTAGGCTTAATTTTTATGATATAACAAATTCTAAAGGTATAACAACTTCTGTAGAAATGGGCTGGACAGCAAATGGAATATACTCGTATTATTTCCAGGCCCCCGCTAATTGTGTTACTGCAAGGATTTACATTAACCGTGCCGAGTCTATGTCCACCGATCTCGTCTATTCCCTTTGCTCCATCAAAGAAGTAACCTCCCCAAATACTCAGCCAGGGGTAGTTAGCAATGGCGACCTGATAGTATTGGACGATAGTGCAGGGAAATATGCCTATGGATATGTCAAGTTAGGGGAATATAACGAGTTAGTCTCTCCGCTTTATGGTGGGGATGAAACCCTTGGAACCAACCTGTTCGATCAAAATGGTGGTTCAGGCGGTGCAGGGGATAAGGGCGCGTTTACCTTGGCTGATCTGAGACTGGCTGAGTTGAGTAGCGGGACGTTGACAGTCGGTACGATGTACGAGATTTCAGCAAGGACTGATGGTAACTTCACCGATGATGGTGCACCTGATAATGTAGTGGGGACTACGTTTATTGCTGATGGCACGAGCGTTACTTTGGATGCTGGGGACAAGGTGTATCCGGTGGATATATCGTGGTATAGAGCAGGTAGTAACTTAATAGAAATAGATAGCAATACTCTACATCTTACCTATATAAATAGTGAAGGCGGAGCACAAGTATATCTGAGTAGTACTAAAGAGTTGTCGTCTAATTTGACAATAAAGAAATTATATAAATTAACAGGTGTTGCTAAAGTTGGTGCAGGGAATTCGGTACTTGTATGGTTATATCAAGCCAGTGGCGGTGGGAGGTATGTAATTATAACTTCTACTGATTTTACTCCTTTTGAGATATACTTGGTGGCTAATTCAGAAACTTTAGTATATCTGCTTGTAAATAATATGTCCGCAGGCGAAGAAATCTGGCTGGATAACCTCAAATTTTACGAAGTAACAGCCCCGCCTCTAAACGCAGTGGAAATCTATAAAGAAAGAGGACTTGTGAACCAAGGCTGGTTTCAGATAGACTCAGGATTTGTATATAACAAAGATTCACTTTTTGATTTCGATATTTATCGCCACCCTGGGGCGAAGCAGAATTGGTAAGGAGAAACAAATGAAAAGATTATTTCTGGCAATGATATTGGCTTTGGCAATGGCAGTTCCGGTAGGGGCGGCTGATGTAACTCTTTCCATAACAGTGCCAGATGCCTATGTAGCAAGATTACAGGCTGCGGTTGGTACTTTAAACTGTACAGTGGTTAATGATGAAGGAGTGGTGATACAGACACTCGATCCCAAAGCTTGTTTAGTACGCAAGATGAAGAATGAGCTTGCTGACTTTATAAACAAGTATGAAGTGAGCATTGCCAAGCAGACGTTGGAAGCCGACTATGATGCGGCTTATCAGGCATGGGTAGACAGTTATGTACCTGTGCCGTTGCAATAAATTCGGCCTTAACCAGACCGGTGATGGTTAAGGGATCACAGTGGGGGCAGGAAACCCTCCTCCCTGCTCCCACGTTTTTAAAAGCATAAGGATAAATATTATGAAAAAGTCATTGTGGTTGTTAGTACTAAGTTCAGTAATAATTATCTGCATTGGTATAGCATATAGCGGTGAGTTCAGAATACATGAGAAAACTCATGTTACAGAACTTGCCTCTGATGATGCTGTACTTATAGAAGATTATTCTTTATCTTATGCTACAAGATATACTACGATAGGAGATATTGATACATATTTCTTTACTACAACTTATGCTCCTCTCGGCGATTTGTCTGATAGTACTATTACAACCAATTTCATAAATACTGCTTACCCTTGGGCTGATAATGAAACAGCAAATACATTGACTGTAACTGCTCAATCTGGCTCGACATGGAACCTTGCAGACTCAATAACATTGCTGTCAGTTTATTCAGGAACTACATCATTAGAAGAATATACAAGTGCCAGCGATTCAGGTGCTTATATAATTGGTGTATATGATGAATTTGAAAACAGCACTAATCATAATATTCAGGCAGTACTAAATGATTTTGATACTGCTCTTGACGCAAGATGTCTTGAGTCAGTGTTCGGTGTTTCCCTAAGTGACAGGCTTTCTCTTAATGGTACTGCTTTAGACGTATGTTCTACTCTGTATGATTTGTCAGACGATAATATTACTATTGATCTTGAGAATACAGCTTATCCTTGGTTGGTTACTGAAGGTGGTACAGGCTCAGGCAATGCTACGGGGGCAAGAACCAATTTGGGAGCAGCCGCAAGCGGGGCTAACTCTGATATAACCTCTTTAGCCGGATTAACCACACCTCTAACCGTACCACAAGGCGGTATGGGGGCGACAACATTTACGGATGGCGGTATTCTACTTGGTTCAGGAACAGGGGCAATAACAGCCCTGGGAGCGGCTACAAACGGTCAGATCCCGATAGGGGATGGTACAACCGATCCTGTACTTGCTACGCTTACAGGGACAGCTAACGAGGTTACTGTGACAAATGGGGCAGGTGCTATTACCTTGAGTATGGCAACTGGAGTAAATGCTACCAAAATAGGAGATGGGACAGTTTCAAGTACAGAGTATCAATACATTGGTACTTTAACCAGCAATGCACAAGACCAGTTAGACGCAAGATGCCTTGAGTCAGTATTCGGTATAGCGATAGGTACAGGCTTATTGCTTGATACTGCTACATTAAAGGTAAGTGCTATTTTACAGAAATATCATGGGGTTGATCCTTCTACTGATGTATTAACAATGCTTGGGAGTGACAATTCCACTGTTATTTTAAGCAACATTGGTGCTGAACCAGCACTTACTGATGAGGACAGTCTTTATTCAACTCTTTCTGACGTCAGCCAATTTTACGAACCTGGTGATAATGTAACAACCGCTCATGGGACATCTCGCCCTACAACTTGTAGCGTAGGGCAGACTTTTGTTGATACTGATGAAGATACGGACGGTCTTTTGTGTACTTGCGTAGCTGAAAATACATGGAAATGTGGGCAAAGTGCATTATCAGGAGATATAATATCAGAAGACGACTCCAGTGTCGAGGTAGTAGATGATAATGTCACAGAGCAGGTGGTTGTTACTGTATCTGGCACACAAATAGGATTATTTGATGCGAATGGACTTGATATAACTGGGACTATAACTGCCGATGCCTATGAAATGGATGCAACTGCCAGTCCACGAATACGATTTTTAGACTCTGATTGTCCTGGCACTGATAAGTTCATAGGTTCTATTGATTATCAGTACGTTGATGGTGCTGACGGAGCGGAGAACGGTGATATTTATATCAGGAGTCAGGAAGGAGGGGCCAATACAACCCAAATTCAATATGATGAATCTGACACATCCTGGGAAATCCCTACAGGGAAAAATCTGGTTTTGGATGGCGGATATGTTGTAGGAGCTGCAAGAATAGGCACTGAAATATCAGCTAATGCTACACTTACGACATCTCAACAGCGAGCTATTGTCTATAAGGCCAGCGCAGCCTGTACTGTTACCTTGGATGCCGCCGCTGATGTAGGTTACGGATACATAGTGGGATTCAAGGTTAAAGATGCTTCTGAAACTCTGATCCTTAGACCTGAAGGCGGAGAAATAGTAAACTTGCATGGTACAGCCCTTGCCGCAGGTACGGGGATTCAAAGCCCTGGCAATGCAGGTGATTTCATTTTCCTGATGGCAGTTACAGATGCAAACGCAACCACTGACGGGTATGAAACATGGGGATATGGAGAGGAGGCATGGACCAGTGAGTAAATATATTGTTCTACCAATTCTCTTAATATGCCTTGCTTGTGCCGGTTGGGTAGGTAGCGGAGGGTTCTTTGGTGGAGGCAGTGGCGATAATTATTCTGACATTGTTTTCTGGTGGAGATGTGAAGCTGCTGATTTCACCGCTACTAACGGAACAGATGACTACACAGCATGGGGTGATACCACTGGAATTTTGACACCGTCAGCGGCTATTAACACAGATGCAGTTAAACTTGGTACAAATGGATTGGATTGTCCTACCAATGCTGACTATATAGCTTTTACTGTATCTGGTAGTGGTGAAATTGATGAACTCGCAATAGGATTCTGGTATTACAGAACTACATTTGCTGATAATTCAGTTATATTTAATCTTGAACAAAATGTTGATAACAAATTTAGAATATATGTATATGACACAGATGGAATGCATTGGAGTTGGGAAGATGGAAATGTGACACGAACATCACTGAGTATTGCTGACGCTGACCTTGATGCTACAACTTGGTATTATATAGAGTGTAAATGTGATGTAAGTACAGATTATCGTGAAGTATTTGTAGATGGAGTTAGCAAAGGGTCATCTTCGGCAGAAATAGGTACATTTACACCAGATACTTTGCACATAGGCAATATAAGTGATGAAGCAAATGATATTTTTATAGATGAAGTTAGAATATCTACTGATAAAGACAGGGATTTCAATGAACTTAAAACCATTGCTGATTATCCTAATTAGTCTGCTATTTTTTGCATCGTCAGCTTCTTCCGCTATTCTTTTCTATGAGGATTTTGAGGATGAGATTGATACGGTATTAGATCCTGACAGAGATTGGGTAGCTGAAACTTCTGGTACTGGAAGTATGGAGCTTTCTTCTGAGCAGGCAAGGGCAGGCTCAAAGTCATATAAATTTTCTGCTACCGGAACAGTATATGGAACATTAGTTAGACAAGAAATACAATTAAGAAACTTGTGGAATACTGGTGCATCACCAGCCGAATGGTATTTTTCCCAACGTGTTGAATACTGGGTTGGATTCAGCATCTTTCTTGCTACCGGCTATGAAAGTCCTAATTATAGTACAGGAAGTATATGCCATCATCAATATCATACTACACAAGATGGTCCGCCTACTTGTGATCCGATTGAGGACGGGCATCATGGGTTAATGATTAAAACAGTTGATAGTAATTGGTATAACTGGATTCATTATGATGCTAACCAATGTACTGACGGAACTATTCAAGGAGTTTATAATACTTACGATGCTTATGAGATAGGTGAGTGGGTTGATTTTGTTGTTCATGTCTTTTTTGATTATGATAACGATGGATACTTACAAATATGGAAAGATGGTATTTTGATAGAAGATTATTCAGGGCCGACTTGGCCGAATGATAACTATGGGCCATTTTTTAAGCATGGAATCTATGCAACTATTGATGTACACCAAATAGTAACGGTGTATATAGATGAATATAGACTTGGCGATGCAGACTCATCCTATTCAGAGGTAGCACCTACCAGTTCACCAGCTCCTTCTGCACCAACTGTAACCGTTTCCCAACCTACAGACGTCACTTCCATTTCAGCAACAGGTCAAGGTACTTTAGTCAACGTTGGGTCTGACAACGCTACGAAGAGAGGTTTTTGTTGGAACTCAACTGGCAGTCCTACAATAGCAGACAGTCACACCGAAGAAACTGGTAACTTCGGAGAAAGTGATATTGGAGCTTTTACAGGCAGTATAACTGGTCTAAACCCCTCTCAGCATTATTATCTAAAATCCTATGCCTATAACACTGCTGGATATGGTTACAGTGATGCCGTGGAGTTTTATGCACAATCTTCAACCAGCGAAATATCTAAAGCCGGTTGGAGTTTGAAATATGCGGATAGTGAAGAAGTAACAGGGGAAGATGGTAATGCTACTAATGCATTTGACGATAACGAGAGTACAATCTGGCACACTGAATGGTATGAGTCTGACCCCGTATGCCCGCATGAAATCCAGATTAACTTAGGTGCATCTTATGACCTAACAGGGTTTAGGTATATGCCAAGACAAGATGACGGTGACAATGGACGCATCAACGGGTATGAGTTCTATACGAGCACAGACGGGACAAATTGGGGAAGTGCTGTGGCGGACGGCAACTTTACTGATACAGCCTACGAACAAGAGGATTTGTTTACCACAGTGACAGGCCAATATGTAAAGTTAATAGCCACAAGCTCCCACGATAATGATGCGTGGACTACAGTTGCAGAGATAGATGTCCTTGGCGGTACAGTTGATAGTGGTACAAATATGCCGTCCCGAACTTACGGGATAGGGTTGAGTGGATGCAGTTTGAGATAAAATAAGTACATACGAGTACGAAGCTCCATAAGGAAAATAATGAATACTTTTGAATCAGTGTTAGTTGGCATAGTGATAGCTCTTGTTTCAGGATTCATAGGAAAAGCATTAGGTTCACGGGGTAAAATAACAGAGGAGCTTTGTGACGAGAGACGGAAATCATGCCAGAAGCTATTAATTGAAAAGATAGATAACTTATCCAAATTAATAGACAATTTACATAAACTTATAGAGAATACGCCAAGGAATATATAGGAGAATATATGGAAACCGTATTATTTATAATGGATAATTGGGAAACAATATTGTTAATTGCAACTGGTATAGTAACAACGGCAAGCATTGTTGCCAAGTTGACTCCGAGCAAAGTTGATGATAAGATGGTAGAGAAGCTCTTGAATATTATTAATGTGTTGGCCATTAATAAACCAAGGGACAAGTCAAAAAATGACACGCCGGATATTTCTTAAATCAGCTATTGTTGGGGGAGGGTGTCTTGCAATGCCTAAACAGGTCTTATCCTGTACTACTGATTACCAGAAGAAAAATGCTATTCTGGTTATAAGTCACACAGATGACTGCGTGGCCTGGTTCCTCTCTTTCCTAAATAACTTTGACAAGGTTATAATAGCCTCTCTCCCTATTACCTCAGCACATACCAACATAGTCAACAAATATTCACGTTGTTATGATGCTAATTGGTACTTCGCCCGTGGCATTACATCTTACCAGACTTATATCGAATATTGGCTTGATAAGGAAAAGAGGCAATCGAGTATAACTGATTATAGTTATGACGTAGCACTCCGTGACTTGGTTGCTGATCCTGATGTCCATGAGATATGGACACATAGCCCACATGGAGAGTACGGTCATATCCATCATCGTCAGGTTAGCGCAATGGTACGCAAGCTGGCCTGTGAATATGGTAAGGACGTATGGTGTCCTAACATAGTTTGTACTTTAACTGAAACTCCTGAAGGTACAGAATATTACTATGATTCTTTATCTCTGTCTTATTATCTTAAGCGTTACGGTTATTTCTCAGAAGAGACGTACTTGCAGATACAAAACTATTTTTTGGAAGAACCAAAGAATGAGACTTTTCCTATTAATTATTGGACATGGCAAGAGGGCTTTCCATATACTGAGGCTGGTATAGGACAGGAGTATTTCTTGGCAGTATCAGGAGGACAGGACTTAACTATAAAAGACCCTGAAATAGAATGGATTAAGAATAGTTTACCCGTGTATGGAGTATGAGGAGAAATCATAACATGGATAGAAAAATCGAAGTATCAAAAATTGTTGTAAAGATGGGGGAAAAAGAAATTGAGTTATCCCCTGCTGAGGCTAAAAAATTACAGGAATTGCTGAACGAAATCTTTAGCAAGAATAAAGAACCCATTTATGTTCCAATTTGTCCATCAGTTATCTCACCCCAATATCCTTATTATCCATATCCATATACTTATACTTATACAGATAATATGGATGATACAACTACTATTACTTATTCAATGTAACTAAAGAATAATGACAAAGTATCCTAAAATCTGGAATACTTGTAAATATTGCTCATGGGATGTTTCCCAACCATCTCTAAGCCCTGTATTTCTTCCTAAAGACCTGAGTTATTGGGGAAGAATTAAGTCGTCCTTTGGCTTTAACAGTGAGCTATGGGTACTTAAT